>Ga0207684_10004780_pt1 | contig 12686 bp, 18 predicted proteins | sample KBSK5501metaG_FD_184342 | JGI IMG/M metagenome (GOLD analysis project Ga0207684, IMG submission 184342) | Corn, switchgrass and miscanthus rhizosphere microbial communities from Kellogg Biological Station, Michigan, USA - KBS K5-50-1 metaG... | ecosystem: Host-associated > Plants > Roots >...
CGGGTTGGCACAAAGCCCGGCGACAGACGCCGCCATGAACTGCCCGAAGACAGCCTGACGTTCACCCTCACCGGAAAATTGCTCGTGTAGTGCGGAGAACATGTTCATCGTCTCGCTCCTTTCAAGGCATCTCGCTTTCTCCAATCATCCCCGCTTGCCAAAGCATCCTCATTTTACGGTCCAAGCGGCTGAATTTAATCCCGGTGTTGTTGGCTAGAAAGGCGATGGCCACATCCAAATCCTGCGTCCATTGCTTCGCGCCTTCCGCAGCATCGAGCCGTCGAGTGCAAGAGTCCTTGCAAGCGATTCTGTAAGGATAGGACTCGCCCTTCCGAAACACGTCAGGCACCCAACACACATTGGCGTCCTCTGCTTTTACCCGCTTCTTGCATACGTCGCAGACTGCAATGAGGCCGGTGCCGCCCTCGCCGTGGTTGTAGAGTTGCAGGCTCACTTCTTCGTTCCTTTCGGTTGCGCGTGGTGCTCGAACAATTCATCGTATGGCAGCGCCGTTCGTTCCACGATCTTTGCAGCGGCGGGCAGGCTCATCGAGCCGCCCTCCATGAACCGACGCAGGGACAGATACTCGATTCCCCAAGCGTTCGCTGCCCCGTTGATGCCGCCATAAACATCAAAGACGAGCATCTTCATTTTGGACGTCGGCCTGACTGCTATATCCGCCATGATGAGCCAAGATAAAATCGCGGTTGTCGTTTGTCAACTTTTTTGTTGTCATCGCGCAAGCGGCTCACCACAATACCCCTATGTCTTTGTCATTACGCCCTTCCCTGACTGCTGGAGAGCTTGAGGAAGCAGTCAATCACGCACAAGACGAGCGCCCGTTCCTTGTGGACGGGTTGCTGTACGAGAAGGCTGCCCTGCTGGTTTCCGGTGATCCCGGCAGCGGCAAAAGTGTGGTGCAACTTTCAGCCTTCGCTCAATGCACGGCGGGTCTGCCGGTGTTTGGCCAGTTGCCCTGTATTCGCCCGTTGAACTGCTACTGCCTGTTCTCGGAGAGGATTAACCAAGAGGCGCTGGAACGCCTGCGGCTCATTCGGCTACGGGTGCCCATCGACTTCAAGCGACTGCACCTTGACGACGGCTTTGTTGGCATAGCTGACGTGACCAAGGCGGGGTTTGCCAATGAGATCGTGGCTAACATCAAGAACGCCAAATACGCAGACGGCAAAACGGATGTGGTTGGCTTGGACTCGCTTTACGGGTTCATCCCCGGGGGCTTGTCCAAGGACGAGAAAGCATCGGAATTTGCCCGGTTCGTGGCTCGGCTCCAGTCTGAGCTTGGCGTATCGCTTTGGCTTGTACATCACACCACCAAAGCCACTTACGCATCCCAAACGGGCGAGAAGGTGGAGAAGGACGACCCCTTCTACGGCAGCCAGTGGCTAAGAGCGATGGTTACAGGCTCCTATTATCTGCGCCGGAACGGGGACGGCGTGCTGTTGAGCAAGAAGAAGGACACCTTCGGAGCACTGTTGAGCCAGCTACCGCTCGATTATGACCCTGAAACCCACGTCGTCAGCCTACCCGAAAGTATGGGGGTGGCCAACGCCGCCGACCGAGGTGTTTTGTGGCTCCACAAGCACCTAAAAATGACCCCCGAAAAGGAGTTCACCTTCGACGACTTTTGCCGGGGAATTGATGTGTCTCATGCTCATGGGAGGCGTCTGATGATACACAAGGAAATTACCCCCCACATAACCAGGGTCAAGTCAGTCGGCCCCAAGATATTCTATCGCGCCTGCTAGGGCCAAAAACCTATGTTATCTATCATCGGCCTCTCTGCCTGTTTGGCGTGAATGATAGAGAAAAAGCCCTCGCGGTGCTCGGGCGGGGCAGGGAACGGCTCGCGCTCGCCTCCAAACTTGCCACCCCGGAACACTGGCTTAACCTACCCCGTGAACGTGTGCGTCGGGTGTCGGTGGCGGGAGGTGTTTCCCCCGGATCGAGAGTGCCTCCGTTGTGCGGAACAACGGATGGAGGCACAGCGCGATGGCGTCCTGCGGCTGGTCTGGGAAGCGCCAGGACGGTTTGGGTGCTGTTTCGGGCCGTCGGAGCGATCAAAGTCGCTCCTAAGGCCGCTCAGAAGCGGCCCAGGGCCGTCCTAGAAGCGATCTAGGAGCCAGTTTAGCACCCAAGCGGGGATGCCTAGGCCCAGTGTGACCAAGGCGGCGATCAGGAGCAGCTCCTCATGCACCTCACGTCTCCGGGCCTTCTCCCTGACCCGGCAATACTCGGCCTGCTTGGGGTCGGTGCGGCAGTGCTCGAAGCGGCACACCGGACACCAGCCGTGCTCGTCGTAAGGGAACCGGGTAGGCCCCCGGCTTTGCCGCAGCCAGGGCCAAGGGTAAGAGTTCGCTTTCATGTCCTTGCGTGTGTTGGAGCCATCGGAATGGCTCCCGTGTTAGTGTTCCGTACCGCCTGCGGAGCCATCTGAATGGCTCCCTCGCAGTGCGGCCTCGAACAGGGTGTCGGAGTCCGGCGGGTACAGGGCCACGGCAAGCCCGTCATGAGCTGCCATTCCTCGACTAACCCACACCGCCCCTTGCAGGTAACGGATCACCGTCACCGTGCCATCCTTGGCAAGCCCAAAACGGCCTGTGAACGCCTTGGTTCCGTCCGGGGACTGCTCCGGCGGCTCAATCGGCTGCCACACAATCGCTCCCCGCGCTGCCAAGCGTTCAAGGTTCCCTAGAAGCGCCCGCGCCCTGCCTGCCACGTCCTCGAAATCGCCCATGCCCGCCTGCCTTTCGGAGCCATCGGAATGGCTCCTCAAAATCGCGGTACGCTTCCGTACCGCCTGCCTTTACGTTTCCCCCGGCCCGCTCTCCTGAGTTGCCGTTCCGTACCGCCTGACCGCAGAGCGCCGCTGGCGCTCTGCTCGCTTGACCTCTGCCAGCCTCGCGGCCTCCCGCTCCCCTTCCCACCGGACAACCGCCGCGTGGCTCGCTCGCGCCGTCCTCCCATCCCGGCCTAGGGCACGCGCTGAAGCGTGCCCTCCCAGTGCGGCAAACTCCCGCACTGTCAGCTCACCCACCCGCTTTGCGCGTGCTTTCATGCTGTCGGAGAACTTTACACACAAGCAAGCAGAGTGTCAAGTTTCCCGACAGGCCCCGGCCAACGGGGCCTGTCAAAGCGCAGTGCGGGGTGTACGTACTAGCTAGTACAGTAACAGTACGGCCCCGCTCGAAACGAGTGCATACTTGCATGCACTCAGGAGGTGTGCGATTGTGCGTTTCGGTTCGCGGAGTGCGAATCGAATCCGGGCGGGGATTGCCCGCCAGTGACAGTCAACACAACACACACATGAACCTAACAGTTGCCCTCAGTCCGAGGGATGTTTGCGAGTCGCTGGTTGCGGCGACTCGTGACGAGTACAACCAGACGGGTGAGCTAAAGACTCGCGCCGTTTTCTTCCACGAAGGGGTTATGCCCCTTGACCCGGACAATCCCCCGGACAGCTTCCAGGTGATTGCCGGGCGAACGTGGACAAGCGCTGAAATGCGCGCCGCCAGTGCCGCGCAGTTGCGCAAAATGGCCGCCGAATCCGCCCCGGTTCACGGCCTATTTGTCATTGCGCAGGACATCGACGGACGGGCAATGGCCTACGCGGAAAGCGCCAAAGGTTGCTGGATTGGACACGCGCCAGTCGAGCCCGATGGGAAAGGCATCGGGGACATGGAATACCGCCCCGCTGTCGAGTCTGACCCGTTCTTCCGGCTGCTTACCCCCGCTGACGGAGGTGCGCAGTGAAAGCCACTAGCAAGCTCTGGACGCTCATAGACGCCGTACTGGCAGTGTCCGACCGGACACTACTCTACGGCCCTCCAGGAACGGGCAAGTCTTACGCCGCAAGCAAAGCGGGCCTACACGATGGGCAGGCGGTGTACGTTTGCGCCTTAACCGATGACACTCCCGCCGCAGAGTTGCGCGGCCACTACGTGCCACAAGGCGGGAGCTTTGTATGGCAGGACGGTCCCGCAATCCGCGCATGGCGTGAAGGCGCAAGGCTAGTCATAAACGAGGTGCAAAGGGCGTCAGGGGATGTGTTGGGCCTACTCCTTGCCCTACTGGATGATAGCCCTGTGGCAGCTCTAACGCTGCCCACAGGCGAGCTTGTTCGCCCGGCCAGCGGTTTCTCGTGCGTTGCCACCATGAACGGCAAGCCCGCAGACTACTTGGACGAAAACCTGCGTACCCGCTTCGTGGTGACAGTCGAGGTGGATGAACTCCACCCGCAAGCTGTGGCCAGCTTGCCCACAGACCTGCAACCCGCCGCTGTGGCCAGCTTCCAAGCTGAACCGGAACGCCGTGTCTCAATCCGCTCCTGGTTGGCCTACGCCAACCTAAGAAACAAACTAGGCCCCGAAAGCGCCGCGCAAGCTGTCTTTGGCCCTAGCGCCGCAGATGTGTTGGCCAGCCTCAAGCTCGCCAAAACCCGCTAAACCCTCAACCTCAACCGCCTGCCCTCGCTCACACAGGAGGGCAGGCACCACCATGAAACGAAAACTCCCGCCCGTTCGCAGACTCAAACGAGTCTGCCCCCTGCCTGAGCTTGCTGACGCAAGCTCCCGCAAGTTTACCGTCACAGAGCAGCCTCACGCGCAAATCTGCTTGGACTCTGACCCCGTACAGTTGCTCTGCCCCCTTACCGATGCCCCGCACCATTACGGGGCACGTATGCACGAGCTTGGTCATTTGCGCTGGTCCCCGGCAAACCCCGCCCTTGCGGCTAAAGATGCCTCCGTGCCACTGGAATGGCTCCAGGTATGCGAAGATGCCAGAGTCAACACCCGGCTCGCTCAAGCGGGCATTGCGGTCGAATGGCTTAGTGTCCCTGCCACAGTTGAGCCCTCCCTCCTTGCAGCCGTCCAAGCTGGCCAGCTCGAAGGATTGGTCCAAGTCGTGGTTGCCCGCGCTGGCACAACCGCAGAGTACATCCTCACCCGTAGCGTGCTCAAAAGCACGCCCATCGGTAAAGCTGCCCTCCGTATCGCAGACTCTGCCCTCCGCGAGCTTTCCCGCCACGGGCAGAGCTTTGACGGCACGGTTGCAGCGGCCAAGCTCTTGGCCGATACCTTCGCCACCGCCGCGCAAACATTCCCTTCCTTGGACAGCTTGTTCGACGGGGCAGGCATGTCCGACGGGGCAGACCCGTTCGGCGACTTCATGCGTGCACTCGACACCGACAGACGGGAAAGCTGTGGCCCTTGGGGTACTATGAAGATTGCCACCCCGCCCTGCCCATGCCCCTGTAACCCCGCATTCCGCGCCAAGACCCGCACTTTTGGCGACTCCGGCCTTCTCCCGCTGGCCATTCACCGCCTGCCCACAGACGGGCGTATCTTCGCCACTACCCACACTGAGCGAGTCGGCGGCTCTGTCCTGATAGACGTGTCCGGGTCCATGCACCTGCCGTTCAGCCTCATCGCGGATTGGCTACGCAAAACCCCGCTCGCCACGGTCGCAATCTACTCCGGCCACACCACCACTGGCACCCTCACGTTGCTTGCCGCCAAAGGGATGCGCGTCTCTCACATGCCCTGTTCCACAGGCGGGGGTAACATAATCGACGGCCCCGCCCTCCAATGGCTCTCCAAACAACCCAAGCCACGCGTCTGGGTCTCCGACGGGGAAACTACCGGCGTACATGACAACAGTTACGGAAGCGCGTATTGCGCCCTCCTGTGCAAACTACACGGCATCACACGCTTTGGTCAGTTCAGCGCGTTCCTTTCCTCCCCCATCGCCCAGCCTGCCCACCGCTAGGGCCCTGCTCATTGACCCCACCCGCTGGCATACCGGCCAAAGTATGCTCTTGCCCCTCCCCTCCCCTGTCCCTTACCCTCCCCTCCCGTATGACAAGTCCGTCCATCACCCGTTTGCCCCCTCACGGCAAACGCATGAAATATGGCCAGCTCGACAGCTTGCGCCAGTGCATTGCCATGCAGCGCGCCATGCATAAACTTGCCCTCGACGACCATTCCAACCCCTCCGACCGCACTAAAGCTGCACTGGCTTGGACTCAACTAGAAGAACGCAAGCGGATCATTAGGGGCAGGCCATTGCCAGGTGTCCTAACACCTACTACTAGCAAGGCTAACAAGTGGCAGGCCCCTAGCATCCAGGCAGCCTAGCGGCAGCGAACCGTTGCGGCACAGGCCCGCAGTGAGTGTGTAGTCTCGTGTGTGTTGCCATGCCGGACAGCCTGTCCGTAGGTAGCATCGCTCAGAAGCGATGCCACTAGCTAGCACTAGCCTAACACTAGCTAACACCCTCACTAGCACCACTAGCAACGCACCACTAGCAACGCCACTAGCTAACGCCAGCCAGCCGCGAGCCAGCCACGAGTCGCGAATAGTAGTTTCCTTTGCGAGCCGAGCCGAGCAGCCGACCCGCCCCAGGCCCCTTTCCGGCCCACCCCTCGATTCCTACCTTGGCCCGCGCTACACGGTGAGGGTTGGGGCGCGCTACAGGGTGGGTGGGGTGTGGATTACTCGGAGGCGGCGGTGAGGGCTTTGAGCCAATCGGCGGCGGCGTCCATGGGACGGGAGCCGACCTTGGGTGGGGTGCGAGTGGCTGTGTTTTGGGGGCCTTCGGAGGCTCCCCGCTGGACGGTGGGCGTTGCCGACCGAAGGGCAGCGAGCTGGGCGAGGGCTGCGGCGAGTTCGGCTTGGAGGGCTTGGTGGCTTTGCAGGAGAGCGGGGAAGGAGGCGGCGGCGAGGGCTGCCCGAGCAAGCTCGGCGGGTGGGAGTTGGCCGAACAGGAGGGTCTTGGCAGCGTTGACACGCTGCCCCACGGCGCTGTTCCAGGCAGGGGCATCAGGGTCTGTGGCAGGCTTGGCCTGGAGCATGGCGAAGCCGTGGGCTTGGGCGTCGGCGAGTGCGGCGGCGAAGTCGGCTTCGGCCTGGGCTTTGCGGGCAGCAGCAGACTGCTGCTGCTCGGCGATCTGGCGTTTCTGGAGGGAATCGAAGTCGCTGCGGGCGCGTTCGATTTCGGAGACGCGCTCCAAGGAGAGCGCGTCCACGGTGTTGACAATCCCGCCCAAGCGGGATTGGGCGGCTGGGGAGAGGTTGGACATGAGTTCTTCGAGGCGGGCGTTGCGGAACTCGGAGTCGGGGAGTTTGAGGATAGCGGCCACGCTATCGGCGTGGTCGGGGCCAACGACGCGCTTCGCAAGGTCAACTTGCGAAGCGACCTTGCCGTCGTAGTAGGACTGGAAGCGTGGGTGGCGCTCCACCGCCGCGAGGCGCAGGGCCTCGCTGAGCTTGTCGCGCTCCTCGCGAAGCTCCTCATGGAGCTTCGGGTCAATAGTGTTAGCCGCGCTGAGCGCGGCCAGGCGGTCGTCGCGGGCTTTCAGGTCACGGCTCAGGGCCGCGATCTGCTCGTCGCGTTTGCGGTAGTTATCGTCGCGGACCTTCTTGAAGTTGTCCCACTCCTTGGCGCTGCGAGGCCACTTGTCCGGCTCGGGACTGCCGCTGGCAGTCCCATCAGGCGAGGCGGTGCTAGTGCTGGTGGCGGCGCTAAGGGCATCCCCTTCGGCAGCCTTTGGCTGCCCGGTGGCGGGTGTCGTGGCGGGCGTGCTAGTGCCAGTGGCGGGCGGTGTACTAGTACTAGCGGGCGGCGCTGCGGTCCCTTCGGAGCCGCCCTGGGCGGCTCCCGGCTCGCCTGTGGCTGGTGTGCCCAAGCCCTCGATCCACGAGGCGACGGTCCCCTGGCGGACGGTGGTCGCGGCGCTCGCGGCGGCGGCCTGGCGGCTCTGCGCGCCGGGCGGGGGCTGTGGCGCGGTGGACGGGGCGGTCTGTGTCGCACCGCTTTGCGGTGCCGAGGGCGCGGTCGCTGTTGGCATGGACACGGTTCTACGCCCTTCGCAGCGTTGCTGTCAACGCCGCGCTCCCACCCCCTTCGCAGTGCCTTTGGCACTGCCCACACCGCTTCGCGTTGCCCAAGGCAACGCCCCCTTGACAACCCACCGCTCGCTTGTTAGCATCCACGCACTTTCCTTCGCCCTGGTGCACGGGGCCACTGGACGTTGTTCCGACGTTGAGGGGGAGTGCCAGTCTATCGCCCCTTTGCAGGGCAGAGGCCCTGGGAAGGGAGGATGGAAGTGGGAGAGCCGGGCTGTCGCGAGGCAGTCAGACGAGGACAGGGGCACGAGAGTCGCAGAGCATGGGTGAAGGGAACCATGCCGCCCTACCCACCCCTACATTTTTCGCTCGTTGCTCGTGGCGGGCGTCTAAACCGGCCATGAAACGACCCATGTTGAAGTGCGCTGAGTGCGGGGCTCCGTCGCGTCGTGCGCTGTGTCCGAAGTGCCAAGACAAGGCCGACACCTGGGCTCGCGCAGTGCGGTGGGTACGTACAGGCAGCGTGGATTTGCCGAGGCCCTCGGTGGGCGGGCCGGTGGGAAACCGACAACTGCGGTCAGTTTAACTTCTACCGGCTTGCCCCGGCGCACTGCGTCGGGGCTCGGTACGTACCTTACGCCTGCGGTTTGCGTCGGCGATAGACGACGCTCCAGCGGGTGTTGATGTTGTCGGGTTCGAGTGCGTGCCACGCCGCCCACCTTGCTGCTCCCGCCAGCCCAACCAGCGTGCGGGGCTCGAACCTGAACCTGTATTCCCAGACCGTGCCTTCCTGGTTTGGCTCGAACAGCCGCATCGTTGCGGAGCAGCCCAAACCCAGCACCCAGACTGGCTCGCCGAACAGCCCGCTGTCCAGATGCGGCCCGATCCCATGCCCAGGCGGGTACTCGTTCACCGTCACGCTGTCGAACGCTGCCCGCTCGACTTGGGGCGGGTAAAGCCCGCCCGGCGCAGCGCCCAGCCATTCGCTGCCTAGGTAGCTCCAGCCGTAACGCCGCACCCGGCTCCGCTCGTGGTTGTCCTGCTTGCTGGTGCTGGCGAGCACCGCCAGCACCAGGCCGAGCATGTCCAGTTCGCGCTCGGGCGTGATCGCCTCCTCGATGATGGTCAGGCCCTCGGGCCGGGGCTGTTCGTTCTGGTTCACGGCTCGGAAGGTAGCCCGCTCCTGCGGGCTAGGGAAGTGCGCCGGGGCTCAGTGCGCCCTGGGCCAGCGAGCCCAGCGCACCTGCACGCTCCACTTGCTCCGGTAGAGCCCCACGCATCTTCCCGTGGCCAGCGCCCTGGCCACCAGTTCGATCCCCTGCCGGTAGGTCGCGTCGTTCACAAAGTAGATGTGGCCTGAGTCGCACGCCCGGTAGATCAGGTCGATGGCCTGCAAGCGGTGCGCCCCGCTCACCGCCACGTTAGGCTGCGGGCCGTGTTGCATAGCCTTAGGAGTATCCCACGAGCGGGTTCGGGGTCAGGATGGCGAAGTTGAACTTCGCGCTCAGCGCCACCCCCGCCACCGCCAGCGCTGTCCTGACGTGCTCCCGGTGCACGTCGCAGATGTCGCTCAAGAGGCCGCTGTGCGGGCACAGCCTGCTCGGCACCGCCCCGTAGTGCTGGCCGCACTCGCAACTGAACACCGTCACCCCGCCCCGCTTGTAGTATCTCAATGTGTGCATGGCTTTAGGCCAGCAGTGGTAGGCCGGGCGTGATCCGGGCCAGCCTGCGCCTGCCCAACTCCACGTAGGCCGGGTTCAGTTCGATGCCGATGGCCGAGCGCCCAAGCTCCAAGGCCACCGCACAGGTCGTGAACGTGCCCGCGAACGGGTCTAGGACGGTGCCTGTGGGTGGGCAGCCAGCTAGAATACAACGCTTGGGCAACTCGCTTGGGAACACCGCAAAGTGTTTGAGCCCGTCCACTGTGTCTGTGAAGGGTTCAGGGCCAATCGTCCACACGTTGCGCGGCTGCCGCCCTCCGTTCTGTTCAAGCGACTCAATGATGCGCCGCTTGGTGTCGCTCGGGTTCTGTGCTCGGGCCGCTTCGTAGCCCTTCAACGATTCCCCGCGATACTTCTGCCCGATCTGCGGCAATGTGGCTTCCGCGTAGGGTTCCCGCAGCGCCTCCACGTCGAAGAAATACCGCTCGCTCTTGGCCAGCATGAACACCGGCTCCCAACTCTGCGTGCACCTGTCCGTCACGCTCTCGGGCATCGGCGCGGGCTTGTGCCACACAATCACGTCCCGCACCCACCACCCCGCAGCTTGTAGCTGCAAAGCCAGCCTGAAAGGGACCAGCATCCTGTCCTTCGCCTTGAGCCCGCTCGGGATGAACTCGCACCCTTCCACCGCCTCGAAGTAAGCCCCCGCGTTGGTCATCTGCTTGGCGCTGCTCGGCCCCATGCCGCCATTGCCGCGTGCCCTCCCGCTTGCCGCGTAGCTGTCCCCCATGTCCACGAACGCCACCCCGCTCGGGTGCAGCACCCGCCGCACCTCCTCGAACACCGCCACCAGCCTGCCCAGGTATTCGTCCAGCGTGCTCTCAAGCCCTACCTGCCCTTCAACGCCGTAGTCCCGCAGCCCGTAATACGTCACGGCGGCGACGTAACTACACAGTGGCAGCTATTGGCCGCCAGTTTCTTGAGTTCTGTGAGTGCGTCGCCGCAAATCATGGTTGAGTGCATGGGCTTTCCTCCAGTGATGTGGCGCTGTTGATTTCAGCGGTGTGCGACCTTCACGCTTGGCCTTCCAGTACTCCGTCTTGTGTAGAGATAAGTGGCAGTGGAGACAGAGCACTTGAAGGTTGCCGGGTTCGTTGTTGTAGTGATCGAAGTCGATGTGATGGATGCCGAGATTGAGTCGGGAACTGCACTTGGCGCATTGCTCCTTGGCTACCAAGTCCCGATAGGGGCGGCGTTCCTTCCCGCCCTTCCAAAGCCAGTGACGCTTTCCCCGAATTTTGGAGATGCGCTTCTCTACCATCGAGGGCGGCTGCTTTCGCCCTTTCCACCATGTAGAGGGTTTATGGAGCCCTTTGGCGAACGCCAACCTTTGGGCTTCCGAGCCGTTTCGCATCACTAAGCCGGGGACTCGTTTTAATGCGGCAGCGACGGTGTTCACGTTGGCTTTGAGCGCATGGGCGATCTCGTTTGCCGACATCGGGGACAGGTACATGGCCCTTAAGATTTCATTGTCGGGCAACTTGCGTTGAGGCATGGCGCATTTTGTGGGTGGGTTACGTCATGTCAAGCAGCAATGTATTGTCATGGGGCCTCCGGCGCGTTCAGCGGCGTCCACTTCTCCGTGATCGGCCTGCCGATCACTGCCCCCAGCTTGGTCTTGTCCACCCTGAAATCGTGCGCTGTCTCGTGGCTCCGATACACTGCCCAGGTCTTCGCCCTGTCCCTCGGCACCGGCGGGGGTAGCCCCCCCTGGAAGTGCTCCATGAGTATAGGGACTGCTTCTTGCAGTCCCGCGAAGTGCGTCAGCGAGTCCATGTAGCTGTCCGCATACTCCGTCCTGCCCATGTGCCCGACCGCGTGGTAGAGGCCCCGCGACATAATCGCTATCCTGCTGTTGGGCCAGCCCACCACCTTCGCCGTCAGCACGCGCAACTCCTGGCGCGGGTGTTTCAGCCTCGCCTCGATGATGCGGTCCCAATCCTGGGTCAGCATCCGAAAGTCGTCCGCCACCCCGAACAGCCAGTCGCCCTCCGCGACTGCCGCGATGCAGTTCAGGAACTTGTCCATGCTGCCGTAGCCTTCCGCGCTGTCGCCCATGACCACACGGATGCGCTTGTCCCGGCTTCCTGTCCACCAGGACGTGGGCACGTCATCCTCGTGCACCCGCACCACCACCTCGACCCGGTGCGGCTCGCTCGCTTTGCCCAGGAACGAGTCTATCGCCCCTTGCAAGGACTCGGGCCGTCCCCGCGTCGGTATCAGCAGCGAACACAACGGGTTCATTAGCGTGTCTAGTAGTGGTAGAGGTGGTGGTCCCCCATTGGGGTCTTTATCCCCCAAGGCATGTTGTGGCTCCCTTGCACACGCGCCCCGAACCTGCGCCCGGTCCCCCGGTAGAACTGCCGCAACAACCGCTTGGTCAGCTTTAGATCACGCCTGGACGGGCCTTTGGCCCGCGAAGTGCGCCGTGGTGTCGTACGTGTGCGTGCTGTCATGCGGGTGATTCTAGCTTGTGAGCATCGCGGTGTCAACCCCCCGTCGCCGCCGGGCGACCTTCCCTAGGAAGGTCCGGCTGGAACACGGACTCCAGCGCCTCGGGCAGCGCCTGTTCACGGCCCAGGGCCGCGAAGTTTGCCATTGCCATCAGATACCCTTCCTGCCGTGCCTGCTGCACGATCCGCTCGTGTGCCCCCGCCGTGAGGGGGAGCACCTCCTGGCCCGGCGCGCTGTTCGCCAGGCAGTCCAGCATCTGCTTCACCCTCGGGTCGATTAGCACCCCCGCCGCGCTCGCCACAAAGCCCTTGTCCGCACGCCACTCGCCCACCGTCAGCCTGCACACTTCGCGCTCGATGTGTGTCACCTTGACTGGCGGCTGCTTTCCGTGCCTGAACAGCTTCATGCCGGAGCCGCTTCCTTGGCAGGCTCCGTCTGCGGAGCCTGAGCCTGCTGGCCCTCTGCCGACTTGAGCCACGGCAGGGGTGGCCCGATTTCGCCCTTCCGAGGGCGAATGCGCCGCCAGTTCCGCTTGTTCTCCCACCACCTGTCCGCACGGCACAACAGCGTGTTCCGCTCCACGCCGCTGGCCTTGTCCTTCGTCCGCGCCACCACCTCGTCGAAGCCGTGCGCCGTCCACGCCTTC
>Ga0207684_10004782_pt1 | contig 12684 bp, 5 predicted proteins | sample KBSK5501metaG_FD_184342 | JGI IMG/M metagenome (GOLD analysis project Ga0207684, IMG submission 184342) | Corn, switchgrass and miscanthus rhizosphere microbial communities from Kellogg Biological Station, Michigan, USA - KBS K5-50-1 metaG... | ecosystem: Host-associated > Plants > Roots >...
AAGCCTTCGTGTATCGATGGGTACACAAAAGCGCGGCAAGATGCATAGAGCGCTTGCAGGTCGTCGTCGTGAAGGTATTCTGTGACAACAATGCGATCCCGCACCGGCGACTTCTTGATCGCTTCAAAGAGCGGACTGCTCAACCAACCGCGCCCGCCCACTATAACGAGTTGAGTGTGGTTCTGAGGTCTTTCCCTCGCCAAGTCCGCAAAAGCACTTATCAGCACCAACAAATTCTTGCGCGGCTCGAGCGTACCTACCGTAAGCAGGAAATCGTCTCCTATTCCCAACCTGCACCGCGCGTCTGCGGTCTCCGCAAAAGACAGCGGCTTAAAACAAACGCGCGCCGCTTCTGGAATGGCGAAGACCTTGCCCGGGCTTGCTTTCAGAAGCTCGCATACGTCGACACGCACGCTTTCGCTCGGCGTGATGATTACATCCGCGGTGCGTGACATAAGTGGCAAACGCCGGTGAGCGCGCCTGACGCTGCGCCTTTCATGAGTTTCAGAATGAAGCAGCTGAGACAGATCGTGAATTGTGAGCACGGTCGCACAACGCCGCCATAAGGGAACGTCGTAATTCGTGCCATGAAAAAGTTCGAGCTGGCTGCGTCTGATGTAGCGAGGCAGGCCGGTCGACCACCAGTGTTTGCCCAGGGGCCCAACTTTCACGCGATTGAGTCTTAGATTAGGAGGAAGCGGCGCCGAATTGGCTTTGTCAGGCCTGATGGAAGCGTAGGTGGATGGGTAAACAATCTCAATTTGACTGGATGGCTCGATGCTCGCTAACGCGCGGGCGAGTTCATAGGTATAGTGCCCAACGCCGGTTTTGGCCGCTGTTAACGGCAGGCCATCAAGTGCTATTTGCATTTCCAGTGTTTGGCTCGCCGTTCGAGCAACCCGGCGGGCTGCTTTGTGCCTCTCAGCCAGGGCTCGCCGACACGGTAAATATGGAAATTAGAGGTCTTCATTGACGCCGCTGAACGGCAAAGGTTAAACTTTGTCCCTTGTCGGTGCGTCTAAGTATTCGGATTTAGACGAACCCCTCATTTCGAGGTCATTCCCTCAGAAGCGTATGTTATCAGGAGCAAAATGATGAAATTTGCCTTAGCTTTACTAATCACCGCCTTCGCGGCCTTGACGGTCTGGGGACAAGCACCGACATTGCATATAGTAACTGAGATTCCCAATCTCCCGTCCGAACTATACTACGGCAACGTCAAAGTAAAGCCGCTTCGTCTGCGACCCGGCACGAACACGCCGATTACCATCAACGACTCCGATTTCTTCGTTAACCAGCAGTACACTGACTTTCTCAGCCGCTTCCCGGACCAGAGTGGTTTCAACTTCTGGGTCGCCCAGATTACTTCATGCGGCAACGATGCAAACTGCATCGCCGGACAACGTGACAACACGTCGGGCGCGTTTTTCCTGTCTATTGAACACCAGGAAACAGGCTTTCTCGCGGTGAGAATGTACAAAGTTGCTTACGGTGATGCACTGGGCACATCAACCTTCGGCGGCACTCATACCTTGCCCGTGCCGATTATTCGCCGTTCAGAATACTTGCCGGACCAACTGCAGTTGTCCAGCGGCGTCATAATTGGACAGCCTGGCGCATTGCAACAGTTGGAAGCAAATAAAGTTGCTTACGCCAACGACTTTGTTAGTCGCGCCCGCTTTACCACCGCTTATCCGGCCGGTATGTCAAACACTACGTTCGTCGATAACTTGAACGCGAATTCCGGTAACGCTCTGGATTCCACCCAGCGGACCAACATGATTAACGGGCTCAACGGTGGAACCTTAACGCGCGCTCAGGTGGTGAGGCAGATCGCGGAAGATTCCGATATGGTCAACTCCGAGAAAAACAAAGCATTTGTGTTACAGCAGTACCTCGGCTACCTGCGACGGGATCCAAACTCAGGCCAGGACACTGACTACACCGGTTATGATTTCTGGCTTCAGAAACTGAACAACCATGGCGGCGACTTCCACGCTGCCCAGATGGTTAGATCATTTATCGTCTCGGGCGAGTATCTCAACCGTTTCTAGAGTAAGACAGGCATTTAACGAAAAGGCTGGACTCAAACGAGTCCAGCCTTTTTGTTTGTGCTTTCGTGAAAAGCCCGCGGTAGCGGGCGACAGCTTAGAGTCTGGGGGTGAAACCCCAGGAACGCCAACACAAAAAACTTGCAGAGCCCGTGAAGCGGCCGATAGAGGTCATGAATACGAAAACATTACTCGCGATGCTTCGACTGTCGGCCGCTCCGCGGGCTTCGGATATTTTCGACAACGGGTCCTGGGGTTTCGCTACGCTTCACCCCAAGCTTTATGCCGTCGTCCGCTCCGCGGACTAAGAACCAATCGTTTCGCGTAGGTACAATTCGCTCCGCCGACCACCGTCTCACTGCTCACGGACCAAACCTGCGTTGGTATTCGCCCGAGATAATAAACGCCTTTACCATTTCCGCCTCAACGAAGTTGCCATTAAACTGATTCAGCTTATTCAGCCAGAAGTTGTATCCCGCAAAGTCCAGAAAAGGTTCCGGTGGCTCGTTAGGGTTACGACGTAGGTAGCCGAAGTATTGCATCAGGACAAAGGCTTTGTTGAACTGTCGCGTGTGGAACAGCGAATTCTGCGATATTGATCGCAAGACTTGCGCACGCAATGTTGATGATGAAGGATCAGGCGCCAACTGCGCGACCAGGGCGTCACGCTGGGCGGGAGTCAATGCACCGGTTGAGCCCGGAACGCGCGGATCAAAGGTATTCGCGTTGAGTTTGTCTACAAACTGGGCCGCAGTCATCGTGGTTGGGTAAGCCGTCGGTGCCCGGAACGCACTCCGCTGAACAAACTCAAGAAAGAACCGCTGCTTGTTAGCTTCCAACAACGCATCAGCACCCGGTTGACCAATTACCACACCCCGCCCAATTTCCTGAGTGTCCAGCAAAAAGTCTCGCATCTTCAGGGACTCGCCTGAATTGAACGCTGCCTGATTGGCTTTGTAGACCAGATAGCCCGTCTCCTGAAACTCAATTGAAACGAAGAAGGCAGCAGAAACATTGATGCGCCGGATTTCCCGGCACGCCTGCGTTGTACATTCGTCAATCTGGTTCTTCCAGAAGGCGAGTCCGGACGGATCAGCTTCCCGGTTGAAGAAATCCAGGTAATGCTGGCGAACGAAAAAGTCTGAATTGAAGCTGGCATCCTTGACCGGATTGGGACCGTTTATGAACTCGTTACTGTAGATAGTAACCACATCCACGGTGGGCGAGCTGATACCGCAACCGATCGGGTTACTCAAGTTTAGGTTAAAGGCCTCCGCGCCTTCACCGAGGCGATCATCGACAATGAACACCGTTATAGTCTTCGATGTTTCACCAGCGGCGAAACGCAACGTGCCGATTGCCGGAAGATAGTCTGATCGGTCGATGGCAGAACCGTCCGAAGTCGCGTAGCTCACGCTGGCGGCACCCGAGGTATCGCCGGTGCGTGAAACCGTAAGTTCGATTTTGGTTGTAGCGTCGAGAGTCTCGGTGACGCTGGACGTGTTCGCGTTGAACTTAACTGTATTTGTAATTGGTGGTGTCGGAGTTGGAGTCGGCGTGGGCGCAGCGGCGGTGACGAGAGCGAGCCCGGTTATGTTAAAGAAGTTGGTGGAGCCGACCAACGTGCTCGCGCCGGTCGCCTTGTTTATTAAATACAGTTTTCCAGCGCCACCAGTGCTTCCGGCGTAGAGGTTTCCATTGGCTGCGAATTCCAGACTGCCGCCGTTGAACCCAACCGCCCCGACAACAGTTGCTGCGCCTGTCGACAAGTTAACTGTAACAAGATTCGAAGATCCTCCCGAGGCGCCGCCCGTGAGGCCATACATGGTTCCACTAGTTTCGTCGTAAGCAAGACCGGAAATCGGATTGTTAATTCCGGTCGAGCCGATAATGGTCGAGATACCGGTGGCGGGATCAAGGGTGCGTAGCTGTGAAGGTCCGTGAGACTGGCTAACCATGGTGGCGTAAAGTGACGACCCAACCCATTCCAGTCCGGTGAACGACCCACTGGTTGAGTTTGGGTTCCCGATTCCCTCGCCGTCGGTCATATCGAATTCCTGGCCTGCGAATACGCCGTCGGGGAATTGCGTGTACCCGCGACGGGTATTGTTATTGAATTCAATCTCGGTGGAGCCGAATCCCGGCAGGTCTCCGATCTGCGTGCCGGCGCCCGTACTCAGGTCAAGACTTAACAACTCGCCGTTCCTCGTGCCTCCGTAGAGTCCGGGGGGCGCCGGTGAAGGCGCCGGCAAGGGGCCAGGAATTGGACCGTCAGACAAACTGATCGCGTCCAACTCAACTTGTCCGGGCCCGGTAAAGTATTCTGTAACAGTCTGGACAAAAAAGATGCGCACAGTTTGGCCCGCATAAGCGGATAGATCGTAGCCATGGCTCTGCCAGCCAATCTTGCGATAGCCAGGCGCCGCTCCCGTTGAGAAGGTGTAGAGCGTAGTAAGTACGGCGTTAGTGGACGGATCTCGAAGCTGAACGTCATAGGAATTTGGCAGCGTTGCTCCACAACAGAAGTTCCACTGAACTCGATCTTTCCAGGAGAGGTTTAGGATCATACCTGCCGGAATATGCACATCCTGATACATACGAAATTCCAGAGGGCCACCGCCGCCAAAGCCATGCCATGCAACGTAGGCACCGTCTTGCGGCGCCGTCGGCTTAATTCCGTAACCCTGGAACCCGCCGGCGCCTGCCTGACTGACCGACCAGAAGCGAAAGGGAGTTCCCTCGCCGCCGGTGGAAGCCGTTGAAACGATCCAGCCGGTAAAATCTCCTGTCTCAAAGCTCCCGTTCTCTACTAACTCGATACCGAATTGAATTGAGAAGGTGAACGACTGCGAAGGCTGGTGACCTCCCAGGTAGTTAATCGTCAGGGTGAAGTCCACCCTGGGGTTATGCGGCAGACTCGAACTCAGCGAAATTGAGAACGGCGTGATGTTGGCACCGCTGCCACCGGACGCCGTCAGAGTCGGATAGTTTGAAGTTCCATTGACGATAGTCACGCCGCTCGCTGCGGTGGTCAGGGTTGCCGTCCCGGAGGTAGCGTCCTGCAGTCCGAGGTTTTTCAAGGTAACGCTTATGGTGCCGGTCTCGCCAGGCTCTATGAATCCGTTGCCATTGCAGCAGGTTTCCGTTTTGGAAACCGTCTGAGTATCGAGGAAGGCCCGGCCGACCACTGGCGGTCCAAGCGATTGTAATGCCGGAAAGGGCATGACTATGCCCGCCCCGGAATCGCGATCAGAGCCAGGTGCTTCAATGTCGATCGCGGTGCTGGTGAGGGCCGTTTTGATCTGGGCCGGCGTCAGAACTGGATTGGCCGATTTGATGAGAGCAGCAATGGCCGCCGCATGCGGCGCGGAAGCCGAGGTTCCGTAGAAAAGCGTTGGAAATCCGCCGGCGCCGGAAACCGAGGTACCATCCGCGGCGGTGATGCTTGGTTGCTGTAGGAGAGTGCCGCCGGTTGATGAGACATTGCCGGGAGTGATCTGCGACCCATCGCCATTAAAGAGAACTCGACGCGGACCATCAGAGCTAAAGGTCTCCACCTGGTTGCTCGAATCAAAAGCCGCCGGGTAAACACAAACTGCGCACACGGCCGCAACTCCATACGCTCCCGAAGCGGCATTGTGTCCATGCGTCTCGCCCTGTGTGTTAAGAGCAAGCTGGCCACGATTCGTGCTCAGATGAAGAAAGCGATTGGCCGCTCCGGTCTTTTGTAAGATCACCACCCGGTAACCCGTCGGAGCAAAGAAAATCGCTTCATAAGGATCCTGAGTGCCATTCTGAATATTTGTGGAAGAACCTATTACTGATGTTCCGTCAGGGGTGAGGATAAAAAGATCGTAGTCGTTGTTTGAAGCACCTAACGGATCTGACCAATGGAAGTTAGTGAGGTATCCGTCTCCGGTGATCGTGTCATACTGGGCAACTGTCGCAGTCGGATCGAAATCGTGCACCTTTCCACCCGGCACTAAGCCGATGGTTCCACCGTCTGCGAAATCGCCTTCCCAGGTTCCGGAAGTGCCGTCATTCAGATTTCCGGAGTTGGCTGCTGAGGAAAAATAGAGGGCGCCCGACGCAACTACATCGTTAACAGCCTGTGTCGCCAGACCGGAGTTGTTAGGTGATACGACCGTCGCGGCTTGCCCATCCTGAAATGGTGATTCAACAAAGTAGCTAACGTCGTCCAGGATGATGTCACATCCCGCTGTGCGCAGATCGCGGATGTTCTGCGCGAACTCGGGCAGGCTGTTGAACGCGGTTGCGAAATACAACTGTGCGCCGGGCGCGAGATCATGAATGATCTCAAGCATCGCCGTACCCTCATCTCCAAACCCTCCCTGACCCGGCAGAACCGTCACCGGACCCAAATCACCCGTTGCCTGACTATCGGCAAGACTCTCGACGCCGTCCGAGATAACACCGATCTTTATTCCCGTGCCGTCGACATTAAACGTACCTCGCGCGATGTAGGCTCTGTGAGTTGTGTCGCCCTGAGAAGTGACGCTGCCGATTCGGGGCGGAGCGCTGGGAGCAAGCGCGCCGCTTAGGGCGGGTTGGAGAGCAGCCCGTACGCGCGCGGCGCGTTCGTTGCGATCCTCATTCGGTCTCCAGGTTTGCTGCACCCCTGGCCCAGGATAACGAGGCTGCGGCTGCAAGGGCCTTAGCGTTTCCACCCGTGTTTGCGATAACAACGCTTCCTGCTTTGGCTGAATGAAACGAACTTGAGAGAAAGCTGCGATTGTCTCCAGTTGTTCGAGCGAAACAACCGCCCGCAGCGAGTTATACTGGCGAAAGACATTCGAGACCGCGACACCCATTCCGCGCAGTTCATTTAGCAACTGGTCGTCAACGAGGGCGGAAATGTCTACCGTCACCAGGCCGGCGTCATCAGCACCAACTTCGATGGAGAGACTCTGCACGTTGTTGGCGATTTTTTCTCCACGACGCATCTTGATGGCATAGAGCAGTTGTGAATCAATCTTCTGCTGGGCGGCGGTGCGTGTTTCCTTTTCTTCAAGCAGAGCCTGTATTTGCTGCCAGGCGCTTTGGTTGATCTCAGCCGCCGGCTCTTGTTTGGCGGCCACACTTCGTAGTCCGGCAACTGTTGTGGGAATTGCGTGGTTGGCCGGAGTTAATTGCGCCAGCCCAGAAGGGCCGGAAGCCGTACTGCGGACGGTGCAGAGAATGAAGAAGACAAGGGCTGCGAAAACACTGAGGAGGAGGACGGGGGAAGTTCGTTTCATGGGTACTCCAATTAAGAACAGTAAATAGTGAAAGGTGAAAAGTTGATGGCAAGTGATGAGTGATGAGTGATGAACGAAAGAGCGATAACGAATTTAGTTATCACTCATTACCTTTTCACTTTTCACCTTTCACTTTTCACTGCTTTTCACGGTCCAAATCTATGCCGGTACTCACCTGAAATAATGAACGCCTTTACCATCTCGGCGTTCACAAAATTACCGTTGAACTCATTCAATTTGTTCAACCAGAAATTGTATCCGTCGTAGTTGAGCGTGGGTTCCGGAGGGTCAAAGGGATTACGTCTCAGGTAACCAAAGTATTCCATCAGCACAAATGCTGTGTTTAATTCCTGCTGTTTCAGCGTCGAGTTATCGGCGACGCGCCTCAAGGCTCGCGTCCGCGCCATCGTGTCAATCGTGTTTGGCGCCCCGCCGAATTCATTGATGGCTGCCGTTCGTTCCGAAGCAGAGGGTGTAACGCCGGCATTCAAGTACAATTCATCCACGAACGCGGCGGGCGTATCCGACGTCGGGTGGTCCTGGAGAAATCGCAAACGCAAAACAAAATCCAGGGCGAACGTCTGTTTGTTGGCTTCGAGTCTTTGTTCCGCACCCGCTTGCCCGATTATTACGCCTTGCCCAATCTGCTGCGTGTCTGCGATGAACTCTGCATATCTGACGGGCACAGGCATTCCGACTGTGGCGTGACCAGCTTTGTAAAATCGGTACACCAGATAGCCGGTCTCCTGAAATTCGATCGACAGGAAGAACGCGGCTGACACGTTGATGCGCTTGATTTCGATGCATGGCGCGTCGCTGCCGCACGACGTGATCTGGTTAGTCCAAAACGCGAGTCCGGTCACGTCGGGTTCGCGGTTGAGAAAATCGATGTAGTGCTGGCGCACGAAGAAACTTGCATTGTCGATAGGGTTAGCGGTGGTCGCCGAATCATTGTCCGTGATTGTGATCGTGGTTGTGCTCGGTGACCCGAGACCCGCCCCGCTACCGCTTACATTGCTTAGACTCATGGTGAAGGCTTCGTTAGTCTCGTCGTAAGAATCGTCCACCAGAAAAACGTCAATCGTCTTCGAAGTTTCGCCTGGTGCAAAGTTCAACCTGCCCACGGTTATCTGATAGTCACATCAAGAAGAGGCGACACTGCTGACAACGTTGCAGTTGCTGGCGCCGGCCGAATCACTGGTCGCGTAGTTAACTGAAGCCATGCCGGTGGTATTACCGGTGCGGGTAATTGTGATAGCGGCGCTGCTGTGATCTTCGGCAGGTGTATAACTCGCCGAGTTGAATTGTATCTGCGACGGAGGCGTCGCTATTCGTTGCCAATCGGGGAACCAATCGAGGTTGGAGTTTTTTGTGATCTGCGCCGGATTAGTCCCATTTGCGTTCATGACAAAGAGATCAACTGTGTTCTCGTCACCGACACTTCCGGAGGCGAACACGATGTTCGCGCCGTCAAACGACCACGCCGGGAACCCGTCCGTCACCGAATTATTAGTCAGCTGTATTCGATTGCTGCCGTCCGCGTTCATTACGTAAATCTCGATCCCGTTGGGATTCATCGCGTTTCCACTGCCAAAAACAATCTTCGTCCCATCAGGTGAATACGATGGCTGGCCGTCAACGATAGAGTTATTCGTGAGTCGCGTCCGGTTATTGCCGTCGGCATCGATTCTGTAAATCTCAAAAGCGTTAGGATCAAACACGCTGCTGCCGCCGCTCATGAAAACGATCTTCGTTCCGTCAGGCGACCAGGAAGGCACACCGTCGATTGCGGAATCATGGGTGAGCTGAAGCTGATTGCTGCCGTCGGCATTCATAACGAAAACTTCAAAGGTGCTGGGGTTTTCCAGGTTGCCGCGAATGAAAGCGATCTTTGTACCGTCTGGAGACCAGGCTGGAAACCCGTCGGCTAACGGATTGTTTGTGACCCTTGTTTGGACGCTGCCGTCGGCATTCATTTTGTAGATTTCCAGGTTCCCGTCGCGGCCACTCATGAAAACTATTTGGGCGCTGTTAGGCGACCACTTCGGTTGATCGTCATACGCCAGACTGGTGGTCAGCCGCGTTTGGTTGGAGCCGTCGAGGTCCATCGTAAAAATATCGTGGTTGCCACCGTTGCGAGAACTCCCAAACACGATCTTCGGCGCTACGCTGATTCCCAGCGGACCGCTTTGCGCAAAGGCGACAACGCCTGTAAACCCGATACCGACGCAAGCGCAACCGAGAACCGACAGTATCCGAGAGATATGGAAGTTGTTTTGAAAGCCAAAAATCATCAGAGCAGTCCCTTCCGGAGGAGTGGAGGGGGAAGCAAAAGCAAAAAACGGGGAGGTCCCAAACTATCACGAAGCGGGGTGAACTACCACCTTCGCATCGTCTTGTCGGGGTCACTCTGAAGGTTGAGCAACGATCCCTCGGCGATTCAGTTCTGTGCCTTGAGTGGGCTGTTGAGGGACTCGAAAATAGCTGCCATTCGACTGGCGTCATGAAGCAGGGCCCCCTTGCTCTGGGCCGTCCTTATGAGCACGTCTGCGTTCTCGAACACCCTCCTGGCCCTTTCCGCTGAGTCCGGCGTCAGATTCTCCAGCGGTATAAGACTGTTGCCTTGCGCTAAAAACAGTTGCTTGCTCGTCTCCGCGGCGACGCCTGATCTGTGCTCGGCTTTGAACACTTGTAAAGGGATGGCGTTGAGGTCGCGGTAGAGGGTATAAGCCTTCTTCTTACCATTAAACATAGATACGACGTCAGCGCGATCGCGGTCCTCGGCCCACTTCTCCACCGCGAGCCCATCCCCGCGCGTCGTAATCCATACCCTGATTAATGGACTGGGCGGATTCATATTAGCCGGGCAGATTACGTAATCGAAATAAACATAGTCCCGTCCGATCAGCTCCCAATTCCTGTTCGTCTGAGCGGCTTGCTCGCATTGCGACTGTTTTTTCTGTCCAAGTCCCGATCCTACCGGCAAAAGCACCGTTAGGGCTGCGACGAATAGCAACCTAAGTAGAATTCTGCGCATGTGATGCCTCCTCACCATCAACACCTCTTAGGGCCCAAATCTATGGCGATATTCTCCAGAGACGATAAACGCTTTGACCATCTCAGCGTTGACGAAATTACCGTTGAATTGATTCAGTTTGCCCAGCCAGAAATCATAACCGGTGTAGTCCGTGTCGGGGCTGGTGTCTGGATCACGTCGTAAGTAACCGAAGTATTGCATCAGCACGAAAGCGTTGTTCTTCTCCAGCTGAGAAAACGTTCCGTTTTCAGCGATGGCTCGCACCGCGCGCGCCCGTGCAGCTGTGTCTGTCGTGTTCCCGGCTCCACCAAATTCATCGATGAAAGCTTGTCGCTGTGCGGCTGTGGGCGTGAATCCAGCTTTAGCGATCAGCGCGTCGACGAATTGCGCTGGTGTCAGCGAAGTTGCATAGGCCGTGGTGAAACGCGCGCGAGTAACAAAATCGTTGGCAAACGCCACCTTGTTGGCTTCCAGCAGTTGCTGTGCACCCGGCTGCCCGATGATTACGCCATTGGAAATCTGGAACGAATCAGGAACAAATTCACTGCGCCGAACAATGGGCACGGGAAGTTGATGAGACCTTGGCCCGGGGAAGGTCGAAGTCCCTGTGGCGTCACCATATGCAACCTTGTACATGCGCTCGACCAGATAGCCGGTCTCCTGAAACTCTATCGATAGGAAGAAGGCCGCAGACACATTGATCCGACGGATCTCAATACAAGCTTGATTGCTGCCACACGACGTAATCTGATCGGCCCAGAAAGCAAGGCCCCCTGCATCAGGCTCACGGTTCAGGAAGTCGAGGTAATGCTGTCTGACAAAGAATAGCGCGTTGGCATTGTCGAGAGGGTTTGGTAATCCCGGAGAGTCGTTGTCGGAAATCGCAACAGCAGTCACGCTGGTGGGGCCGAGGATCGTTCCCACCGGATTGCTCAACGTCACGCTGAATGTTTCAGTTGCCTCCTGAAAAACGTCGTCGACGATCAAGATGGGAAAGCTCTTGCTGGTTTCACCTGCGGCGAAGGTAAGTTTCCCAGCCACCTGAGTGTAGTCACCTTTCTGAGAAGCAGTTCCATCGCTGGTTGCGAAATTGACTGACGCAGGCGCTGACGTATCGCCGCTGCGCGTAACCGTAATCGTCGCGGAAAGTCCCGACTCATTCACGTCAAACTGCGGCAGTGAAAACTGAACACCATTTACGTAAACCGCCGTCATCGTGTGGTTGATATCCATCGTCACACTGGTAGCGGGGTTCGAAGAAAAATCAACGCCATCACGCTGCCACTTAAGGAAGCTGCTGTTTCCCGGTGCCGTCGCCGGGGCAGTCAGATTCACCACGCTGGAGATGTCATAGAGACGCGTGAACTGCGTCGTACCATTCCCCTGGCCACTGTTGTCGTTCGGACTAACCGTGATGTTCACGCCCGAGCTGGGAGTTGAGGAAGCAACTGTCAGTGTGCGACCCACGATATAGACTGCGGTCATGGTGTGAGGAGCATCCATCGTCAAACTGGTGGCTGGATTCGTCGACCAGTCAACTCCGTCGCGCTGCCATTTCTGAAACCTGTTAATGCCCGAAGTGGCCGGCGCCGTCAGATTAACATTGGAGGTTGGGACATAGCCCCGCGTGAAAGGCGTCGTGCCGTTACCCTGATCGCCGGCATCACCTGGACTGACCGTGATGCTGACTCCACTACTCGGGTTGATCGAGGCCACGGTGAGTGTGTGAGTAAGACTTCGCGGCAGGAAGGTGACCGTCTGCGCGTTGGTTAAATCTATGATCGTGCCCTCGGAAGTGTATGAGGGAACGATATAAGTGTCCGGCTCGCCGCCGGAAATCCCTACCACCCGGGCAATTATATCGCCGTCAGGGCTTTGGGGGGCGTCGCCGTAACGAGTCAGAATCGTTCCGTCACTGCGGAGTTCGATCTCAAAAGTTACCGGTAATTCGGTTGCCGGCGTTCCGTTACCAAAGGTCACCGTTTGCCAGCGAAAGATTACGCGGTTCGCATCAGGAGTGACGACATAGATGTCATTGCCTGCGCCGTGGTCGGTGCGCAAGTCGTCCCAGAGTCCGGCAATCATTTTGAACTGGGACAGACCGGCCGCAGAGCGTACAGGCGCATCGTTGGCAGGCGGCGTCGTAAAATACATGGCGCCGTTTGAAGTTACGTTTACCGAATTGAAATTCTCACCGAAGAAGGGAAAGGTGAACGGCAATGCCCGTGTCTTGGAACAGTCGTCGCAATTAGTTAAAAGAGCAACTCCCCCCGTTGAAAGCGAAAGGTGAATGCCCAGCGAAGTCAGGTATGGATCGCCTTCGACCAGGTTAATAGAA
>Ga0207684_10004783_pt1 | contig 12684 bp, 14 predicted proteins | sample KBSK5501metaG_FD_184342 | JGI IMG/M metagenome (GOLD analysis project Ga0207684, IMG submission 184342) | Corn, switchgrass and miscanthus rhizosphere microbial communities from Kellogg Biological Station, Michigan, USA - KBS K5-50-1 metaG... | ecosystem: Host-associated > Plants > Roots >...
GTGCTGATGGCGGCCGGCCGCCTGGGCAAGTTCTTCCCGATGCTGATGACCGCGGCCGGCACGATTCCGCCGGCGCGAGTGCTGGTCATGGGCGCGGGCGTCGCCGGGCTGCAGGCGATCGCCACCGCGCGCCGGCTCGGCGCAGTGGTATCGGCCTACGACGTTCGTACCGCGGTGAAGGAAGAGGTGCAGTCGTTGGGCGCGACGTTCATCGAGCTGGCGCTCGAAACGCAGGAGGGAGAGGGCGGCTACGCGCGCGAGCAGTCGGAAGAGTTCCTGCGCAAGCAGCGCGAGCTCATCGGCGAGCATGTGTCCAAATCAGACGTGGTCATCACCACAGCAGCGGTGCCCGGCCGGCGCGCGCCCCTTCTCGTCACCGGCGAGATGGTCAAAGGCATGCGGCCTGGATCGGTGATCGTCGACCTCGCGGCCGACACCGGTGGCAACGTCGAGCTGACGCAACCCGGCAAAGACGTCGAGGTCGGCGGGGTCACGATCATGGGCACGCGCAACGTGCCGTCGACGATGCCTCTTCACGCGAGCCAGCTCTTCGCGCGCAACGTCTCCAACCTCCTGCTGCACCTCGTCAAGGACGGGTCGCTCGTGCTCGACTTCGAGGACGAGATCACAAAGGGCTGCTGCGTGACCTACGGCGGCGAGATCGTGAACGAGCGCGCCAAGCAGATGGTGTCGGCCGCAGCGAAATGACAAACCAGCTGCTGAACGAGTTCACCTTTTTCGTGCTGGCGGTTTTTGTCGGCATCGAGGTCATCTCCAAGGTGCCGACGATGCTCCACACGCCCTTGATGTCGGGCACGAACGCGATCCACGGCATCATCCTGGTGGGCGCGCTGCTCATTGCTGCCGGCGCCAACTCTCCGGTTACGGTCATCCTCGGATTCGTGGCCGTCGTCCTCGCGACGACGAACGTCGTCGGCGGCTTCGTCGTCACCGATCGGATGCTGGAGATGTTCAAGGGCCGCCAGGCGGCGAAGACGCCGGAACCGGCCACCAAATCGAAATGACTACGGCCTACGCGCTGGCGTATCTCCTCGCCGCGGTCCTGTTCATCCTCGGCCTGAAGCAGCTCAGCTCGCCGAGGACGGCCCGCAACGGCAACTACACCGCCGCCGCCGGCATGGTCATCGCGCTGGGGGTGACACTGCCGCAGCTGCACTTCACGGGTGCGGGAGCGGTCATCGTCCTGATCGGGGTGATCGTCGGGACGGGGGTCGGAACCCTCGGAGCGCGCCAGGTCAAGATGACCGCGATACCGCAGATGGTGGCGTTGTTCAACGGCGCCGGCGGCGGTGCGGCCGCGCTCGTGGCAGTATCCGAGCTGCTCAAGCTCGGTTCTCATCCACCGATCAGCGAAGCGCTTCCCAGCGTGTTCAGCATCGTCATCGGGTCGGTCTCGTTTTCGGGCAGCCTGATCGCCTTCGCGAAGCTGCAGGAGCTGATGACCGGCACGCCGATCACGTACCCGGGGCAGCAGCTGGTCAACGGCCTCATCGCCGCCGCGATCATCGGCTTCGTCATCGCCGTGCTCGCGATCGCGTCGATTCCTTTCTCGTTCCTGTCGTTGATGGTCCTCGCGCTCATCCTGGGCGTCGCGTTCGTCTTGCCCATCGGCGGGGCGGACATGCCGGTGGTGATCTCGCTGCTCAATGCGTTCACCGGACTGGCCGTCGCCGCCAGCGGATTCCTGCTCAACAACTTCGCCCTCATCGTCGCCGGCACTCTGGTCGGCGCATCCGGCAGCCTGCTGACGAAGCTCATGAGCGACGCGATGGGCCGCTCGCTCGGCAACGTCCTCTTCGGGGCCTTCGGCCAGATGCGGACGGCGGCGGGGGCCGCGGCCGGAAAAGAGGGACGCAGCGTCAGGACCAGCTCGATCGAAGACCTGGCGACCCTGCTCGCATACTCGCGGCGGGTCATCATCGTCCCCGGTTATGGACTCGCAGTCGCGCAAGCACAGCACGCCGTGCGCGAGCTGGCGGACCTGCTGGAGAAGAAGGGCGTGGAGGTGAACTACGCCATTCATCCCGTCGCCGGACGCATGCCCGGCCACATGAACGTCCTCCTGGCAGAGGCGAACGTGCCCTATGAGCAGCTGAAAGAGATGGACGAGATCAACGACGACTTCAAGGACGCCGACGTCGTGCTCGTGGTGGGCGCCAACGACGTCGTCAATCCCGCGGCGCGCAACACGCCCGGCAGCCCGATCTACGGCATGCCCATCCTCAACGCCGACCAAGCCAAGAACATCGTGTTCATGAAGCGCTCGATGCGGCCGGGCTTCGCGGGCATCGACAACGATCTCCTGTACGACCCGAAGACGATCATGTTGTTCGGCGACGCCAAGGACTCGCTCACCAAGCTGGTCAACGCGGTCAAAGCAGCCTAAACAGACCAGGTGGAGCTATAGGCCGGGTTTATCCCGGCCGTCACCAAGCGTGCAGGTTCCAAACGCCTGCGGGCAACGTGTTACTCCACCCATGGCGAAAGCCTGCTTTCGCCATAAATAAAGCGAGCCCCCGGCCGCTGACGGCAGGAGGCTCGCGCCGCGAAGAGGGTGTGGTGCTACGAATCCTAGGCGGCAGGGCGCACATTGGTTAGTGCCCAACCTACAAATCCCGGGCCCTTTTCTTGTGATGGATCTCAGTGATGGAACATCCCACTTACAATCGGGCCGGTGGACGGCGGGGAGGTCGTATTGCTGGTCACGGTCGCCCTGCTGGTGGTGTATGTGATCGCGATCGGCGGCGCCACCGCGACTGCAATCCGCATCAGCGAAGCCTGGCGGCGGCGCCCGGTTCAAGCGCCCAGCCTCGGGCCGCGGGCCGAGGCTGAGGTCGTACTGCAGGCGCCGGCTCTGCCCGTGGCCTTCCGCCGCATCCGCCTGGTCGGCTGGGCGGTGTTTCCCATCGCGCTGGTGCTGGCTGTCTTCGCCAACCGGAACTACGTCTGGATCGCGCCCCTGGCCGTGCTGGTCATGGTCGGGCTCAATGCCTTCTACTTCACGGCGATGCAGGGCCTGGGTGAGCCGCTGACCCTCGCCAAGGACGGGTTCCGGTATGGAGCGAAGGGTAAGGAGCGCTCGGTGCGCTGGATCCACGTAACCGACCTGGTCGGCGCTCGCCTTGGGGCCTTCAGCGGCGTGCGCATGTCGGAGGCGGGCGAATGGCAGGACCCCAAACTGCGGCCCAACGTGATCTTCTTCCGGCTCAATCGCGCGCTGGTGCACGCACCCAAGACGTTGCTGCAGCGCCTTCGCGGCTTCTCTTACTACGACGGCGCGATCCGCAACGCCTTCGGCGTGCCCACGGAGCAGCTGCTGCGGGCGATGCGCGAGTGGCAGCGGGTTGCGGTCGACGCGGAGTCGCCGCCGTTTCGACGTCCGCGCCCTGGGGAGTCTAGGAGCGCTCCTTGAGAATGCGGGCGAGCGCCTTGGTGTCGAACGGGTAGGCGAGCCTGAGCACGAAATGCTGCAGGCCCGCATCGAGCCACTCCTGAATCTGTCGGGGTGAGCTGACAGTCACATTGGCCGTACGCTCGATCTCTTTCGGGTCACGTCCGATGCGGCGGCACCACTCGTCGAGGATCTTCGACTTGTGCGTGTATGACTCCGGATCTCCTAGAGCGTTCCACATCTGCGCATGCTCAGCCACCAGCCGAAGGGTCACCTTCTCGCCGCCGCCGCCGATGAGGATCGGCATAGGGCCGGCGGGACCGGGCTTCAGCTTCTTGATGCGCTCCTTGATTCGAGGAAGTGCGTCCTTGAGCGTGCGCAGCCGGTCACGGGCCTCGCCGAAGTCGAATCCATATTCGTCGTAATCGCGCTCGAACCATCCCGCTCCAAGCCCCAGGACGAAGCGGCCGCCTGAAAGCTGGTCGATGGTGCCCGCCATGTACGCGATGAGGTCGGGATTGCGATAGGCGATGGCGGTGACCATGGGGCCGATCTGCGGCGCTCTCGTGTCGACGGCCGCGGCGGCGAGCAGCGACCAGCACTCGAATTGATTTCCGTTGGGGTCGCCGTAAAGTGGAAAGAAATGGTCCCAGAACCAGATGCTGTCGACGCCAAGCTCGTCGGCGCGCCGCCACGCGTCACGCAGCTGCTGGATGGTGCACTGCTGCGGATGGATGGTGACGCCGACTTTGAATCGCCTGGCCTCGGACATTGGTCAGCGATTATCCTCTCCATCCCATGACGACTCGCTGGACCCCGATCGAGGTCGACGCGGCCGCCGCCGGCCCGGATTTCTGGGTGCGTTACCACGCATACCGCCGGCTTCGGCACGCTGAAACGCGACCTGACGATCCGATCACGCCCGACGACGTCGTCGAGAAGGACATGAAGCGTGAGGATCCGTTCCACCTCCACTTCCGATACGAGATCGCGTCCGGTGACCGGATGCTGAGCTGGTTCGACGCGGGTGCCGTCAAGCCTGGTTCTCCGGAGTACGAGTCCAGCAAGCATCTGCTGTGGGCTGATGCGTCGGTGCATCGCGACCACCGGCGCCAGGGCATCGGCCGCAGCTGGATCCCGCTGGTGATCGAGATCATGAATCGCAATTCGTACTCGACGGTGGGCTTCGGAACCGAGGAAGAATCAGGCCACGCGTTTCTCAAGTGGCTTGGCGCCGAGAACAAATTCACGGGCGCGGAGAACAGGCTGAAGCTCGCGGACCTCGACTGGGCGATGATGCGCCGCTGGGTCGAGGAGGGACGCAATGGCTCCCCCCAAACCAGGCTCGAGTCATACGACGGACCCATGCCGGAGGAGCTGCGGGCCGACTATGCGCCCCAGCTGTCGGCCATGCTCAACACGATTCCGATGGAGGATCTGGACCACGGCGATGAGGTCATCACGCCCGAGGTGATGGCCGAGTGGTACGCGAGCAACGAGATGTCGGGTCGGATACCGCACGTGATATTCACCCGCGAGCCTGATGGAGTCATCTCCGGGATCACCGACATGATCTATGCGCGTTACAACCCGACCATCGTCTATCAAGGCTTCACCGGAGTGCGACCTGACGCTCGCGGGCGCGGACTTGGCAAGTGGCTGAAGGCGGCGATGGCGATACACATCCACGAGCTCTATCCGGCGGCAGAGTGGTTCACCACCGACAACGCAGGCTCAAACGCGCCGATGCTGGCCATCAACACGAAGATGGGCTTCAAGCAGTACCGGGTCGGCAGTGAATACCAGATCAGCCGCGATGCGCTGGCGGCGCGCCTGAAGGAGCTGGCCGGAGCTACTTAGCCGGCTCGGCTGCGCTGGATGCTGCGGGCGAGCAGCAGGATGCCGATCACGATGAGGAGTCCCGGTAGCGCTGCCTTGCCGAACAAACCGTAGTCCGTCTCGCTGATCCGGAAGATGGTTCCGAAGATCACAAACGCGATCATGAAGATGAGCAGCGCGACGAACATCAAGACGCGGCCCTGCCGGAGCAGCTGCGCATCGTGGTTGCGCAGGCCCTGCAGCCAGATCCCGAGACCGACACCGCCTGGCGCGACCAGCGGCCAGGCGAATGCCCATGCGGGCCAGTCCTGGGTCGCGTTCATGTAAGCGAGGATCAACCCGATCACAGTCAGGATCGCGCCCGGGATGAGCGCGCCGGTGCCCAGGCTGACGAACCCGACGATCAGAAGCGTCAGGCCCGGTATGACGATGAACAGCGGCCAGCTTCCGCCTGGGTCGAAGCCCGTGAACTGGACCAGCAGGGCGAACAGTCCCAAGACGACAAGGACCACGCCAAGCGCGACCGTCGATCCGCCTCGGCGCTGTGCCGGCCCTGGCGTGACGATCCCGGGAGGCCTCGGCTGGTAAGCGGGTGGCGGCGGGGTGGGCGTGATCGCGGCCTCGGTGGCGGCAGGCTCAGCCGGCGCTTCGGTCGGCGCGGGCGTCTCGGCGCTCGCAGTTGCCGGCTCGTCAAACGCCGATGATGTTTCGACCGCGGGCTCCAATGCTTCTTCCGGTGTCACATCCGACGTCACGTCCGACGTCATCGCGGAGCTCTCGGCCGGCTTCTCCTTGCTTGGCGCAAACACGTCCGGGCTGCCCGCGAGCATGTCCGAGCTCACGTGGACGGTGGGCTCGCCTTCGCCGCCCGCCGCCGGTGTTCCGGGAGCCGTTTCCTTGGGGGTCGCGCGCTTGCGCTTGGTCATGAGGCCTCCAGCTTATACAGTCAGGCCCGCCACGGAGCGGGGAGAAGGTGGGCGAGGATTCGGTATACCTCGGGATTCAAGGCCAGCCCCACGTGACTGCCGTTGACCTCGATCGCGTTGACGTCGCGGCGCAGGCATGCCCTCCAGTTCACGACTCCGTCGGAGCGCGAGTAGACCGAGGTGGTCGGCACGCGGGGTGGCGCCGCGAGGTCGCGCAGGAACCGCATCTCCACCGACGCCGGATGCCCGTAGCGGAAAACGTTGTAGAGGTGCGCGGCCCGCACGCCGGCCATGGTCAGCGGATGGACGTCGAATGGATCGTTGAGCGGCGAACCGAGCGTGATGACCTGTTCCACGAGCTCGGGTTTGCGGTGCGACAGGACCTTGGCCAGCACCCCTCCCCGACTGTGGCCGACAAGCGAAACGCGCGCCCCGGTGCGGTGCTGCAGCTGCTGGAGAGCGTCGAGGAGCGGCCGCAGCATGACCTCGGAGTACATGACATTGAACGTGACGCCGGCCATCTGCGGGCGGTAGCCGATGCGCCGGAGCCAGCCGAATGGTGTGCGAAGCGTCCAGTCGCCGGCGAGAAATCCCGGGATGAGCATCACGGGCCGTCCGAGGCCCGGAGGCACGTCGACTCCTCGGAAGACGGGATCGAGCACGAGGCTGAGGTATTCGAGATAGATGCGGCCTTCGAGCCACATCGGAGGGATCGGGTCCCAGCGGCCGAGATGCCGGAGCTCCGGAAGGATCGAGGCGGCGACCTCCTCCCAGCGCCCGCGCCGCCTGCTGTGATGTTCTGAGACCGTTTCCAAGTTATGTTCTGAGTGCGACTCCGCTATGAAACAGCGGCGGGCTCAGGTGCGATTCTATTCGTAAGCCACTCGGATAAAACGCTCAGAAACTCTTTGGGGGTCTCCATCATCGGCACGTGCCCGACGCCCTCGAGGACCCTGAGGGTCCAGTCGGGGCGCCGGCGGACCAGCTCTCGTGCCGCGGCCAAAGGGATCACCTGGTCGAGGGATCCGTGAATCACCAGAGTCGGCGCCGTCACACGCTTGACGCGGTTCCAGAACCGTGGATCGGCCATCCTGAGCGCGATCGAGCGCGAAGCCTGAAGAAACGCACGACTGTTTTGAGGGCCGAGCGAACCCCGCTCTCGCGTGAGCTGCACGTGGGCTTCGACGACCTGGGGGTCGACGCGCGAGGGGTCGGCGCAAACGAGCGCGAGGGACCGCTCGACGATTCTCTCGGGCCCCAGCCGGCGCAGCCTCTGATCGAAGAAGACCTCGGCCAATCCGGGGATGGAAAGCGCGGCGGCGACGCCCAGCATCGCCGGGCTCGGCGTGCGGACATGGGCGAATGGAATGGGAACGGCTGGATCGACGAGGATGCTTTCGGTCACTGAATCCGGATGGTCGGCAGCCACGAGGATCGCCATGTGGCCGCCCATCGAGTTGCCCATCAGCGCGACCGGCTCGCCGATCACCTTTTCGATGAACCTGTGCACCAGCTCGGCATTGGCGCCGACGGTGGCCGACCGGCGGTAGAGGGGCGTTTGCCCGAACCCCGCCAAGTCGATGGCGATGGCGTGGTATCGCTTCGCGAGGTCCGGGCCGACCGCCATCCAGTTCAGGGCGTTCCCGCCCAGACCGTGAACCATGAGCAGCGCCTTGCCTTCGCCCCCGAAATCGATGTAGTGGACGGGGCCGTCCAGGTCCGCGATCTTATGGCGCACTGCGTCAATCCTACGACGCGGGAGTGAGGATCGCGCCTGCCAATCGCATGAGGATGTCGGCGACGGCGGTTGCTGAGCGCCGGCCGTCCTGGTGGAGGCGGTCGAACACCGCAAACGAGGTCAGGGCGCCGATTACGTCCTCGGCCTCCTTTAGCGAACAGCCCGGGCGCAATTGATCGGCGCCCGCCAGCCTCTCGGCGAGAGCGCGGTCTTTGAGCGCCGCGGGGTCGCCGGCCGAAGTCATCGCGGGCAGTGCGCGAAACAAGGCGGGATCGGACGACCAGGTCGCGCAGGCTGCTGCGATGCGGTCCCGAAGCTGTTGCACAGGATCTTCGGCGGTGCCGGACGGCGCGGGTACGGTCCGCCTGTGTGCCTCGCCGGCAACCGCGCGCAAAAGCTCTGATCGCGAGCCGAATCGGTTGTAGATCGTCAGCCTGGAGACACCGGCCCGGCGAGCCACCGCGCCAACGCTGAGGTTCGAACCTCCGCCCGCCGCTACCAGCTCGCGCGCTGCTGTCAGGACGGCGGCCCGGGTGCGGTCGACACCGGCCTGGCGCTTGCCGAGATCGTGCCGTGCTTCCACGAGCCCAGGTTAACAGACTGTATGTAAATCGGATCATAAAGAACTCAAAGCTTCAGACGACCTACGATCGCTCCTCTATGAGGCTCCCGGATCCACTCGCGCTGCGGGAGCTCTCCGCGCTCCTGGGAGATCCGGTCTTTCGCGGTCGCGGGGTACCTCACGGAGACGGCCGGCCAGTTCTCCTCGTGCCGGGCTTTTTGTCAGGCGACTGGTCGATGCGAGTGATGCATGGATGGCTCCAGCGGGTCGGTTACAGCGCCCATCTGTCCGGGATCTATTTCAACGTGCGCGCATCGGAGCACATGCTCGCCGGCCTTCGGCGACGCTTGAACGAAATCCGCGCAACCGATCCGGCTCGCGTCACGCTCGTGGGGCACAGCCGCGGCGGCCTCCTCGCCAAGGTCCTGGCGCAGCGCCGGCCTGACGCCATCGAGCAGGTGATCACGCTCGGATCGCCGCTTGCCGATCAGTCGGACATCACCCCACTCACCCAGGCGGCGGTAGGCGTTGTGCGCACCGCGAACGAGATCGGCTTCGGCCTTAGACTGCGCGCCGAAGGACGATTTGCCTACGACCTGAAGCAGCCGCCCGCGGTGCCGACCACCTCCATCTACACGAGATCAGACGACGTCGTGAACTTCCGCAGCTGCATCCGCCCCGACATCCCCTCGATTGCCGTTTGGGGCAGCCACAACGGGTTGGTCATCAACCCTGAGGTCTTCAGACTTCTGGGCCGGCTTCTTGCCCGCCCTCGGCGCGCGGGGGGCACGCCGAGAGCCTGAGGCGGGCATCTTCTTTCTGGTCGCGTCCTGAAAATCGGCCGCCGACTGTGCGAGATGCCTGGCGAAGTCGTCGAGGTCGGGGACGAGGTCGCGATCCGCGAGCATGCCGAAATGGACGCTGCCGTTGTAGGAAACGATCGCGAGGTTCAGTCCAAGCGAGTGATAGATCGCAACGAGCGGCCAGCACTCCAGAAGCTGCGCACCACCGGTGTAGAAGGGCATCTGAGGACCGGGCACGTTGGTGGCCACGATGTTGACGACCGACTGGCGCGTCCACAGCGGCTGAGAGCTCATCACCCGTGCCGCCAGCGCCTGCACCGTGGCCGGAGCCCACACGGCCAGCTGCGTCAGCGTGCTCGCGGCCACCGCCTGGCGCGATCTCTTGAGGTCGCCCGTGGCGGCCGTCACGCGCCCGAGCCGCTCCATCGGCGTCATCGGCCCCAACGGGATCTCGACGACCATCGCGCTCACCATGTTTCCGAGCTTGTAGCGCTCTGAGTCGTCGCGGACGCTCACTGGCGCAAACACACGAAGCGCGTGGGGTACGAGGTCGCCGCGATCATCGAGCCAGCGCCACATCGCCTCCCCGATGATGGCGAGGACGACGTCATTGACGGTGCCGCCGAATGCGGTCTTGACGTCTTTCAAATGCTGCAGCGGAACTCGTACCGATTGGACGCGGCGGTGCGGACCGATCGGCCGGTTGAAAAAGAGCGGCGAGCCAGGTCGCAGCCACGCCAGCGCCAGCTGGAGCCCGCCCGACCACGGCGAATGAGTCAGGGCCTCGAGGACTTCTTGGGGTCGCAGGTTGACCAGCTGTTTCATAGCGCCGGCCGGCGAGATCGCAGCCGCTGAACGGCGGATCAGCTCGGCAGTGCTTGGCGCCGGACGGGGCCGCCAGCGTTTGGGACGGCCGTATCTCGTCGGAGTCGGCTCTGCGTCCAGCAGAAGCGTCGCCAGGTCGACGGTGGAGATTCCGTCGACCATCGCGTGGTGCACCTTGTTGACCACCGCCACCCGCCCGCCGCTCAGTCCTTCGACGACGGTCATCTCCCACAACGGCTTGTTCAGGTCCAGCGGCCGAGCGAAGACCCTGGCGGTGTAATCGCGGAGTGTGGCTTCGTCGCCCGGGCTGGGCAAAGCGGCGCGCCGGACGTGGTACGAAAGGTCGAAATCAGGATCGTCGACCCAGACCGGGCTGCCGAGGTTGCCGGGGAGACGCATCACCTTCTGGCGGTAGCGCGGGACCAGGTGCAATCGCTCCTCGATCGTGCGAGCGAGGCCGAGCGCCCCACGGCCGCCTTTGACCTGGGGCGTGCCTTCGAAAATGTACGTCGCTCCGATGTGGAGCGGCGCCTCGTGCCGCTCGGCATACAGGAACCACGCATCCAGCCCGCTGAGCGCCTCGAAAAAGGCCTTGCTCATCGCACCCCTTGCCTGCGCCCGATTCTCGCACGGGCCTGTTTAATTTGGCTGCTTGATTCCTGTTGCCATCGCCCTCGCTCTTGCCGCGGCCGCCTTGCACGGCACCTGGAACCTCCTTGTCAAGGTCAGCGGCGACCCGATCAGCACTTTGCAGCGCGCCACCGTCGCCGGCGCCGTGGTGATGACGCCGCCGGCCCTCGTCGCGTGGTTCGCCACCGGACGGCCCAGCCTGGGGTGGCTCGCGGCGGGTCTGGCCGCCCTGTCAGCGATGCTCGAGCTCACCTACCTCTTTCTTCTGGCGACCGCGTACAGCCGCGGCGAAATCTCTGTCGTCTACCCGATCGCGCGCGGCTCGGCGCCTTTGCTGGCGGTCGTCGCAGGAATCGGCATCCTCGGCGAGCGGCTCGCGACGGTGCAGCTGGTGGGCGTCGCTTTGCTGCTTGCCGGCATCCTGGCGGTCACGCTGCCGCAGACCAGCGCTCGGGCGACGGTGCCCGCATTGTTGACAGGCGTGGCCATAGCGGCGTACAGCGCGGTGGATCGGGTGGGGGTCAGGTTGGCGGCTCCATGGTTGTATGGCTGGCTGCTCGTGGTGCTGCTCGCGACCGGGATCGTCGTCGCGCGATGGGTGAGCGGCAGGTTCGCCACGCGGGCGGCGCAGCCCCCGATCACCTGGCGGCAGGGCACTGTGATCGGGATCTTCATGTGGGGCGGCTACCTGCTCGTGTTGGTCGCGCTCAGCATCGCGCCACTCGCCGTGGTCGCCCCGGTGCGGGAGGTCGCCATCGTCGCCGTGGCGGTGTGGGGAGTCTGGAAGCTCCGCGAGCGCCAAGCCGCCGCGCTGAAGCTGTCGGGGGCCGTCGCGACCGTCCTCGGGGTGGCCCTGGTCGCCTTTTGAGCGCCGGGTTTGGGGCCGCCGAGCGCGTGGTAATGTAGGTTCGTCGTCCGGAAGTCGGACGATGTTCGCCGCGGTCGTCGATTCTTCTCGAAAGGACCCGAGCGTTCGCGAGATTTTCTTTCGAGAAGAGGAGTTGCAGATGCCGACAGGCACTATCAAGAAGCTTGTATCCGACCGCGGGTTCGGGTTCATTGCCGCAGAGGACGGGCGTGAGTACTTCTTCCACCGCACCGGACTCGACTCGAGCGTGAACTTCGACTCCCTGGCGGGTGGAGAGCGCGTCAGCTTTGAGATCGAGCCGAGCCAGAAGGGCCCGCGCGCGAATCGCATCAAGCTCGCGTAACCGAGCCGAGATTTACGGCCGGTCGCCTGTGCGGCCGGCTTTTTTTGTGCCTTCGGGGTCGTGCAGCCGGAGGGGAGGGCCGGTCGAGGTATGGGGTTTTAGCGCGAGGTCCGGCCGACGACGGCGATCGCGCTCGTCCACGCCACCGTGCCCACCGCGACGAGCGCCCACATGGTCGGCGCGATGATCGGAAAATCGACGAGGGCTCCGAAGATGCACATGGATGCGGCCCCGGCGAGCAGGAACGCTCCGGGAAACAGCAACCAGGCCGCATACCAGGGCGGCTGCACCAGGTCGCCGCGATCGAATCGCCGCGCGGCCACATAGAGCACCAGGGCGGCGGCGATTGCCGGCCCGGCCAGCTGGAAAGCCCATCCCGGCGTGACCGACCCCGTCGCCGCGCCCAGTACCGGCTGCACGCCGGCAAGCGTCAGCCCGGCCGGCACCGCGAAGGCGAGCAGCCGCAGAATCCTGCTCGCGGGCGGCATCCGGTCAGGACGCTGGAAGCGACGGCACCAGCGCCGGCAGCGTGAACACCGGCGTGGTCGCGACCCACCCCAGCTGGACGTCGCGGTAGTAGTCGGGCTCCGAGAGCTCGATCACGAACACGTTGTTGTAGACACGCGCGCGCGCAGCCAGCGCGGCCTGGTCGGTGATGCCCTCGAAATAAGGCTGGCGCGGCAAGCCCGCCGCCAGATCCGGGGAGCCGTAGAAGTCGTCGGTGCCGTACACCGACGT
>Ga0207684_10004784_pt1 | contig 12681 bp, 7 predicted proteins | sample KBSK5501metaG_FD_184342 | JGI IMG/M metagenome (GOLD analysis project Ga0207684, IMG submission 184342) | Corn, switchgrass and miscanthus rhizosphere microbial communities from Kellogg Biological Station, Michigan, USA - KBS K5-50-1 metaG... | ecosystem: Host-associated > Plants > Roots >...
CGGCGAGGACATCGACCGGCGAGGCCGGATGATCGGAAGGGGTCACGAAATCCTCCAGGGCTTGGAGTCGGCTGGTATTGGCGTCAGGGTACCCTGCAACGTCGAAATCGGACCGGAATCGGACCCGAAGCGGACCTGAATCGGAGCCGAGTCGGAGCCGTCAGCCGCCGAACAGGTCGAGCTGCTCCCCGCTCCGCTCCACGACCGGGTCGAGCCCGAGGTAGGGCTCGAGCGCGTCGAGCGAGAGGTCGTCGCGATCCAGGAACGCGCGAAGGTGGTTCCACTTGATCACGTGCCAGTTGTCGCGCTCGAACGCGTCGTGCAGCAGGGGCGACCGGTCGAGCTTGTGGCGGACCAGCTCGGTCCGCTCCGGGGCAACGACGAGGAATCGGACGGTGCCGTCGTCCTGCGGGATTCGGGCATGGCGACGCAGGATCGGCTCGCCGAGCATCGCCGTCCATTCGACCTCGAACAGGAACGCCATCCGGCCCCGGACGTACCACGCGCAGTCGACCTCCGCGATGTCGTCCACGGCCCGGCTGATATGGGCGAGGTACGCCTTCTGCTCGTGCTCGTCGAGGAGGTCGCCGAGCCGGCCGGTGCCGAGCCGGCGGGCCTGCTCGCGGCGGCCGATCCAGACGCTCAGGCCGAGGCGATGGCCGCCATCCGCCAGCAGACCGATGAGCTCCGCGTGCTCCTGGGCTCGGCGCAGGAGGTCGTCGCCGGTCAGGGTGCGCTCCGCTGTGCTGGCACGGCTGCGATAGCTCTGCAGGCAGGCCCGGACGAGGACTTCGTCGGGCAGGTCGTGGCCCGTGAACAGGCTGGCGATGCGCTGGAGGAACGAGGCCTCGGACATCGGGCCGGCCGTCGAAAGGAGGCTGAACACGGCCCATTCGACGCGGTCGGCGAGCGGCGCCGCGGCCGTGTCGCGGTCGCGGGGATCGGCCAGCCACCAGCGACCGGGCGCGATCTCCGCGAGACGGCGCCGGCCGTGGTCCGAGAGCGCGTCGCCGATCATGGTCAGCATCGCGTCGACGTGATCGGGCGGCGTCTCGGCGCTTCGAGAGGCGCGACGGGTCCGGATCGCGGGACCGCCCGATGCCGTGCCCGATGCCGTGACCGGGGTGCCGCCCATGGCCGGCGTCGGGACGTCGAGACCAGGACCACGCTCCGGCAGCCTGGCCGTGGTCCCGTGGTCCCGGATCGAGCCAGGGGTCGATCCCCGCAGCGGATGGGGCGGTTCCGAGCGTCCGCTCGGCTCGGTCGGGTTGGCAGGCTCGGGACCGGCGGTTCCTCCGTCGGTCGCGGACTCGTCGTCGGGCGGCGGCTCGGCCGGAGCGAGTCCCCGATCGGCGACCAGGCGTCGCAGCTGGCCGGCTCGATCGAGGCCGACGAGGATCTCGCCGAGGAGGCGGTCCTGCGTGGCGGGCTCGCCTCGAGCCTTCAGGCTCTCGACGGCGACGTCCACGATCGTCCGGCTCACGTCCGATGCCGAGAACGGACGCCGATCGAACCGTTCTGGCGCGGTGAACAGGCCCGCAGCGGGCACGACGTCCGGATCGCCCCGGTGCCCGGGGAGCGGGTCGAGGCTGACATTGGCCCGCGTGCGCGGGCCGGGCGGCAGGACCGCACCCGGTGGCACGAGCTCGACCGATCCGACGGCCTCGTCGTCGCCGTCGCCGAGACGCGCGGCCAGGAGCCGGAACCCGGCGCCGACGCCCCCCAGGGCCGCGGCCAGGAGCGCCTCGGGTCCGCCGTCGACGAGATAGATGACCCGCCCGTCCCGCGCAACGGACGGCTCGATCGAGGCGAGGGAGCGGGCCAGGGCGGCGGCCTGCCAGCCCCATGGGGCGCGGATCGCGGCTCCGGACAGCGCCGCCAGGGGTAGCGACGCCGCGGCCTCCCGGCCGATCGTCCAAGCTGTCGCCCAGTAGGTCAGCGATAGCCGCTCCTGGTTCGGTCGGACAGGCGGCTGGCCCAGGACGAGGTGGATCCGACGGCGCAGGGACGGGCCGCTCTCCCACGCCCGGCCGAGCGCGGCCTCCTCGCCGATCGCGCGGGTCGTCGACGGGCCGGCGACGCGGATCACGGCGGTCGCGCTGCCCTCCGCCAGGCTCCTGAGGTCCTCGCCGAGGCGGGCCTGGACCGCGCCGCCAGGACCGCTCTCCAGTCGCTGGATGAAGCCCCGAACCGTCCGGATCCCGTCCTCGAACGTCAGCCACGGGTTGCGTTCCCGCCACTGGCCGCTGCCGGGCGGGCGGACGCGGCCCGCCTGGATCCGGAGCGTCCCGATCCGGCCGGGATAGCCATTGAGGCGGCTCGCCGGAAGCAGGGCGTGCAGGAACGCGAGCCGGAGAGCAGCCTCGACGGGAGCCGCCCGGAGGTCGCCCTCGATCCGGTCGAGGATGGCCTCGAGGCCGACGAGCTGGCGCGGCGTGTGCAAGTCGAGGAGCGCGTCGACGAGCCCGGCTCCCCCGTCGACCACCGGGAACCGGTCGCGGAGACGGCCGCGAACGGTTGGGTAGTCGTCCGGGATCGTTGCAGCGCGCTCGCGGTCCGCGTCGTCGACGTCCGCGCTGCGCTGCTCACCGCCACGGACGCCGCGGCAGACCGGACAGGCGTAGAACTTGCGTCCCGGGCGGGCCCGGTCGGCGTCCCGGTTGCGGTCGGCCGCGTGAGCGTCGGCCGCGTGAGCGTCGGGAGCGCGGCCCTCGGCGTCCGCCGATTCGTCATGACCACCCCACACGACCTCGTCGAGGGGCAGGGATCGGCCGCAGGTGGCGCAGCGCGTGACGAACGGTTCGCCGACGGCAACCTTGAGGCTGGTCTGGCCGCGGGGCGAGGCGCCCATCGCCTGGAATGCGGCGTCGAGATGCCGGAGGTCCGGCGGCCGGAGCACGAGCTCGGCCAGGAGCCGGGTGAGGGGGGTGGTCTCGAGGCTGACGGCGTGTCGCTGGCGGTCGACGGCCGCCCGGGCCACCCAGCCACCGCGACCGGCCAGGTCGAGAACGATGTCGCCCGGCCCGGAATGCGCCTCGACCCGGGCCGCGACGATTCCCGGCGGCGGCGGGGGTGCCAGCCGGTCGAAGAACGGCAGGGAGTAGCCCGGTTCAGCCCGGACCAGCGTCGCGCGACCCGCCATCGTGGAAGCCTACCCGCCCGCCTCGGGCCTGTCGCGTTGGAACGACCAGGGCGGCGGCCGAGATCCGCTCCCGCCTCCGCTTCCGCTTCCGCTTCCGCTTCCGCTTCCGCTTCCGCTCCGAGATATGACCGCCATCGTTATCTCGCGGGTTGTCGGGACCACAAGCCTCCACCGGACCGGCCGACCGAGCTCATTCGAGCGTGGAACCCCAGGTCCGAAGCTGGCCGCCGGGCCGATCTGGCCCTCAGAACCCCACGAATAACGATGGCAGTCATATTCGGTCGGGTTCGGGCAGCTCGGTCGGGTTTGGGCAGGCCTCGGGTATGCAGCCGCGTCACTCGCCGCGCGCTACCGCGTTCGTCGCGCAGGGGCGATCAGGGCAAGGCGAGCCAGAGGACCGGTGCGAGCGCACCTCGCTCCGAGGTCCGAGGCGAAGCTCCGCGACGCCATCGGCCCGAGGAAAGGTGCTGAGCGAGGACCGCGAGGCTCAACGCGGCCCTGGTCGTTCCTGCGCGACAGCCCGATGTTAGGCTTCGTCGGCCTCGTCGAGCTCTTCCTCGAACGCTTCGTCCGTCGTCGATTCCGGCGGAAGGACTCGGTCGAGATCCTCGATCTCCTCGTCCTCTTCGTCGTCCTCGAGGTCGTCCTCGAGGTCCATCTCCTCGCGGACGAGGGTGCCCTTCGTGTACGGCCGGAGGTCTGTCGACTTGGCGGCGGTCGGGAAGCTGACCTTGCCGTAGTTCCGGGGGTCCTGGTAGATCTCGCGGATGATGATCCGGACGTCCTTGTCGCCGAGGGACGTCACACCGGCGGCGTACTTGTTGCCATCGGCGAGGAGCTTCAGCAGCCGGGCCGCGACGCGGGGCTCGACGATGCCGATCCGCATCCCGTTGCTGGTCGCGACAAGGCGACCCTTCTCCGGGGTCAGCTCGACCGCGTCGCCCGGGTTCACCTGGGCGAGCTTGCGCGGGTGGGGCAGGTCGGTGAGGAACGCGAAGCCGGTCTTGCCGGTCTCCTCGACGAAGATCGAGACGGGAGCCTTGCTCCCCTCCTGGGCCGGCACGGTCTTCTCGCCGGCCTCGACCAGCAGCACCCGGAGGCGGTCGATGTTCCGCTCGGCGATCCGGTTCGTCGGGTCGAGGGCGAGCGCGGTCTGGTAGTGCTCGCGTGCGGCGCCGAGCTCGCCCAGCTCCCAGAGCGACTTGGCGAGGCGGTTCTCGGCCTCGGCATCGGGACCCAGCTCGAGCAGCCGCTTGTTCGTCTCGGCGCTCTCGGCCCACTGGGCCGCCGTCGCCTGCGCGATCGCCTGGTCGACCAGCTGCCGCTTCAGACGGATCTGGTTGACGGCGGTCGATGGCTGGTTCTCGAGGTCGGGGAACGTCACGAGGCGATGGTCCTTTCGGTGCGCGTGGGGCCCCCTCGGGCCCGTGCGCTGGTGCCCTCCAGGAACGGCCGCGGGCGGGCTTCGGTCCCGATTCGGGGGCATGGCTTTGTAGCATCGCAGCCCCCGTTCGTCAAACGGCGAGGCGGGTTCGCGACTAGCCCACCAGGCGCAGGTTCCACCAGGCCACGACGATGCCGAGTCCGGCCAGGACAGCCGTCTGCCAGATCCAGCGGGGGTCGCGACGGCTCGCCGGGGCCGCGCCGTGGACGACATCCCACAGGTAGAACAGGAGCATCAGGAGGGCCGGCCCGATCAGGCGCGGGATCCCGAGGGCTCGGATCGCCGCGGCGCCGATCGCGATCGCGACGCCGTACGTCAAGGCGGACCAGAGCGCATCCCGAAGGTTCGTCGCCCGGAGCGCGGCCGCCCGGTACCCGAGGAGCGCCGCAACGAAGGCGTCGCCCAGGGCGAGAACGAGCAGGTTGCCGAGCGCCAGCGGGGCAACCGGGGCACCGATCGGCTCCAGGCCGGCGATCCCGCCGGGCACGGCCGCCGCGACGCCGACGAATGCGACGAGCGCGACCGTCAGCAACGCGATCATCGTGCGCGATCGATCGTCGTCGGTCGGGGCCCGTTCCTCGGCGATGAGCCGCGTCTCGACGGCAATCGCGCGATCGATGAGGATCGCCACCGCCGCCAGGGCCGGCACGAGGGCCAGCCCCACGGGGACGAGCCGGATCGCGCCCAGGCAGCCGATTGCGGCAATCGCCGGCAGGATCAAGGACTCGATCGGGACGCCGCGGTCACCGAGCCCGCCGCGACCGGCGGAGCCATCCTCGTCGTCTCCGGCCAGCACCTGCAGCGTCCCGACGACCATCGCGGCGAGGAGCAGCCCCGCGGCCGGCCAGATGAGCGGGCCGGTCAGCAGTGCGGCCATTCCCACGATCACCGTCGCGAGGACCTCGAGATCGCGCCGGCGCGGCGCGACCGCCGACGACCGGGCCCCGACGACGCCACGCCGTCCATGCGCGGCGGATCGGACCGGCGGCCCTGGCACGAGCGGCGCCGGCACGAGCGGCGCGATCCCCTCCCCGGGAGATGCTGACGGCGACATCGGCCGGATGGTACGCGGTCAGCCGGCGATTCGACTCGGCTTGCCGGCGACCCAGGCGAGGAGGTCGGCCCGGGATCGGGTGTTGAGGACATCGGCCGCCGTCACCCAGCCGCGACGGGCCTGGGACGCGCCCCAGCGGACGTCGTCGAGCTCGCCGGTGTTGTGGGCGTCGGAGTCGATCGTCAGGATGCAGCCCGCCGCCACCGCCCGTCGTGCCCGCTCCGCCGACAGGTCCAGCCGATGGGGCGACCCGTTGACCTCGAGGGCCGTCCCGGTCCGGGCGGCCTCTCGATAGACCGCCTCCCAGTCGAGGTCGAGATCGTCACGCGTCTGGATCATCCTGCCCGCCGGGTGGGCAATGATGTCCACGTGGGGGCTGCGGATCGCGTTCAGCGTCCGGCGGCTCAGCTCCGCCCGCGGCTGGCGGCGCGAGACGTGGACCGACGCCACGACGACGTCGAACCGGGCAAGCAGGTCGTCCTCGTAGTCGAGGACGCCGTCGGCCTTGACCTCGAGCTCGCACCCGTGGAGCAGCCGGAATCCTTCGGGCGGTGTCTCCGGGGGCGCCGTGCCGTCCCGCTCCTCGGCCTCGAACCGGGCGTTCAGCTCCGCGATGATCGCCCGCTCCTCCTCCACCCGGTCCGGGGTGAGCCCGCGAGCGATCGCGAGCGACTGCGTGTGGTCGGTCAGGACCTGGTACGCGTAGCCGCGACGGCGGGCCGCCTCCGCCATCCGCTCGATCGGGTGGATCCCGTCGCTCCAGTCGGAATGGCTGTGGCAGTCCCCCCGCAGGTCCGCCTTCGTCACGAGATCCGGAAGCGTTCCCGCGAGGGCGGCCTCGATCTCGCCCTCGTCCTCGCGCAGCTCCGGCTCGATGAACGGCAAGCCGAGGAACGCGTACGCCTCCTCCTCCGTGGCGAACGTCCGCAGCTCCGCGGCGTCGCCCGTGAGGGCCTCGCCGTCCTCGCCGATCCGGGCGAAGCCGTACTCCGACAGGCTCCAGCCGCGATCGCGGGCCCGGGCCCGGAGGCGGACGTTGTGCTCCTTCGAGCCCGTGAAATGGATCCGGTACGTCCCGGCCGAGCCAGGCGGCATGACCATCAGGTCGACCTGGGGGCCCCGGAAGAGGCGGATCGCGGACTTGTGCCCGCCCCGGGCGACAACGTGGTCGACGGTGCCGAGGCCCGTGAACCGGGTCATGAGCCCGACGGGGTCCGTCGTCTCCGCGAGCAGGTCGAGGTCGCCGATCGTCTCCTTCCGGCGCCGGTACGAGCCGGCCGGCTCGATCGAGGAGACGCCCGGCACGGCGCCGAGGGCCTCGGTCAGGATGGCGATGTGTTCCTCCGCCTGGTGGAGGTAGAGCCGTCGCGGAGGCTCCGTCTCGAGACGCCGGATCCCCTCGAGGACGAGCTGCTCCGTCCGCTCGGACAGCCCCCGGACGGTGCGGATCCTCCCCGCCTCGGCGGCGGCCCGCAGGTCGCTCATCGTCGCGATGCCCAGCTCCTCGTGGAGCTGGCGGACGGTCTTCGGGCCGAGGCCCGGGATCCGGAGCAGGTCGACCAGGCTCGCCGGAACCTCCTCGCGGAGCCGGTCGAGGAACGCCATCCGGCCAGTCGTCACGAGCTCGGCGATCTTGTCGCTGATCGCCTGCCCGACGCCGCCGACCTTCGGCGGGTCGCCGGCGCGATACGCCGCGACGAGGTCGATCGGGCTGCGCCCGATCGCGTCGGCCGCCCGGTGGTAGGCGACAGTCTTGAAGACGAGCTCGCCCTTCACCTCGAGGATGTCGCCGATCTCGTGGAAGATCCGGGCGAGGTCGCCGTTCGTGAGGTCGTCCGCGAGATCGGCCGTCTCGTCGGCATGGAGCTCTGCGTGCGCGAGGGGCGGGGCGGGGTCCAGAGCGACGTCGACCGGCGGCTCGGCGGGCATCGGCCGATGGTAGCGCGGGCTAGGCGGCGACCACCCGATCGCGACCGGCGCGCTTCGCGTCGTAGAGCGCCGCGTCCGCCTGGCGGATGACGGCGTCGATCTCCGCTCCGGCATCGAGGGTCACGGCCGCGCCGACCGAGACGCTGACACTACCGACCCCCCAGCGACCGAGGTCGAGCGCCCCGACCGCCTCGCGGACCCGTTCGCCGACCTCGACCGCCACCGACCGGGTGGGATTGCGGAGCAGGACCGCGAACTCCTCGCCCCCGTAGCGGGCCGGCACGTCGTCCTCGCGGACGGCTCCGACGATCGCCCCGGCCACGGCCCGCAGGACCTCGTCGCCGACCTGGTGCCCGAAGCGGTCGTTGAGGTTCTTGAACTTGTCGATGTCGACCATGAGCACGCCGACCCCGTCCTCCGCCCGACGGCGGCGGGCGAGGAGCGCGCAGAACTCGTCGAAGTAGCGACGGTTCGGGAGCCCGGTCAGGGCGTCGGTCGAGGCGCGCGCCTCAGCCTGGCGATGCGAGTACGCCCGCGAGAGCGCGGCCGAGGACTCGATCGCCGCACCGGCCAGCAGCCGCTGCGCCGACTCCGGCCAGTCGCCCGCCGTCCGGCGGGAGACGAGCAGCGCACCGACCATCCCGGTGTCGGTGGCGAGCGGCGCGACCAGCGTGTGGCGCAGGCCGAACACCGACCGGGCACGGCCGGCGATCCGCTCGGCGATCAGCAGGTCGTGATCCGGGGCGCTGCTGCGGCCGAGGTGACCGCCCGCGATCAGCTCGGCGACGGGCATGGCCGCGGTCGCCGGTAGTCGTCGCCCGGTGCGGCGCGGTCGCGGGTCGACGACCGTCGCTCGGCGCTCGTCGCCCGGCGAGGCGGCGGCAACCGCGATCCCGGCGCCCGACGCAGACGCCGACGCGAAGGGGCGGCTCGTCGCCGCTGCGGACAGCCTGCGTTCGGCCATCGGGGCGCGGGCCGTGCCGGCTCCGACCTCGATGGGGATCGCCACGGGCTCGCGCGGGGCGGCCGCGAACCCATCGAGGGGGTCCTCGAGATCGCCGATCGGGAACAGCGTCGACGACGTCGAGCCGCCCGTGCGGGCGTTGACGAGCGTTGCCTCGAGGACCCGGGCGTCGGGTCGACGGCGGACGATCACGACATGGTCGGCGCCCGTTCCGGCACCCAGCTCCTCGACGATCGCGGCGACGATCGCGTCGGCCGACACGGATCGCGACAGGCCCTGGAGGATCCGGGTGAAGCTCTCGGCCTCGGCGCGACGGCCCTGCTCGAGGGCCTGAACGGCGATCCGATGCCGGACCGCCGCGAAGCCGACGACGAGGATCAGCCCGGCGATCGCCCAGTCGATGTTGCGCGTCCCGTCGAGGGACAGGCGGAGAACGGCGATCAGGCCGAGGGCGAAGAACGTGATGGTGAATACCAGCCACGAGCGGCGGATCCCGGGATCCTCCACTCCCCCGGACGGGCGACGATCGGTGGGTTGGGTCACGTTCGGTGTCGAGCATGACGGTCCGGTGGCCTTGTCGGCAAGCCGCCGAATTGGTACTTCCCGGAGACCCCGACCAGTACTTCCGTACTACCGGCCCATCCGCGGACCCTCAGGCGGTGCGCGGCTCCGTCCGGCGAACGACGCGCTTCATCCGGTATAGACCGGCGTCGGCGACCGCGATCAGCTCGGCCGCGGTCCGGCCGTCCACCGGGAACGTCGCCGCCCCGACCGAGATCCCGATCGGAACCGCCAGCCCGGAAGCCGTGCTGAACGCGGTCTCGGCGAAGGCCGTCGTGAGTCGCTCCGCCGTGAGGGCCGCCTCGTCGGGACTTGCGTCGGGCAGCAGGATCGCGAACTCGTCGCCGCCATAGCGGGCCGGAACGTCGGAGCCGCGCAGGGTCCGCCGGATCAGGTCGGCGGTGAACCGCAGGACCTCGTCGCCGAGGACGTGACCGAAGGTGTCGTTGACGAGCTTGAAGTCGTCGAGATCGAGCATCAGCAGGCTCAGCGGACGGTGGCCGCGGCGGGACCGGACCGCCTCCTGGCCGAACCGTTCGTGGAAGTAGCGGTGGTTGAAGAAGCCGGTCAGGGGATCGCGGTCGGCGAGATCCCGGGCCTCCTCGTACAGCCGGGCGTTCTCGAGGGCGATCGAGGCCTCGTTGGCGATCGTCCGGACGAGGCTCAACCGCTCCGCGTTCATGTCGATCGCCGCGCCCGACATCAGCTCGACCAGGCCGATCGACTGGCCCTTGGCGATGAGCGGGAGCATCACGAGGGATTGGTGGCCTGCGGCGGCGAGGAGGCGGACCTCGGCCGGATCGGCCTCGGGATCCTCGATGTCGATCGTGATCGTCACCTGGTCCACGAGCGCCTGCAGGGTTCGGGGATAGAGCCTGACGTCGAAGAACGGCTCCAGCTCGTCGGCCGGCACCGCCGGGTAGTAGCCGAGGCTCGCGACGCGCTCACCGTCGCGGTCCCACCGTGAGATCGCGCACTCGTCGACGCCCATGACCGTGGCCAGGTGACCGGCCAGGACGTTCGCGACCTGCCGCGAGTCGAGGCTCGCAGCGAGCTCGCTGCTCACGTCGAGCAGGAGCCGCAGCTCCCCGGCGAGGTCCCGGCTGCGGGCGAGGTTCCGAGCCGACTCGAGGGCGGTCGCCGCCTGGTCGGCGAGGATCGAGAGCAGTCGCAGGTCGTGCTCGCCGAACTGATCCAGCCCCAGCTTCGAGAGGGTGATCACGCCGATCACGACGTCGTCGTAGCGCATCGGGACGACGAGCATCGATTCGTCGACGTCGTCGGTGCCCGGGATCGTGGCGCCCCGCGGGTCGGCGTTGGCGTCCGGGACGAGGATCGGCTCGCCGTGCTGGCCGACCCAGCCCGTGAAGCCCACGCCGAAGCGGGTCCGCAGCAGATCGAAGTCGACCGCCTCGTACGCCCCGACCCGGCCCTCGAAGGCGATCGGCACGAGCAGGTCCGGCGGCTCGATCACGTACACCCGGGCGTTGTGGTACTCGATGATCCGGCCCGTCTCCTCGACGATCGCCCGGCCGACGGCATGGGACCCCTCGGCTCGGCTGAGCCTCGCGGACGCCGCCTGGAGCACCTCGAGCTGCCGGCCGAACAGCTCCGGGTCGGCGACGACGGCGGTCCGAACCGCGAGCTGACGCGACGTCGTCGCATCGACCGCGCCCTTGCGCCCGGTCCCGGCCCGAGCCGCTTTCGCTGCGCGCGCTGGTTTCGGGCCGCGGGGGGACCTGGGCGGATGCGCGCTCATGGCCGAACGGTCGCACGCACCTGCGCGCCCCGCTGCCGTCCGGTGGTACCTCGATCGCGGTGCGAATGTACGGGCTCCCCGGACCGGGAGGGCCCCCCGATCGTGTCGGCGCCGAAGGCTCAGCCCGGGCGACGGATTCCGGCAGTGGATCGCGCCGCTGCGGCTCCCGCTTCGGCGGTCGTGCGCGAGGCGGACCGTCGCTCCTCCGTCGGCTTCTCGCCGCGGACGACGGGATGGCCGGCGGCACGCCAGGCAGGCACGCCACTGGCGACCCACGAGACGTCGTCGAAGCCGGCCGAGCGGATCAGCGAGGCGGCGATGCTGGCGCGCATGCCCGACGCGCAGATCGTCACGATCGGCCGGTCGCGGGGCAGCTCGGCCAGGCGATCCGGCAATGAGCCGGCCATCAGGTGGACGCTCCCGGGGACGTGTCCGGCGGCGTACTCGTCGGCCTGCCGGACGTCGATGACGAAGGGGGTGTCGTGGGCCGTTGCGCCGCGAGGGTGCTCGCCGCCGCTGGCAAGGCGGCTGGCCAGCTGGTCGACGGTCAGGCGGCCGTTCGATTCGAGCGCGCCGCCGCCATCCGCCCAGGCGCCGAAGCCGCCGCGCAGATGCCCGACGAGGCTGCCCTCGGCGCCGATCCGGAGGGCCTGACGCGCAGCGTCGTCCCAGTCCGAGCCGTGGTCGAGGATCAGGACGAGCGGGCGATCGGGCTCGACCACCCAGCCGAGCCACGTCCCGAATGACGGCGCCAGCGGGATCGACAGCGATCCGGGAGCGTGGGCGACCGCGTGGGCGGCCGGCGACCGAAGATCGAGGATCTGCGCGCCCCCGGCCAGCGCGGCCCGGACCTCGTCCAGGCCCATCGGCCGGGCATCCGGGACGCGGCCGCCGAGGAGGGCGGGGCCGGCCTGGTTCGTCGGTCGCATCCTGGCGAAGTAGCGCGGCACGGTGGGCTGGCGGTGCAGCAGGCGGCGGGCGAACTCGTCGACGTCCGAGACGCGGAGGAGCGCGTTGTGGCGGCGCTCGTAGCCGATCGTCGAGGTCGGGGTCGAGGCGATCCCGGACGCGCACAGCGACCCTGCACCGTGGGTCGGCTGGACGACCACGTGATCGTCGTGGGCGAGGACAACGTCGTGGAGCGAGCGATGCATGTCGTGGGCGTAGGCAACCGCGTGCTCCTCGCCGAGCAGGTCCGTCCGACCGACGGCGCCGACGAGCAGCGAGCCGCCGCTCATCAGGAGGGCCGGATCCGTGCCCCGGCTCGTGTCGGCGACCGCGTAGGCGACGTGCTCGGGGGTGTGGCCGGGCGTGTCCCGGGTCGTGAAGCGGAGTGCGCCGACGTCGAACGTCGCGCCGTCGCGAAGCGGGCGATGCTCATGGCCGAGATTCGCTCCGGCACCGATGACGTGGGTCGCGCCGGTCAGTGCGGCCAGCTCGCGGCCGCCCGAGACGTAGTCGTTGTGGAGATGGGTCTCGACGACGTGCGTGATCCGGACGTCGAGCTCGCGTGCGGCCTCCAGGTACGCGTCCACGTCCCGGCGCGGGTCCACGACGGCGGCCACGCCGGCCGAATCGTCGGCGATCAGCGTCGACAGGTGGCCGAGACCCTCGATCCGGAACAGCCTCGTCAGCATCGCGCCGAGCGTAGCACCGACCCACATCGGCACGACCGCGTTCGTGGCGCAGGGGCGAGGCTGGGAAGGCGCCGCCGAGAAGCGGAGCGAGCGCACTTCAAGGTGCGTGGGCGAGCATCGCAGGCGGCAACGCGCCCAGCGTCGTCCCTGCGAGACAGCCGGCAGTCTTGGCCAGCTACATCATCACGAGG
>Ga0207684_10004785_pt1 | contig 12680 bp, 13 predicted proteins | sample KBSK5501metaG_FD_184342 | JGI IMG/M metagenome (GOLD analysis project Ga0207684, IMG submission 184342) | Corn, switchgrass and miscanthus rhizosphere microbial communities from Kellogg Biological Station, Michigan, USA - KBS K5-50-1 metaG... | ecosystem: Host-associated > Plants > Roots >...
AAAAAGGGCTACCACTTTTCCAATAGTAGCCCATTCTGTTTCGTACTGCTTCGGCACTTAGCCAGACCTCTTCTTTATAAAAGTCTACATCCCGCTTCTAAAGAGGAGAATGTGGAAGCCCGCTGTTGCATCCCCCGGATGCGCGGCCCTACTCCCCCCTTAGGGACTGCGTCCCTAAGAACCCTGCTTTTAGAGAATTTCTAGTGACGTATGGCGACCTTCACGCGCGCCACCTGCTCGCAAGAGTGTTCGCATTGCTTTGGCGACTCGCCCTTGACGACCGATTACCTTACCAAAGTCATCGGGAGCAACATTGAGTTCCAGTGCAAGGACATTGCGATCATTGCGAACTTCACGAACTTGTACGGCCTCTGGATCATCTACTAACGATTTGGCGATGTACTCAACGAGTCTACGCATTTTTTCCCTTATTGATACCTAATATGCTGAATGTAAGGAAGTATGAGATATTATTCAGTCTGAGTAGCTGCTGTTGCAGTAGATTTCATCTGCTCAAAGCGCTCCATTACTCCTGTACGTTTGAGTAACGAAGCTACTGATTCGGTTGGCTGCGCACCAACTTTGAGCCACTTTAATGCCTTCTCTTCATCGATGTTGATGGCAGATGGCTCTACAAGCGGGTTATACCAGCCGATTTTTTCAATGATACGACCATCGCGTGGGGAGCGCGCATCAGCAACCACGACGCGATAGCTTGGGGCTTTCTTTTTCCCTACACGTTTTAAGCGAATTTTAACACTCATGCGTTTCTTTTTTTACCTCTTCCCCTTGGGCGCAATATGGCAAGTCCCAATAAAGGGGGATCTATGTGTATTGTTGCGCCGCGTCCCAGCGCAGCGCAATGAGCGTTCCTGAACTACGGCTTCAATAGGATAGCATGGAGGGATAGAATTGTCAATCTTATTTTTCAGTGGATGTACAGATTCGCTTGCGACGGGTACTTCTTCTATGGTATAGTTGTTACACGATGATACAAGTACCTCCTAATCAAGGAAAGGTGACATTTTATGGAAGTCTCGCGCGAACGCGCCTGGTACTTAACCATCTCCAATAAAAACGGCTAAGCCGCTGCTTACAGATCCAGCGTCAGTGTAAGCAGCGGGACGGACGCACCTCTCCTTAACGGCTCAGCACAGGCAGAATTGCCATAGGAGCCGCTTTCTGGGCGTGCCCTCCTGCTCTGATCTTCAAGTAACCAGGAGTATATTACCCATGCCCATGCCTCATCGAACTCAAATGCAACTTATTAAACGCCGCCTTGTTGGCAAAGAAGGCAGCGAGCGTCTGCGCGTACTACGCGCTATTCTCAATGAACTGCCAGGCTATCTCAATGGTCCCTATGGAGACATTCGTAAGTGGGTGCTTGCCCAGATTGAAGAAACCCATAAACGCTCTCATGCCGTACAGCGGGACTCGATTGCTGTACGACGCGAAGGGGTCGCTCAGGTAGCACTGGTCGGGGCACCCAACGCAGGGAAGTCGTCGCTGCTCTATGCGCTCTCCGAGGTACAGATCAAGATTGGCGATTATGCCTTCACCACGCTGCGACCTGTGGCAGCGCTCACGCGCATCGGTGGAGTACTCGTGCAGTTGGTGGAGATTCCGGGCCTGGTAGCGGGAGCCACCGATGACCGTGGCGGAGGACGCGCCCTCCTGGGGGTGCTGCGCGCTGCCGATGCCATCGTCTATTGCCAGGACATCAATGCACCTCACGAAGTCCTCAAAGATGTACGCGTCGAGGTAGCCACTGCGGGAATTACACTTCCTGCCTTCCTTGTTGCCACAAAGATGGACGAGGCGAACGAGGACGCCCTTGTCTCCTTGCAAGCGGCTGTACCGGACCTGCCAGTCATAGGCGTTTCCATCATTGATGATAAAAGCCTGGCCGCATTCAAAGAGGCCGTGTGGAGCTTGACCGGCTTGATTCGCGTCTACCTGCGCCACGATGGAATTACCGACGAGGAGCCCTTGGCCTTGAAGCCCGGCGCGACGGTGGCCGATGTCGCTACGAAGATTCATAAGGACATCGGTGCGTCCTTTCGCTCTGCGCGCCTGTGGGGATCTTCAGCCCGCTTCGATGGTCAGCAGGTGGGACGGAACCACCACGTGCAAGATGCTGATACTGTTGAGATCAACATATAAAAAAGGATCAACACTCCTGCACTTGACGAGTGATATATGCTAGTTTGTCCGGGTTCAGGATATCGTAGATGCCTTGGATGCGTTCAGCCACTACATCGAATGTAGTAAGTGCAAAAAGTGTTTCACCCGTCCACAACAGGTAGTAAAACACTGCCACACTCCATCTCTTTATCTCGTCTCTTGTACGAAATCGAGTTGAGATTCTCATTCAAACAATCTGAGGAGGTATCTTATGACACGAGTTCTCGTTACAGGCGGCACGGGAGAGCTAGGCCGCAGGGTGAGCTTACCTGCCCACAAGAGAAACTTGGAACCATTACACGTGCAGAATGGGTACGGCAAATGTATGAAATACCTGCAAAAGATACAATAGAAACTACAAGAGGCTTAGAATAAACTGAATGGAGGACATATATGAGTAGGTCTACGATGACAAATGGCGTGTCTTACGCGAGATTCACTCAAATTGTGGTTGGGCTTGCTGGAGTAGCTTACCTGTTGACAGGGATCGCGTTGCTCTTTGCGCCTGCCTGGTTCTTTGTTGCTATTGGTCACTTTCAGCCGTTCAATCGTCATTACGAGGGTGATCTCGGCTCTTTTCTATTGCCGTTAGGGATTGGTCTGCTGGTAGCTGCTCGCGACCCAGCCAGAAACATCTGGGTAATTCGGGTTGCCGCTCTCGGCAGTTTATTGCACGTTCTTAATCACATCTATGATGCTTTGTTCTATTCGTCTCCGCCAGGGGCATTTCTGCAGATAGCGCTCTTGCTTATTCTGGCTTTGCTGCTGATTGCGGTTTCTCTTCGCGTTCCTGGCCGATACAAGTGACACAAGCGATACAAACGATACAAATATCGGTGTTCAAACCGTCCATCCAGAATATTCTCAACTATTGACAAATTAAGAACATTTGGTCTATGATCTGACATGAAGTGAAGCCAATATGCCAAACAATAGGGAATAAGTTCTCGAGCGGCGTATCGTAATGGTCAACCTGGCTGAAAACAACAGAGAGGACTTGATCCAAGATCTGGGAGCGAATGTACACAGGTTTGCCGCACACGGCTCCATGGGTAACGGCTGGCGTAGCCCAAGGCAGAGGCCATTGTGAGCAGTTTTAAGAAAGGGCAGAAGGAGAAGTCTCATGCAGCTAGTGGAGCAGCATATCATTTCCAGAGATGACCCACGCTTTGCGCAGCTGGATACAGAGGCCTTTGCCTCCAAAAACTTGTGGAATGCCGCCAATTATCTGGTGCGTCAATCCTTTCTGTTCGAGCATGTCTACCTCGATAACGTCAAGGTCTTCCATCTGATCAAGTCCCATGAGGCCTATCAGGCCCTTCCACGCAAAGTGAGCAATCAAGTCCTCATCCAACTCCACAAAGCATGGAAGGCTTTTTTCGAGGGGATGGAGGAGTGGAAGGAACACCCTGAGAAATTTGTCGGCCGCCCGAAACTCCCCAAATATAAGCACAAAGAGCAAGGACGCAACCTGCTGGTCTATGAGAAAGGTGCTGTCTCCAAACGCGCCCTCAAGCGTGGGATGATCTCCCTTTCCGGGCTTGGCGAACTGGTCAAGACGAAGCAAACGCGAGCAACCATCGATCAAGTCCGCATTGTCCCCCGAAGCACCCATTACGTGATCGAAGTCGTGTACGAGCGAGCAGCACAGCAGGCAGCGCTCAATCCTGGCCTTTTCGCGAGTGTGGATCTGGGCGTCAACAATTTGGCGGCGCTCACCTCAAACGCGGGGAATTTTGCTCCCCTTCTAGTTAACGGGCGTCCGCTCAAAAGTATCAATCAACTCTACAACAAAGAACGCGCAGTACTGCAAAGCAAACTCGCCAAACAGGATCGTTTCACCTCCCGCAGGCTTGAGCAACTTACCGACAAGCGCAACCGACGGATCAAGCATTATCTGCATGGTGCATCACGTCGTTTCATTGATGTATTGGTTGAGCACCGCATCAGCACGCTCATTGTCGGGAAGAACCCGCTTTGGAAACAAGAGGTCGAGATGGGCAAAAAGAATAATCAGCAATTCGTGCAGATTCCTCATTCCCGCTTGATCGACATGTTACTCTACAAGGCGGAACTGGTTGGCATCACGGTGCTGATCACGGAAGAGGCGTACACGAGCAAGGCGAGCTTTCTCGATCTGGACCCCCTCCCGGCACATGACCCACTGCATACCGAGCAACCAACATGTAGCGGCAGTCGCGTCAGTCGGGGGATGTATCGCGCGTCAGGCAAGCGCCTGATCAACGCCGATGTGAATGGGTCCTACAATATCGCACGCAAAGTAATCCCGACAGCCTTTGGCCCAGGGATAGAGGCCCCCGCAGTTCGGCCTAGACGGCTTGCCGTCTGAACAAGAATCTATGTCTTCATTGGTCATAGGTTGGAGATACTGTTTCCTAATAATTGCCTCCTATGCTATACTTCTAGAGAGGGTTATCAAGCAACGCGGCGGGTACTACGTTGTAGTCCGCCGTATATTATTGCGATGAGGCATTATGAGTATCGTACACTGACCGGCTTTTCAGGCCGGTATAGATGGAGTAACGTATGACAATTCATGAACGAAGAGCTATTCCTATCCCACAGGTAGAGCCTCGCAAACCTATTCCAGCACAGAATCTGCGCATTCCTGGCCCGACACCTGTACCTGCTGAGGTATTGAAAGAACTGACTCATCCATTGATCAACCATCGAGGTCCTGAGTTTGCGGATATCTTGAAACGTGTCACTGCACGCCTGCAATATTTCTTCCAGACATCCTCACCAGTGATGACCTTTTCGGCTTCTGGTACGGGAGGTCAGGAGGCCGCAGTTGCTAACCTTTTCTCACCCGGCGATCATGTCGTGGCAATCACGATTGGTTCCTTCGGCAATCGCCAGGCGACCATCGCCGAGCGATACGGTCTCGATGTAACACGCATCGAATTTCCCTGGGGAGAAGCCGCTGATCCCGCCATAGTTGAAACACGCTTGAAATCTCTTGCCCCTTACAGGGCGGTGCTTTTGACGCATAACGAAACCTCGACAGGTGTTACAAATGACCTGGAAACGCTGGCAGCTCTGATCCGCCGTCTCAGCCCCGGTACACTCATCGTTGTCGATGCTGTTAGCTCACTTGGCTGCGTACCGCTGGAAATGGATCCCTGGGATCTCGATGTCGTTTTTACGAGTTCACAAAAGGGCTGGATGACTCCTCCCGGTCTGATGATGCTTGCCGCCAGTCCCCGTGCATGGGAAGCCAATAAAACTGCCAGGTTACCGCGTTTCTATTTTGACTGGGAACTGTCTCGTAAGTACTTAGCGAAATGGGAGCATCCAACTACACCGCCTGTCTCGCTCTTCTATGCGCTGGACCTGGCACTGGAGAAAATGCTGGAAGAGGGTCGAGAGGCTATCTTTGAACGGCATCAGCGCATTGGTGAATACGTGCGCTGGCGAGCTAAAGCGATGGGACTGCGATTGCTCGCTGACCATAAAAATGCCTCGAATACCGTTACGGCCGTGCTCACACCCGAAAGTATCGATTCGAAAGCGCTATTGAAGACATTACGCGAGGAGGATCAGGTGGTCTTTGGCGGCGGTCAGCAACAACTCGAAGGAAAGATCTTCCGCGTGGGACATCTCGGCTTCTTCGAGGAGGTAGACCTTGTCGAGGCGATGGATAAGATGGAGACGCGCCTGCAAGAGTCAGGGTTTACTGCCTAACAGAAAGGAACAGGGTCACGTGGAAGAAGAAATCAAAATACTTATTGCTGATCGCATCGCGCAGGAGGGCATTGAACTCCTGCGCTCGCAACTTCCAGAGGCGCACATAGACGTTCATCCCGGACTCAAGCCAGAGCAATTGAAAGGCATGATAGGCAACTATACAGCGCTGATTGTGCGTAGCGAAACCCAGGTGACGAGCGAGATACTGGCAGCCGCCAGTCAACTCAAGATCGTTGGACGCGCCGGTGTTGGTGTTGACAATATCGACATTGAAGCAGCTACACGCCTGGGCATCATGGTTGTCAACTCGCCTACAGGAAACATTGTCGCGGCTGCGGAACATACTATTGCTATGCTGATGGCATTGGCACGGCACATTCCTGACGCCAGCAGCAGCATTAAAACAGGGAAATGGGAAAAGAGTCGCTTCCTGGGAGTTGAAGTACGAAACAAAATACTCGGCATAATTGGCCTTGGGAAGGTTGGCACAGAAGTAGCACGACGCGCACAGGGGCTAGAAATGCAGGTGATTGCCTTTGATCCCTACGTAGCGCCCGAACAGCCTCGCAAGTTAGATGTCAGCATGCTGAGCATGGAAGAGGTGCTCCAACAGGCTGACTTTGTGACGCTGCATACCTCTCTTACCAGTGGCCCACAAGGAACTCGCGGGCTTATAGGGATACATGAACTACACCTGCTCAAACCCGGAGCGCGACTGATCAACTGTGCGCGCGGTGGATTGATCGATGAAGAAGCCTTGCTCAACGCACTGCAAGAGAACCGCCTGGCAGGAGTCGCTCTCGATGTCTTCAGCCAGGAACCAGTAGACGATAATGAGATTTTGAAGCAACTGCTCGCGCATGAGCGAGTGATCGCTACTCCACACCTGGGAGCTTCGACGGAAGAGGCACAATTGGGTGTCGCTACGGATGTGGCTGAACAAATTGTCGCAGTCTTGCGCGGCGGTTTTCCGCGAGCAGCGGTCAATGCACCTCTGATCTTACCCGAAACCCTGAACAAATTGCAACCGTATATGCACCTGGTTGAGCAGATGGGACGCCTGTACACGCAACTCCAACCAGGGCCGCTGAACAAGATCGAATTATCCTGCAGCGGCGATATAGCGAATAACGATTTGCGCCCTTTGCAGGCAGCGCTGATCAAAGGGCTGCTTGAATCGGTTTCAGACGCGCATGTCAACATGATTAATGCGCCCTTGCTGGCAAAACAGTGGGGATTGGAGATCAGTGAACAGAAATCAACCATCCCAACCGAGTTTGCCAACCTCGTCACTATACGCCTCATGCATGCTAATGGCTATAGCTCATCCTTCGCGGGAAAGCCCGGCTCCGGTGACGACTATATCGAGGTGATAAGCGGAACAGTGATGCATAACGAGCCACGTATCGTGCGTATTGGCCGTTATTGGCCTGAATTTGTACCAGAGGGCTATATCCTCTTTTGTCGCAATCCTGATCAACCCGGCATGATCGGACGTGTTGGCACCATCCTGGGTAAAGCCCACGTGAATATTCGCCACATGGACGTGGGTCCTAGCGAACGAGCTCCCCATGCCAGAGACCCTCAACGTACTCTTGATACTGCTCTGATGATCATCTCTGTAGATGACCCCATTCCCGACTGGGCAATTGAAGAGATCAAAGGTACGGGGGATATTTTTGGCGTAACATTAGTGAAAGTGTAGATATTCCTGGCGGGGTAAAACCCCCATATGCGCGAACTTAAGGCCAGGGCGGGGGCAAGCCCCGCCCCTACATTTATACACTCGACATGATGTCTTACGAGATTTATTGGTGGGGCTTGCCCCCGCCAGCAGACAACTTATTCGTCCTGTAAACGTATGACTTCTATACGTTCATGGTTTATACTAACGAACAGCGACAACTTAAATGTATCGAAGCAAAACAAAAACTCGCGTAATCTCATGAACATTGACGTAAAAAGTGGGAGAGAAAGAACGTCGTAATGAAAATTACCACTTCATCGGATGCCAAAGTGAAGCTTCTCTTCAGGCCCACACGAGGGCAGGCACGTTTTGGTTTTACCATTTTGTTTATCATCAATGTGCTCAACTACGCGGATCGCTTCGTACTTCCTGCTGTACTGCCGAAAATCCAGGCAGACATGGGGTTGACACTCACCCAAGCAGGCCTGCTTGGATCATCGTTCCTATTCGTTTACGGGTTTGCGACATTGCCGCTGGGAGTCTGGGCAGACAGGAGTATTCGCAAGAACATTGTTGCGCTTTGTGTAGGAATCTGGAGTATGGCGACTATACTGACAGGCTTCACACGTAATTTCTGGCAATTGTTTAGTGTGCGCGCTGTGTTAGGTATTGGTGAAGCCGGTTATGCTCCCGCGTCTCTCTCGCTACTTGGCGACTTTTTCTCTAAAGAGAAACGCGCCCGCATCCTGTCTTACTGGTCGGCAGGCACATTACTCGGCACAGCTATTGGCCTTGCCCTTGGAGGCCTCGTTGCAGACGCTTTTGGATGGCGGTACGCATTTATTATTGTTGGTGTTCCTGGACTGATCGCCGCTTTTCTCGCCTGGCGTATGCTCGAACCCAGACGCGGCGCATTTGAATACGCTGAGGGCGACGAAAATGAAGTCGGTCCTGTTCAAGCGCATGGGAATATCGGAAAAGATTTCCGGGAATCATTGAATAAACTGCGCCACATTCCAACCTACTGGACACTAGTAGCCGCGCTTGTGTTTAGTTTCTTCACGATTGGGGGCACCTCGTTCTGGCTGCCATTTTACTTTGTTGATGCATTTCACCTGAGTGTAGGCAGCGCCGGGTTAATCTCCGCGTCAGTTCTGGTGAGCAGCGGACTGATTGGTACAGTAGCCGGAGGCTGGTTAGCTGACTTCGCTCAGAGGCGTCGACCCGAGGGACGTTTGTGGGTTGCAGCGCTCGGTTTTCTAGTTGGAGCGCCCCTGGTGCTGATTGCTCTGTTTATCCACAGCTTACCACTCTTCATCTCGGTGTTTGTTCTAGCCGCCATTTCGCTCAGCTTCTGCACCGGGCCATTAAATGCAGTGATCCAGGATGTGATTGCTCCCGCCTTGCGAGCCACCGCAATTGGCCTGGCGCTGCTGCTTGCGCATTTACTTGGAGACGCAGCAGCGCCATCGGTGATTGGCGTAATTGCAAATAATTCTTCACTTGGTTTTGCGCTCACCGCCACGGCGCCAACATTCCTGTTCCTCGCGGGGCTGGCCTGTCTCGTTGGATTGAGAACGGTTGCACGTGATATGCATCGCATGCAAGTACAGTTGCGCGAAGCTGACACGCTTTCTGCGCCAATTGCCCCGCGTTAGCAGACGAGGAGAATTGACATCCTCCCCACGGATAAATCCGGGGGATTCCCCCATCCTCACGAAAGAGGGTTCCTGCTTCCTCGGAGACAGCCCTCCCTGATTCCATCCAGGTTTGGTCTTACGTCTCCTCCACAGGCAGACACCGCAAGCCCTGCGGCGTATACCTTGAGCCCTTCGGCTAAAACAGAACTGGCAGCATTGATATCGCGGTCGTGATGAGTACCACAGTTTGGGCAGGTCCACTCACGCACGTCAAGATCAAGAGACTCAAGCACATGAGCACAGATGGAGCAGGTTTTCGAAGAGGGATACCATTGGTCTATTTGGATCAGCGTGCGTCCATACCATGCCGCTTTGTACTCCAATTGCCGCACTAATTCGCCCCACCCAACGTCAGCAATGGCTTTGGCAAGGGTGGGATGCTGCATCATGTTTTTGACAGCCAGGCTCTCGATACAGATCACTTGGTTCTCGCGGATCAGGTGTAGCGAGAGCTTGTGTTGATAGTCCCTTCGTTTATCGCGTATCCTAGCATGGATCTTGGCCACTCGTCTATGCGCTTTCTCCCGGTTGCGACTGCCCTTCTGCTTCTTGGCATGGCGGCGTTGTGCGCGCGCCAGCTTCCGTTCATCACGGGCCATGAAGCGCGGATTGCCCACCTTCTCGCCCTGAGAGCTGATCACCATCGAGGTGAGGCCCAGGTCGATCCCGATCCTCTCTTGAGATGCGGGCAGCTGCTTTATCTCTTCTTCCACCAGGATGGAAACGAAATAGCGACCGGCACAGTCTTTGGTGATAGTGACGGTTGAAGGTTGTGCTCCTTCGGGAAGCGGGCGCGAGAAGCGAATATCCAGGGGAACCTGCATCTTGGCCAAGGTGAGGGTCCCATCTTTCCAGGTGAAGGCAGCGGCAGTATAGGTGGCGGCCTGCTCACCATGTTTCTTCTTGCATGTGGGATACGAGGCTCTGCCTTCAAAGAAATTGACAAAGGCCCGATCCAAGTGTCGCAGGCTCTGTTGCAACGGGACGCTAGAAACCTTAGTGAGCCATGCCATCTCCGTGTGTCGTTTGAGTCTGGGAAGCAGTGCTGAGAGATCGCCATACGAAAGGCTCTTGCCTGTTCGCCGATACGTCTGGCTTTTCAGGTGAAGAGCCCAATTGTAGATATATCGGCAGCATCCAAACGTGCGAGCAAGTATGCCCTTTTGCTCGTCTGTCGGATAGCATCGGAATTTGTATGCGCGCTTGATCCTGCTCATACTCTCCCATTCTTCTGAGCAGGCAGAAAACAGGAAACGGCAGAGCCCCTCTCCCCACCGACCCGAAAGGGACGCTCCTTCTATCCCTACCGCTGAAGCGGAGGGTTTTACGGGGCGGTTTGATAAGACGACCTCTAGCGTTGTGCTAGAGGTCGTCTAAAGAGCGGGTTACGGGGGTCGAACCCGTGATCTCAACTTTGGGAAAGTTGCATGTTGCCACTACACCAAACCCGCGCGCAGCATTCCGCTGACAACCTGGAGTATAGCCGATTGAAGGGCAAAAGTCAATAGTTTGTGGGTTGCAGTTTTGGTTATCTTTTTTGCTATAAGTATGGTATCATGCAATTAATGAGCAGGTTTGTTATGACTTTATGTAAAAAAATTACATATATCGCTTGCTTAAAAGGAGGACTCAATGGGCTTCTTTTCACGTCTCGCAACCTTTTTTAATATACGCGCCAATGCAGCGTTAGATAAAGCTGAAGACCCGGGACAGGTAATGGATTATTCGTATAGCAAACAAATCGAGCAACTACAGCAACTTCGTCGCTCGATTGCAGATGTTGTGACCAATGAAAAGCGCCTTGAAATGCAACAGTCACAACTAATCGAGAAGACCAATACATTGGACCAACAGGCTATGCAGGCATTGCATGCAAAGCGTGAAGACCTGGCACGAATGGCGTTACAGCGCAAAGAAACGCTACTGGTACAAATCAACAGTTATGAACAACAATTGGCACAATTGAAAGCGCAAGAGGAGAAGTTGATCAATATGGAGCGCACAATCTCTGCTCGTGTGGAAGCCTTCCGCACGCAAAAAGAGATGGTGAAGGCACAATATAGCGCGGCACAGGCGCAAGTAAAGATCAACGAAACAGTTACAGGCATCTCTGAAGAAATGACGGAGATGAATCTGGCGATGCAGCGAGCGCAAGACAAGGTATTGACGATGCAAGCTCGTGCAAATGCGATGGAAGCGCTGATAGATCAGGGCACACTCAGTGAACAAGGAATGCTTGGAGCAGGTTCCGGTGATACGCTCGAGCGAGAACTGCAAAAGATTTCATCTGAGCAGAATGTAGAAGACCAGTTGCAAGCAATGAAACAACAATTGCAACTCGGTGGTCCAAACGCTCAACAGAAACAAATTGAAAGCCACTCATCCAACGATGCTAGCGCCTCTAGCTACGCTCAGGATGAGTGAAAGGAAGTACTTGGAGGGCCAGCAGCATAACCATGAGCTAGCCCTTCTTTTTTTCTCTTTCTTTCTTTGCTTTGTAGAACGATTTTGGCTTTGGATGGCGTTCAGTGTCAACATATGCCGCAGGAGCCGCATCTTCGTGAGCTGAAACTTCAAATTCGTCACGCTCGCTGAGTAGCTCTTGCAGGTCGTTGTAAATATTGTAGTTATCGCTGACTTCGCGCATACGCAGCATGTGCCGCAATACTTGCACCTGGCTAATGTTCGTTTTATCTCCCCTGGCAGGCTCCGCCCTTTTCAGGAGTGTCTCCACTAAATCCATGCTATCGTCATGAGCACCAATGCCTTCAAGTCGTTCGCGCACTACTCTTAATTGCTCATATAAGTTCATCAGGATGTCTCCTCGTAGTTGTGGGCATGCTTTGGTTAGACTTTGCATTTGCCCCGTACCCTGAAGCTTATGGTAACATAGCATATTGCTCACGTCAAATTGTTAGTTACTGGTCAGATTCGGCAGGCTCTATTGTTACAAGATTGGTATAGAATGTACTACCACCTCCGAGGTCTGCCAGGCGATCAGACGTTGTCCAGTTCACGTTGCGTTGATCGGGGCTGAACTTTGGCCACCAGACCGTCGTGGTCGCCAGGACGCCTGGGCGAACCATATCTGTCACTTCTGCGACCAATCTGCACCATCCTCGTTCGTTACCTACGCGCACCAGTTGCCCGCTTTGTATATTTCGAATAGCAGCATCGCTCGGGTGAATACGCAGCGTAGGAGCGCCTTCTTTGGTAATCATTCGCTCTTGATTGCCAAAGGTCGAACTGACGAAGTGGTGAGCTGCAGGGCACAAAAGAGGAAGAGGGGCGCTGGCAGAAAGTGAAGTATCCCGCCCCGCTCTTGTTTCTACTTCAGGCTCCCAACCAGGAACAGGATCGTATCCTCTGGCCGCGGCTGTCTCTGAATAAAACTCCACCTT
>Ga0207684_10004786_pt1 | contig 12679 bp, 9 predicted proteins | sample KBSK5501metaG_FD_184342 | JGI IMG/M metagenome (GOLD analysis project Ga0207684, IMG submission 184342) | Corn, switchgrass and miscanthus rhizosphere microbial communities from Kellogg Biological Station, Michigan, USA - KBS K5-50-1 metaG... | ecosystem: Host-associated > Plants > Roots >...
GTTCGCCGCTGGCAATCAACGGCTTGACCGTCGAAAGCTGAGAGAACATCATGGTGACCTCGCCGCGCAGTACATCGGTCAAGGCCGGCGTGACACCGCGATAGGTGATGTGCGTCATCGTGAAGCCCGCGCTGCGCGCAAGTAACTCGGCGGCGAGGTGCGCGATGCTGCCAGCGCCGGGTGTCGCATAGGTGAGGTTCGCGCCTTTCGCCCGCCCGAGCGCGATCAGGTTCTCCAGCGATTTGATCGGGGACTTCGCGCTGATAACAAGCACGTTCTCGACATTCGCGATCTGCGTGATAGGTGCAAATTGCCCCATTTCGTAGGGCAGATCGGTGAACAGCGACGGATTCACGGCAGCATTGCCCACTGGCACCAGGGCGAGCGTGTACCCATCCGGAGGGGACTTGGCTACTGCGGCCATGGCGATATTGCCATTGGCCCCGGTCCGATTCTCCACCACCACTGCCTGGCCCCACTTCTGCGTCAGGCGGTCGCTGATGATCCGTGCCAGCGCATCGGGTGCACCGCCGGCGGTGAAGCCGACGACGACGCGGATTTGTCTCGAAGGATAATTGGCCTCATCCGCCGCGGAGACCGCGGACGCGGTCGGCATCAGAAACAGGGCTGTGGTCAGCAATCTTGCGGTGAGCGTCACTGCTTCACGCGTCACATCCGCTGGTGAAAGGGCATATGGCAGGTTGGCCCACGCGGCTGGTCGATTCAATACCTCGCCGCGAAGGCAAGCCGGCAAGTCACGGCGCAAACCATTTGCGCCATTGCGATTTGATTTTTCCTATCGGCGATTTCGCTCCATCGGGTTCGATTTGTGCCGTGGGCTCGTCTAACGTTTCAGCGGGCGATTGCAGCGCGTTGGTCCGAGCCTCGATGGCGCCCCCGCGGCGCCGATGTTGCGCGCCACCGAAGCGTCGAAGGGAAGCGTATGGCAGATCAGGTCTTCGTCGGTACGGTCGTCCTTCCTGACCGAATTGTTGACGACGGCTATGTTCTCGTCGGCGACGGGCTGGTACAGGCTGTCGGATCGGGAGCGGCGCCGTCGGGCGAATGCCACGGCGGCAACGGCTTTTTTGTTCTTCCTGGCGCGATTGACGCCCAAGTGCACAGCCGCAGTCAGAAGGGCCAGGAGGACTTTGTATGGTCGACTCGCAGCGCCGCCGCAGGGGGCGTGACGACAATTGTCGATATGCCCTATGACGACGGCTGCCTGATCGCCACGGCTGAGCGCTTCGGCAACAAAGTGTCAGAGGCGAGCCTCCAGTCGCGCGTTGATTTTGCCCTCTACGCGACGGTCGATCCTCAGGAGGGAGCGGCGCGCATCGGAGAGCTGGTCGACGCGGGCGCCGCCGCCTTCAAGTTCTCGACCTTCAACACTCATCCGCAACGCTTTCCACGCATCCCGCCGCAGACACTCCACGCCTGCTTCTCCGCGATCGGACCACGCGGGCTGTTCGCCGGAATCCACAATGAGAGCGACGAAATGGTGCGCGCCTTCACGGCCGACATCCAGGCACGCGGAATTACGGATTACCGCGCGCATGGACTGTCACGACCGCCGATTACCGAATCGCTGGCCACTGCCGAGGTGTACGAGTTGGGCGCCGATACTGGGTGTCCCGTGCATATCGTGCACTGCTCGATCGGGCGAGGATATGAACTCGCAGCCGCCTACCGCGCGCAGGGGCACGCCGCGACCATTGAGGCCTGTATTCATTATCTCACGCTCGACGAAGAGAATGACGTGCGCCGCCTGGTCGGCAAGGCCAAGATCAATCCGCCGCTGAGGCCGCGGCGTGAGGTCGAAGCATTGTGGCATCACCTAGCCGCTGGCAACGTCACCGTCGTTTCGACCGATCACGTGAGCTGGTCGGAAGACCGCAAGTCCGATCCGGACATGCTCGAGAACGCCTCCGGCGTACCGGGGCTCGAGGTGCTCTATGCCCTGCTGATCAAAGGGCTCAGCGAGCGCAATCTGCCGCTGACCCACGCCGCGCGGCTGCTGGCTCACAATCCCGCTGCGCTATTTCGTATTGCCCACGTGAAAGGCGCGCTTGCCGTCGGCCGCGACGCCGACGTCGTGCTCATGCGGCGCGATTCCTATCGGTATCGCGCCGCCGAAAGCGGCAACAATTTCGTACCCTGGAGCCCCTATGACAATATCGAACTGCCGTTTCGGCCGGTTGCCGCCTTCCTGCGGGGGGGGTGTGTCGCCGCGGACGGCCGCGTGATCGCCGAGCCGGGCCACGGGCGCTTCGTTAGGCCGCGCCTCCCGGCGCATTGACTGCGGAGCCGAATGTGGCTTCGACCGACCCGACGCTCGATGCCGATCGTCTCTGGAGCGACGTGATGGCGCTCGCCGAGATCACGGACCCGGGGCGTCCCTACACCCGCCGCTCCTTCAGCCCCCTGTTTCTCCAGGGCCGAGCCTGGCTCGCCAAGCGGTTTGCCGACGCAGGCCTCGCCGTGCGCATCGACACCGCCGGCAACCTCATCGGACGACTCGACGGCGCGGACCCATCGCTAGGCGTGATCGCGGTCGGATCGCACAGCGACACCGTGCCGTCGGGCGGGCGATTCGACGGGATTGCGGGCCTCGCGACGGGCCTCGAGGTCGTGCGGTCGCTGTGCGATGCCGGCATGCGGCTCGGTCACGCGATCGAGGTCATCGACTTTCTCGCGGAAGAGCCGAGCGAATACGGCCTATCCTGCGTCGGCAGCCGCGGCATGGTCGGCGCGCTCGACCCCGGGATGCTCGACCTGACGGAACCGGGAGGCGAGAAGCTTCGCGAAGCGCTGCGCCGTGTCGGCGGCGATCCCGCTCGCCTCGCGGCGTCGCGCCGCCACGACATTGAGGCGTTTCTGGAGCTGCACATCGAGCAGGGGACCGTGTTGGAGTCGCAATCGCTCGACGTCGGTGTCGTCACTTCGATCGTCGGCATCCGCCGCATCGAAATCGTGTTCGAGGGCGCGGCCGATCACGCCGGCACCACACCGATGACCTTGCGGCACGACGCGCTGGTCGCCGCGGCCGCCACGGTCACCGCGGTGCGTCGTATTGCCGAGCAATTGGCCGCCGAGGGTCCGGACTATTTCGTTGCCACGGTCGGCATTCTCTCGGTGGAACCGGGAGCGTCGAATGTCGTGCCGGCGCGCTGCCGCCTGGTGATCGATGCGCGGACTACCAATTCGGCGCTAACCCGGCGCTTCGTCGAGGCGGTGGAGCGCGACAGCGCGGCATGCGCAGCGGCCGCACGCGTCGAACGCATGCCACTCGTCACGTTGTCCGATGCTCCGCCGGTTGCTTGCGATCCCGTGTTGCGCGAGGCGTTGCGGCGCGGGGCACAGGAGCTTGGCCTTGGCGAGACCGATCTGGCCAGCGGCGCAGGACACGATGCCGCCTTCATGAGCCGCGTCTGCCCGTCGGCCATGATTTTCGTGCCGTGCCGCCAAGGCAAGAGTCACGCGCCGGAGGAATGGGCGGATCGGGAAGCGATTGCGCGCGGCGCCGCGGTCGTGCTGCAAGCGGTCAAGACGCTGGATCGGTCTTTGCCGCGCAAGCAATAGGCAGAAGAGGAGCGGTTGATGGGGCGCATTCTGGGATTGCAGGACGTCGAGGCGGCTATCCGGGGCGGCTCGGTATTCGCGGCGGGCGGCGGCGGATGGGTCGACCACGGCCGGATGTTGGGCACCACAGCGGTCACGGTTGGGCAGCCGGAGATGGTGTCGATCGACGAGGTGCCGGATGATGCCTACATCGCAACGGCTGCCGCCATTGGCGCGCCTGCCGGCACGACGCAATGGCAGATGCTCGGGGTCGATTACGTCAAAGCGGTCGAGATGATGCAGGAAGCTTTGGGCGCGCCGATCTTCGGTCTGATGATCGGGCAGAATGGCATGTCGAGCACGATGAACGCATGGCTGCCGTCCGCAGTGTTAGGCACCAAGGTTGTCGATGCCGTCGGCGACATCCGCGCTCATCCGACCGGGGACATGGGCTCGATCGGCATGGCGGGCAGCCCTGAGCAGACCATCCAGGTTGCGGTCGGTGGACACCGTGCCAGCGGTTCCTACATCGAGTTGGTGGTGCAAGGCGCGACGGCGAAAATATCGCCGATCCTGCGCAAGGCAGCTGATATGTCGGGCGGCTTCATCGCCAGTTGCCGAAACCCGGTGCGGGCCTCCTATGTCAGGAAGAATGCGGCGCTCGGGGGCATCTCGAAGGCCCTAGAACTCGGCCGCTCGATCATGGCGGCGGAGCCGCAAGGCGGCCGCGCTGTGATCGATGCGGTATGCAAGACAACGTCCGGCACGATTCTTGGCACCGGAACAGTGACCCGTAAGGCCGTGACCTATACCGAAGCAGCATTCGATATCGGCACGATCTCAATCCGCTGCGCGGGGCGCGATCTCGTCCTGCACGTCATGAATGAATACATTGCGGTCGCGGACGGCGACGGCAAGCGGCTCGCCACGTTCCCTGATGTGATCACAACGCTTGGCGTCGATGGTCGCCCGGTCAGCGTCGGCCATATTAAGGAGGGCGTGGAGCTTTCGGTCTTCCACATCGACAAGTCGCATTTGCCGCTGAGTTCGTCCGTAAAGGACCCGGCCGTTTATCCGGTCGTCGAAGCGGCGCTTGGCATTCCGATCACGCCCTATGCGCTCGGTTGAACAGTCATGGACAAGCGCTTCACCGTCACGTCGGGATCGAATCTGCGCTGCCGGGGATGGCGGCAGGAGGGGTTGCTGCGCCTTCTCGAGAACGTGCTGGCAGTCGGTGAAGACCCGGCAAACCTTGTGGTCTACGCCGCGCTCGGCAAGGCCGCGCGCGACTGGCCGTCACACGACAAGATCGTCGAGACGCTCAAGACCATGGCCGAGGGCGAAACACTGATCGTGCAATCGGGCAAGCCGATCGGGCTGATCAAGACCCACGAGAAAGCGCCCATCGTCATCATGGCCAACTGCAACATGGTTGGCCAATGGGCGAAGGCGGAGAATTTCTACGAATGGCAGAAACGCAATCTGATCTGCTGGGGAGGGCTGACGGCCGGCGACTGGCAGTACATCGGATCGCAGGGCGTCATTCAGGGCACGTACGAGATTTTTATGCGCATAGCCGAGCGGCATTTCGACAACAGCCTCAAGGGCCGCTTCATCCTGACCGCGGGCCTTGGCGGTATGGGTGGTGCGCAGCCGCTGGCGGGGCGGATGGCTGGCGCCGTCATCCTCTGTGTCGAGATCGACGAGCAGCGCATTGCCAAGCGCGTGACCAATGGCTTCCTCGCACACCGCGTCGACGATCTGGAGACGGCCATCGGCATGGTCGAGGCGGCACGCCGCGAAGGGCAGGCGACGTCGATCGGCCTGCTAGGCAACGCGGCGGATATCTACGAAACGCTGCTCGCGCGCGGCATCATCCCCGACGTGGTCACCGACCAGACCTCCGCGCACGATCTGGTTTACGGCTATGTCCCGGCCGGTCGTAGCCTCGCCGAAGTACGACGGATGCGGGTGAGCGATCCGAAGACCCTGATGCAGGAAAGCCGCGCTACGATCGTGCGTCACGTGCGCGCGATGCTCGGATTCAAGCGCGCGGGAGCCGTGGTTTTCGACAATGGCAATCTGATCCGCACCCAGGCCCGCGAGGGAGGCGTCACGGACGCATTCGACATCCAAATTTTCACGGAAGCCTACCTGCGTCCGCTGTTTGCACGGGCCATCGGTCCGTTCCGTTGGATATCATTGGCCAATGACAGCGAGGACATCCGCAAGATCGACGATCATCTACTTGAAGCGTTCCCGCACAATCATATTCTCGTCAATTGGGTAACGTTGGCGCGCGCGCATGTGCCGTTCGAGGGGCTGCCGGCGCGCATTGCCTGGCTCGGTCACGGCGAGCGCACCGCACTTGCGGTCGCGGTCAATCGCATGGTGCGCGATGGCACGCTGTCGGGACCGATCGCCTTCACCCGCGACCACCTCGATGCTGGCGCGATGGCTCATCCCAATATCATGACCGAACGCATGCGCGATGGCTCGGATGCAATTGCCGACTGGCCATTACTCGATGCATTGGCGATGTGCTCATCGCAAGCGGATCTCGTGGCCATTCATTCCGGTGGCGGCGGTTATTCCGGCTACATGACGAGCGCCGGAGTAACCTTGATCGCCGACGGAAGCCGCGAAGCGGAAGAGCGCCTTAACCTTGCGCTGACTAATGACACCAGCCTCGGCGTGATGCGTTACGCGGACGCAGGCTACGAAGAGGCGTTGGACGAAATCCGCGCCAAAGGGCTGCGTCATTTCCGGTTGTCTTGAGGGGCGAGCTCTCTTGTATCGGCTAGCCGCGATCGCAGCGTGTTGACCAGATCGCGTTCCGGCTCGCTCAGGCTGCGCTCGCCGGAGTAGATCACAAACAGCCGCCGCGCCACGACAGGATCGATGATCGGGTGGGCGACCAGTTCGCCTTCGGCCAGTTCACGGCGCACCGCCGAGGGCGGCAGCACTGTGCAGACGGGAAGTTGCGCGAGGATCGCGGCGACCATAGTCAACGCATCGATCTCCATGTAAGGCTGAATCTCGAGGTCGCGTTCTTCGGCGGCGGTCTCGAGCAACTGCCGCAGGCCGAAGCGACTGGTCGGCAACGCAAGCGGCAAACGCACGAGGTCGGCGAGCCTCACGGCTCCCGGCGGCAGCAGCTTGTGCCTTGCATGGGCGATCGCCGCGAGACTCTCGGATGATCCGAGTGGCAGCCGGGGCATGTGCGGCAATCCGGTCTCGACGATCGCCACTCCGACAAGCCCGCGCAAAACCCAGTCCTGGAGAGTTCTATTCGGAGCCTCCCGGACCACGAGCTTGAGTGCAGGGCTGCGCGCCTGCACCTCGACGATGGACTCGGTGATCCGATTGACCAGCAGGCCGTGCTGGCTAACCGACGGTAGGATGCCGACGGTGATGCGCCGGCCCGACGGCGCCGCAGCGGCAGTGTCGCCGGCGGCAAGCCGGCGAAATCCGGCTTCGACCATCTTCGCCATCGCCGCGAATCGGTCGCCATCGGCAGTCGGAATCACGCCGTCGCTGCGGCGCTTGAACAACTTGGCGCCAAGGATGCCTTCAAGCTTGTGCAATTGTTCGCTCAGCGCCGGCTGGGAGACGCCAGCGCCGTGAGCGGTCGCGGAGATGCGGCGAAGGCGATGCACCATGCTGAAGTAGTGTATCTGCCGGATGCTGACGGCGGGGCGTGGTGCGCTGGGCTGCCCGCGCGCCGCCAGCTCGTGTTTTAGAAGGCGGATGAACAAGGAGGTCACCGCATCGGAGACGGGGGCGCGCGCGACAATTTTCGTCGTCAGCGGCTGGTTCGGCACCACGGTTTTGACGCGCAAGAAACCCAGCCGAGGCGAGATCAGGCTTTCGGGCACGAACAAGGCGGCATCCGGATATTCGTCGATCAGGCGCGGCAGTTCGGCGGGAGGTTCGTCGATGAAACGGATACCGCTCATCTTGCGCTCACGGAGATAACGATCGACCTGCTCGATGAGCGGCTGCGTCAGACCGGGCACCACCAGGCGTCCTGCGGCGAGGTCAGCGGCGTTGGCGGCCTTGCGCGTGCCGGCCGGAAGTCGGGTGGCGAAGACCCAGCGGTCGGACAGGAGCGTGACCGCCTTCTGCTGTCTATGCGCGCCTTCGTTAGCGAGCCCAAGAGCCAGCCGGCTATGTTGGATTCCCGGCCACGCTTCTGCCAGATGCGCGACGCCCGCAGAATCCTTTTCGCCGATCCAGACGGCATCGACGAGCACGTCCGGACGGACCACCGCCATTGCATCGATGGCCCGCTGGATGGCCATCGCCACCCTGCCGATGGTGTAGGTGAGCCCGATGTCGACGGTCAGCAAATGGGCTGGACGCTTCCGCGGAGCCGCGAGCCAGCGCCGCGCAAACGCTTCGATTGCGAGCAGCGGCTCGGCCGCGCGCAGCAGCCTAAGTGCTTGTGCGGTCGGGTAGAGCCCGACGTTGATGCGGCGGAACAGAGTGGTACCGATTTCCTCTTCGAGCGACTTCAAAGCCGTGCTGAGCGTCGACAAGGCGATGTCGTGCGCCCTGGCCGCGCGGGCCAGCGTTTCGCACCGGCAGGCGGTGACGAAATAGGCGAGGGTCCGCAGTTCGATCATTGGGGGCCGCGGGCTGGCACCGCAGGATAGCTCCGAGATCAACGGGCGTCACGCCGCACTTCGGTTTTACCTATATCCTGCTTCGAGCCTCTGGCGCGTGCACGGTGTGGAGGCGGCCGATAGGATCGAATTGGGCAAACCATTCCAGGATGGTTCGTCCCCGAAGCTGGAGCGTTTCAGGGTATAGTCCGATGCATGGCTACCCTGGCGGCAGGCAAGGACGGCATGAGCCGAACGGCTGAGATTTCCCGACAATCCATGCGGGCTTTTGTGGGCGCGCTCGAACAGGCGGGAGAGCTAGCCTCGATTGCACAGCCGGTGGCCCTCGACTACGAGCTTGCCGCGTGCCTGGCCGAGGCCGACGGCGGACCGGCGCTGCGGTTCACCGCGGTGCGCGGGCACAAAATGCCGGTCGTGGGCAATCTGCTCAATTCGCGGACGCGCATCGCTTCCTGTCTCTATCTAGGCCTCGGCGACGATGAGTTGACGATCGCGGGCTCGCTGCTCGGTGAGCCGCTTGAGGTCGCGCGATGCGTTCAGTCCGATCTGCTCGTGCCCGCGCATTGCGAGTGCGTGCTTGAAGGCACGCTTGATGCCGCTGAGTCCGTGGAGGAGGGGCCGGTCAGCGAGTTCCACGGCATGTACGAGACCTATGGCGTCGGCATGGTTGCCACGTTCACGCATCTAACGCGGCGGCATGACGCGTTCTTTCAAGTCATCATGCCCGGCTATCACCGCGAGCATTGCCTGCTCGGCGGCGTCTCGATCGCGGCCGGTCTCGCGCGGGTGGTACGCATCAGCGTACCGACGGTGCGGCAAGTTGCGGTCGGCATGGGCGGCGCCGGCCGGCTTCATGCGGTGGTCTCGCTCAACGAGCCACGTGCGGGCGAAGCGCGCAAGACGATGTTCGCGGTGTGGGCGGCAGTTAACCTGATCAAGCAGGTTGTAGTCGTCGACGACGATGTCGATCCGTGGGATGCTGTTGCCGTCGAATGGGCGATCGCCACGCGGTCGAAGCCAGATCGCGACTTTGTCATCGTTCCCGGCGTGCGGGCGGATCGCTCCGAGCCGCTCGAACAGGATGGCATGATCACCAAGCTCGGCATCGATGCCACTTGCCGCGCGAGCGACCGGCCAGATTGGCGGCGCGCACGTCCGCCCGAACCGGCGGTCAAAAAGGCGCAGGAATTGCTTCGCACTCAAAGGGTCCGGCGAGGACCAGACGAATCTGATCACAGCCTCACTGATGGAGAGAGCAATGCTATATGACAGGTTGAGAGTAGCTCTGCGCCCCGCCCATCTCATGATGGGCGCAGCGGCCGTGGCGTTCACAATCACTTCTGCGCATCCGACGCAGGCCGACATTAAAGTCGGCTTCCAAGCGCCGCTGACCGGCTTCGCCGCGACCGATGGCAAGTCGGCCAAGATTGCCGCAGAGATGGCGATCGACGATATCAACGCGGCCGGCGGCGTGCTTGGCCAGAAGTTGCAGCTGATTACCTATGACGATCAGGCCAAGTCCGATCAGGCGATCTTTACCGCCAACAAGCTGATCGGCGAGGACGGGGTGAAGCTCGTCGTGAACGGTAGCTATTCGGCTTCCGGCCGCGCGGCGGCGCCGGTATTCCAGAAGGCAGGCGTGGTGATGATCGCCGCCTACGGCGTGCACCCCGATATCACCACGGCGGGGGATTACGTGTTCCGCCTCGTCCATCTCGGACCGCCGCAGGGACGCGCCACCGCGCTGTTCATCGGCAAGATGCTTGGCCTGAAGAAGGTGTCCGCCATCACCATGGACAACGATTACGGTCAGGCAACCATGGATGGCTTTCTCGAGGCCGCGCCCAAATATGGCATCGAGGTGATCAACAAGTACAGTTATTCCCTCAAAGACCGCCAGTTCGGCTCGATCGTCGCCAGTGTCAAGCGCGACAATCCGGACGGCATTTACGCGACCGGCTACTTCTTCACCGGCGGCCCGCTGGTGTCGCAGTTGCGCGCCGCCGGCATCAAGGCGCCAATCATCGGCTCGCAGGCGTTCGACTCCGAGAAGTTCATCGAGATCGCTGGCCCGGCGGCGGAAGGCACTTACATCGTCGATAGCTTCGACCGCAATCGCAAGGACGAAGCGTTGCAGCACTTCTTCACCGAGTTCCAGAAGCGCGCCGGCTATGCCCCCGAAGGTGTGGCCGCGGTCACCTACTCGGCGGTGAAGCTGATGGCCGACGGCATCAAGCGCGCCGGCAGCACCGATCCGGTCAAGGTGCGTGATGCGCTTGCGGCAACCAAGAACTTCGCGATGCTCGAGGGCAACCTAAACGGCTTCAACAGCTTGCACGAGATCATCATGCCGATCAGCGTCAACGCGATCAAAGACGGCAAGTTCCAGGCGGCCGCCCAGATCACCGATCTCGATGCCTTCGCCCCGCCCGAGAAGTAGGCAGCCCACACGACGGAGGGCGCTCCAGCGCCCGCTCAGCGGCGTCAAAGGATGGTTTGGTGTACTACATCGATCTCGCCGTAACGGGCGTCAGCTTCGGATGTATGTACGCCATGATGGCGGTGGGGCTGACCCTCGTCTACGGACTGCTGCGCATCCTACATGTGGCCCATGCGGCGGTGTTCGCGCTGGGCGCTTACGTGACCGTAGTGGTGGCCAACGCGACGGGCAGCGTCGACGCAGGCTTTCTCGCCGCCATCTTCATCACTCCACTATTCGGTATGGCGATCTACCGGATGCTCTACGAACCGCTGCTGAGCTACCGCCCGGATGTGCCCATGATCGCCTCGGTGGGGCTGTTGGTGCTGATGCAAGACGCCTTCCGTATCGTATTCGGCGAGCAAGGCGTCACGTTTCGTAACAACACCTACGGCTTCACGACATTCGATGTGTTCGGAGTCACGGTGAACGCCGTGCAGATCGCCATCGTGGTTTCCGCCGTCATCATCTTCCTGGGGCTTCATCTTTTCACCACCCAGACACGGATCGGGGTTGGCTGGCGTGCCACGGTTTCGCAGCCGAAGATCGCCGCCAGCTTCGGCATCGATTCCATCAAGGTCAGATATCTCAATTTCGCGATCGGCTCGGCGCTGGCGGCGGTCGCTGGCGGACTGGTGGCGCTGCTCAACAATTTCGTCGATCCCGTGATCGGCTATGTCGTGAGCTACAAGGCGCTCGCCATCATCGTGCTCGGTGGGCTTGGCAGCGTGCGGGGGACGCTGATCGCGAGCCTGGTGCTTGGACTCGTGGAGTCCTATGGCACGATCTTCATCGGAAGGTGGCTTGACCGCGACGCGATCGCGTTCCTCGCCCTCATCGCGCTGCTGATGATCAGGCCGCAAGGCTTTGTCGGGACGCGCGCGACATGAGCGCCTACGAAATCAGCCTGCTCTCGGTGATCGGCATCAATGTGATTCTTGCCGTCAGTCTCAACATGATCAGCGGCTTCTGCGGCCAGATCAGTCTCGGCCATGGCGCCTTCTATGGGGCCGGCGCCTATGCGGCTGCGCTCGCCATGATTGGCACCGGCAACATTCTGCTCGCGCTCATATCGGCGATCGTGGTCGGCAGCCTGCTCGGTATCGTGGTCGGCTTCGCATCGCTGCGGGTGCGCAGCGACTTTCTCGCCGTGACCACGATCGGCGTGAATTTCCTGTTCACAGGCTTCGTGCGCAAGCAGGGCTGGCTCGGCGGTGAGATGGGTATCAGCGGCATTCCAGGATCGGGACTGGGCGCCGACGGCAATATGGTGATGATCCTGCTGTTCGCGGCCGCGACCATTGCGCTGAGTCTCTACATTGGCCGATCGTGGATGGGCTTCGCGTTTCGTGCCGTGGGCGAGGACGAGGACACGGCCGCCACACTCGGCATCAATGCTGCCGCCTACAAGCTGGCGGCGTTCGGCATCGGCACTGCGCTCGCCGGGCTCGCCGGCGGGCTCTACACCTTCTTCACGCAGTTCATCACCGCCGATGCCTTCGACTTCATCCTGTCGGTGATGCTGATGGCAATGGTGGTGATCGGTGGGATCGGATCCACCTGGGGCGTCGTGGTGGCCGCCATCGGCCTGACGCTGTTGCCGGAGGCGATCCGCTTCGTCAACGATTATCGGCTATTGGTCTTCGGCGGGCTTCTGGTCCTGGTCATTCGGCTCGCACCCGGCGGCTTCGCCGCGCTCGCGAGAGCCGTTGCCACAAGGATGTCGCGCGCATGACCGCCGCGCTTAAACTCGAGGACATCGCCATTCGTTTCGGCGGTGTACACGCGGTCGACGGCGTCACATTTTCCGTGGATTCGGACGATTTCGTCGGCCTGATCGGGCCGAACGGGGCGGGAAAGACCACGCTAATCCGCATCGTCGCGGGCGTGCTGCGCGCGAACCGCGGCCGCATTGTGCTGGCGGGCCACGACGTCACCAATGACTCCACGGCGTCCCGCGTTCGAAAAGGGCTAGCGCTGACTCACCAGATCGTCCGGCCTTTCCGCGAGA
>Ga0207684_10004787_pt1 | contig 12679 bp, 18 predicted proteins | sample KBSK5501metaG_FD_184342 | JGI IMG/M metagenome (GOLD analysis project Ga0207684, IMG submission 184342) | Corn, switchgrass and miscanthus rhizosphere microbial communities from Kellogg Biological Station, Michigan, USA - KBS K5-50-1 metaG... | ecosystem: Host-associated > Plants > Roots >...
ACAGGGAGATATACAAAAAGATGCCGATGGCTGCGCCCAGGCTGACCACGAAGGCGAGCGCAATGATGGTGAGACGTTGCATTGGCTGCATGGCAATGTTCCTCCATACGAGGTATTGCCGTTCTAGAGAGTAGATCAGCAATACTGGCCTGTTCAGATTGTTGGTTTAGCTGTCGGTAGGGCTCGACCCCCTACCGACAGCGGCAGCACTACAGGTTATCAAGCACCGAATGATTGCCGGAGCGCGCCTGCTTTGCCGAAACCGCCTGCAGGTAACGCTCAGTGATTTTGACCGATGTATGGCCCATGAGCCGGCTCAATTTATAGATATCGCCGCCATTCAAGAGGAATTGAACGGCATAGGTGTGGCGAAACGTGTGTGGACTCACCCGTACATCTCTGATGCGTGTGCGCTCGCCAAGCTGCTCTATCACCTGGAGCAATCCATGCACAGTCAAAGGCTTGCCGCCCCTGGCAATGAACACATGCTGCTCGCCCTGATCTGATGGGTACCGGTATCTTGTGATATAGCGCCTGAGCGCAATCCGGCTTGCCCGCCCGAGTGGTACTTCTCGTTCCTTCCGGCCCTTGCCCAGGACGCGGATATAGGCATCATCGGCATCGAGCCACACGTTTTTGAGGAGCAGCCCGCACAGTTCAGCGGCTCTGATGCCTGTATCAATCAGCACACTCACCATGGCCTTGTCGCGCACGTCATATAATTGCCGCTCTGTCGCTCGCAGCAGTGAGGCGAGTTGTTCAGGCGAAAACGTTTGGATGATCGGAACATCAGCCCGGGGCAGCGCGATATGGCCTGCGACTTTACTGCTCACCACGTCTTCAAACTCCTCATCTTTGCTGCACCAGTTGAGAAACGTTTTGCATGTGAGTGCATACTGGCGAACCGTCACTGGAGCTAATCCACCATGGCGCTTGCCCACATCTTCAACAAATTGCCGGACAATTTTTGCACTGAGTTGCTCGAGGGTATACCCATGCTCTTCACACCACGCCGTAAAGATACGCAACCTGATGGAATACCCCCGTTGGGTGACAGGAGCCGTCTGGTGTCTCGAGTGGAGGAATTCTTCCACTGCGTCACGAACATCCATGTGCTATACTCTTTCTGCAAGAAGTCTTCTGCTCAGCACCATGATAAAAGTATGTCAATCGGCCTGTAGAGGCACGTTAGGAGACTAAACAATGCTAATGAGTCCAGTGCGCGATGAATTCATCGTGGCCGGGGATCCCACGTTTCATTATGTCCAATGGGGTGAGCAAGGTTCTCCCATTATTTGCGTGCATGGCATGACGGCCAATGCTTTCTGCTTTCAGGCACTTGCCGATAACCTGGCAGCGGACCATCGTGTCTGTGCCTATGACCTGCGGGGGAGAGGCGACAGCGATAAACCGGAAAGTGGATATAGCATTCCCATTCATGCTAACGACCTGGCCGAGCTCGTCGACGAGTTGGAGTTGGACCGTCCTGTAGTTATCGGACATTCCCTAGGAGCGTTTATTGCGTTCTATTTTGCAGCACATTATCCAGAGAAACTGAGCAAACTTGTTTTAATCGATGCAGTCGCATCGCCACCCTGGAAAACGGTTGAGGAGCAGCCTGCGTGGCTTACTATTTCTATTAATAGGTTGGGAACACCAGTGACCTCGTTTGAGGAATATAAGCAACGCCTAAAAGCTGCTCCATATCTGGGACCTTACTGGAATAGCTACTTCGATCTCTATTTCGAGCATGATGTGCGTCATAGGAGCGATGGATCGGTAGTCTCAAAAGCTTATCGCGAGGGCGTGCTCGAGGATAACAAGCGACAGCTTTCCGAGGGCCTGCCTGAAAGGCAATGGAAGGACGTTACAGTACCAACGCTCTTGGTACGAGCTGGTCAGGGATTGTTTTCTGATAATGACCAGTTGCTGCCCAAGGAATTTGTGCCAGCTATTCAGCGTGAGATCAAGAATTTACGCTATGTCGACTTCCCAAACCTGAATCACTACACGATTATTTTTGGTGTCGATGATGGTCCAACGAAAGTGATGCGAGCTTTCGTAGATAAGGAGTAGAGTCAATGGCTATAAGAAGGGTTGGTGTCGCCGGTTGTGGCCTGATGGGCAGTGGTATCGCCCAAACCTGTGCGCAATCCGGTTACGAAACGGTCGTGCGCGAGGTAAACCAACAGCTGCTCGACAAGGGTATGGCACGCATACATGAGGCGTGGGAGATGCTGGCAGGCAAAGGCAAGATCACTCAGGGTCAGGTAGACGAGTACCAGGCACGCTTGCATAGCACGCTCGAACTGGCCGATTTTGCCGATTGTGACCTGGTGCTAGAGGCGGTAATTGAGAATATGGAAGAGAAAGTGCGTCTCTTTCCCGCACTTGATAACATTCTGAAGCCGGCGGCGCTCATTCTAAGCAATACCTCCTCATTGAATGTAACACAAATGGGGGCGGTGACCAAACGCCCTGATAAAGTCTGCGGACTGCATTTCTTCAACCCGGCACCAGTCATGAAATTGGTCGAAGTGGTGCGCACTATTTCTACCTCGGATGAGACGATCGAAACCGTCAAGCAATTCGCACTATCTTTAGGAAAAACGCCCGTCCTGGCAAAAGATACGGCAGGGTTCATCGTTAACTTCCTGCTCATTCCCTATTTGTTGGCGGCAATACGCATGTTGGAGAACGGCATGGCCACACGCGATGATATCGACATTGCCATGAAGCTGGGGTGTGGTTATCCGATGGGACCATTTACGCTGCTCGATTACGTGGGTCTTGACACAACGTTGTGGGCGACGGAAGCAATTTACGATGAATATAAAGACCCACTGTATGCGCCACCTCCACTTCTGCGGCGGATGGTGATCTCAGGAATGTATGGCAGGAAAAGTGGAAAGGGCTTTTACGATTATCAGTAAGTGGTGAAACCGGGAATGGGCTTCTTTCTGTAACTTTTGGATTTGCATTGCAGCAGACGATCAAAAGTGGGGCTTTTGCATTGCAGCGCCCCGCACTTTGCAATGCATCTATTGAAGTAAGCAGCGCGATCTCATAAAAAGGGCGGCTCAAGAGGGCCGCTGCAAAATACCAACACATACGACATCAGTCTCTTCGAACCGGGAATACACCAAAGAACTCAATATATAGTAGAATTCCCGGACCTTTTTCTATATCCTGGTCCGCGAGAAGCTGAGATGTGACAATGGAGCGCATAGCCTCTCGGAATTGCGACAGTGCACGGGAAGCTCGCCCACGAATTTGCAAGGCTTGTATTTGTGTGGTACACTTTATAAAGAAGGAAAACTTCTCGCTACTGCTTTTATCAAAGGAATTTTCACGCTGCGGGAGTGAAAGGTCCTTTGTATCCAAAGGGTTTATCGCGATTAGGCGATCGGAAGCTCGTGGAGACATTTGTGATTTTGCAGCATATTGAGGCAAAATTGAGCGCGATATGCTTCACAAAGAGAGCGGCACGATATGCTTCACCAAGGGGTTTTGAGTTGAAATGGGAGATCTCTCATCATCTGAGTTGGCTTGTGAAGAGCGTTCATGCTGGAGTGGCTCTATCCAGGCCAATTTTCTGAAGCCAGATGACGTTCGGGTTGTGAAACCAATCAGGTGTTTTTCGTCAAACAGTTTGCTGCCAGGATATGCTTCACAGAGGATATGTACGTCTCGGATAGTTTTCAACCAGCACATGTTCCTGAGAGAGTGATATATTACTGGCTTGATCGCGCCTCTGGAGGAGCGCTAGACCCGCACGACAGCAAGAAGGTAAGCGAGATAGACTCCTACCAGAAGACCTCCCATCAGACGAGGAATCTTGCCGTACCAGATCAGAGTCAAAAGCAACAGATGAGCTAGGACCATGACAGGTATGGCGAGAACGATCATATGGGGATCGACTGGAAGCGCATGGATGGCGGCTGCAAGTCCAAGTGTAACCAGGAGATTGTAGGCAAATGAGCCAAGAATCCGCCTACCAGAATATCTGGACGCTTTTTGCGAGCCGCACTTACCCCTAGAGCAATCATTTCTGCCCCGGTTCCTAGCGAGACAATCGTTGCTCCTACAAAGAATGGCTCATCTTTCTAAGCAAGCCTGAGAAGTGCTCTCATAGCTTAACGTGGCTTTCCGTTCCGTTGTTCCTCAGAGGCCTATCTCAAGAACGCTCAGCAGGGCGTCACTGCGCCCATGCTGAGCGCTTACTTAATTCTGTCGATTGCTACAGAGGCCACGATAAAGGTAGCTAAACATGCAGCACAGAAACTAATCCATCCTCCTATACCACCGGCGAGAACCAGGCAGATAACAGCGAACGCGAGCAAGCTTACCATCGTAATGGCGAGCCCTATGAGACGGAACACGTTTTGATTGTTACGTGGTTCCGGATACACTTTCGCTGCTGGTGTTTCTCTCATCATTTGTTCATAGGGTGCCTCGTCGCGTGGGTGAGCGTATGCCTGATCGCCTTCATATCTGCCGTAGGTCGAGCCTGTTTGCTCATGTGTTTCCTCTTGTGGCATCATAGTGTATTTTCTCCTGATTCAGCTTGCTATAACACAACGAATTTCTCTCTTGGTGTAAATTCGCACGCTTCTTGGGAGAAAATTTGCACATTGCGTGGGATTTCCCGCGCGGCGTTCTATCGTTACGGAAAAGAGACCAAACATCCTACAGGCCGAGCTTTCCACGGAATGAGCGAAATTTCTCCCAAGAAGCGTGCGAATTTACAGGTTGGCGACCTCCCGGACGGTTTGCTCAATGTCGCCGATACTCTCAATGGTCATGGCAAAGGCGGTTTCATCATCCTTGCCCTCGGCTTTGAGTTCACGGAAGCGCTCCTGCAAATCGGAGAGTAGATCCGCCTTTAATTCGGTGACGCTTTTGACCCCATCGTATGGAGCAAAAACGCCGTTGACATAGTTGGTCACTTGCTCATTCATAACAACACCTTTCCTTTACAAGAGGTTATCCAGTACGCGCTTCGCGTACTCCCAGTTGCTTTTGTTGCGATCGTACGTTGCTTTCCCTTTTTCAGTCATCCTGAAGTATTTCCGCCTTCCGCCTTGCGATTCATCGCCCCAATGCCATGCGATATCACCGTCTACCTCAAGCCGCCGGACGCTGGAGTACATGATGGCTTCCTTTCATTCATAGTCCCCACCCGAGCGCTCAGCAATCAGCTTGACCATCTCGTAGCCGTAGCGGTCAGCTTCCGATACGAGCCGTAAAATCATCGATGCGCGACTCCATGTGAGCCACCATGCGCGGCGTGAAGGCTTGCGAAACGAGCTGGCATACTTTCGATGGCGCAGCTAATTTTTCGGTTCTCGGTTGTTACTGCCTTGATCAGCGTGGATAGAATCTGAACCGTCGTGGTCTCGCCAGCGCCGTTGGGACCAGGAGCGCGAAGATCGTCCCTGCAGCCACGTCCAGGTCGATGCCCTCAAGCACCACATGGTCGCCAAACGCTTTGTACAATTCCCGCGTTTCAATCATCATCGTCATGACACATGAGACCTTTCTATGGTATACTCAATTCACTGATTGGATCAGTGAATACTCATGGGGTACATCTGATTTAATCAGTGAAATATATGATTAATTTAAGTGACTAAATCACCTAAATAGAGGATACACGGAGGAACAGACATTGTCAAGAGGTTCTCAGAGAAACCGAGGGGAGATTCTCGTGGCACTCAAGCGGGAATTGAGGAAGATCAACAGCTTCGGCGCTTCCTTCTTCCGGGTGGCAGCGACTCAGACCGGGATGGCGGCTGACACAGACATACAGGTGATGGATATTCTGGATCTTGCCGGTGAAGTTTCTGCTGGTCAACTCGCCGATCTTATGGGGATGACTACCGGGGCAATCGCTAGGATCCTCAACCGGTTGGAGGAGGCCGGACTCGTGCGCCGGGAGCGTGATCCCAACGATGGCCGCAGAGTCATTGTCCAGCTCGAAAGAGGCAAGGACGAAATGCCCAAAATGGGCCCCATTTTTGATGCTCTTGGGAATGCATGGGAGGAACTGGCGTCGGACTACGATGATGAGCAGATTGCCTTCCTCCTCTCGTTTCTCACTCGCCTCAACGCGATGACCAGGAAGGAATTTATCCGGTTGCAAGAAGCGCCATCGAGCGAGGGGAAAATCTTCTCCGCTCCGCTTGAAGATCTCTCTAGTGGCCGGCTTGTTGTCTCCTCCTGCTCCCAGCTGACCTTGCGTACGACCGAAGGGATGGTCGAACTCTACCAGGCCCGCTTCGAGGGATCGGTGCCGAACGTTGCGGCCAAAGACGGGGTGGTCACTATCCACTATCCACGACGTCTGTTAGGGCTGAGTGGAGAGCAACGTCAGGCCGTGGTCACGCTGAGCCGCGCCATCCCGTGGCAGATTGTGATCCAAGGCGGGGGATCAGCTGTCACAGCCGAACTGGGTGGTCTCGATCTCGCCTCCTTCGAGATCAAGGGGGGAGGAAGCATGATCCACCTGGAGCTTCCCGTGCCCTCTGGCGTGGTTCCCATACGGATCAGTGGAGGAGCATCAGCGATCATTGTTCGACGGCCTGCTGGCGTCGCCGTACGAGCGCATCTCAAAGGCTGGGCCTCCGCAGTTGTCTTCGATGATCAAACCGCAAGCGATATGGGCAACAACGTGTGGTTGCAAAGCTCTGGCTTTGAGCCGACTGCCCCCTATTACAACATCGAAGTTGCAAGCTCCGCAAGCATGGTCACTATCACCTCTGATTGAGGCTTTGAGGGGTCAGCACATCCATATCTTCGCGTCTCCTTTTCAGGTTTGAATGCGTTGACTCCATGTTTGCCTGACATTGCTGACACAATGTTTCTGCTTCCCACCAGACACTCTTATTGTTCAGCAACAAAATCTCGTTGCGCAACCCGTGGGTATCTCAAAAAGTGCTGTACATGGCCTTTGTGTTGTGCGCGGTTTGCCAGCGCGACGTGGCTCTACACTGTCTCTTGCTCTCCAACTGGATAGCGTTTCGGCTTTGGTTCCCCGACGCGCCTGGTTCGTTTGGGTTTCGTAAGTGGTGTACCTGCGGCAGTATCAGCCGAAGGATGTTCCGCAGGGTCTGTGGATTCGGGTAAAGTCTTGACCTCCATGTGAACGGTTGCTCCGGCCTCGTCTGCGGTTTTCTTTCTTCGGCCCCGTTTTGGCGGGGCGGCGGGAGGCGTCACACATTCCTCGGCCTGGATCATGCTTCCCACTTCTGCGGTGTCTGCGGCTTTCGCCTCGGCCTTTTTGCGTGCGCGGGTCTTTTTGGTTGGTGGCGGTGGAGGGGCCTCTCCATTTGTCACGGGCGGAACATCCACAGGCGAGATTTCTGAGACGACGGGAGGCTCTGTGACTGCCGCCTGCTCCGGGGGCGTCTCACGTGGGGGGAGCGGGGGAACGGGGGCGATCAGTTCGCCCCCTTGGAGCAGTCGCCACACATGTTCTCGGTTGACTTCGGTGTGGTTCAGTCGCTGCTCTCCTTCGTAAGCGTCCAGGGCCATTTGCCGGTAGACCTCCACCGGAAGCGCATAGTCCTGGACACAATCCAGGGAAAGCCTGCTTGCGCTGTCATCGAGGGCCGCCGAAACCGCGCGCAGCAGCCAGTCCTTCAAAATCCCGATACAGCCAACACTGCACTCGTAGAAATACAGCCAGTGATCCGTGACCCAGCGTTCCGCCGGACATACAAGTGGCACACGCCGCAAGAGTTCGAGCAGGGCGGCCTGGAACGCAACGCAATCCTCTTCCCGTTCTAGTTGGTAGCGGGGAAAATGGACCGGCAGGCAGCGCCGCCCAATTTGCCCGTTGAGTTTGCCAAAATTGAAGAGATCGTAGGTTCCGACGAGGACGTACAAGATCCCGGTTTTACTCAGGGACTTCAGCCACTCCAATTGTTCCTGGAGCGTGCTCCCCTGGGTTCCATCACGGGCCATCAGCAGATGATGCGCCTCATCCAGAAAGATCACCCGGACCCCGTGCCGATACAGTGCTGCCTGCGCTCCCTCCCGCAGTTCAGGCACGTCATTCGACTCAGTAGCCGCGCGAGACATCTGTCGTCGTTTCGATGGAGCTGCCTCGGCATGAATATCGACATGCATCTGCTGAGAGTAGGTTTGTTCTCCTAGCAGCGTCAGGACGGTCCGATAGAAATAGCCGCGATTGAAGGCGCTTTTGTCCGGGGGATCAGCCTCAATCTTCAGAACAGAGATGGTTGTTGGGGCCATCCCATAGGGGGAAAACGGGGGCAAAGCAGCCTGTCCCTGAGTGGAAAGGAACCACGCTTTGGCTTCCTCGATCAAACTCTCCATCATCGTTGTCTTGCCGGCCCCGGTAGGGCCATGGACCAGGACAAAAGAAAAGCCTGCCGGTTGACGAATCGCACGCCGAATTTTGTCATGCACCGCTTTCAGTTGAGGATGCGTAATCGTGACATTCATGAACCACGCTTTTTTCTCCTCTGAGGAGAGATGGGCTCTCTTGTCTGGTTCCATTACGAATAGTCCCCCAATCGTGGCAAACGTGACACATCGACCGGCATGGAGAGAGCCGCGAGCTTCCTTGCCGCTCTCACCGCTTCTGGCGGGACATTCGGCGGCGGTGGCGCTCCGCCCAACGTTTGCACATGCCCGGACTGACCGGCGATGATGGAGAGCACTTTCTTCTGATCCAGGTCGCGCAACCGCTGCCGCAGCAATTCCTCATGGCTCACCGCCTTGCTCATGTGAGTGGCCAGCCGCTCTGCCGAAAGCTCAGCGCGCCCCCCGTCGCGTCTGGCTTGCCTGCGCAATTCCGTCGTCGCAATGAGCAGTTCTTTCTCGGTGCGACCCTCCAGGTTCAGGTAGGGCGCACGACAGGTAATCCATTGGCCTTGCACGAACGCAAAGACCGTCGAGAGATCGAACGGATCGTACCGCACCGGAACGGCGGTTTTGATCACCTCGGGATTGCGAAACGCATTGTTCCAGTAGTAGAAATGGTTCACCTTGACCCCGCTGCCTTTCTGCACAATCGCGGTGCCCTTGGTGGTCGTCGGACACGTCGCTTTCAAAAAGCGGTCATCGTAGGGAATCCGAAGGTGCTCTCGCTCACCTCCCCGTTTCAGCCCCCACAGGTACGCCGCTTGCGGCGTCATGCCAATGCCACTGTGCTCGTTCTGGTCGTAGACCTGATAGGCGTACTCGCACAGGTACGCGTAGAGATCCGGGAGCATCCAGAGCGCGTGATGCTTCGGATCAACGGCGCGGGTCAGCAGGCGCGCACGCTTTGCAGCCTGGGTATTGCCGAGTAACGTGTAGCTAAATTGATCATTGGTCGTCTTAAATAGCCGTTCGCAGACGGACCCGAAGTGCGGTTTGGCCCAGGGGCGCGTCTTCTTGGTACACCGATAGCGGGCCAGCAAACTGTCAAAGTAGACACTCTGAAATTCTTTCCCGCCATCCACCACAACGGATTGGGGGAGGCGCTCAAAACGCTGCACGCAAATGCGCAAGACCATCATGACCGAGCGGTAGGAGGGCGGATCAAAGGTCAGGTAGACGGCGAGCAGACGTCGGGAGTAGGCGTCCATCATGAACGTCACCCAGGGCTTGCCCAGCAGTTCACCAGTCGAGGAACTGCGGATCTGGATGTCCAGTTCGGTATGATCGATATGGGCCACCTCAAACGGGCGACTCCCATGCCGGGGAGTCGTTTCGGTGATTTCCCAGAACCAGGGTTGCTCAGGGTACGCGGCCCGCGCGCCTTCCCTGGCTTCCGTTTGCTCTGGTGTGGCTCGTTGCTTGATCCGCTGATAGAACGCGCGTGAAGAGAGTGGAGTGAGATTACGCTTCCGGCATGCTTGCTCGTAGGCACGATAGACGGAAGAGGCTTTCATGTGGCGCGGCGTCTCAAACTGTTCCGTGATGAAGGTCTCCATCAGCTCGCGTGGCTCGGAGGGAGCTTTCGGCTTACGGTTTCCCTGCGAAGCTTTGTGCGAAAGTAAGCCGACGTAGCCACTGCCAAGCTGTTCCTCCCTTCCCGAAAGCGCGCCACCCAGCCGGTGCAGCGTGCGCGACAGGACTGATGCATAACGCTCTTTCTCCCCGTTGAGGTAGGCCATGACCTTCTCAAAGCGGACGACTGCTTGGCGGTGATCTTCTGACGTTGCTCGATCCATGAGGCGGTCTACTTCTGGGGAGACGGGCGGGTCTTCTTCGGCGCGAAGTCGCGTGATCACCCCGGTATCGAGCAACTGGAAGAAGAAGTCCGGGGGGATCTGGATCGGCGTTCCTTTCTCCGGCAACAGCGTGGTTGGGTGTCTCCAGGATTGATAAGGGTGAAGGCGCGCCCATCCCACAAAAGCTGCGTATTGACGGTAAGCGGTGCGTTCACTTCTGGCAAAGGGCTGCCCACCCGCGAAGTCAGGCGTGTCGGCAGGAGGTGTGCATAGGTGCGAGCCTGCTCGGCATTCAGGTAGAGACGAACACGCCCATGCTGAATGAGCGGTGCCGCATACAGGTCCGTGTAAATCAGATCCAGCGCCAACATGGCATACACATCGTTGGCGCGCACGCCAGAGCCATCGGAGGCAAGGGCAGAAAGAGGAAGACCTGGTGTCTCGCGGATGCGCTGAAGGATCGTGGTTTGTACCTGCACCGGCACCGCCAGCGTCATATCAAAGTAATCTTCGAGGAAAAGGAGATTGTCGATATATGTGGCATGGAGTTCTGCGGAGGAGCGCACGCGAAAGGTCAGCCCGAGTGCGGAAGACCAGGAAATCGGGGGTGTAGTAGTGTCCCTGCATTTTCTTCCCAGATTTATCAAGATAGCGGATTTTGAAGGTGTCCGGCTGCTCAAAGAATTCGAGCACCGACTCGTCACGATCCATCATGACAATGGCCCACAACTCAGGGTTTTGACTCTCAAATTGAATGGTGACGCCCATTTTCCGCGAGGGATATGCGCCGCTCACATTGTTGGCACGGGACGTGACGCGACGCACAGCCTCTGATCCTCGAATGGTGGAGAGATAGTCACAGGTAGATGGCGCGAGAGCGCGCGCACGACACCACTGCTCAAAAGCTGCTGGAGTCATTGGTAAAGCTTTTGGCGGCATGACCCATGCACCTCTGTTCGACAGACAAGATCCTACAACGACGGTGAATACACAGTAGATGTCGATCTACGAGGGACGGCTCAACCATGGGTCTAAGAAAAGCATACCGTATTTTGAGGGGAAAAACAACCCTGTGAAGCATATCCTGGCTCTGTGAAGCATATTCTGGCAAGGAAATCGAGGAAAAGTGAGCGAAAAAACAGGAAGACAGTATACTCTCGACGCAGTGCCACGATATGCTGCACAATGCAGAATCGCTGCCAAAAGATGCTTCACAGCATCATATTGCTTGATTGACCTCGATCGGCTTGGGAGCGTGAAAAAGTGCCAGGATATGCTTCACAGGCGCTGCCTACATGGGGGTAAAATCACAACATTGCAAACTTCCTCTGGAGGTTGGGGTCTATCGAGAGTGCTGAGCAACATCCAGCCCCTCTTACAAGATACGCTGCCCTACGGGGAGCATTCCTCTGCAAGTGCAAAGAGGGTGTTCCTTATGCAAATGAGGAACGTACAAGCAGCGTACTTCTACCGGCCCGCATTGCAACCTGAAGGGGCCAGACATACACCTCCAATTTGAGGGGATTGCGCGCCGTCTTCGCTGGTGTTTCTTCGGGGGGCACGACCTCCTGCCAGGCGACGTGCGAGTCGCGAAACTCGGAGAGGATGCACGAAAAGAAGGGCTGGAGCAGCACATGCTCCCCTACTGCCTTGAAGTGGCTGGGCGCACTCATTCGTTTCTGGTGCACATTCGCTCACCTCCAGGCAAGTCGCGAACGAGCTCGCTTGTCCCCAGTATCCAATATTTCTCAAGAGGGTTTCCCACGTGTTCCCTTCTTCCAGAGAGATCTCAAGGTACACCGTCATAACTCCCTCGGCATGGGCTACCTCGCGATAGACCACCGACTCGCCAATGGCAACGCGTCCCTTGTCTTCATCCGCCTTGTAAGCGCGCAGCACCTGCCCCGATATCGCCACGCGCTCAGGCGGCCGGATGAGCACCCGAGCCGCGCGAATCCAGGGAAAGAGGGAATCGCGCACGACGTCTCGACCGAAGAGCTCTAGACTGGCTCGAATGAGAGCAAGGCGCACCGTGGCTGGGCCGGGTGCCGGGGAGATGAGCGCGCTGTTGGCGCTGCTCAGCGGCAGGCGGCAGGAATAAGTGGCCGGGAGATGGTAATCGGCCGCGAGCCAGCCCAGGGTCGCTTCACTCATTCATCTCCCTGCTGCTGTCGCGCTGTGCGGTAGGATGCAGGAAGGTAGGGAGCCGATGAGGCAATGAGGTCCTGCATGATCGCATGAAAGGCTTCGACTGGTGCGAATGGGTAGACCAGGCAGGTGTCACCCTGCATGGCCACCAGTCGCGTCACAAAGTCATCCTTCAGAGCGGAGTACATCGGAGCGCGGCCGACATCGCTCTGAACCACGATCGCTCCCTCGAGACCTGTTAAATGGGGGAGTATGGTCACCGTCATAGCACCGTCGGGACTGAGTAACGCGTCGCGTAGGGCAGAAAGTATCGCGCGGTGACGTTTCCGCCGCTGCTGTTC
>Ga0207684_10004788_pt1 | contig 12679 bp, 15 predicted proteins | sample KBSK5501metaG_FD_184342 | JGI IMG/M metagenome (GOLD analysis project Ga0207684, IMG submission 184342) | Corn, switchgrass and miscanthus rhizosphere microbial communities from Kellogg Biological Station, Michigan, USA - KBS K5-50-1 metaG... | ecosystem: Host-associated > Plants > Roots >...
GCTGGCCAGCGCCGAGCGGCTCCATCCCGCGATCGCGGGCTGGCTGCCGCCCGACGTGGACCGGATCGCCGAGGTCGGCGCGGGCACGGGACGGCTCACGATGGAGCTCGTCAAGCGCGGGCGGCGCGTCGTGGCGGTGGAGCCCGCGTTGCCGCTGCGCCGGATCCTGCGGCGGAAGCTCGCCAAAGCCGGCCACGGGGACCGGGCCCGGGTGATCGGGGGGTTCTTCGACCGGCTGCCGCTGCCCGACGATTCCGCCGACCTGGTCGCCGCCTGCTCGGCCTTCACCCCCGCGCCGGGGCACGGCGGCGAGGCCGGCCTGGCCGAGATGGAGCGGGTGTGCAGGCCGGGCGGATGCGTGGCCATCATCTGGCCGAACCACCTCGACTGGCTCGCCGCTCGCGGCTACCAGTACGTCAGCTTCCCCGGGCCGATGGCCGTCGCGTTCGGCAGCTACGACGAGGCGGTAGAACTGGCCGAGATCTTCTACCCCCGGGCGGCCGGCGACGTCCGCCGACGCGGCTCGCCCACGGTTCCGTTCGAGGTACTGGGCATCAATCCGCCACGCGACCTGGCCTTTAAGGTGCTGGCGGGATGAAGATCGCGATCATGGCGCCGCTGGTGACGGCCATCAGGGAGCCGCAGCGCGGCGGTTCGCAGGCGTTCGTGTCCGATCTGGCCCGCGGCCTGGCCGGCCGGGGCCACGACGTGCACGTCTACGCCGCCACCGGATCGCAGATCCCCGGGGTCGAGGTGATCGACACCGGAATCGATCCCCGGTCGCTGGCGGGCACGCTCTACCGGGCGTTCGGCCCATCCGGGGGCGGACCGGGGGAGGCCGGACAAGCGGCCGAGTCCGCCTTCGCCACCGCCTATACGGCCGTGCGGGCGACCCGGTACGACGTGATCCACAATCACGCCTTCGACGCGCCCGCCGTCCGGCTCGCGACGGCGCTCCAGGCGCCGGTCGTGCACACGCTCCACCTGCCCCCGGACAAGGCCATGTCCGCGGCGCTTCGCCAGGCAATTCGCTGCAAAACGCCAGCGGTGGCCGCCGTATCCGAGTCCCAGGCCAGTGCCTGGCGCCGCTTCGTGCCTATCGACGCGGTCTTGCCGCCGTACCCCCCGACTGGCGTCATTCCCTGGTCGGCGACGCCGGGGCGGGGCGCGCTGTTCGCGGGCCGGCTGAGCCCGGAGAAGGGCGCGGCCGAGGCCATCGACATCGCCCGCGCGGCTGGCGTGCCGATCGACGTCTACGGCGACGTCTACGATCCTCGGTACAGCCGGGAGCAGATCGACCCGCGGCGAAACTGGCCCGGGGTGACCGTTCACCAGGGAGTCCCCCGGACCTCGCTGTGGGAGGCCATGGCCCGGGCGGCCGTCGTGCTGTATCCCGCGCGCTGGGACGAGCCCTTCGGGCTGGCCGCCGCCGAGGCGCTGGCGTGCGGGACTCCCGTCGTCGCGTTCCGGCGCGGTGGGCTCAGTGAGGTGATCCTGGACGGCGTAACTGGTTTCCTGGTGCCGCCCGACGACGTCCGGGCCGCCGCCGAAGCGGTGCCGAAGGCGGCCGGGATATCCAGGCCGGCCTGCCGCGAGCACGCCGAGGGCCAGCTTGACCTGGAACTGAGCCTGGACGCGCACGAGCGTCTGTACCGCCGAGTGGCTGGTGGGTGAGATGGCGCAGCCCGTGCCCGGGGGGACACCCCCCATGGTCCCCGCCTGGCTGGCGGGACGGCTGGCCGTGGTCACTGGGGCCAGCCGCGGGATCGGGGCGGCCACCGCCGCGACCGTTGCGGCGGCCGGCGCCCACGTCGTGCTGGCCGCCAGGGACCGGCAGGCTCTCGACAGTCTGGCAACCCGGATCATGGACGCAGGCGGCCAGGCCACGCCCGTGCCGACCGACGTGCGCGACGAGGCCGCGGTCGAGCGCCTGTTTGCCAAGGTCGCCGGCATCGGCCGGCTGGGCGCGCTGGTCTGCGCGGCCGGGGTGCTGACGCCCGCCCCGTTCGCCGAGACGACGGCGGCCATGTGGGAGGAGACGCTCGCGGTCAACCTGACGGGCACCTTCCTGTGCTGTCGCGCGGCGTTCAAGGCCATGGTTCCCGCTGGTGAGGGCCGGATCGTCAACATCGCGTCGCTGTCTGGCGTGTACGCCACCGAGAAGTTCCCCGGGCTCGCCGCCTACAACGTGTCCAAATACGGTGTCATCGGCCTGACCGAGGCGATCGCGGTCGAGGGCAAGGAGCACGGCATCAGCGCCATTTGCCTGAGCCCGGGCGCGGTCGACACAGAGATGCTGCGGCGGGCCAATCCAGCGCTGCGCCCGGGCCTGACCCCGGACGATGTCGCGGACTTGATCGTCGCGTTGCTGGACAGCCGGCTGGCTCCCGCCAGCGGGGCGAACATCCCGCTGTTCTCGAACGCCTAAGGGCGCCGGGGAATGGCACCGGTAGGGACCACCGCGCCGCGCCGACTCATTTGATGGCACCGGCGCCAGGTGGCGCTTCAGCGTCGGCCAGCGACCATAGGTCGGTGCGGTCGTCGGTGAGGGCGGCCGGAGCCGGCTGGGCCCGCGCAGCTACCAGAGCGGCGCACGCGGCCATCTCGCCGTCGACGTCCAGTTCGGGATCACCGCCGCGGTCGAGGCCGACGGCGGCCCGCACTACCCCGTCCACCAGGTAGAAGCCGATCAGCTTGCCCTCCTCCACGCTGCCGCGGACCACGAAGTCATCCCACTTCGTGACGTGGCCGACGTACTCGATCTTGTGGTCGTACTGATCGGACCAGAAGCTGTGGAGGTAGTCGTAGGGGGCTGGTGAGCCGAGCATGGACCGGGCCGCGGCGGCACCCATCTTCTCTCCGTTATTGAAGTGCTCGACGCGGACCCGCCCGAACAGCGGGTGGAGTTGGTTCGCCACGTCACCGGCCACGTAGACGTCCCTTTCGCTGGCCCGGCATAGCTCGTCGGACAGGATCCCGTTTTGCTGCTCGACCGGGACGGCCGGGATATCGGGTTCTATGCCGACGCCCGCCACGGCGAAATCGCACGGGATACGGCGCCCGGCCGCGGTCACGATCGCTTCCACGCGGTCGGTGCCCTCGAACGCTGTGACCTGCTCTCCAGGCAGCAGCTCGACGCCGTTGGCGCGGTGAATGGCGCCGATCAGCCCACCGATCTGGCCACCCAGGACCCTGTCCAGCGGGGCCCCGCCCGGGAAGACCCCGGTCACCTGGACGCCGAGCTTGGTCAGTGAGGCCGCTACCTCGCAGCCGATGAAGCCCATGCCCACGATGACCGCGCGCCGGCCCGGCGCGGCCTCCTCCTTGATCGCGTCGCACTCGGGCACCGTGCGCAAGTAGTGAATCCCGGGCAGATTGGCCCCGGGAATCCCGAGCCGCCTGTTGCGCCCTCCGGTGGCGATCAGCACTTTCTCGTAGCCGAGCTTTTCGCCTGAGTACAGGGCGACTTCGTGCGCGGCGGGATCGACGGCCTTCACGGCGGCTCGGCTGCGAAGCTCGACGTCGTGGTCGGCGTACCAGCCGGCGGGCCGGACGTACCAGCCGTCGAGATCCTCTTCCGACCGCAGGTAGGTCTTGGACAGGGGCGGGCGGCCAAATGGGACGCCCGGTTCCCGGCTGATGACCACCACCGGCCCGGCGAAACCTTCGTCCCGGAGGGTGGCTGCGGCGTTGCCGCCCGCGACGCCGCCGCCGATGATCACAATCGGGTTCCCACTAGATCGCTCAGCCATGAAGAACATTCTGCCGCGCGCCCGGGGGCATGCTGCTCGTAACGACATGTGGAGGTGATGGCCGATGACCGGCGACACGATGCGCGACCTGCTACAGCCCCTCATCGGCAAGTCCGGGGCGATTTCCATGCTTGTCAGCAGGGCCGGTCACGTCGGGTTCGTCTCCACCGAGAACGAGAAGCTGACCAGCGTAGAGGTCCGCCCGGACGGCCTGGTGCGCCTGGAGCGCGCGACCGGGTGGGCCGTGATCGACCCGGGTGACGTCGTGGCAGTGGTGTGGGACAGCGAGCCGAAATCCTCGGCCGGCCAATTCCTGTAAGCGGGACGCCTGTGCGGCCGTGGGCAGCGGCTGAAGCATGAACTGGTAACGGTCGTGAGCCTCCGGCCTACGACAGGGTGTCATCGGCCTCGGCCAGGAGCCGACGGGCCAGGGCTTCATCGGAGCGAGTAACCAGCACGCGAACACCCTGAATCTGCAGCGGTGGTTCCTGTCCCCCGGCATCGTCCGCCGACACGACTGCTCTCACGCCGTTACTGCGCAGCATGCCAACGATCAGTTCCGCCTCTATCCGGCTGGGAACGACCGCCACGGGCACGCTCGCAGACTCGCCGGCAGCCTCACGGGACGTCCCTGCCACCGTGACCACCTCCACGCCTTCCGGCGACACATCTCGAGGGCACAACGCACCCCTTTCACGCTCTCGCCCGAGGACCTTCCAACGCAAGACCGTCGGGCCCGCTGACGGAACCCCGGCCTGACAGCCGCACGAGCCCGTGGGTGGTCACGTCACCGCCTCCACGAAGCCGCCGGCCTCGCGCCCCGCGGGGCATCGTGCGACGCCTCAAGCGTGGCAGCTTCGCCCTCGCGATGGGAAGCGCGCCGTTGGATGCGGTCGGCCAGGTGGGCTCTGGGTGCACTTCGGTGCTGCACGGCATGATCAACTTGAGCCCTGGCGTTGGGCGGCTCTCGGTACAGGCTCCCGGCCACCTGCAGGGCTCAGTCCGCCGCTGTCAACCTTTGCGCAGCGGTTCGCGTCTATACAAAGGTGACCAAGAGGGGGGAACAGTCAAGTGGTCAGTAACCAGGAGCTTACAGGCATACTTAGGGCAATCGGTGAGAAATTCGATTCAGCAGGTGACTATAAAGTCAACTTGTTCTTCGATGAGACCGGCCCTTTCTTCACGCAGATCTACGTGAATCCGTCCGCTTTCGTATGCGTCCGGGCATGCGAGATGCCCGACGGAAGCTCACGTATGTGGCTGGAGATAGCGGGAGGCGGAGCCCATAGCACCCCTCCGGATGGACGACTGTTCCAGCATCTTCTTACGAGAAGCCTGGACTTTGACTGGGGTGGTCCGTTCGCACGTATCGTGGGCGATGGGACCGCGACTTACGGCTCACGGCTCACGTTGCCTTCAGATATTCTCAGCACGGCAAACAGAGCCAGCTTCTCGTTCGTAATGGGCATGATCGATGTGATGGGTCAGATGTCCAGAGTCCTCGCGCAGGAGTTGGTGCCCCACTTTGGCGGCCAGTTGTTTAGCGGTGCAGAGAAGGATGACGTCCGGCTACTGGCCGCTCTCGTAGGCCCAATGCCAGTGGGTCAGGCCGGAACTTAGGCAGGACGGCTTAGAACATCGGAGAGCCGTCCCAAGAGGGTGGTGATCCACTCCTCGTTGCCAGGGTCTTCACGCATGAGGTAGGCGATCATATCGTCGGCTGCGGTCTGCTGACTTGGGTCACGGTCCTCGAAGCGCTGGAGAAACGTTTGCCCGCGGCGCACGTCATTCATGCGCTCGTACCTGGTCATCGCGGTGTTGAAGATGGCGTTCCCCACTCCAAAGCCGATCTCCTCTTCGTTGTCGGAACCACCGTTGGCGACGAGTCGCTCATGGATGTCCTTGAAGAACCCGGGGTAGAGCGCGGGAATGGACGGTGTGGCGCGCTTGGATCTCCTGTTGCCGAACATGCTGCTCCTCAGGAATGTGCTGCTAGGGTCGCAACGGCCTGGGTTATCGACGGCCTGTGCCGTTGCAGGTGGGGCATACCTTCGAGCCCCGGCAGAGCGGGCACACGTTTGTCACGATGCCGCCGACTTTGCCGCTGCCATCACAGCGCGGGCATCTGCACCTGCCATTACAAGTCGGGCACGTTGGCACGGGTCCCCCAGTTCGCCTGGCCTTTGGGCATTCAGGCAGATAGTAGCAGTTTCCTTCCCCGCGAGTTTGGGGAAAGTAGCGATTACCTCCGGGCGGCTCACCTGTGTGGATGCCTGTCACTTGCCCCGGGTGGATCGCCTTAGTGGCTGCAAGCTTCATGCCAGCTCCAGGCCGTGCCATCCTTCCGCCTGGCGCCGATTTGAATCGACGAAGATCACAGTCCCGAGTGGCGCGTAGCGCCGCACGAAGGACGCGGAGGCCGAAGGCCGCAGCGCTCTTGGCAGGGATCTTGGTCGGCTCACTCCCTGGTCGGTCCATGAGGCCCGCGCGTTCCTCGAGGCGGCCCGCAATGATGACCCACGCCTTGGCCAAAGCCTGGACGGGCCAACCGCTACTGCTGCACCCGTTGCTGCACGAAGATCGAAGAAGGCCGCCCGCGCGTCGCGAACGGCCTCTGACCTGGGGTGGGCGATACTGGGATCGAACCAGTGACCTCCTCGGTGTGAACGAGGCGCTCTCCCGCTGAGCCAATCGCCCGGGTACCGGGGCGCGTCGCCGCCCCGCAGCCACCACAGAGTAGCGCATCCGTGCTGCGTCCCGGCTGCCCGCGGCGCGGCCCTGCGGCCACCCGGCGATACCGGGGGCTCCCCCGATTACTGGTGAAGATTAACGATAAGCCCGATTATTTCCGCCTTAGTCCAGATAGTTCAGGATTCTTGGTTAACGAAGAAAGAACCACTACCCATAATTCAGGGTGGATACACCTTCGCGATCTGGAAGAGGGGTATGCTTTCCCCTCTCGGACATTGCAACCCTGTCCGTCATGAGAGGCGAATCATGGTCTCGGCAAGCGTCGTCAACTTTTTCGGGAGGCATCGTTGAGACAAAGGACTTGCCACGTTCTTGCTGGTCACAGGCCCTGTGGGCGACTCACGAGGCCCTCGGGGGACATACAGCGTTTGCCCAGGTCACAGCCGGTTTGTTGACCAGTGACCGAGGTTAGGGGCGGGGGTATTCGCGGAATCCTCTACGTAGCGGCTCTCATCCGGGCCCTTGACTCCCCGCGCAGTAGTGCTGGACGCCAGTTAACCCGGGCTTCCCGGGGCCGGACAAAACAGAGGTTTAGCCAGATAATGAATACCAGCGCCATCGTCGCAGCGGAGCTTGGCCTGAGGCTCGTCGTTCCAGAGCACGGCGGAGTTCCCCTGACGGCAAGTCTGAATTACCGCCGTGACGATCCGTATGCGATCCGGATGGCGTTCCACGTCGGCACGGACGACCCGGTGGAGTGGATCTTCTCGCGAGATCTGCTCGCGGCAGGACTCGACCGGCCAGCGGGGGACGGGGATGTGCGGGTGTGGCCCGCCGCGACCGCGCACCGGGACGTCCTGAACATCGAGCTGTCGTCACCGTTCGGCCAGGCGCACTTCGAGGCGCCGCTCACGGCCATGACGGGGTTCCTGCTCCGGACCTACGAAGTGGTCCCCGCAGGCCGCGAGGGCGAGTACTTCGACGTCGAGGGCGAGCTGAACGACCTGCTCCGCTGGGGCTGAGGTCCGCCCAAGGCCCCAGCGTTTGTCCTTGTTGTGGCGACCGGTACAAAAGAGTGTCCTCGTTGTGGCAACCAGGACAATCGGCCTGGCGCACTGACGCCAGCGGAGCAGGAAGCTCAGCGCAGGCCGCCGCAAACCGCGGCGGCCACGTCGACCAGGGACGGCAGCAGCGCGTCCACGGCCGCGATCTGCTCGGCCACCTCCCGGTCCACCGCCATCATCGGCACCCGTTCCCGGACGGCGGCGTGCACGGCCCGCAGCGGCTCAGAAGGCGGCGCGATCTCCGCCCGCAGGTCGATCCCCTGCGCGGCACAACACACCTCCACCGCAAGGCACGTCCGCACGTTCGCGACCACCTCACGCAGCTTTCGCACGGCCGTCCACCCCATCGACACGTGGTCTTCCTGCTTGCCCGACGTTGGGATCGTGTCCACGCTAGCCGGGTGCGCGAGCACCTTGTTCTCGCTGACCAGGGACGCCGCCGTGTACTGCGCGAGCATGAACCCGGAGTTGGTGCCCGCGTCCGGGGCCAGGAACGGCGGCAGGCCGCGGGAGAACGCCGGGTCGAGCATCCGGTCCACCCGGCGCTCGCTGATGCTCGCCAGTTCCGCCAGCGCCATCGCCAGCATGTCCGCGGCGAACGCGAGCGGCTGGCCGTGGAAGTTGCCGCTGATCATCACCTCGCCGTCGCGGACCACGACGGGGTTGTCGACCACCGAGGTGAGCTCGATCTCGAGCACCCCCCGCGCGTAGCGGAGGACGTCGCGCACCGCCCCGTGCACCTGCGGCGCGCAGCGCAGGCTGTAGGCGTCCTGCACGGCGTGCCTGCTCTCCCGGTGGCTGGCCATGAGCTCCGAGCCGGCCAGCAGCGCCCGCAGGTTGGCGGCGCTGTCAAGCTGGCCCGGGTGCGGGCGCAACACCTGTACCCGCTCGTCGTACGGCCGCGCGTGACCGAGCAGCGCGTCCACCGACATGGCGCACGCGACGTCCGCGGCGCGGACCAGCATCCCCGCGTCCACGACCGAGAACGCGAGCAGCGCCTGCATCGGCTCGGTGCCGTTGACCAGCGAGAGCCCTTCTTTGGGCGCAAGTTCCAGCGGCTCGATCCCGTGCTCGGCCAGCACCTCGGCGGCCGGCCGCCCGGTCAAAGGATCCCCCGGGCCGCGCAGCCGCCCCTCCCCGATCAGCGTCTGGGCAAGGTGCGCAAGCTGGGCCAGGTCCCCCGACGCACCCACTGAGCCCTTTCCGGGGACGACCGGCAACAGACCCAGGTTGAGCATGTGGATCAGCCGGGAGGGGAGTTCGGGGCGGACGCCCGAGTACCCCGCTGCCAACGTTCTGGCTCTGAGAAGAAGCAGAGCGCGAACGGCGGGATCGTCGAGCGGCTCGCCGGTACCGGCGGCGTGAGAGCGGACGATGGCACCCTGCAGGCGCGCGAGGTCCTGGGCGCCCACGGCGGTGTCGGCGAGGGCGCCGAACCCGGTGTTGACGCCGTAGACGGGCGCGTCGCCCTGGATGGCCGCGGCAACCACGGCCCGGCTCGGCTCCATGACGGCGGCGACGTCGCCGGAGAGTTCGGCGGTCGCTGCCCCGCGCGCGACGTCCACCACGTCCTCGACCGTGAGCGCGTCGCCGTTGACGATCACTTTTCGCATGAGGGACAGCCTGCCACCCTTGCCCCGGAACCCGTCACTCCCCCACAGGCCGGCGGACTGCCACCTCTGCCCCGGAACCCGTCACTCCACCACAGGCCGGCGGCCCGGCGCCACCCCTGCCCCGGAACGCGTCACTCCCCCACAGGCCGGCGGACCGGCGTCAGGTCCGCCGCGGCGCGCCCCATTTATGCCAAACGAAACTGGCGTCGGGGCCCCCCGGCCGTTACCTCATGCCGTCCGGGGTTGCCGTGCGCCTTCGGCGCGGCCGGGACCTGGCCAGCGGCATAACGCTGTTTCCCGGGCGGGCCGCTCGTTGGTGCCCTTGACGTGGCAGATCTGCTACCGACGGGAGAAGGCCGGTGCGCCTGAGCTGAGGAGACACCGCGCGACAGCGTTGTGTGACGATCCTCGGTGGCGAGTGCCCTCCCTTCTGGTGAACGGCATCTAACGTCAACGAGGGCATGCGGGGCCGCGTTCACCGCGGCCCCGCACATGCCTTCCGCAAGCTGGCCTGATCACAACCCCGATGATCACCGCCGGAGCCGAACCCGCGGCTGTAGAATCGGCGCGCTATCATGGGATATCACTAGGAGGTTTCGATGACCGATGTGCTGATTCGCGATGTTCCTGATGACGTCGTCGCGGCACTGGATGCACACGCGGCGCGGCTGGGGCTGTCCCGGAGCGAATATGTGCGCCGTCGCCTGGCCCAGGACGCGGCCGGGCATGACTCTCCAGTCAGTGTCGAGGACCTGGCCCGGTTCGCCACTATTTTTGGTGATCTGACTGACCCTGACGTGATGTCGCGGGCATGGCGATGACGACTTGGCTCATCGACAAGTCCGCACTCGCGCGTCTTGCCGCCAGCCCCGACGCCGTAGAGTGGGCCGCACGGATCGAGCACGGGCTGGTGCGGATCACAACGGTCACCCGCCTGGAAATCGGCTACTCAGCTAGGTCAGGCCCGGATCTGCGGACAGGGTTCGCGCAGCCGCCGCTGTCGTCGATGCCAGTTGAGTACATGACCCCGGCCATCGAAGACCGGGCTGTGGAGGTCCTGACACTGCTCGCCGACCGGGGCCAGCACCGGGCCCCATCCGTGCCTGACTTGATCATCGCTGCGACCGCGGAGCTGGCCGGGCTCACGGTTCTGCACCTGGACAAAGACTTCGACGTCATAGCCGACGTCACCGGGCAGCCTATGGAGCGCCTGACTGTGCGCTGACTCCCGGCGATCCTGGCCAAGCAGGTCCCGCCGCACCTCCTGTTGCCGACGAGCCCAGCACGCCTGCTAGTCAGAATCATGACCGGTCTTTATACTGGCCTCTATGGAGACCATTCCCATTACTGAGGCGAAGGCCCGGATCGCCGAACTCGCTGACCGGGTCGCCCGTGAGCATGATCACTTCACTATCACTCGCAACGGCCGCGCCGATGTCATGCTGATCTCGGTGGCCGAGTACGAGTCCATGCAGGAGACCCTTGACATCCTCAGCGATGAGGAGGCGCTTGCCGACCTGCGGCAATCCCGCGAAGACTTCGCCACCGGAGATACCTTCGACGCTGGGCAGGTCCGCGCCGAGTTGGAGCGGCGCCGCCGCGGAGCATCGTGACCGGCGATCCACCACCTGCCGGCCCGCAGCCCGCACCACCGTACACGGTCATCTTCTCCGCGCGAGCCCGGCGCAACCTGCACGAGAACCTGCCACTCGATGTCGCAACGGCCGCTATGGAGACAATCGACGGGCCGCTCACTACCAACCCGCACCGAGTCGGCAAGCCGCTGGATGAACCCTTCGACGGGTACCACTCCGCACGGCGCGGGACCTACCGCATCATCTACCGAATCAACGAGGACAAGCACACCGTAGAGATCCACTCCATCCGGCACCGGAGAGACGTTTACCGCACCTGACTTGCGAAGCGCGTGCCGCACGCATCGGCATGCGTAGATTCCGCTGCCGCGCGCTCTCCTGGGGGCCACCCGAACAGGGGCGGGAAGAGCGCCGACAATGACCGTCTGTGCGGTAGTAAGCCAAGCCCTAAGGCCGGCAACGTGGTCGCTCTTCCCGCCTCACGCCAGCCTGCCAGGTGACCGGGGACGGCGGCAAGGGGTGGCGGTGCTGAATCGGGTGCGTGGCCGATCAGCTGGGAGACCAGGCGGGGTCCCGCCCGGCGAGCCCGACGATCCGGTCGAGCAACGACGCATCGTCGGGCACTTCTTGCGACGGCCCGAACGCCACCTCCGGCCCGGCCGGCAGGTCCGGGCTGGCGATCATCACCAGGAAGCTCCTCGCGGCGTCCAGCACCTCCGGCTCGGCGTGGTAGGGCTGCCCGGTCGCCTGGGCGACGTCCCAGCCGTGTACGACGAGCTCATCGGCGGCCACGAGACCGACTACCGAAGAAGGGGACTCCGAGCCGGCAATCATCGTCATGCCGGCCCACGCTTCGGGGTCGCGCCAAGCCTGCCCGAGGATCTCGAGATCGAGCGGGATCCGGGTCCGCCAGTCATCGCCCAGCCGGGAGGCGTCCCCGGGGGGAGGCTCGCGGTCGTTGTACCTGGTGCGCTCCTTGTTCGCCGCGGCGGTGAAGGCGCGCGCCACCCCGCCGACGTGCTCGACCAGGTCACCGAGCGTGTACGCCGGGCATGGGGTCGGCCTGGCCAGCTCATCGTCTTCGACGCGCGCGACCAGTTCGGCCAGCCGCTGCGCCGCTGGCCCAAGGTCCACGAAATCCATGCTCTCCATGATGACTACAACGACGCGTCCGTCCAGAACTCATCGGCGCATGCGTGGCCTCCGGTTTGCTCCCCCGCCAGGATCGGCTACAGTGCTGAACGCGTGCCATCCTGGTAGGTAGCGTTCTGCTCGCTTCGGGCGGGTGGCCATGCGGACGTGGCTCAGTTGGTAGAGCATCACCTTGCCAAGGTGAGGGTCGCGGGTTCGAATCCCGTCGTCCGCTCGGAGGCGTCGGACGCCGTAACGCGGTGCCGATGGCCAGCACGGCTCCCGGTAACCCCTGGTCTGGGTTCCCAGGGTCCGGGCAACGGCGGAGTGGCCGAGTGGCCTAGGCAAGGGCCTGCAAAGCCCTGTACGCGGGTTCGATTCCCGCCTCCGCCTCGAGGGCGGCTAGCTCAGTGGGAGAGCGCTACCTTGACACGGTAGAGGTCACTGGTTCAATCCCAGTGTCGCCCACCAACGTAAGTTCAGGTCAGCGGGTTGTTTCGCGGTTCAGACCACCAGCTGGCCCTAGAAGTAGCCCTACAGGTTGTAGGGCCAACGGGTGTCATTGGTGGCATGGCCCTGCTGACCTCCCCCACCCGCTGCCCGAGCCTGGGTAACCATGCGGACGCCCACGCGGCCGACAATTGAAGCCATTCCCTCGCCAGGTTTCGCTCGCGGGGCGCTCATCGTCCAAGAGCGACAAGGACGTCGTCGAGGACTTCTAGGAGGAGGTCGGCGTGTTTACGCTGGAAGGTGAGGGGTGGCCGGATCTTGACGACGTTTCCGGCCGGGCCGGTCGTGCCGAGCAGTATCCGCCGTTCCCGCATTGCTTCAGT
>Ga0207684_10004789_pt1 | contig 12673 bp, 10 predicted proteins | sample KBSK5501metaG_FD_184342 | JGI IMG/M metagenome (GOLD analysis project Ga0207684, IMG submission 184342) | Corn, switchgrass and miscanthus rhizosphere microbial communities from Kellogg Biological Station, Michigan, USA - KBS K5-50-1 metaG... | ecosystem: Host-associated > Plants > Roots >...
CACAAGTTGTTTCACGTGTTCGCGGATGGCACGTTGCCCGTATTCATCGAACGCCGCCGGAAACCAAACCGCCGCGCCGCCGGGCAGCGGACAAAAGCAAGTATCGAGATGATAAAAGCGTGGATCGACAAGTTCGACTGAGATGACGAGACACCCGAGCATGTCTGCGACCGCGCGATGTGATTTGATGTCGGAACGAAATTTGTAGCCGCAAAAGAGCGAGTCGCCGCCGAAGAGCGCGTCTCCTTCGCCTTCAAAATAATAATCGTCTGGCAGCCAGGAAATTTCGTAGCCGTGTTCTTCCATCCAGCGCGCAAAGTGTGGCGCTTCCCCGGCGCGCTCTTTGTGTCGGAAATTGCTTGGGATGAATTTCTTCCCGACGGCGAGACCGGCGTTCGCCGTGAAAACCATATCGGGCAGTTTTGGCTGCGGTGTGATCAACTCGACCTTGCAATCCAGTTTCGACAAGGTTGTGTGCAAATCTTTCCACTGCTTTTGGGAGACCGCCGCTTCCGCGCCGCGCGCACGACTCATCCACGGATTGATCTCGTACTCGATGCCGTAATGGTCCGGCGGGCAAAGCAGCAGCTCGCGCATAAGATCGGCAAATTATATTTGGCGGCTGTCGCTCCTAGCTGCACCCTCGAGATTGGCAAGAGAGCCGGTCAGCTCACGCAAAAACGCTTCGATGTCTGTGACAAGTCCCACCGTTTGAAATCTGCCGCGCTCGGTCAATTTCGACACGACCGCCGGATTGATGTCCACGTAAAGCGTCTTCACGCTGGCCGGGAGCAAATTTTCCACTGCCATCGAATACAGCATCGTCCCCATCATTAGTGCAATGGTTACGCCGCTGATCTTTTCGCGCATCGCCTTTTGCGCTTCGATTGCGTCTGTGATCACATCCGGCAGCGGCCCATCGTCGCGAATCGAACCAGCCAGCACAAACTGCACTCCATGCCGCACGCAACTGCACATGATGCCGCGCCGCAAAAGGCCGATCTCGACCGCGTGCGCGATGCTTCCGGCCTCGCGAATCGCGTTGATGGCGCGCATGTGATTTTCATGACCTTCATCCGCGAATGCGCCGCGATTCAGATTCATGCCAAGCGAAGTGCCGAAAAGCGCGTTCTCGATATCATGCACGGCCAGCGCGTTGCCCGCGAATAAAAGATCGACATATCCCCATTCGATCAATTTTTCCAAATGTTCAGCCGCGCCCGTGTGCACCACGGCCGAGCCCGCCACCACGAGAATCTTTCCCCCCGTTTCCCGCGCCCGCTTGAGTTCGCGTGCCATCTCGCGAATTATCGCGCTCTTCGGCTGTTCGACAGAAACGTTCGACATAAATTCGAAAACATCGGTGCGCGAAGTGGACCGCTGGAGCGGTGCAACCCGAATTCCTTGATGGCCGACCACGATCTTCATTCCTTTCTGCACCTCGTAAAATTTTACAGCTCTGGCGCGCCGGTCTGCATGATCGACCGCGATTCCGCTGTCCATGATCGCCGGGTGCACTTCGATTTCCTTGCCATCGAGAGTGATGAACGTTTGCTGATTGGTGGTGACATAAAAATCGGCCGGAAAAACTCCGTCCGCTGGCGCCGGCGCGAGCCGCACGTCCGCTTTTTCGATGACTTCAGCGCCGTGTTGCCGCAAACGCAGGACGAGCTCATCGAGCGTGTCATGCGTCGGCCCGGAGACTTCGATTCGCGCGTAACTTTGGTCGGCGCGCCGTTCGCCGATCTTGATCTCGTCGATTTTGAAATTGCCTCCGGCGCGAAGAATTTCATCGAGAACCTTCGGCAGGATAAGTGAATCGATGATGTGCCCGCGTAGCTCGATCGTTTCTGATAACATCGGCAAAAGTTAGCCGAGGAAATTTGAGTGCGCCAATTGCACGAATCGAGGTTGTAGAAGCGTTTGTGTCAAACGCGTCATTGTCAGCTTATTTACTTGGCGCTTGACACAAGCGCCACTACATCGATCAACAACCTCTAAGATCGACATGAAAAAACCGACCGCCCGCGGGCCATCGCCGAGCCGCAAAGCGCATCTCGTTCTGCGCGAAAAATTAAATCGCAGGTCGAAACCGCCTCCGCCGTTGCCGGAGAGCAAAAAGTCCGCGGCGGGTTTGCCGTGGACCATCGAGAATAAAGCGGGCCATGGCCAGAAATGAACATCTGCCTGCGCTCGCCACAAAAATCTCAGCGACGCTTGCGGTGAAGCCCGAGATTTTTATCACCCATCCAGCGGAGCTTAGGATTTTGCGCTCGCTGACGGACGAAGAACTGCGGCGATTCGCCGCGGAACACGGCTGGCGCGTCGTGCGCCGCATCGGTGGACGCCAGATTGAATTTTACAACGACGCAAGCCAGTGCGCTGAATTGTAGCGGCCGTCTATGATTGCCGAATGAAATCGAATGTGCGCCGCTCGCAGGGCGACGCTAGAAAATTTGAGATGGCGCCGACAAAAATCCGGTGAGCGGACTGGTCGCGGCGGCGGTCGCTAATTTTTCAGCCAAGCCAATTTCACGGGCTTCGCGACCTGCTTCGATGGCTTTGCGAAAAGCTTGCGCCATTCGCACCGGATCGGAAGCGATGGCGATCGCGGTGTTCACGAGAACGGCGTCAGCGCCCATCTCCATCGCTTCGCTCGCCTGACTCGGCGCGCCCAAGCCAGCATCGACAACCACCGGCACGGTCGCTTGTTCAATGATGATCTCGATCTGCGGGCGCGTTTCTATCCCACGATTGCTGCCGATGGGAGAGCCAAGCGGCATCACCGTAGCGGTGCCGACGTCTTGCAATCGTTTTGCGAGCACTGGATCGGCATTAATGTAAGGCAGAACGGTAAAACCTTCCTTCACCAACATTTCGGCCGCGGCGAGAGTTTCTACCGGATCGGGAAGCAAATAACGCGGGTCGGGATGAATCTCGAGTTTGATCCACGTCGGCAAACCTGCATTGGCGGCAAGTCGCGCTAGACGCACGGCTTCGGCCGCGTTTCGCGCGCCGCTCGTGTTCGGCAAAAGGAGAAATCGCTTCGCGTCGATAAAATCGAGAATGTTCGCGAATGGATCGCCTTTGCCGGAAAGATCAGCGCGACGCAACGCAACCGTGACGATCTCCGTTCCGCTCGCGATCAGCGCTTCGCGCATGACCTCGTTCGACGCGAATTTTCCCGTGCCGACAAGCAGTCGGGAAGTGAATTCGCGATCGGCGATCTTTAGCTTGGAAGGCTTGTCCGACATTTGGCAGACAGTAAACGAATTTGTGAGCACTCGCGAATTTCGCCGTGGCACAGCCGTCTGGCCTGTGAGAGGCGGACATCTTTTCTGCCGCAGTGGCAGGCGAGACGCCTGCCTGCCCCGCAGGCTGCAAGCCTGTGCTACTTTTTGCTGTACGAATTCACACGATTGCGACAAATTGCTCGCGTGACCGAATTCGATCTTCGCGGCGAAGATTGCGTGGTCGGGATGTCGCAGCTCTCAGATCAATATGTCGACCTGGTTGGCACCTCGCCGCCTTACAACCTCGGTGTTCGTTACCGGAAGTATTCCGACCGGCAAGATCGACAATCGTATTTGCACTGGTGTGAAAAATGGGCTGCCCAAGTTCGCCGCGTTCTAAAACCGACGGGCTCATTTTTTCTGAACGTCAGCGCGACGCCCTCAAATCCGATGCTTCCGCACGAGATCGTCATGGAACTGCGCGATTTGTTCGTTTTGCAAAATACCATGCACTGGATCAAATCGATAACCATCCAAGATCGACGTGGCGATCTTCAATCACATGGCCACTTCAAGCCGATCAGTTCGCGCCGGTTTTTGAACGATTGCCACGAATACATTTTCCATTTCACGATCGATGGGCGGGTGGAGCTTGATCGCCTCGCGCTCGGAGTTCCATATCAGGACAAAAGCAACATCGCGCGCTGGCGGCATACGCGCGGCAGCGACCTCCGTTGCCGTGGCAACAGCTGGTTTATTCCCTACGAGACAATTCAGAACCGCGCCAAGGAGAGGCCCCATCCAGCAACGTTTCCGGTGCAATTGGCCGAATGGTGCATCAAGCTCCACGGCGTGTCACGCGTCCAAACGATGCTCGAACCGTTTCTCGGAATCGGAAACTCAGCGATCGCTGCGCAACGATGCGGCGTGAAAAAGTTCATCGGTTTCGAAATCGATGAAGCTTATCTCGCGGAAGCGAAGCGAAGAATTGGTGAGAGTTTGTAGGGAAGTAGTCTGCTTCCCGAGCGCGGCGCCAACGGCGTTCCCTACAGTTCCCTACAGTCCCCTACAGCAGCGTCGGATCCGTCGCTGATTTCATTTCGTCTTTGATCGATGCTGCCGGCGAAAATTTCTCAAGCGGCGTCACCAGGTTCGCGGGCAATGGCCGAACACGATCGAAAATGCGAGCGGCAAGCGGTTTCGCAGTTGTGTAACCGGCCGCGAACATTTCCAGACGCGCGTCGAGGTTGTCGATGTAATGGAGCGCCATCGCTTCAGGCGTTTTTGGGCTGACCGGCGAACCAAACTGCGGCTCGCCGTGATGCGCACCGATCAAATGCAGAAGATGCAGCCGCACATCTTCGGACGCCGGGGCGAGATTTTTCCACGCGTCTGCGTTTTCCGAGAAAATTTTTCGCCAGAGTGAATTGACGAGCTCAAGCCCTATCGAAATGTGCCCTATCAGTTCACCGCGCTCGTCGTAGCCCATAGTGAAGCCGCTCTCGGGCAACTGATTTTCCCAAAGCTTTCCGCAATCGTGGAACAAGATGCCGGCCAGCAAAAGATCGACATTCAATGCTGGATACAACGGCGCAATCTCCAGCGCGACCCGCATCATTTGCGCGGTGTGCTCGACCAGTCCGCCGCGACGCGCATGATGATAATTGCGGGCCGCCGCCGTGCGCCGAAAACGGTCGCCCCACTCTTTTAGAAACGCTTCGCACAACGCGCGCAGGCGAGGATCGACAATCGAAGCCACGGTTTGTGTAATGAAATCCGAATCGGCCTTTTGCTTGGCGCGTAACTGAGCCGGGCCTTGCAGCAATTCGTTTTTCTCCTGCTCGGTAAGCGGGCGGACGGTCCACTTGCGCGCTTCAAGTCCGTATTGCGAATGTCGATGAAACTCAGCGCTCAGCTCGATAAAATTTTGATCCGTTAGTACACTGCACGCTTTGTAGGCGGGATGATCGCTCCACACGCGCAGCGTCATCCGGTCGCACGCGTCGGTCAGGCTCAGCTCGCAGTAAGGTTGTTGTTCGCGCGTGAGCTTCGGCGCCGCGCTCTCCACTTGCACATGCACGCGTGCTGACACGGCACCATTTTGCGCGGCGCGCCTGATTTCCGTAAGGGTCATCAGATTCATCAATATTGTGGCGATTCTTGGGCAGGGGCGATTGACCCCAGTCGCCGGGCGGTTCGGTGAACCGCCCCTACCTCTCCAACGCAATCATCGCAACCATCAATTACTTACGGCTTGGCAACGCCAATCACGCCGCATGCTAAACGACCGCCGGCGTTCCCGACCGGTTGCGACTTTAAGTCGTCCTCTTTCGCGTGAACGATGACCGCGAGACCGAGGAGGCAATTTTCACCGGTCAGCTGGAGCATTTTGTCTTTCCATTCCAGATGCGCTTTGCCCGACGCGTCGGCTTCGAGATTGCCGAGATCGCCCACATGACGCTCAGCCGAATCTGGCGCACCGTGTGGTTTGTGCGTGGGATTAAAGTGACCGCCGGCCGAGGCCGCGTCGGCTGCTGAACAATCGCCGAACTCGTGGATGTGAAAACCGTGTTTGCCCGGCGTGAGGCCGGTCACGTCGGCGACTACCAGAACGCCGTCGTCAGTCTTCGTGAAGGTAACTGTGCCCGTCACCTGGCTCGCTGATGTGGGGTGAAGCACCGTGATCGCTTTCTTTGTTTCCTGGGCGAAAGCGGCCGAAACGATGCCTAACGAGATGAATGTCCCGACCGCGGCGCATAAGGCGAGGTTTTTTTTCTTCATGTGCGAAACGTACTTCGTGCAAGCGGGAATGTAAACACGGCGTAATCCGGCACGGCTCACAGAGCCGTGGCTACAGCCGGGTTCAATCGAGCATGCGCTGCTCGATCCCGGCATAAGCGTCCACCCGGCGATCACGTAGAAGCGGCCAGTGGGTGCGATGTCGATCCACACTTTGCCAATCGACGTCAGCGACCACGATTTCCTCTCGGTCGACGCTGCCTTGGGCGATGATTTCGCCACTCGGCGCGCAGATGAAACTTTGTCCCCAGAACTCGATGCCGTCGCCCCCGCCACGTGTAACAAGTGGCGGCGCTTCGTGACCGACACGGTTGGCCGCCGCAACGTAGCAGCCGTTCGCGATGGCGTGACTGCGCTGGATTGTTTCCCAGGCGGAATGTTGCGCCGCACCGAATTCTTCTTTCTCGGATCGATGCCAGCCGATCGCGGTCGGATAAAAAATTATTTCCGCGCCGCGCAACGCGGTCAGTCGCGCTGCTTCCGGATACCATTGGTCCCAGCAAACACAGACGCCGATTTTTCCCTGCGCGGTTTTCCACGCCTGAAATCCGAGGTCGCCCGGCGTGAAGTAAAATTTTTCGTGGTAAAGCGGATCATCCGGAATGTGCATCTTGCGGTATTTGCCGAGGAATTGGCCGTCGGCATCGATCACGGCGGCGGTGTTGTGATAAATGCCCGCGCTCCGCTTCTCGAAGAGCGGTGCAATGATTACGATCTCAAGATCGCGCGCAAGTTCGCCAAGTGCGCTTGTCGATCTACCGGGCACTTCTTCAGCCAGTTCGAAATTTTTGTGGTCTTCGGTCTGGCAAAAATATTGGGAGCGGAAAAGTTCGGGTAAGCAAACGATCCGTGCGCCTTGTTTCGCAGCGTTGCGAACAAATTCGCTCGCTCGTGTGAAGTTCTTATCAGGATCCGCGTCGCACTTCATCTGGACGAGTGCGACTCGCGTGTTCGTCTCTGCCATTTGTTATTTCACTGAGTCCGCCGGCACGATGTCGATCTTTTCAATCGTCACGCGCTTCGTCGGCTTGCTCATTTCGCCCATGCTACTTCGCGTCACCGGTGTGTTGCCGATCTTTCCCAGGACATCGTCGCCTTTAATCAATTTGCCGAATGTCGTGTATTGATGATCCAGCCGCGGCACCGGCGCGAGGCAAATGAAAAATTGCGAGCCGGCCGAATCCGGATCCGGTTCGCGCGCCATTGAAATTACGCCTCGTTCGTGCGGATGATCGTTGAACTCAGCTTTGATTTTGTAACCCGGTCCGCCTTCGCCGTAGCGGTCTTCCTTGGCCAGATCTTTCGAATTCGGGTCGCCGCCCTGGATCATGAATCCTTTCACGATGCGATGAAAGATTGTTCCGTTGTAAAATCCGGCGCGCGCCAACTTCTTGAAATTGTCGATCGTATTCGGCGCGGCATCAGTCCAAAAATCCACTACCATGTCGCCCTCGCTCGTCTTGATCACCGCAACTTCATTTCCTGTATTCATTGAAGGTTTCTCCTCTTTCTTTTCCTCGGCAGCCAATACCGCCGAGCTCAGCAATAGAGCTGCCAAGATCGACATTTTCATTCTGACAAGTGGCACGAAGCGTGGCACCTGTCACGCATCGAACTGTGGAGGCAAATACCGGTCCGGCTCGGATCGTCTCGCCTGCACGTAAATTAGTTCGCAGCCGCGACGGCGGCCGCCACCGTAGCATGATATTCCTGCAAACTCCGAACCTGCACTTTGCTTTTTTGCAACGAGCGAATCCCATTCGCGCTCGCCTGCGCCGCTCGCACCGTGGTCATGATCGGAATTTTCTGAGCCAGCGCAGCGTTGCGGATCATGACTTCGTGTTCGCGCGGGATTTTACCGCTCGGCGTGTTGATGATGAAACTGATGTCGCCGTTTTTTACCCGATCGAGCACATTGGGCCGTCCTTCGTGCAACTTGAAAACCTTCTTCACTTTGATCTTTGCTTTTGCCAGGGTCGTGGCTGTGCCGCTGGTCGAAATAATTCCGAAACCGAGCTTCAAAAATTCTCGCGCTACCGGGATCACCGCTTCTTTGTCGATGTCCTTCACACTGATAAAAACATTTCCCTTTTTCGGCAACGGCGGCGGCGCAGCCATCTGTGATTTGGCATAGGCCAGACCAAGATCGACATCCATTCCCATCACTTCGCCGGTCGATTTCATTTCCGGTCCGAGTGCGATGTCGGTCCCCTGGTAGCGCAAGAATGGAAAGACCGCTTCTTTCACCGAGAAATGTTTCGGCACCATTTCCTTCGTGAATCCAAGCTCGCGCAAAGTTTTTCCCGTCATGACCTTGGCGGCGAGTTTCGCAAGCGGCACGCCGATCGCTTTGCTCACAAACGGCACGGTGCGCGATGCGCGCGGGTTGACTTCAAGGACGTAAACATCTTCGTCTTTCACGGCAAATTGCACGTTCATCAGGCCGCACACGCTGAGCTCGCGCGTCATCGCTTTGGTCGCCGCGGAAATCTCGCCCAGGACTTTCTTGGACAAAGAGAATGTCGGGATGACGCAGGCGCTGTCGCCGCTGTGAATGCCGGCTTGCTCGATGTGCTCCATGATTGCGCCGATCACGGTTGTCTCGCCGTCGGAAATGCAATCGACGTCGACCTCGATTGCGTCTTCGAGAAAACGGTCGATTAGAATCGGACGTTCGGCGCGGGGCACAGACATCGTGTTTATGGGGCGGACAGACATCCTGCCTGCCTCGTGGAATTCCGCAGACCAGACGTCTGCTGGCCCGACAGGCTGGGAGCCTATGCTCAGGTCGTTGATTGCCGCTTCGACATATCGACGCAAATCGCTCTCGTTGTAAACGAGTTCCATGCCGCGGCCGCCGAGCACAAACGAGGGCCGCACCAGCACGGGGTAGCCAATTTTGTTCGCGATCATAATCGCTTCCTCCGCACTAACTGCCGAACCGCTCGGCGTCTGGCGCAAACCGAGTTTGTCGAGCATGGCGGCGAATAATTGTCGATCTTCCGCGGTTTCGATGCTCTCCGGTTGCGTGCCGAGAATCGGAACGCCCGCGGCCTTCAATCCATCGGCGAGATTAAGCGGTGTTTGCCCGCCAAACTGCACCAGCACGCCTTCTGGTTTTTCTTGATCGTAAATGTTGAGCACGTCCTCGAGCGTGAGCGGTTCAAAATAAAGTTTGTCGCTCGTGTCGTAATCGGTCGAAACCGTTTCCGGGTTCGAGTTCACCATGATGGTTTCGAACGCGAGCTCGCGCAGTGCGAATGCCGCATGCACGCAGCAATAATCGAACTCGATGCCCTGGCCGATGCGGTTCGGCCCGCCGCCAAGGATCATGATCTTGCGCTTGCCGCTCTCCCGCCGCTCGTTCTCGTCGCCGTAGGTCGAGTAATAATACGGCGTGTAGGCCTCAAACTCTGCCGCGCATGTATCGACCAATCGGTAAGTCGGCGTGACGTTCGCCGCGATTCGTTTCGCGCGAATTGTTTTTTCCGACGACCCCCACGCGATCGCCAATTGTCGATCGGAGAAGCCGAGCTTTTTCGCCTGTGATAAACCTTTTGCTGTCAAGCAATGCGACTCCGAAACAATTTCTGCCACGTTCCGCAAAAACCACTTGTCGATCTTTGTCAGGTCAAAGACCTCGTCGACGGACATGTTGTCTTGGAATGCTTGCGCCAGACAAAAAACTCGCTCTGCATTTGGGATCGAGAGTTTAAGTCGGAGCGTCTCTGGATCGACACGTTTGTCCGCGCCGTCGCCGCAAAGCCCAAAGCGTTTGATCTCCAGGCTTCGTAGCGCTTTTTGCAACGCTTCCTTGAAGGTGCGCCCGATCGCCATTGCTTCGCCTACGCTTTTCATCTGCGTGGTGAGCGTTGGGTCGGCTTGCGGAAATTTCTCGAATGTGAAGCGCGGCACTTTGACGACGCAGTAATCGATCGTGGGCTCGAAACAAGCCGGCGTTTTGCGTGTAATATCGTTTTTGATTTCGTCGAGCGTGTAGCCGACGGCGAGTTTCGCCGCGATTTTCGCAATCGGAAATCCGGTCGCCTTCGATGCCAGCGCGCTCGACCGCGAGACGCGCGGGTTCATTTCAATCACGACCATTCGGCCGTTGTCGGGATGAACCGCGAACTGAATATTCGAGCCGCCGGTCTCAACGCCAATCTCACGGATGACCGCAAACGCGGCGTCGCGCATCATCTGATATTCCTTGTCGGTCAGCGTTTGCACAGGTGCGACCGTGATCGAATCACCGGTGTGCACGCCCATTGGATCGAAGTTTTCGATGGAACAAACGACCACGCAGTTGTCCATGCGGTCGCGCATCACTTCCATCTCGAATTCCTTCCAGCCGACGAGCGATTCATCGATAAGAATTTCGTGGACTGGTGAAAGATCGAGACCGCGCGCAGCGATCGCTTCCAGCTCGTCGCGGTTGTAAGCGATTCCACCGCCCATGCCGCCGAGACTGAAGGCTGGCCGAATGATAAGCGGAAATGTCCCGATTTCGTCGGCGACGCGGCTCGCGTCAGAGGATGAACGCGCCACGCCGGAGCGCGGCACTTCCAAGCCGATCCGCAACATCGCTTCCTTGAACAATTGTCGATCTTCGCCCTTTGCGATCGCTTGCGCGTTGGCGCCGATCAGTTTAACGCCGTGCCGCGCGAGCGCGCCGTTGCGGTAAAGTTCCATCGCGGCGTTGAGCGCGGTCTGGCCGCCCATGGTTGGGAGAAGCGCGTCCGGTTTTTCGCGTTCGATGATTGCCTCGATTACCTCTGCCGTAATCGGTTCAATGTAAGTGCGATCGGCAAACTCGGGATCCGTCATGATTGTCGCCGGGTTGGAATTCACCAGCACGACCCGATAACCTTCTTCGCGCAGCGCTTTGCACGCTTGCACTCCCGAATAATCAAATTCGCAACCCTGCCCGATCACGATTGGACCGGAACCGATGAGCAAGATCTTTTTGAGCTCGTTATTCCGCGGCATCTGCGCAGCGGGGACAGTAAACGAAATTAAGCGCGCGTCACGAGCGAATCGCTAACAACTGCGGTGTCATCCTGAGCGAACGCGAAGGATCTCGCAAAGGCTGTTGGAGCCTTCCAAGAATGGAGAACGTGCAAAGCTCCGAATGTGAGGTTCCCGGCTCCGCTCGGAATGACAGACTGCGCTACGCCACCTCGGCCATGCGCTGTCGATCGAGGTACACTTTGCAAATGCCTTTGATGCGCGTGAGCACGTAGTAAATCGTTTGGCTGCGGATGCGCACCAGTTCCGCGCCGACGATGCGCGTTACGAAATCGCTCGGAAGATCGAGAATCTCCTGCGGCGTCGAACCTTCTAGCCCTTTGCAAAGAATCGCTGTCATGGAGCGAGTGAGTGTTTGCACTTCCGGGCCGAGCGTCATGCGGATGTGCGCCTTGCTGTTTTCATCGACATGGAGATAAACGCCAACCGTGTCCATGCATTCCTCGTCCTTCCGCACATCGACGAGGTCGAACCGCTCGCCTTCGCGCGGCGCCTGTTTCTTCGCGTTATCCGCGTAGGAAACGAGCGTCTCGCGCCGCTCGTCTTCCGGCAACGCGTCGAATAGATTAATGATCTTGTTCAGCTTGTTCGGATACATCAACAATCAAACAATCTGCCACAGATTCCGCAGATTTAAACGGACAGGACGCACTCAAAAAGCGCAAGCCAGCAAGGATGCTGACTTGAAGCAGGCTGGAAGCCTGCGCTCCCAATCACGCGCCCTTTTCGATCGGTGCGCCGACTTTGTTGCCCCATTCTGTCCATGAACCGTCGTAATTACGCACGTTGTCGAGCCCGAGCAGATATGTGAGCACAAACCAGGTGTGACTCGAGCGCTCGCCAATGCGGCAATAGACCACTGTGTCGGTGCCCGGCTTAACGCCGCATTGATCGAGATAGATCTTCGCCAGCTCCGGTGCGGGCTTGAATGTGGCGTTGTCGTTCGTGGCCGTTTTCCACGGCATACTTTTCGCGCCGGGAATATGACCGCCGCGCAACACGCCTTCCTGCGGATACTCCGGCATGTGGGTGATCTCGCCCTTGTATTCGCCGGGCGAGCGCACATCGATCAACGGCTTGCCCGCCTTGCTTTGCGCAAGCGCTTCATGGGCAAACGCGCGGATCTCCTTGTCGAAACGCTTCTTCGGCACTGGATAATTTGTCTTCGGATATTTCGGAACGTCGCGTGTCATCGGCCGGCCTTCCGCTTTCCATTTGTCGCGCCCGCCATTTAAGATTTTCACCTTCTCGTGTCCGAACAATCGGAACGCCCAGAGCGCGTAGCACGCCCACCAGTTCGCCTTGTCGCCGTAAAAAATGCAGGTCGCATCCGGGGTGATACCGTTTCTGCTGCAAAGCTCGGCGAATTCTTCCGGCGTGATGTAATCGCGAATCACCGGGTCCTGCAGATCGGCGCGCCAATCAATATGCACCGCGCCCGGAATGTGCCCGGTATCGTAAAGCAAAACGTCTTCATTCGATTCGACGATCCGGATGCCCTGGTCTTTGAGATTTTCCTCAAGCCAGTCTGTTTCCACCAGCGCCTCCGGATGCGCGTATTGCGTGGGATGCGTTGCCATAGGACGAGAAAGTTCAGTCTGCTTCTTTGGCGT
>Ga0207684_10004790_pt1 | contig 12673 bp, 19 predicted proteins | sample KBSK5501metaG_FD_184342 | JGI IMG/M metagenome (GOLD analysis project Ga0207684, IMG submission 184342) | Corn, switchgrass and miscanthus rhizosphere microbial communities from Kellogg Biological Station, Michigan, USA - KBS K5-50-1 metaG... | ecosystem: Host-associated > Plants > Roots >...
GGCTACGGTGAAACGGCTTGCCGCATTGGATCTCGATTCTGCCGAAACGTCGGATGGGCGCTGAAGGACCCGTCAGAAATATGACCGAGCCCGTTCCTAGGGATTTGTCGAAGCACGGACCGCCTGTAATAGGAGCCTCCCTGCGATCCCAACTCTCAGCAGAGGCCGCACGTGCGCTTGTGGAGGGTTCTCCCGCGGGCAGCGGCGGGGGCTTCTGTCCCATCTGCGGCGAGCCACTGTGAGGCGAAGGGTTTCAGGTCGGCTACGATGCACGCGGTGTGCTTCTGGTGGACGGGTGTTTCTGCGACGAGCACGCCGCCCATGCTCTCCGTCACTACCCGATCCTGAAAGAGGTGGGTGAATGGCGGCGGCGCTCCAAGTGAAGCCGGCCACGTACACCGAGGGCCTTGGCCCAGAAGTTGAGCGTCTACGGGGAGTCGTTCGCGGTTTGGCCTGGAAGCACATCACGCAGCAGGAGGAATTGTCGCGATGAGCTCTGTACCTCGCCGGGCGGCAATTTACTCGCGCGTCAGCACTACAGGGCAGTCGGCGGGAAACCAGCTTCTCGCGCTCCGGGCCTTTGCGACGGCTCGTGGCTGGGCAGTGACGGAGTTCGTGGACGAGGGGCAAAGCGGCGCCAAGGAGCGACGGCCGGCACTCGATGCCATGCTGGCGGCCGCCCGGGCGCGCAAGGTGGACGTGGTGGCCTGCGTGAAACTCGACCGGCTGGCCCGCTCGGTCCACAATCTGGTGGCCATGGCGCGCGAGTTCGAGACCCTCGGCGTGGACACGGTGGTCCTCGATCAGGCCATTGACACAACCACTCCCAGCGGGCGGCTACTCTTTCACGTCCTCGCCAGCGTGGCCGAGTTTGAGCGCGACCTGATCCGTGACCGAGTCATGGCGGGGCTGAAACGCGCCAGATCGCAGGGCAAGCGCCTCGGTCCCCCTCGTGTTGAGGTAGACGTGCCGCGGGCCCAGGCCCTGCTTGCTGAGGGGCTATCGTTGCGCGCCGTTTCCAAGACGATGGGCATCAAGCTGACGACGCTGCATCGGTATGTCTCCACCACCAACCGCGCCCTGGCCGGCACCGTGAGCGTGGCGCCCAGCGGGCGTGAGGTGGACGCATGAGGCGCGCGGTAGTCGCGGCGGCGATGGGCTGGCTGCTCTGGCAGGGCGTCGCCCCCGTGCTCCCCAATGCGCCCACGGAGGGCGCCGCCGTGAATCCAGAGCTACGACACCGAGGACGCCTGCCTGAAGGCCGCCACCACCAATAGGGCGATCCGCAACTCGATCATTCACAAGGGCGCGCCCGCCTACGAGGTGTTCGCCTGTGTGCCGGCCGGAGCCGATCCGGCGCGCTCCCATTTCGAGTAGGGGCGTGCGAGCGCCGCTCGAAGGGCGTTAGATTAGAGATGAAGACTGTGGCGAAGGTGTTGGTCGCGAGCGCGCTGGTGCTGGCCATGGCGCCAGCCGCTCGGTACGCGGAGACCTGGCAAATTCACAAGGCCCCCTCCGCGCCAAGTGTGGGCCGGTAGGCGCTCGCTCCTCCCTTCGGCATCCCACCTGAACAACCTCGCGAAAGGACTCCGGCCAGAAACGTCCACAGCCTCGTGCCTTCGCGCTGGACGGCATACGGCTGACACTCCCGGGCAGCCGACTGGTCCCTGCCACGGTTTTAACCCCACGATTTCCCTCTAATCCGAGGGTGGCGTAGCCCTTGCTGCTCTCACCATCTGGCCGAGTCTGCCGATGGGGGTGGCGTGATGAAGCGCCTGATTATCTCTTCGGTTGTGATGGTCACGGGACTCACCGGCTGTACCGCGGATAGGATGGACGGGCAGTCTGGGATCAGGATCTCAGGAGACTTTCTCCTTCTCCTCCTCGTCGCAGTGGTGCTGTATCTCGCCTTCAGTGGCGTCGTCGCCCTCGTGGCTGGCAGATCACCCCGGACCGGACAGTCGTTCGATCTCGTGGCGGGACGCGCCCTGCCACACGCGACGCACGCTCAGTCCGCCCGCCATCGTCGTGACCGTCGTAGGTCCGCCAAGAGCGGAGAGCGTACCGATGGCGCGATTCCCCGCGCCGCTCCGACCGGCGAGCCCGACAGGCGGCGGCCGGCACCATAGACAGGTCCGGAGGGACTGCGTGGGCACGCGATTCGGACTTTCGGGCCTGATCCGGCTGGCGCTCCTGGCCACGCTTGGGATTGTCGTCCTCACGGGCTGCGCCACCATGGCGCGAGACCCCGCGAAGGTGGCCGCGACCTGCCCCGGAGCGGGATCGTGAAAACGCCGCGCCCGCGCTTCTCAGCGCCCAGGGGCTGGGGGTGCCGGTCACAACGCGGGCGGCTCGGAGCGGGCGCGCGCGGCCGTGGCAGAGTTCCTGGAAGGGTTATGAGCCTTGAAAGAGCCGACTCGCCCCCTGCATCCCGGTGGTCCTTGTGCCGCGCCCGGGACGCCGTGATCCTGGCTATCGCGCGGCACATGGTCTACCTGCGCTGGTTAATCGCGCTCCTCAGCCCCGCCCTGATCCTGGCACCTGCCGCTGCCCAGGAGCGGGCTCCAGTCCCCGGCGAAGTAGACACCCATGTGACCCAGTCCACGATCCGGACCACGATCTGCGAGCACGGGTACACGGCGAAGGTGCGACCACCCCGGCCCTTCACCGACGCCACGAAGCGCCGCCTCGCCAACGGACTCTACGGATCGCCGCAGGACTACGAGTTAGACCATCTCATCCCGCTCGGGCTCGGTGGCCACCCCACATCTGCCAACAACCTGTGGCTTCAGGCCTGGCCGGAGGCAGCGAGCAAGGACCGGGACGAACTCCGGCTGCATCGAGAAGTCTGCTCAGGGCGCATGACGTTGGAGCAGGCGCAGCACGAGATGCTGGCGACGTGGGGGCCGCGGTGATGGCCGCGGCGCCTGCATACCGGGTAGCCCCGCGAATCGGTCCAGGCTCCACAATATGCGACGAGCGCCGAGGGAACTCGACGCTCGCGCAGAGGGACCTGAGCCACGCGGCAGCAGACTATGGGAGTCGAGAGGTGTGCACGTCAGCGATCCGCCACTGCGTACCCAGCTTGACAAAGGTGACGCTCTGTCGTCCATGAAGAGTGCTGGTGTTGCCTGCTCGATCCACAAGCGTGAGAGTGAAATAGCGATTCAGGACACCGGCGTCGCCTCCATAGACGCGGATAGCAGTCTGCCGCACAAGGAACCGCCGAGTAGGGAAGGTCTGAAACGTCCCCGCGTAGTTGGCTTGCAGGGCCTCCTTGCCTTCAAGGCGGAACGGGGAAACAGCCGCAGTCGAGACCGCGTCATCGGCGTACAGAGATAGGCACTTCTCGAGGTTGCCTTCGTTGAAGCACTGGATCGCTTGCTGGTCAATCTGGGCGATGTCTTCCGCTGGTCCTGCCCATGCGCTGGACACGATCCCGAGCAGCAGCAGCATCAAGAGACCGATCTCTCTCATCGTGCGATCCTCCATGTAGCGGATCATCCGGGACCCTGGCTACACGCCCTCGAAGCACTGTGCTGGCAATTAGGCGGTGGGCGGCGAACGTGTCATGAAGGGCTGTAGTCGGATGCCACGCTTGGAATCGAAGAATTGCCGGGGATCGATCCGAGCCAGGGGCATCAGTGCCCTCCGCGGGTCGGACGGTTACAGGGCAGGAACCAGCCGGACTGTAGGCGTGCGCGGGATCGCCGTCAAGTTGGATTTGGCTCTCGCGAAACCCGGCCCACCCAGGAGGAGGGTCTGCCCAGCAACGCGGACCTGAGGGTGGCCACGTCTGGATGGCGTGTGACTGCGGGGCGGACATCGCACACCCAGTCGGACCGGCTGAGTCGGGTCTGGAAGACTCGGGAATCCTAGTCCACACGCCCGCCGCGTTGGTGTAAGTTCGACCCGCTGGCCGCCCCGCCCCGTCCCTCCTAGACGACGCGGCCAGGTGGAGGCCCGTGATGGACCGGCGGACGTTCCTCGGGGTCTTTGCTGGCGGCCTCCTCGCCGCGCCGTTCCCCGCCGAGGCGCAACAGCCGGGGAAGGTGTACCGGATCGGTGTTCTCGAGCAGGGGGGATTGCCCGGCCCCAACCCAGTCTATGAGGCGTTCCGACAACAGCTGTACCAGCTCGGCTACATCGAGGGCCAGAACATCGTCTTCGACTACCGAGCTGCGGAGGGGAGGGCCGAGCGGCTCCCCGATTTCGCAGCCGAGTTGGTCCGGCTCAAGGTGGACGTCATCGTGGCCGGCGGTACGCTAGGGCCCCTAGCTGCTAAACACGCCACCGGGACGATCCCGATCGTCCTGGCGGCAGCAGGTGATCCAGTGGGGACCGGGCTTGTGGCGAGCCTCGCCAAGCCGGGGGGAAATGTCACCGGGCTGAGCAACCATTCTGCGGAACTCACTGGGAAACGGCTGCAGCTCACCAAGGAGGTCTTACCTGGGCTCTCCCGCGTAGCGGTCCTTTGGAATGCAGCCAATCCAATCGCTGAACTCGTTTTCAAAGAGACGGAGGCCGCAGCCCGGACGTTGGGCGTGCAGGTTCAATCCCTGGAGGTGCGCAGTTCCGACGATTTCGAGAACGTCCTTCCAGCCGCCGTCAACGGGCGCGCCGGCGCGCTTTTTGTAGTGGATGACCCCCTCGTGTTCCGGAACCGGATGCGGATTGCGGACTTCGCGGCCCGGAACCGGCTGCCGGCGACGGCTTTCTACAAGCAGTTTGCGGAGGCTGGAGGGCTCATGACCTTTGGGGCGAGCCTGGCCGACTTGTATCGCCGTGCTGCGATCTTCGTCGACAAGATCCTGAAAGGGGCCAAGCCCGCCGACCTCCCCGTCGAGCAGCCGACGAAGTACGAACTCGTCATCAACCTCAAGACCGCCAAGGCCCTCGGCCTGACGGTCCCGCCGTCGCTCCTGCAGCGGGCGGATCAGGTGATCGAGTAAAGACGTCGACGCGTGGAGGATGCGATGGAATCAATATCTCCGGCGATCTTGATGATCGGAATCGCCACGCTAGCGGCCGGCTGCGCGTCCACCGATGAGTGGCAAGACTGGCGGGGCCACCCGACGCACTTCGCCTCCGGACACCACGGGTCGTTCTCATTGCAAAACAACAAAGACGGCTCGAACCCGCGGGTGTCGCGTCTGGACATCGAGGCGGCGAAGAATGAGAACTGGTGGGGCAAGGCCATCACCGTCAAACCTGAGCAGATCTTTGAGCCTCGGTAGCGACCGGTAGCTCGGCAATCGCCCGAAGGGGACGGTCGCCCTCTCGTAACCGCCACTTCGGGCTCTACGCCTACAAACCTCGTGTCATCGTCTTGTCACACTGCGGGTGTACGATCCCGGTGCCTTATGTCCCCGGAACTCCTCGAGACAGACATTCGACGCCTTGTCCAAGGCCGGATACGAGAAGGCACGTTGCCTCCGACGACAGTCGTCATCCCGCCGGGCAGGCGGTCCAAGGGTGGGGACACATGCGTCGTATGCGGGTTTGTGATTGTCGCCGGGCGCAATGAAGCAGACGTCTCGGATCTGCATGCTCACGAACGCTGCGCCGTGATCTGGCGCGAAGAGTCTGATCGGCTTCTGTAGGCGACCTGGGTCTAGGCCACTCGCCGTTTCCGGCGCCTGCCGGCCTGGAGCGCCCGCCACTCCAGATCCGAGAGGCTCAATGCCTTTGTGACGCGGGCCGCCCGAAGGGTCGCGGAGAGTCTTCGCGGGGTGGCCCGCTTCAGAGGCTTGTTTGTCCGCTTGGCTATGCTCACAAGGCCCGTAGTGTAATCGTCACAAAGGCGTGGTGTCCAATCTGAGGGCCGCAGTGCGGCAAGGCATTCTTCGTGGCCGAGCACCAGCGCGGCGGAGACCTCCGAGATCTGACGTCTGGCGATGCTAGTTCTCGAACGCCAGCAGCGCCGACCGCAGCAGATCCTCGTCCGCATCGTCAAGCGTCACCCAGCGCTTAAACTCGGCCCCACAGCCACACACGACGAGTAGCCGATAGCCGGCTACGGTGGGGACCCCGGTGTTGGCATGGCGAGGGCCTGCGCACGCCCGATGGGCCAGGACGAAGTCTCGGACTTCCGCGTAGACGCCCATCGCCTCGTCTCCTGTCAGGTCGTCCGAAGGCGCTAAAGCCCGAGCGCCTCAAGCTGGGCGGACGTCAGCCCGATACGCGGGATGGAGTGAACCCGGCGCTTCGCGAGAGCCTGCCACGTCCGTTCGATCTCCGGAATCGGGACACCGGCCTGCCGCAGGAAGTCAGTGAGCGAGTCGAGCCCCTCGCGCTGGGGCCGACGAGTCCGAAGCGAGCCGTCCAATGGCGCGAAGGCGATCCGGTACACGGCGTTGACGGGGTCGATGTCGCCCCCGATCCGCACGATATGCAGGAACCCCGTGCCCGGGCTTTCCATGGCACCCAATTCATAGGGGCGCTCAGCGACCGGACCTTCTTGGAGACTTATCGTGGAAGCGCCGACCTCAGCACTTGCCACAGGCTCGCGCACGCCACGTGGAAGCGCAACGTCCGACCACCCTCCAGCTCTACCTCTTGCTCGGCTTCTTTGGGCCAGATGGTCACGTCACAGCCGTCGCACAGCTTGTGTCCGGTTCCGTGGCCGCCCGGCGTCTTGAGCGGCCTGACATTGGGGAGGACGCCGTACCAGAGCTTGCCTCGGATACGCTGTGCCGCGGGGTCCATCGGAGTGGTCCTGTCAACCAGACGAGCGCGTAGGGCCACTCTCCCGCTGCCGTCGCTCGAAGCTGGTCAACTCCTGCCGAAGGTCCCGCTCCAAGTGGCGCATCTCGTGGCTCGTGGCGTAGGTGAGCAGCGCCCGCGCTTCTGCCTCGGTCAACTCCATCTCATAGCCGCCAGGGACTTCGATGGTACGAGCCGAGTCCTTGAGGAGAACAGCAAGTTCTAACGGTAGCTGGTCATCGGCCAGGAGCGCGTCGAGGTCCTCGAAGCTGAGTGGGCACATCACGTCAACCATCTCCCGAAACGCGGACCCGGTCTACCCGGACCCCGTTTACGCACCGGCGCCGGTCTACCAGCCGCGTACGCGCTGCCCGACGGCGCCTCCCTCCATCGCTCGGTCTACATCAACGTCACGGACTACATTGGCGGCATCACTTCATTTGCGTCCACTGCCCTGAATAATCCGGCGGATAGCCGCTGGGCGGACCCGGCACCTTATTGCCACTGTAGTCGCGCCACACGTGCGTCCAAGAATTGTCCACGCTCGCGCACGTGCCGAGATCATCGCAGACCCGACGGGTCCCGCGGTTGGCGTCGTCACGGCGTTGCTCCACCCCTGGATCACGGGTGATCTTGGGCACACCCCCGGTGTTGGGGTGGTTCCAGCCTCCGGCCGAGCCTTGGGCCGACTGTTGCCGCGCGTGACTGATTGCGGCCTGGGTAACGGCATTGCTCATCTGCATCATCGCATTGGCGTATTGCCCGGCTGCCTGGGCGGCCTTGACCTCCCACTCGTGATTCATTTGCAGACTCGCCAGCATCCTGGAGAGGATGTACTTAGCGAAATAGCCTTGTCCTGAGTCCTGCGTGATAAACCCCGCCAATTGATACACCCCCCAGACCGAGGCGCCGCGCCCGCTAGCCGGCCGCGCGAGCAGCGTGGTGGCCATGACGAAGCCCTCGGCCTCCCCGCACCGGAAAATGACCTCGCCGACCGAGGCGCTCGCCGCCGTGGCCATGCCCCGCCCGTACCGCGCGACCTCGGCGTTAAGTACCTCGGTCTCCCGGCGCAGGATGCCCGATTGAACGATCTGCGGCTGGCGGCATAGTTTCCAAGCCGGATAGCGCTGGGCGAACTGAACTCCGGTCTGGTATCGCGCGAGCAGGGTCCCGTCATAGACCTGGCCCTCCCGCAGTCCAGCCATCTGCGTGGCGGCATCAGGCTCGCGGGCGGGCGGCACGTCGTAGTCACCGATAAAGAGGTGGATCGCCCCGCTCTGGGAGACGACGTTAACCGCTGAGCGGACATCCACCGGCGTGCGACGCCGGATACCACCGCTGATCTTCCAACCCTGGGGCAGGCTGAGGGTGTAGGCCCCTTCATTGGGTTCCCTCCACGTCACAAAGCTGAGGGCCTCGGAGGCCTCCGGCGGCACGACACGAGCCCCCGAAATCAGCAGGACACTGAGCGCGCCAACCAGGCAGGGCTTCCATCGCGGTCGCCTCATGACGCATCTCCACGCAAAAGCCGGCGGCGCCCGCCGCCGAGCCATCATTCATTCACCCAATCCGCCTGCTGGAGAAGTGACTGGGGGATCGTCAGACCGAGGGCCTTCGCGGCCTTGAAGTTGATGACCAGCTGGAACTTGTTGGTTTGCTGCTTGACGCCCTTGAGGATCCTGTCGACTCATCTGGAGCACCTTCATGCCGGGGGCGTCGCGGTCCCGATGGCACCTAGCCTGGAAACGTGGACACGATGGGGATCTCCGCGAATCTCAGCGTGACGTTCTGCACCCCGGTGACGCCGCGGGCCACAACGAGGGCCACCTCGGAGTCTGTTCCAGATGGCAGCTCGAGCATCACGACGCCACGGCTGGCCTCTACGCCGATCGCGCGCCGTCGCGTGTCGGGATGGCCAGCGAGGGCGACCTCCACCTGAGAGGCGAGGGCCCGATCGGCCACGAGCTGTCTCCCATCGTCCGTGGTGGCGAAGTCGCCGCGGCGGGCCACGTCAGCGAGGAGGTTCACGGCGGCTGCGCGGGAGAGAACCGAGGTGTTGATGAGGACGTCGTAGAGGCCGGGCTCCTTGAGGTCGACGTCGAAGAGGTAGCGCATTCGAGCCGATTTCTGGATGTCGTCCCGCCGGATGAACTGGGCGACGGTCTTCGGCGTGACGCGTTCCTGCCCCTGGGCCGACAGGGTGGCGGTCAGCCGGGTCACGCGCTCGGGAAAGGGGGCCACGATTCTCGTCCGAAGCGCGTGAGGCACGCCGCGGAGCAGCCATTGGCCACCGCCGCCCATCAGCACGACGTCGTCGTCCTGTGCAAACTCGTACAGGACGGCCTGCAGCGCCATGATGCACCGGCGGGTTTCCGCGTCGAAACGTTCGATCCACGTCGGTCGGTCTTCCGCGAGCCGGGCGAGCCGCTCTTCGGCCAGCCCATAGCGCGCCGCCCGGCCGAGCAGTTCTTCGTTGTCGACATGAGTGTAGCCGAGGCGGGCCGCCACGGTCATGCCAATCTCGGCGCCGCCGCTCCCCATTTCGTGAGAGATCGTCAGAATTGCCATGGCATCCTCCTGCCCAGCACGCCTTCGATCTAGCGAGCCGGGCAGGGACCGGTCGGACAGGTGGCGAGAGCTTAGTCTCCAGAACGGGAGGGGTCAAGGACGCGCATCACATCAAATTTCGGTTACCGAGCAGAAGGTCGTACATCCGAAGTCACGGTTACCCATTCCGAGCCGAGGGAGGAGCCCGTGACGCGACCCTCCTGGGCACTGTTGCCCTGCATGTCCTGGTGAGCATGCCCTCCGCCTGGCCGCATCGTCTAGGCAGGACGGGGCGGGGCGGCCAACGGGTCGACCTTACATCAGGCTGGTCAGGTGGGCTAGGGGCGAAGAGGAGTGAGGGACGCTAGCCGAGAGGGACACAGTAGGCACACGTTCCGTCCCAGCTCCAGCCGCCCTTCTGGTAGACTTCGCCGCAGCCAGGAATGACCGTTCCAGCGATACCCTGCGATACGATAAACGGATGGAGGATGCTTGCAGAGGCTAGCCACGTCCAGAGAGCAGGGCTGATGGTGGCTGAGAGATGGCCCCGTCTCGTCAACGCCCCGATCGTCGAAGCTGTCCTCGACCTCCGCGTCCGATTCGACGCGCCACCGGATGCCCAACGGCTGGCCGCCTTCCAGAATGAGATCAGAGAGCGCTACCCCATCTCATTGGGGCGGCTGCGTTTGCAAACAGAGGTTCGCGTCGAGAACCAGGGCCAAGATGTGCAGCAAGCCGTCCGGCGCGAGGGCCCAGACGGCTTCATGTTCAGGGACGCGGCCCAGCGCCGTACTGTACAAGTCAGAGCCGACGGCTTTACGTTCAACTGGCTCCGTCCATATGACACCTGGTATGCGTTGCGCGACGAGGCACACGAGCACTGGGAGCGGTACATGAGGACGTTCAACCCAGCCGCAGTGGTCCGCATTGCACTGCGCTACATCAATCGCATCGAGCTGCCATTGCCTTTGGACGACTTCGAGGAATACTTCCGGACACGCCCGATGATTTCTCCGGACTTGCCGCAAGGCCTCCAACAATTCTTCATGCGGCTGGAGATTCCGGATCTCGCGCGTCGGTTCGTGGGCATTGTCACGGAGACGACCGAACCTCAACCCGAGGGAGCCCAGCGCTTGCCATTCATTCTCGACATCGATGCAATCCACGAGGCGGAGTTCGACCCAGCCAGCCCAGCAGTATGGGCCACGCTTGAGGGTCTGCGCGACTTCAAGAACGAGCTCTTCTACGGCAGCATCACGCCCAAGACAAAGGCCTTGTGCTCGTGACGCACGTAATCATGGGGCGGCCTAGATCGCTTAGGCTCTTCCTCTTTCCGGAACGTTATGACTCGACCGGAACAGACCTGAGCAAAATCGACGATGCGGGTCTCCGCGCGGCAAGCCACTATTTCGCTGAAGAGGCCATTTCTCGTCGCCCTCAGGTGCTCCAGGGGATCTTTAGCCAACTTGTCGATGAATGGAACGACGACACGCAGTTTCAGTCGTCCCTCGCAACAATCACGAGCCACCCGGCGTATCAGAAGATCGTTTCGCTGGGAGACGAGGTCGTCCCGCTGATTCTGCGCGACATGGCCGCCAGTCACAGACCTTGGTTTTCTGCGCTGCGGGAGATCACCGGCATCGACCCTGTCCACCATTCCGAACGCGGCAACGTCGCAGCCATGGTGAATTCCTGGCTCCGATGGGCGCGAGCTAGCAACATTCGGTGGTAGTCCCTCCGGACTTCCAGCAGAAATTTCCGCTCCTAACGCAGGACACGTTTCGGCCCGATAGCCCGCCAACTCCTGCGTACAACTGCATCGCTTGGGCTGCTGGCGACGACACTGTTTGGTGGGAGCCGAGCCAAGACGGATTCTGGCCTCCAGGTGTCCCTCGTGAGCTGAGCGTGGCCGCGTTCGTGGCCGCATTCGGAACGCTCGGCTACGTCGTCTGTCCGAGTGATGTCCCAGAATCAGATTTTGAGAAGATAGCGCTCTATGCAGACTTCACTCAACGGCCAACACACGCCGCGCGTCAGCTGCCAGATGGAACTTGGACAAGCAAGCTCGGCCGGAACGTAGACATAGTTCATAGCGATCCACGCGTTCTACAGGGCCCCGAGTACGGCCACGTCGTACAGTTCATGCGGCGCCGAAAGTCGAGTGTTTCCAACATCGCCCTATAGCGTGTTCAGGGACCGGGAACAAACGGCCGGATGGCGTGGATCAACCGGGAGTTCTCAACCTCAAGACCGCCAAGGCGCTCGGCCTGACCATCCCGCCGTCGCTCCTGCGGCGGGCGGATCAGGTGGTCGAGTAGGCGAGCCACACGCCTACTTGGTTCAAGGTCAAGCGTCCTGGCGGGTACTTAAGACCCTGGCGTGCGCTAGGGTTTTCGGCACGGCTGCGACGAATGGCGGGCACCTCCCAACTGACGCTACGCTACCACCTTTCGGGCGAGATGAAGAACACGGGCTAGATCTCGGCAAGAGTCCTGGCTGTTCAAAGCTAGCGCGGGGCCGGCTCGGCCGCCGTCTCCTCGGCGGGTGCCTCCCCGGGCGACTCTGCTGCGCGGGCCGCGGTGGCGAGGCTGTTGGCCAGCAGCCGGGCGATGCAGCCATAGCTCGCGTCATTCATATGCAGGCCGTCGCGCGAGATGACGTCCTCCGCGCGGTTCTGCCCGCTCGCGACCCAGTGGCGCATGACCGCGAAGCGCCGGAACACCGCGACCTTCGTGTCGTTGGCCAGCGCGCCGATCGCGTCCACGATGACGGCGTGGGTCGGGCGGGCGAGCACACGCGGCGCGAACTGAGGATCCATGAGCACGATGTCGATCCGGGCCGCCTTGAGGCGGCCGATCCCCTCCCGAACCGTCCGGGCGTAGGCGTCCACGTCGCTACCCTGGAGCACCTCGTTGCTGCCCGTTTGCCAGATGACCAGTTGCGGCCGGTACGGCAGCACGTCGCGCTCGAAGCGCGCCAGCATCTGGGCCGCCTGCTCGCCGCGGACGCCCTTGTTGACCACCGTTACGGTGAGCCGCGGCCAGCGGCGGCGCAACTCCTCGGCGAGGCGGGCCGGATAACTGTGCGCCGGGTCGGAGGCGCCCACGCCCTCGGTGGACGAGGAACCGATAGCGACGATGACCAACATCGTTCCGTGACGGATAGCGCGAGCGGTGTTGGGCAGCGGCACCTGGAGACGCGTCAGCCCCGGCGGGGCGGAGCAGCGCAGCCCCGCGTCCGCTCCCCCGTCCGCGGGCGGCGCAAGCAGCAGAAGCGCCGCCACGGCGGAGACGGCCAGCTGGCTCGCTCTCATCGCCGCTGGCCCGGACTCGCGGCGGCGTCCGCGCCGGAGCCGTCGCGCGCCACGAAATCGGCCATCGCCCGGCCGATGCAGTCGTAGAGCTTGGTGGCCAGGGGGCGG
>Ga0207684_10004791_pt1 | contig 12673 bp, 15 predicted proteins | sample KBSK5501metaG_FD_184342 | JGI IMG/M metagenome (GOLD analysis project Ga0207684, IMG submission 184342) | Corn, switchgrass and miscanthus rhizosphere microbial communities from Kellogg Biological Station, Michigan, USA - KBS K5-50-1 metaG... | ecosystem: Host-associated > Plants > Roots >...
TGGCGCGCGGAACATGGCGGTCGCTCCTAGGTCATGGAATGTTGACGCTGGATTCAGCGCCTTCACATCCCTATGACGAAGGAGCGGCCGCAAAATCGACATCGGCTCCCTAATTTCTCGGCGGCGCACGTGCAACCGACCCCAGTCGCCGCGGCCCCATGCGATGAACACCGACGCCGACCCCTTCGACCTGCAACGTTTCGTCGACGCGCAAGACCCGGTCTACGCGCAAGTGAGCGCCGAGCTCGCGGCCGCCGCGAAGACCAGCCACTGGATGTGGTTCGTATTCCCGCAGCTGCGCGCGCTCGGCCGCAGCGCCACCGCGCTGCACTACGGCCTGGCCTCGCCCGCCGAGGCCGAGGCGTACTGGCGCCACCCGGTGCTGGGGCCGCGTCTCGAAGCGTGCAGCACGCAGGTCGCGCGGCATGCCGGAAGCCGCAGCGCGGTGCAGATCTTCGGCGCGATCGACGCGATGAAGCTGCGCTCGTGCATGACGCTGTTCGAGGCCATCGTCGCCGCGCAGCCCGCGCCGGCGCCGGTGTTCGCGAAGGTGCTCGATGCGTTCTATGCCGGCGAGCGCGACCCGCTGACGCTGGCGCAGCTCTGACGCCGGGCACCCCGACGATGACCGCCGCCACCGAGACCACGACCACGCCGCTGCGCATCACGGTCCGCGAGGCGCAAAGCGTCTCGGCGCTGCTGACCACGCCCGCGCAGCCGCGCGCCGGCTACGTGTTCGCGCACGGCGCTGGCGCCGGCATGACGCACCGCTTCATGGAAGACGTGGCGCGAGGGCTGGCCGAACGCGGCATCGCGACCCTGCGCTACCAGTTCGCCTACATGGACAGCGGCTCCAAGCGCCCCGACCCGCCGCGCGTGGCGCACGCGGCGGTGCGTGCTGCGGTCGACGAGGCGGCGCGGCACTGGCCGGGGCTGCCGCTCATCGCCGGCGGCAAGTCGTTCGGCGGGCGCATGACCTCCCAGGCGCAGGCCGCGTCGGCGCTGCCGGGCGTGCGCGGGCTGGTGTTCTTCGGGTTTCCACTGCATCCGGCCGGCAAGCCGGCGGACGAGCGCGGCGCTCATCTGCTGCAGGTGCAATGCCCGATGCTGTTCCTGCAAGGCACGCGCGACGAATTGGCCGACGAGGCGCTCTTGCGCGCACTCGTCGGCCGTCTGGGCGCGCGAGCGACGCTGCAGCTGGTCGAGGGTGCCGACCACTCGTTCCACGTCCCCGCCCGCACCGGGCGCAAGGACGCCGACGTACTGGCCGGCCTGCTCGACGCGGCGGCCGCGTGGGCCGCGAAGGTTGCGGCGGCAGTGACGCCGTAGCGCCGCTCCCGTCGCGTCACGTCACGTCGCCGTCACTGCTGCGGCAGCTCGTTCTTGTGCATCCAGGCGCTGTATTCCTTGTCGGTCGCAAGCGTCCACAAGGCCAGCAGCGCCACGATGATGCCGGTGCCGATCGCGGTGTTGCGTGCCGGCATGTCGGTGCTGAACTTCAACAGCCATGGCGACACGATGACCCACAGGCCCAGCACCAATTCGGTCCATTCTTCCCAGGCCTTCGGCACGAAGATCGCACCCAGTGCCGCGGCAATCAGCAGCGCACCGGCGATCACGGCGTTGTAATTGGCCGAGGTGTCCTGCACGTACCCGACGATCCAGGGAGACAGCGCCAACCAGGCGCCGAGCAACGCGTTGATCGCGTCCTGCCAATGCTTCAATTGCTTCATGGTCATTCTCCTTGCTGGTGATATCAGGCCAGCTTTCCTTTGAGCGAGACCACGTGCTGCCCGTTCCCTGAGGTCGAGGTTTGGCGGGCGCACGATATGTCGCCGAGTCATATTGCTGCCGGCACATCATCGGAGAAGGAGATAGCTGAATTTCTCCCTCACCGCGCGCACGCCGTCTCGCTACCATTGCGGCGTGATCGAAGCGCTGTTTGCCGGAGTCGTTCTCGCCGTCTGCGCCGTGCTGATGCTGCGGCTGCTGCTCGGTGCGAAGCGGCGCGCGCGCTTCGACGCGGCGGTGCGGCGAGCCTGGAGCCGCTGCCGTTCGTTCGGCGATGCCGCATGGCACTGGCGCAGCCGGCGCCGCGAGGCCGAGCGCGCGGCCGAGGCCGCGATCCGGCGGGCACGCGGTCGCGAGGCGAACGGCAACGGCGCCGACGGCGAGTGGGAAGGCAACGTCTACAAGCCCAAGTCGTTCCGCAAGCCGCGCAAGCTCCACTGATCAAACGGCAGTCGACGAGACGTTTGGGCCCGGTGCGCCGCCGGGCGACTCGAACAGCGGCGGGTGCGTGACGATGCTCTTGAGCTCCGGGCGCGGCCGGCGCAGCCGGGCGAGGTCGGGCCGGGCTCGCTGCAGTGCCGGCGTCGCATCGAACGCGCTTTCGAAGGCCTGCGCGGCCGCGAGCAGCGCCGCGTCGCCGCGCAGCCGGCCGATCATCTGCAGACCGAACGGCATGCCGTGCTCGTCGCGGCCGCACGGCAGTGCGATGGCCGGGTTGGTCGCCAGCGTCACGACGTAGGTCAGGCCCAGCCAGTGGTAGTAGTTGCGCATCGCGCGGTCGTCGATTCGCTGCGCGTACAGGTCGGTCCAAGGGAACGGCGTGACCGGCGTGGTCGGCGCGAGGATCAGGTCGTAGCGCTCGAAGGCCGCGGCGAAGCGCCGCGCGATCCGGGTCTGCGCGAGGTGCGCCCAGGCGCGGTCGGCCAGCGTGATCGCGCCGGCCATCTCGACGTTCGCGCGCACATTCGGGCCTAGCGTCTGCGGCGCGTCGCGGTAGGCGTCGGCGTAGGCCGCGAGGAAGGCCTCGGCACGCAGGATGTCGAACGCGCGGTCGGCGTCGTCCAGTTTCCATTCGAGCGGCTCGCAGCAGGCGACCCACGGGCGGATCGCCTCGATGCGCTCGCGAAAGACGCGGCGGATCTCGGGGTCGACGATGCAGACGCCGAAGTCCTCGGTGTAGCCGATGCGCAGCGTCGTGATGTCGACGCCCGGCAGCGGCCAGAACGTCGCCGCCTGCGCCGCATGCGACAGCGGGTCGCGAGCATCGAAGCCGACGCTGGACGCGAGCAGCAGCGCGGTGTCGGCGACGCTGCGCCCCATCGGCCCGAGCACCGAGATCACCGACCAGCCCAGCGGCCTTGCGTCGTTCGCGACCAACCCCGGCGACGGCCGCATGCCGACCACGCCGCACAGCGCGGCCGGGATGCGCAGCGAGCCGCCGGTATCCGAGCCGGTGCAGATCGGCAGCATGTCGACCGCGAGCGCCGCGGCCGAGCCGCCGGACGAGCCGCCCGCGTTCAGCGCCGGGTCGAACGGGTTGCCGGTCGCGCCCCAGACCGGGTTGCGCGTGTTCGCGCCGGCGCCCATGTCGGGCACGTTGGTCTTCGCGGTGACGATCGCGCCGGCCGCGCGCAGCCGCGCGACGAGGCCGTTGTCGGTGGCTGGCACGTTGCCGCGCAGCCCGACGTTGCCGTGGGTCGTCAGGAGGCCCGCGGTGTCCTGCAGGTCCTTCACGCCCAGCGGCAGGCCGTGCAGCGGGCCGAGCGGCGCGCCGCGCATGACCGCGGCCTCGGCGGCGCGCGCGGACTTGCGGGCGCGCTCGAAGTCGGTCGCCGCAATCGCGTTGATCGCCGGGTTCAGCGCGTCGATGCGCGCGATGCAGGCGTCCATCAGCTCGAGCGGCGACAGCTGCCGGCTGCCGATCAGGCGGCGCAGCTCGACGGCCGAGCGTTCGGGCAGGGTATCGAGGTCAGACGACGGCATGGGTCACACCTCACTCATAGGGAATGTTGGCCTTGTGCACGTACGCGCGCAACAGCGGCAGCTCCTTCGCGACGCGCGTATCGAACGCCGAGCCGGGCTGCAGCGCGATTTCGAGGCCGGCCTTTTCGAGATCGGCGCGCACGCCAGGGTCGGCGAGCGTGTCGGCGAGCGCCTTCGCGAGCTTCTGCTGCACCGGCGCCGGCACGCCGCGCGGCGTGACGATCGTGACCCACGAGAACATCTCGTAATCGGGGAAGCCGGACTCGGCGATGGTCGGCACCTGGGGCAGCAGCGTCGAGCGCTTCGCCGCGGTGACCGCGAGCGCCTTGACCTTGCCGGCTTGCAGCATCGGGATCGCGGCAATGGAGGTATCGATGCTGAGCGGCACCTGACCGCCGATCAGGTCGGTCATCGCCGGCGCGCTGCCCTTGTACGGCACATGCAGCAGGTCGATGCCGGCCACCACCTTCAGCATCTCGCCGGCCAGGTGCGAGGTCGTGCCGTTGCCGAACGAGCCGTAGGCGATCGTGCCCGGCTTGGCCTTGGCCAGCGCGATCAGCTGCTTCAGGTTGTTCGCCGGCAGCGACGGGTTCGCGAGCAGTACGAGCGTCGAGCCGCCGATCATGCCGATCGACTCGAAGCTCTTCTGCGCGTCGTACGGCAGCTTCGGCTTGAGCGCCGGATTGACCGTGAAGGTGGTGTTCGAGCTGATCAGCAGCGTGTAGCCGTCGGGCGCGGACTGCGCGACCGCGCCGGCCGCGATCACGGTGCCGGCGCCGGCGCGGTTGTCGATCACGACGGTCTGGCCGAGCCGCTGTCCCATGCCCTTGCCGATCACGCGGCCTATCGTGTCGGTCGCGCCGCCCGGCGGGAACGGCACGACCAGCGTGACCGGCTTGTCGGGAAACGCGGCCCACGCGGGCAGCACCGTCGTCAGCGCCGCCGCGAGCAGCAGGCAAAGGCGCAGGGTCTTCGTCGTCATGGAACGCTCCTGTCGTGAAAGAAGGATCTCAGCGCAGGCGCTGCGGCGCGAATGCGCTCGGGGCCACGCCGTGCCGCGCCAGCTCATCGGGCAGCGGCTCGCCGCACAGCAGCGCCGCGGCGAGCGCGGACGCGCCGGCGGCGCTCTGGATGCCGTAGCCGCCCTGCGCGGCGAGCCAGAAGAAGTCGGCGCAGCGATCGTCCGCACCGATCACCAGCTCGCCGTCGCGCACGAACGAGCGCAGGCCGGCCCAGGTGCTCGCCGGGCGGCGGATCGTCAGCGTCGTGACCGACTCGATGCGATCGATGCCCAGCGCGATGTCCAGATCCTCGGGCAGCACGTCGTGCGGCACGGTCGCGTCGGCATTCGCCGGCGAGCCGAGCAGCCGGCCCGCGTCGGGCTTGAAGTAGTAGCTCTCGTCGATACCGACGACCGCGGGCCATGCCGACACCTCGGTGCCGGCGGGCGCATTGAACGTGAACGCGCTGCGCCGGCGCGGCACGAGGCCGACCGGCGCCGCGCCGAACAGCGCCGCGACCTCGTCGGCCCAGGCACCGGCGGCGTCCACGACGGTGCGCGCGCGCGCCGCCTCGCCGTCGGCCAGGCGCAGCGTCCAGCACGCGCCGTCGCGCTGCGCGGCGACGACGTGCGCGCCGGTGCGCAGCGCGCCGCCCTGCGCACGCAGGCCGCGCAGGAAGCCCTGATGCAGCGCATGCACGTCGATGTCCCGCGCGTCGGGGTCGAACAGCGCGCCGTGCACCGCGTCGGGCCGCAGGCACGCGACGCTGTCGAGCGTCGCCGCGGCATCGAGCACCTCGAGCCGCGCGCAGTTCGCCGCCAGCTCGTCGTGGGTCTTGCGCAGCAGGTCCTGCTGGCCCGGCTCGGCGAGGTAGAGCGCACCGCGCGGCGCGAGCAGCGGCACCTCGGCGAAGCCGGCCGGCGGCGCCTCGTAGAACGCGCGGCTCGCGCGCGTCAGCGCGCGCACGCCGGGCGGGCCGTAGCTCTCCATGAACATCGCGGCCGAGCGGCCGGTCGAGTGCATGCCGGGCTGCGACTCGCGCTCGAGCAGCAGCACGCTGCGCCGGCCGGCGAGGCGCCAGGCGACCGACGCGCCGGCGATGCCGGCGCCGATGATGGCCACGTCGAATTCTCTCATTCGAGAATTCTCGCATGCGAGAATCGTGCCCGAGGAGAAGGAAAACGACCATGCCCGCCCGCCCGTCGAGAAGCAGCAACGGCCGCTCGCGCCGGCCGGCCGCCGCGCCGCCCGACCGCGAACACGACCGCAAACACATGGGCGAACGCCTGCGTGCGATCCGCAAGGCGCACCGGCTGACGTTGAAGGCGCTGTCGGCGCGCTCCGGCGTCGCGCTGTCGACGCTTTCGAAGATGGAGCTCGGGCAGGTCTCGGTCAGCTACGAGAAGTTCGGCGCCGTGGCGCGCGCGCTCGAGGTCGACATCGCCGCGCTGTTCGATGCGCGCGCCGACGCGCCCGCGGCGCGCGGCGACAAGCGCCCGGCCGCGGTGCGCTCGACACTCGCGACGGCGCCGCGCTACGACGCCGAACACTACGACTTCCGCATGCTCGCGACCGACTACCCGGCCAAGCGCATGACGCCGGTGCACGGCACGATCGCGGCGCGCGAGCTCGCGCAGTTCCCCGACTACATCCGCCACCCGGGGCAGGAGTTCGTGATGGTGCTCGCCGGGCGCGTGCGCATCCGCTTCGAGAGCGGCGAGGTTCTCGACCTCGCGCGTCAGGAGTCGGCCTATTTCGACAGCGGCGTCGGTCACGTCTACCTGTCCACCGGCCGCGGCGACGCGCAGGTGCTGGTCGTGATGGCGGAGGGCTGAAGCGCTCGCCTGGTGCGACTACGTGCGCAGCGTGCGCTCGAAGAACGTGATCGTGCGCTGCCAGGCCTGCTTCGCGGCATCGGCGTCGTAGCGCGGCGTCGTGTCGTTGTTGAAGCCGTGCTGCGTGCCGGGGTAGGCGAACGCTTCGTAGCGCACGCGCGACGTCTTCAGCGCGGTCTCGTAGGCGGGCCAGCCCGCGTTGATGCTCGGGTCGTTCTCGGCGAAGAACAGCAGCAGCTGCGCCTTGATCTGCGGCACCGCTTCGAGCGGCGGCGCCATGCCGTAGAACGGCACGGCCGCGGCCAGCTCGGGCACACGCGTCGCGACCTCGTTGCACAGGCCGCCACCCCAGCAGAAGCCGACGGCGCCGAGCTTGCCGCTCGCGCCCTGCACACCGCGCAGCCAGGCCGCGGCGGCGATGAAGTCCTCCAGCGTCTTCGCCGGGTCGAGCTTGGGGAACAGCTCGCGCGCCTTGTCCTCGTTGCCGGGATAACCCCCGAGCGGGAACAGCGCATCGGGCGCGAAGGCGATGAAGTTCGCGAGCGCAAGGCGGCGCGTGATGTCCTCGATGTGCGGGTTGAGCCCGCGGTTCTCGTGGATGACCAGCACGGTCGGCAGCGCGCCGGTGCCCGGCGGGTTGGCCGGGCGCACGAGGTAGCCGCGCACCTTCGCATAGCCGCGCGGCGATTCGAACTCGACGTGCTCGCCCTTGAGCCGGGCGTCGTTCGGCGCGACCTGCTGCGCTTGCGCAAACTTCGGGCTCAGCGCCTCGAGCAGCGCCGCGGCCGTGACCCCGCCGGCCGCGAAGCGCGCCGCGCCGTCGAGGAAACCGCGGCGGTCGATGCGGCCGTGCACGTACTGGTCGAACAGGCTCAGCACCTCGGGTGCGAAGTCGCGGGCGGTCAGGCGGGGCTTGTCGTCGTGGGCCATGCTCGTGCTCGTGAGTGATCACGACGCAAGCTTTTAGCCGAAGAGGTGCAGGCCCGCGTGGCGCGGGGTCGAGGCCATGGCGGCTGTCAGGTCGAAGCGTCTTCGATGTCGTCAATGTCCTGTTACCTCGCTTGCCGGTGGTCGCGTCTGCGGCCTCTCGTGCCCCACTACATTCGCGCATCGTCCGCGTGACGTCACGTTCGGGGGAGCGCCATGAAACGAATCCATCGGTCCCCGTGGGCACTGGCTGCCGTCGCCTGGTTCGCGATGGCCATTCCGGGCGAGGCGCTCGCCACCTTCTACGAGCTGTCTTGGGCGTACAAGTGGGGCCAGGGCGACATCGTCTTCGATGGTTCGGTGCCCGACAGCAACCCGAACCCGGACCAAGGCGACTACTTCGGTGCGATCGTCAGCTACGACCTGCTGGCGTTCGCAGAGGGCGGCGATGCCATCCCGCTGGCCGGCAGCACCGGCTCGATCTCGGTGCAGAACCAGGGGCCTGGTACGTTGGCCGCCTTGACCTTCCAGCTGGGTTCGGCGGCACCGCCTTACGACCCCGCCGGCTGGTTTCTGACTTTCACGGTGCCGCCGGAGCTGGGCAACTTCTTCGACCACCTGCCCACGGAACTGCTTCAGCCGGGGCCGTGCGGCTCCGGCCCTGACACCTGCAACGAGTTCACGTCGTATTCGCTTGCCGGCACCATCGGTCGGAACACGCCGAACGGGCAGACGTTCATTCCCATCACCGACCAGGGCGGTCCAGCGGTGACCTTCAAGGCCATCGTGTCGCCGACGACGCCGGTGCCCGAACCGGCGACCGTCGTGCTGCTCGGGTTGGGTCTGGCGGCGCTGGCAGCCGCGAACCGCAAGCGCCTGCGCTGACTTTCCGGTCCTCCGATTTGCTCGCCAGGGGCGGAGCTCGCCCAGGGAGAAGTGCGTCCGGAGAGGTGCGCCCAGAAGGTGCGCTCGTAGTGGTAAACCACACCCCATGATTGGTAAACCACCGGTAGACTGGAACGACTGCCAGACGTTTCCAGCACCGTGACCGCACCCACTCTGCTCGACACTCCGCTCGAAGCACCCGAGTCCTTCAGCGACCGCTCGCATCAGAAGCTCGCCGCCCGGATCGCCGCGCTGATTGCCGACGGCGAGTTCGAAGTTGGCGCACGCCTCCCCGCGGAGCGCGCATTGGCGGACAGGTTCGAAGTCAGCCGCACGCTGGTTCGCGAGGCCATCATCGTGCTGGAAATGCAGGGCCTGGTCGATGTGCGCGGCGGCTCCGGCATCTATGTGTGCGCGCCGCCGGCCGCCCCGGCGCGGTCTACCAATTTCATGCCGCCGACAGGTCCGGGGCCGTTCGAGCTACTGCGGGCGCGTTGCCTGATCGAGTCCGAGATCGCCTCGGTCGCCGCCGAAACCCGCCAGGACAGCGACCTCGACCGCATCTACGCCGCGCTCGCCGCGATGCGCGAGCACCTGCACGACAAGGCCGCGAACGAGGCGGCGGATCGCCTGTTTCACCTGCGCATCGCCGAGGCCAGCGGCAACTCGGTGCTGCTGCAGATGGTGACCGCGCTGTGGGATCACACGAAGGCGCCGATCTGGTCGCAGCTGGAGGCGCACTTCCACACGCCGGCGCTGCGCCAAGCCTCGCAGGACGACCACCAGCGCATCTTCACCGCGCTGCTCGAACGCGACGCCGCCGGCGCGCGGGCCGCGATGCGCGCGCACATCGAGCGCGTGATCGGCGAATTCGCTCAAGCCTGGCGTTGACCGGGCGCCTTCCCTGGCTCTTCCCAAGAACCGACGGAGACAACGACCGATGAGACTCGATACGACCCTGCGCCTGAGCGCCCTGGCGCTGACGCTTGCATTCGCCGGCCACGCGCCGGCGCAGACCGCGGCCGTGCCGGCGCCCGGCACCAGCGCGCGCATCGACGCGATCAAGAAGGCCGGCGTGCTGCGCGCGGGCGTGCTCTCGAACCCGCCGTGGCTGGTCGAGAACACGACAGGCTCGGGCGATGCCTGGGCCGGCCCGGCCTGGCTGCTCGCGCAGGAGGCGGCCAAGCAGCTCGGCGTGAAGCTGCAGCCGGTGCCGGTCTCGCACGAGACCAAGGTGCCGGTGCTCGCATCGAATCAGGCCGACATGACGATCTCGCCGCTGTCGGTCACGCCGGAGCGGCTGAAGGTCGTCGACTTCGTGACCTATTCGAAGACCGCGCTGTGCGTATTCGGCCGCGCCGACAACCCGAAGGTTGCGAAGGCGAAGTCGGTCGACGAATTCAACCAGCCGGGCGTGACAATCGCTTACTTCACCGGCGGCGGCGAGGAGAACTGGGTCAAGAAGCGCTTCCCGAACGCGACGCTGCGCGGCGTGTCGACCGCCGGCACAGCCGCGCCGGTAGAAGAGATCATGGCCCGGCGCGCCGACGTGACGCCGATCAACCGTGTGCCCTGGCAGGCGCTGAACCGCAAGGTCAAAGGACTGAAGGTGCTGCCCGAGGGCAACAACTGCCAGGACTCGACCGAGATGGCCACGCCGATCGGCCTGGCGATCGACAAGAACCAGCCGGAGTTCCTGAACTGGCTCAAGGCGGTCAACGAGCAGATGAAGCCCAGGCTCGACGCCGAGGAAGCGAAGATCATCTCGGCGATGTGAGGCGGTGGAGTTCGACTTTTCTCCGCTGCTCGAGAGCTGGCAGTACCTGCTCGGCGGGCTCGGCATCACGCTGCTGCTGTCGGCGCTGACCGCGCTCGGGGCGCTGGTGCTCGGCACCGCGCTCGGGCTCGGCCGCGTCTACGGGCCGCCCTGGCTGCGCGTCGTGATCGTGTTCTACATCGACACGCAGCGCGCGGTGCCGGTGCTGGTGATCCTCGTGTGGTTCTACTTCGCGGTGCCCATCCTCACCGGCATCAGCTTCCACCCGTTCTGGGCCGCGCTGATGGCGCTGACGCTGCACATCGCTGCCTATGTGGCCGAGATCGTGCGCGCCGGCATCGAGTCGATCCGGCCGGGGCAGGTGCGCGCCGCGCTCGCGCTGGGCATGTCGCGCGCGCAGATCGTGCGCAAGGTCGTGCTGCCGCAGGCGCTGGTGCGCATGCTGCCGGCGTTCGGCTCGATCCTGTCGATCACGATCAAGGACACGGCGATCGCCACCGTGATCGCGGTGCCCGAGCTGATGAAGCGCGCCGAGACGATCGCCGGGCAGAGCTACCGGCCGATCGAGACCTTCACGGTCGCCGCGATCGTCTACTTCATCGTGCTGTTCCCCGGAACGCGGCTGATCGACGCCTTGTACAAGCGCGTCGCGCACCTCGGGCGCTCATGAGGCCGCGACCATGAATCTCGATTGGTCGGTCGTCTGGAACCATCGCGACGAGCTGCTGCACGGCGCGATGCTGACCGTGCTGCTGACGGTGCTGACGATGCTGGTCGCGGTGCCGGCCGGCATCCTGCTCGCGCTGATGCGGCTGTCGCACTCGAGGCCGCTGTCGATGGCGAGCCACGGCTTCGTCGAGTTCTTTCGCAACCTGCCGCTGATCCTGGTCGTCTACTGGGCGTTCTACGTGATGCCGGTGCTGCTGCACATCGAGTTCTCGGCGTTCACGACCGGGCTGGCCGCGTTGTGCCTGAACGTCTCGGCCTACAACGCCGAGACCTTTCGCGCCGGCATCCATTCGATCCGCAAGGGCCAGATGGAAGCGGCGGTCGCGATCGGCATGAGCCGCTGGCAGGCGATGCGGCAGGTCATCGTGCCGCAGGCCTGGCGCCGCGTGCTGCCGGTGCTCGCGAGCACCTGGGTCTCGCTGTTCAAGGACACCTCGCTGGTCTCGGTGATCGCGGTCGGCGAGCTGGCGCACGTGGCGCTGCAGATCCGCTCGTCGACCTTCCGCGTGCTGGAGATGCTGACGGCGATGGCGGTCATCTACTGGCTGATGGGCTATCCGCAGGCCAAGCTGGTCGACTGGATCCAGAAGAAATTCGAGGTGAAGGAATGACGCCTGTCATGACACGCAAGGGATCCCAGTCGGCGCCGGTCGTCGTCTACGACAAGGTGCGCAAGCTCTACGGCGACTTCGTCGCGCTCGACGGCATCGACGTACAGGTCAACAAGGGCGAGGTGATGTGCCTGATCGGCCCGTCGGGCTCGGGCAAGTCGACGCTGCTGCGCTGCACCAACGCGCTCGAGACGCCGGACGGTGGCCGCGTGCTGATCGACGGCGTCGCGCTGCCGACCGACGAACGCGATGCGCGCAAGGTGCGCCAGAAGATGGGCATGGTGTTCCAGAACTTCGAGCTGTTCCCGCACAAGAGCGCACTGGACAACGTCGCGATCGGCCCGGTCACGGTGCTGGGCATGGACGAGGCCGAAGCGCGCCGGCGTGCGCTCGCGCTGCTCGACAAGGTCGGCCTCGCGGCCAAGGCGAACAACTTCCCGAGCGGCCTGTCGGGCGGGCAGCAGCAGCGCGTCGCGATCGCCCGCGCGCTCGCGATGGAGCCCGAGGTGATGCTGTTCGACGAGCCGACCTCCGCGCTCGACCCCGAGACCATCGGCGAGGTGCTGAACGTGATGAAGCGCCTGGCCGACGAGGGCATGACGATGATCGTCGTGACGCACGAGATGACCTTCGCGCGGCGGGTGGCGAACTGGGTCGTCGTGTTCGACCATGGCAAGGTCGTCGAGCAGGGCCCGCCGCAGCAGGTCTTCGACGCGCCGCGGGCCGAACGCACGCGCGACTTCCTGAGCCACCTGGGCTGGAACGGATGAACCCCCGAGCACTCACATCATGAAGATCACCAACGCCAAGGTCATTGTCTGCAGCCCCGGCCGCAACTTCGTCACCCTGAAGATCGAAACCGATGAAGGCCTGACCGGCATCGGCGACGCCACGCTGAACGGCCGCGAGCTCGCGGTCGCGGCGTACCTCACCGAGCACGTGATCCCGTGCCTGATCGGCCGTGATGCGCACCAGACCGAAGACATCTGGCAGTACCTCTACAAGGGCGCGTACTGGCGCCGCGGGCCGGTGACGATGAGCGCGATCGCCGCGGTCGACACCGCGCTGTGGGACCTGAAGGCGAAGGCCGCGAACCTGCCGCTGTATCAGCTGCTGGGCGGCAAGAGCCGCACC
>Ga0207684_10004792_pt1 | contig 12671 bp, 9 predicted proteins | sample KBSK5501metaG_FD_184342 | JGI IMG/M metagenome (GOLD analysis project Ga0207684, IMG submission 184342) | Corn, switchgrass and miscanthus rhizosphere microbial communities from Kellogg Biological Station, Michigan, USA - KBS K5-50-1 metaG... | ecosystem: Host-associated > Plants > Roots >...
ACTCGCAATCCCGGAGCCCAACGCATAAGCTTCCTCGGCGCCGGGGCTTATCAGCATTACATTCCAACCATCGTCGATCACATTATTTCGCGATCTGAGTTTTTCACTGCGTACACGCCGTATCAACCGGAGATATCGCAGGGCACCTTGCAGGCGATATTTGAGTTTCAGACGCTCGTTTGCCAGCTGACAGGAATGGAAGTGGCGAATGCGTCGATGTATGACGGGTCAACTGCGCTTGCGGAAGCAGTATTGATGGCGGAGCGAGTGACAAAGAGATCGAAGGTGATCGCTTGCGGCGCCATACATCCCGAGTATCTCGAAGTCATAACCACTTATGTGCAACACGCCGGAATAGAACTACTCCATGCTCCGATCGATTCCGAAACGGGTCAGACATCAGGAGCTCTCGATTTGCTCGACGAGAAGACGGCCGCGCTGGTTGTGCAGTCTCCAAACTTTTTTGGTTGTATCGAGGACGTCGCCGCACTGGCTGAGAAGGCCCATGCAGTAGGGGCACTGTTAGTCGTGACGGTCACAGAGGCTATGTCGCTCGGCTTACTCAGGTCGCCGGGCGCATGTGGCGCAGACATTGTTGTTGCCGAGGGCCAGTCCTTTGGCGTACCCCTTTCATTTGGCGGTCCGTATGTCGGACTGTTTGCAACCCGCGAGAAATATGCGCGGCAGATTCCCGGGCGCCTGGTTGGCGAAGCCTACGACAAGGAAGGGCGCCGCGGCTTTGTTTTGACCCTGGCCACGCGCGAACAACACATCCGCCGAGAGAAGGCGACCTCAAACATCTGCACCAATGAAGGACTGATTGCGTTAGCCACGACGGTGTATTTGGAAACGATGGGGCGGCGTGGTCTGCAGGAAGCGGCCGCGCAGTGTGCCCAGAAGGCTGCCTATGCCGCGAAAAGAATTAGTAAACTTGAAGGATTTTCAATTCCCTACACCGGGCCGCGCTTCAATGAGTTTGTCGTGCGCGCGCCTGTAGATGCGAAGCAGTTGCTGGCGCGACTGGCGTCGCAGAGAAACATCACCGGCGGTTTGCCGTTGTCCCGTTACTACCCGGACCGCCCGAATGAATTTCTGGTTTGCGTGACCGAAATCAACTCGCGCGCTGAGATTGACGCACTCGTTGAGGGACTCGCGTCGCAAGGGAGAATGTAATGCAAACTGTTAGTTTGCAGACAATACATACGATCAAGCACTTCGCGAACTAACAGTTTGCGTTACTGTAATACATTCGATTTATGAAATCTGACATTACCAAAGTCACAACTCACATCAACGCCAACGAAGCTTTGATCTTTGAGCGTTCGCAACCAGGCCGCGTCGGCTATCGCTTGCCGGCGCTCGACGTGGACGAACAACCCATTGGCGAGATTGTCCCGCAAAAGTTTCTGAGAGACGACGATCTCGAGGGCGTTCCCGAAGTCAGCGAAGTGGATGTAATTCGCCACTTCGTTCGCATGTCCACCTGGAACTACTCGATCGATCAGGGCATGTACCCGCTCGGCTCCTGCACGATGAAATACAACTCGCGCCTAAATGAAAAAGTGGCGCGCATTCCCGGTTTTGCCGGCCTTCACCCGCTGACCGAGGCCGAAGACGCCCAGGGCGCACTGCAGGTAATTTATGAATTGCAGGAAGACCTGGCCGAGATAACGGGACTGCCCAGCATTTCACTGCAGCCTGCCGCCGGGGCTCACGGAGAAATGACCGGCGTGATGATTATTCGCGCTTACATCGACGCTCGCGACGGCGAGGGCGGTTCCGCCAAGCGTCGCACGATGTTGATTCCGGATTCGGCGCACGGTACTAACCCGGCGTCAGCGCATCTCTCCGGGTTTTCTGTGAAGACGATTCGCTCTACCGCCGAGGGTTTGAGTGATCTCGATCACCTGCGCGAGCTCTGCGCCGGTGGCGACGTTGCCGGGCTCATGCTAACCAACCCAAATACTCTGGGACTCTTCGAGAGAAACATACAAGAGATTTGCCGTATCGTGCATGACGCCGGCGGGCTGGTTTACATGGATGGCGCAAACATGAACGCGCTCGTCGGGGTGGCGCGCCCGGGCGATATGGGCGTCGACGTCATACACCTCAACCTGCACAAGACGTTCTCAACCCCGCACGGCGGCGGCGGGCCGGGCTGTGGGCCGTGCTGTTGTACGAGGGAACTGGAACCGTTTCTGCCGGTGCCGCGAATTGTAAAAGACGCTGGACAGTTCAAGCTCGATTTCAACCATCCGCAGTCAATCGGCCGCGTCAAAGCCTTTTTGGGCAACTACGGAATGATGCTGCGAGCCTTGGCTTACATTCAGACGCACGGGAACGACGGGCTGCGCGAAGCAACTGAGGCAGCGGTGCTGAATGCGCGTTACATTGCCCACGGTCTCACCAGCGATTACGAAAAGCCTTTTGACGCGCCGCCGATGCATGAAGTGGTTTTCACAGACAAGCGCCAAACTCGCAAGGGTGTTCACACCCTCGATATCGCCAAGCGACTGATCGATTACGGCTTCCATCCGATGACGATTTACTTTCCGTTGATTGTTCAGGGAGCAATGCTAATCGAACCGACGGAATCGGTTGGCAGGCAGGAACTAGATCAGTTCATTGACGCCATGCGCGCGATCGCGCGCGAGGCCCAGGACGATCCGGAACTGGTTATCAATGCCCCCCACGACACGCGCATCGGTCGCCTCGACGAAGCCGCCGCGGCTCGAAAACCGGTGTTGCGCTGGAAACCAAAAGCCCGAGCGGACGCAGCATAGTAACGGATTCATACTCAAACATCTCATCGTCTGATCCATTTGCAGGTGCCGCTGTAGGGGTTCCGGATCAAGCCCAACCGAAGAGTGTTCCTGCTAGTAAAGGTGTCACCTCGGTAGTACAATCTCACGCTACACGACGCAAAGTGTTACGAATTAATTGATCTTGCATCCAGAGTTAGAAGATCTGCTTTTCGTCTTCGCAACTCTGACTAACCCCAGTAGGTCTTGGGAGTTCGGCACCTGCCCAGGGATTAATGCCGGAAGAATCCTTCGACAAGCTTCTTGAACAAATTAACTCACGCGACCCGGAAGAAGCGTGGGGCGTATTCCTTGATGAGTACTCGACTACGATCTTTCAGGTCGTTCGGCATATCGAGCGCGACTCAGACTCGGTTCCTGATTGCTTTCAGTTTGTCTGTGAACGGCTGAGCGCGAATTCCTTCCAGAGACTACGAAAGTTTCGGCCTCAGGGTCCCGCAGTCTTTTCTACTTGGCTGCGCGCTGTTGTACGAAACCTATGTCTGGATTGGCATCGCAAGCAGTTTGGCAGGCATCGCTTTTTCAGGTCGATTTCCCGGCTTTCGGTTTTCGACCAGGAAGTCTTTCGTCACTTCTACGAACGACGGCTCTCGTTTGACGAGACGCTTCAATCGCTGCGTTCTATCTTTCCCGACATCACGCCTGGACAACTCGATGAAAGCAGGGCGCGAATCGAACAGTCGTTGACAATAAAGCAGCGCCGTCTGCTGGACGCCCGCATCTCCCAGCGAGCAAATATGACGGGCGCGAGCTTGGACGAGATTGCGACGGCTAAGGCCAATATTTCTGACCCGGCCCCGAATCCTGAGGCACAGGCGCTTTTAAAGGAGAGGGCAATGGCCCTCAGGCGAGCAGTTGGTCGCCTTCCGCAACACGAACGGCTCCTCGTACGACTGCGATTCGAACAAGAGTTAACGCTGGAGCAGGTGGCAAAGCTACTTGATCTCGGCAACGCGCAAAGGGTTGAAAGACAGGTCAGAGCGATACTGGAGAAATTGCGTGAAGAGTTGGGGTAGTTACAAACGGCTTGCGGAAAAACGGCGCGACTGTCCGTGAAAGACTGACAGAGGTTGCGATTCCATATGGAAGATCCTGAGATTAAGAAGCTGCTACAGTTCCAAGGCGGCGACAGCCCCCGGCGCGGCTGGCGTTGCCCTGATGAAAATAGACTGGCGGCATACGTGGCTCAAGGTCTTAGCGACTCAGCCAGGAAATCTGTTGAAGCGCATTTGGCTGATTGCGATTTCTGTCTCAGCGAGGTGGCTTTCCTTACTCACTCTGCGGATTGGGTGAATGCCGAAGCAGTGCCGGCGCACATGCTCTCTGGAGCACGCCGGCTAGTGACTCGCGAACCGGGGAAGGTTATCAACCTCGGCTGGCGTTGGGCTGTGTCCGCCGCCGCTTTCGCCTGTTTCGCTCTCTTTTTCGTACTTGTGGTGTTACAACTGCGGAAACAACCGTCAGTCTCTTCAAACGCCGGGCCGTTGATTGCCCAGGTTTCGCCGGAGCCGGTCGCTTCTCCACAGTTAACGGTCGCATATCCAGCTTTGCCTTCGGAGTCCGCACGACCAGTCCCCTCACCGAAGACGAGATTAACTGAGACTCCCATCGTGCGGGGCAAGACTGTTGATGACCTGTTTCCGAAATTGATTTCCCCACATGATGGCGCGGTCGTCCGGCGTGAAGATGTGGAGTTTCGATGGGAGCCGGTGTCCGAAGCGATCTTTTATGAAGTGCGGATCATGTCTGCCGAAGGCAACCTGGTATTTGTAGGGCAGACCGAGAACACGATCCTTAAGCCTGGATCCGCTGCGCCGCTTGTGCCCGGGCAGAAATACTTCGCGACCATTCGCGCGCATCTGCGTCAGGGCAAGGTTGCGAAGTCGACGCTCGTAAGCTTCAAGCTAGCGGAGCAATGAGTTAGCGTCCGCGTGCCTTAGGCACCGAATATTTATAGAACCGATCGTCTTACTCGAGCCAGCTCCTACGAAGCTGAAAGCGAAGCCTGAATGTTTCATATCTCTGATTAGAATGGATCCGCGCGTGTTGAAGGAACTTGTCCCATCGTTTGCTGCCTTGGCTGCTTTATTGGCGAGCCAATTGTTATTTGCTGGAATGGCTAATGCTCAAACGCCTGCAGCGAACACTCTACCTACAAGCATTCCGGCGGCGGTTACAACACAAAACAGCAGCGACGTCTTGGCTCATGCTCGTCAGTTGTATTCCGAGGAGGGCGCTCGCGTCGCACTTCCTGAGTTTGAGAAGGCGCTGGCACTTTTTCGCCAGCAGAAGAACGCCAAAGGTGAGGCTATCACCTTAGGCCTGATCGGCAATTGTTACAAAAAATTTGGCGACCACGCCAAGGCCCTCGACTACCTTCAGCGCGCGTTAAAAATGAAACGTGCACTCGGTGATCGCGCCGAGGAAGGCAAGACGCTCAGCCACCTTGGTCTGCTTTACTGGGAGGGGGGCCAATACTCGGAGGCAATTGAACAATTCACTAAGGCGATCGCAATTGGCAGTCAACTCAACGACCGGACACTAGAGGGTTCCTCCCGAAACAATCTAGGACTGGTTTACGACGAGCTGGGAGATTATCGACGCTCGCTCGAGGAATATAACCACGCACTCGATCTCTATCGCGGTACCAACTTTGAACGTGGAATCAGCGATACGATCGGCAACATCGGCGGCACGTCTTTGCTGCTCGGCGACTTCGGCAAAGCCCTGGGTTACTACCAGCAGGCTTTGGCCATCGATGAACGCGCAAAGCTGAAACCGGGCATCAGCCTCGATCTGCAAAACATAGGGTTGTGTTACGTGGGACTGGGACGATTAAAGGAATCGCTTGAGACCTTCGACCGATCAATCATCATGGCAAATGAGTCGGGGCTAAAGAAGGAAGAAGCGGATTCCCATAAAGGCAAAGCCAGCGCGCTGGTCCAGCTCGGCAAATATACCGCGGCGCTGAAAGAGTACATGGAAGTCCTTCGTGTGTATGAGCAAGGCGGGTTAAAGCAATCACAAGTTGAAGGCCTGGGGGATTTGGGGAATCTTGAGTTGCAACTGGGCGACGTCCCCTCGGCAGAAAAAGACTTCCGTCGCGCCCTTGAGCTGTCCCGAGCCATAAATCATCCCCGCGGAGTTACCGTCAACCTCATCGCGCTCGGCGATTTGGAATGGCGACGAAAGCGATTCAAAGAAGCGACGGCGCAATACCGCGAGGCGTTGGCGCGGGCCGATGAAAGCAAGGACCGGGGCCAAGCAGCTAGCGCCCACATTCAACTCGCGCTGACTTTGCGAGAGACCGGAGAGCTCGAAACCGCGGCGAGTGAGGCCCGCCAGGCACTCGAAATCGCGCGGAGCACGCAAGCGCGACTACTTGAAACCGAGGCCCTCTACTCGCTGGCCGAAATAGCACGCGCTGCCTCACACTACGAAGAGGCGCTCACCTACTTTGCTTCCGGACGCGAAATTGTTGCGAGCACGGCCAATCCTGAGATGACCTGGCGCATAGATTTTGGCCGCGGCCGGACCCTGGAAAAACTCAACCGAGACGAAGATGCACTCCCGGCTTATCAGTCCGCAGTAAAAACCATCGAATTGGTGCGCAGTGAATTACGTGAAGAACGATTTCGATCTGGCTACATCGAAGACAAGTATCAGGTCTATGTCGCGCTGGTAGAGTTGCTCCTCAAACTCAAACGGATTGATCAAGCTTTCAGCGTCGCCGAACGACTGCGCGCGCGCAGTTATCTGGAGCTGCTGGATCGCGGCCAGCCGACTATCCGCAGCGAGGCTCAGCGTCACACTGAGGCAACATTCCGGAATCGCATTCGCCAATTGCAAGGTGAAATCGAGCAAGAGAGCTCTAAGCCTCGTCCGGAACAAAAACGCCAGGCCTTCGAGCTCTTCTCAAAAGAGCTGGAAGAAGCGGAACATAACTACCAGAACTTTTTGGCTGATCTGTTACCCGCAGACTCAGCCTACGCTTCGGCGCGGGCTTTGAGAGTGCCATCAACGACTGAAGTCCAGCACCAGCTTCCTATCGGGACAGCGCTAATCGAGTATGTGCTTGCTGAAGACAACCTGGTGATCTTTGTTCTCACTTCTAATGGCTTGCACGCGAGCAAGGTGACTGTTCGCTCAGAGGATTTACAATCAAGGGTAGAGCTGTTGCGTGATCTAATGCAGCGGAAGAATACAAATGAATGGCAACTTCCCGCTGCTGGTTTGTACAAAACATTGATCGAACCTATCGAAGCGGCCGGATGGCTCCGCGACGTGAATCGACTCTACGTCGTTCCTCACGCGGTCCTTCATTACGTGCCCTTTGCGGCTTTGCTGCGCCAGCCCGGTAACCGGAGCAAGCTGCTGATTGACGACTACACGTTGGCGTACTTGCCGGCGGCGGCAACTCTCGTTTATCGCGACAACGCGCGCGGAGGCGCCAGATCGGTCCTGGCATTGGCTCCTGCAAACACACGTCTTACGTTTGCCCGCCAGGAATCGCAAGACGTTTCCAACTTCTTTCCGCAAGAGCACAAATTGCTGGTTGGTAGTCAAGCCACCGAAAGTTCATTTAAGCGCCTCGCCGGTCAATACGATGTTATTCATCTGGCAACACATGGCTACTTCAACAAGCTCAATCCCCTGCTCTCGGGCGTTATGCTTGAACCGGATGCCCAGGAAGATGGGCGAATGGAAGTGCACGAGATTCTTGAGCTCAAACTCAACGCCAATTTGGTCACGCTCAGCGCCTGCGACACTGCGCTAGGCAGCGGATATTTCGCAGAGGTTCCCGCCGGTGACGACCTCATCGGCCTTACTCGAGCGTTCCTGTTTGCCGGCACGCCTTCGGTGCTGGCCAGTCTGTGGGAAGTAAATGACCGCTCGTCCGCGCAATTGATGCACAGCTTTTATAGCCAACTACGCAAGAGCGACAAAGCTGCGGCGTTAGCGAAGGCCCAGCGTGAGATGCGCGCTCGCGGCATGTACCGGCACCCATATTATTGGGGCGCGTTCACGCTTGTGGGACAGATGAATTGAGCCTGGACAGCGCGCTGAAGGGCAGTAGCCAATCGCGAGCGAGGTTATTATGGTTCGTAAGAGCAAGCCCTGCGGAAAACCAAAACTCATGTCCGTGTAAGACAGCAACAGTTCTACCATCCTTTCGCTATCCTGGTAGCGATACCCTATGGAGGGACCCGATGAAGCCCAGCCGCCGCACCCCCTCAATCCTAATCACTCTCTGTTTGGGGTTCTTCTTCCTGAACCTTACCGGCGTCAGCAGCGATGCCCAGGCGCAGCAGGTTCAGGTCACGGCCGCCGATCCTTCGTCGACCGCGCAGGGCACGATTAATCTGAATGTCAGGGTCACTGGCAAGGGCTTCAAGAATGGCGCGAAGGCGAAGTGGTTCGTGACCGGCACAACCGACCCCGGCGGTGTCACCGTCAACTCCACGACATTTGTCAGCAGCAGCGAAGTCAGTGCGAACATCACAGTGGCCGACGCTGCCGTAATCGCAAATTTCGATATTCAAGTGTTGAACTCCGACGGCCGCGGCGGCAAAGGCACAGAGCTGTTCGCGGTAACCGCCAGGGGGCTGTCTTCTTGTGGTGCGGACATCACAAATCTCAGTATCAGTATCTTCAAGTACACTGATGCCACCAGGACTACGACTTACAATTTGCAACCGGATCAGACCAATGCTGACGGAAGTCCCGTGCCTTATGTATCCGGCAAGTCAAAGGGCAGCAACATCGATGGCCGGCTCAACATAAGCAATTGTGGCTATGACCTGACTCTGAATCTGAATTCGTCCAGTCGGTTAATCAACCTCAAGTTCCCTCAGGGTTCAATTCTTGGGACTACAGCAACGTCAAAGGGATTCAATGCAGACCGGGTCGGGAACATTCCCATCACGGATGGCGGCTCTGATTTTCTCAATTGGTGCAGCACTGCCTCGGACAACTATGCAGGTTGTGGTGTGGATGGCGCCGGGTATTTCGTGCGCCGGAGTTTTGGAACATCCCCGCAGGCAGGTGGAAACTCGAACTACGGACTGCGCTTTAGCTACTCGCCATTTGATCTGAATAATATTGTAGCCGCCGGCACAGCTTACGTGAAGGTCTATCACCCGGATGCGAACAGCTGGACACTCATCCCCGATCAGGTTGCGCCACCTTCAGGGGTCACTGATCCGAATGCCACGAGCGGGGAGTGGGCCGTCTTACTGGACAAGAACACTAACCCAATGACCGTGCTCAGTTATCACTTGTTGCCTTTCAAGATTGTCGTAAAGAGGCAGTGATTATTGCGCCACGGTCAAGGTATACCTCGTCTAATTCTATGAGTCAGGAGTTCACGAATAGTGGAAATGGCTTCAAGAAAGCCGCGCCCGTAGCGTCTATTGAAAGTACGCTCGCCGGAAACCAGCTTCATCCCGCATGGCGTGCGTTTGTTCGTTACTGTCGGGAGCTGGAGCATGGGGAAATCGAGCGATTAAAGATTCAGGACGGCTTGCCAGTTCTAGCGGAACTGACGAAAAAGAAAGTAAGGTTTGGCTAACGAATTGAGCACAACCTGAGAAACAGTTCCGTTTGTGAGAAGTCTTTCGGCTGACCGAAGCACTCGGAGGCCATCGTCGCGAAATATCTTTCGCGACGATGGCCTTTTTAATTTTTTGAAAAAGTGGCCACTCAATAAGTAGATAGGAGAAGAAAATGAAACGCATCATGATGTGCCTTTTGGCAGTTCTTGTCTGTTGCTTTGGAATTATGGCCCAGACGGGCAGTGGTTCATTAAAAGTGACTTCTTATCCCTCGGGCGCGAACGTTACGGTCGACGGCAATGACACGGGGAAAACGACCCCAATGTCTATCAGCCTGTCCGTCGGAACGCATACAGTTTCGGTGTCAGTGCCGAGTTCCGGTTGGAATCCAGATGTAAGAACCGTAACGATCGTTTCTGGCAACAACGACCTTAGCGTCACGCTGCTCCCCTCTTTGACTACTGGTCCACAAGGGCCGCAGGGAGCTCCAGGGCCAACGGGTGCTCAAGGATCCCAAGGGCCGCAGGGACCGCAAGGGCCACAAGGTCCGGCTGGTCCACAGGGCCCTGCCGGCCCCGCGGGCACAGGAGACATCGGTACTAGCCGATCTTATCTTTTTAACGAAATTGCCGTGGATCCGGGCACGAACCTCATCATCGATTGGAATGCGATCAGAGGGGGCTTTGGTGCTTGGGACACGCTCAATGCTGTCCAATCTGGGATTTACGGCCAACCTGGACCATGGCGGTATGTTGCGCCGACCCCGGGGCGGTATCGAGTCTCCACCTTCATAGTCTATCGCCCCAACGGTCCAATCTTAGCTGGCCAGATAGTCGAGGCCCAAGTGTTCTTGAACAACCTTGGCTGGGCCAGCATGGGGGGATTCCAGGCGGGCAATGATACCGGGCCCGCGGATCTCTATCTTAAGGGCGAGGATGAGATCTACTGCAACGCAGGTGATTCGATTACGATCCATATCTATCAAACCACAGGACAGACGGGCTACGTGACAAGGGCGAGTCACGTGCTCGTTGCGCGGATGGGAAACTGAAACAGCACGTTGTGTGCTGATTGCGCCAAATCACTGCGGTTGACCGAAACATTCGGAGGCCGCCGTTGTGGACAAAAGGTTCGCGACGGCGGCTTTTCTAGTTTTCTGAAATGACTTGTGAAGAAAGGATGAACAGACCGATGAAGAGCCAGCACCGGTTCACATGCTCCGTTTTCATATTTTTTGTTTGGTCGAGGTGGAGACATTAATGCTCGTCGTGTTCGTCGACGCGATGCTCGGCACGCGGGCTACTTGCGCGACTCGAAGAACTGAAGCACGGACCGCTGTCAACGCCACAGGAGACTATGCCTCCCAACTTGTCGTGTCGTCGTTTCGGGTGGTCATGATCTTTCCTCCTGACGGCACTCTTAACAGCGCCAGTCGCTCCACGACGTGCCCGTTAATCAAGTGTTCCTCAACGATCTCTGCCACGTCGCCCTCGCGAACCTGGGCGTACCAGACACCGTCCGGATAAACCATCACCGCCGCCCCAATGGCACAGAAGCCAACCGAACCGCACTCCGTCACCACTACGCTTCCTCTTGGGTTCTTGCCCTTCTTTTCTTTTCCGAACAGGAGCTGGCGGGAGAGGAGCTCGCGCTCAAACGCGATCTTCACCGCTGCGCTATCAACCGCCGAACATGACTTGCCGGTGCAAACAAAGACATGATGCTGGATGGGCGCAGCCACGATTGGGGCCAGCCCTTCAAGCCTTTCGCAATCTTCAATGAAGTAGTTCTCTGCCATAGACTGAACCGCCCTGGACAACGTTCGCATGCTATCACGGCAAAGGCGGTGTTAAGGAGTGGGCTTGTAAGTGGATGATGGTTCAGTTTGGACGAGCCTGAGCGGAATTTCTTGAATGTACGATTCACAAATACGGAACCGGGAGCCGTAGCGACCGGGTTCAACTTGACCTAGACACGCCGATCACAATGAAGCAAGGTTCCATAACCGCCAATCTTAGTGGGTGCCCAGCGGATACTCCCTAACCTCGAATTCGGTTGCCATGCGCTAGTCTATACCTCAAGTTGAACCCGGTCGCTACCGCTCCCGGTTCTGTATGTGTCGACCCACCAGACAAGAACCCTGGTTCGCTCACCCATCGCCTCGTATATGCAGTAACCCACCCTGCGTGCTGCATCAACCGAGTTCCTACTTAGCCTTTTGCTAGCACTGAAAATAACTGTAGAATAAGCTCCTAAAGGGCGACCGCTCTCACAGACCGCGTCAGGACCGGGCGGTTTGATTCGGTCGCCCAAAATAATGTAATGAGCAAAGTTGACTGCTAAGGTTTTATGTCAAGCGGCCTCGTAATTCATATCTCTTCGGGTAAGGACAAGCATACCCAGGTTTTGACGGACGAACATGTCCGCATCGGCAGCAGCGAAGACTGCGCGGTGCGCCTCCGTTCGTCGTCATTACCAAAAAGAAGAGACGAAAACCGCGCCGCACTTGAACTTGAGAGGCGCGACGGATCTTACGTCGTAACCAGTTTCGACGAGGCACTGACTTTCAAACTTAACGGCGACGATCTGAAGTTTAACGAGCCAATAGAAGACGGTGACGAGCTTCGAATTGACGACACACATCTTCTGATTACCTTCTACCCGATTCGTTCCCTGCCCGCTGTTGTCGGCACCTCTGCCCACGAGGCGCACGTCGCGCCTTTCATCGAACAAGCCGCTATTGAGTCGGCAGCAACAGCGCGCCGCGACGACGCGAAGGTGTTTCTTCGCGAGTTTACCCGAGAGCTCGTAAAAGAGATTAATCCGAGTACGAAACTCGTTACGTTGACGATCGTGGTCATACTTGTTGGCGGCAGTCTCTACATCGGATTCTCGATGTTCAAAGAATTGCAGCGCACTCGGCGCCTGATTGACGATCAGCGTGCTCAGCTGACGCAGGCAAAAGAACAGACGTCGAAGATGAATCAAACCTTGAACGACATCGGTCGATCAAACGAGGAGATTCGCAACAGCTTGTCTCTGGCCGTCAAGCTTCGCAGCGATTTTGGCAGCGGCGTATGTTTGATAGCTGGCACCTATTATTTTGTCGAGGCAGGAACTGGAAGGCCGCTTCGTTATCCTGAGGCGCAGCTAAACGAAAGCGGCGCGGCGGTCCAGAACAGTGGCGATCCGACCACCCTGACGCCCGAGGGCAATGCGGCAGTGGCTGAGTTTCAGTTTTCGGGAAGCGGGTTTTATGTCGGCGATGGGTACGTGGTGACAAACCGTCACATTG
>Ga0207684_10004794_pt1 | contig 12670 bp, 16 predicted proteins | sample KBSK5501metaG_FD_184342 | JGI IMG/M metagenome (GOLD analysis project Ga0207684, IMG submission 184342) | Corn, switchgrass and miscanthus rhizosphere microbial communities from Kellogg Biological Station, Michigan, USA - KBS K5-50-1 metaG... | ecosystem: Host-associated > Plants > Roots >...
CGATCGTGCCAGTCGTCCTGGCTGCTGTTGCGGTGGTCATACAGATCGTGGGGCTGGTCGTCGAGAACGGCGACGAGAAGGCCTTCGGAGACAATATCGTCGGCATCGTTTTCTTCGTCCCGCTGCTAGTATTTGCGGCGCTCCAGTACTTCTACTTCAACCCGAGACTCGCCGGTCGGCAGGCCTGATCAGAAATTTCTAGTTGAGCACAACCATCCCGTGCAGCTGATCGAAGAAAATCGGCGCGTCGAACCTGCTGCCGACAAGCGGGACGATCGGCAGCACTGGCAGTGAACCAAAGGCACAGGTCTGGCGTTCGGTGCGGACGCAATGGCCTCGAGCTTCTTCGGTGCCCATCGAGCGCTCAGCGGAGTAAAGCGGAACCCTGGGCATCGCCGGCTTCGATGTGACGATGGTCTCCGGTCCGCAGATGCTGGTGCGCGCGGCTGTGCTACAGGCGTGCTACACCAGGACGGCAGCATTGTCACATTGGCCATCGCTTGCAGGCGGAGCTTCGAATTCAAAAATTGGTCGGGGAGGCGGGATTTGAACCCGCGACCACCTGACCCCCAGTCAGGTGCGCTACCGAGCTGCGCTACTCCCCGATCAACATGGCATTTGACTTCCCAATGGCGCCGCTATCCGGCGCTTATCACCAAATCGACTAGCCCGCGTCAAATGCGGACCTTCATGTTGGCACAGGGCCGGACGGCCGGACCGGGACCCTCGTCCTTCACATATGCACCAGCTCAGTCGAGTTCTACGATCTGGCTGTCGTGTCGGAGACGCTACAAGGAGTCATCGTCGGGGGAGTGCTGGCCGGCGTCGTTGCGATCGTCACGCAGGTTTTGGCGGCGCGCACTCAGGCCGATGCAGCGCGCGAAGCCAACCGCCAGCAGGACCGGGTTTGGCACCGCGACCAGCGGCTCGAGGCGCACCACGCATTTCTCAACCAAGTCAATCACCTCGTTGGGGTGATCGCTGAGTTCGCCGAACCCAGAGACCCGGCCGCCAAGGCTATGGCGATGACCGATATCAGGGACGTACTCGATAGGACGGTCGACGCTTTCAATCGGGTCGAGCTCATCTGCTCCCCCGAGCTGCAAGCCCTGGCAGTGAAGGTCCTCGAAGCGGCGGATGCTGAGCAACTTAAGCGGCCAGGTCAGGTGCCGGTGGTCATTCAGGCTGTGGGTGTGGCGTCCCGCAACTATCGCCAAGCGGCGAAGCGGGAACTCGGGGCGTAAGGGCCGACGCGGACCGCGCGGCTCGCGAACGTTAGAGCAGCCTGACCTTCAACTCGTTCTGGAAGAAGTCGGCGGCATGATCCCACCACTCGCCGTTCCAGGTGATCTCGACCACCTTCTCCACTGGCGCGACGCTATCGGCGACGACAGCGAGGTGAAGCTGATAGGTCCCTGCCGGCTTCGAGCTAGGGTAGGCATCGGGGAGATCGACCGGTCTCGAGACCAACGGCTGCGCAGCCACCGGCGAGACCAGCGTGCTCAGGTCGAAACGCAACTCCTTCCGCCCGGGCTGGCCAACAGGCTGCTGTAGCGCGGGGTCATAGCAGGTGAGCAGGTCATACGGCCTGGGAACGCCGCGGTGGACAATCGGCGTGATGGCATCGCCGTAGTGGGTTCGACGGAGGTTCATCGCCATGAACACGGGGTCGCGGGTGAAACCGCCATCAGCCTGCTTGACCGTCAACTCGGTCGCAACCACCTCCACGTTTTTTGCGCCGAGGTCGCCGTCGTTAGTGACCGAGATCCTGACGTCGTACTCGGCAGTGCCGCCCGGGTGGGTAAATCTCTGAAAGTGATCTGGCACTGGCTCAAGGGTGAGTGACAGACGAGGAGATCGGCCCAGCGTCCGCAGTTGGTCGCCCCAGATGGCGATAACAAGGGCGGCCACGACCGCAAGCAGGGTAGCGATTGCTCCGACAGCGACCCAGTCCATATCGGGAGTCTAGGGCTCTACGACGCCAGCGCCGGGGGCCGGTCCCGACGCCCGACCGACCCGGTTTCGCGCCTCCTGGTGGCTCTGGTGGCTCCAAACATAGGTTCGCTAAGGATTCCGCGACGTACCAGTGATTACGCCCAGATCACGCGGCCGTAGACTCAGGGCCCACTTTGAAGAGGCTCTTCCTTACCGTTGCCGTACTCTTGGCCGCAGCTTGCGGAGACACCTCCGCGCCCGCCACAACGGAGTCGGCGGCAATCCCATCCGCTAGCGCAACGGAATCATCAGCACCGACCGCGTCCGTCACCGCATCGCCAGCCCCGGCTCAGACGGTCGTGACCTTCGTCAACGGACCGCTCACGGTGGCGCGAGGTAGCAACGCGACGCTTCAGGCCAAAACGGCACCGAACACATCATGCTCAATCGAAGTCGATTACAAGTCCGGTCCGTCAACTGCAGCGGGTCTGGTCACAAAGAACTCAGATGGCTCTGGCAACGTCAGTTGGACGTGGAAGGTCGGAGCGAACACGACGCCAGGTAGCTGGCCGATCACGGTCACCTGCGGTGATGGTTCCGCGCAGACGCACATCACCGTGACGTGAGTCGGCGTCGATTCGGTCGATTCGCTCTGCTGGTTGCCTGCCTGCTGCTCGCGATTGTGCTTGGAGTCGCGATCATTGTTCCGAACGCCGTCGCACTTTGGGCTTCGTATGCGTCTTCGCCCCCGAGCCCCGCAGTCAGTACCCCCATCCTTACCGCCCCGACTACTTTCGAGTGCCACTCAGTCAACGGGCTGCCCGACCCGATCTGCACACCTGGAGTAGCTGATCCGCGCGTCACCCCAGCCAACATCCTCACGACGATCTGCGTCAGCGGCTACACAACCAAGGTCAGACCATCGTCTTCATACACCGATGCACTGAAGGCCGAACAGATCAAGGCGTACGGCTACACCGACACGACGCTGGCCGACTACGAAGAAGACCACCTGATTCCGCTTGAACTTGGCGGCCACCCTACCGACCCCAAGAACCTGTGGCCGGAGCCGCTGACTGGGGCCTATCCGGCGACCAAAAAGGACGGCGTCGAAAACTCGCTCCACACCAAGGTCTGCGCGGGATTGAAGACGCTTGCCTTAGCACAGGCAGCCATCGCAAAGAACTGGGAGTCGGCCCTCGCGTCCTCAGATATTTAGGCGATCAGGTACTTCTTCGCCGCCGGTTTCGGTGCTGTACCGATTGAGACTGGCCGGTCGACAGCGACATCGCAAGCCAGCGAGTACAACTAACTCATCCTGGATCGGCGGCGTCCTTATTTCAAGATTCGCGCAGCGGCGGATTCAAATCAAGCCTCGCGGAGGCATTCGATAGAAACTCTGGCGGTTGTAGCTTTCCTTCACGCTCGAGCTGCCTGATCTCTTCTTGCAGCTCATCGATCTTTGCCTGGTCTTCCGCGGGCACGCCAGGCAAGGCCATCACCGCGGCGATCTCTTCGTCGCTCAGGCGCGCACCGGTGGCATCGAGAAATGCCGAGGCCTCTTCGTCGCTGAGATATCGAAGGACCTTATCGGTCTGGTTGTGCATCATCACGTAGCGGACGCCTGCCTCGCCAATGACGTGGAACGTCTCAAGTCTGTACTCAGGAACGCTGTCGAATGAGCCGCCCATCAGAACTGTTGCGGATGATAAGCCGAGCCTGATCGAAAGTGTTTGTGGTCAGTTGCGACGCAATGCGGCGCGCCAAGCTTGTTAGTCCGGATCGCTCAGCGTAGGAGAGTTGGCACCGCCCACGATGCGAGTCGACCGCGGCGGCGAGGTACAGCTGGTCGGCGCTGACCGGGATTCCTGTGCGCCCAGAGCCGACAAGACTCGCTACACCATCGGCGCGGATGACCTTGATGCCGGAGCGGTGGCAGCCGACGATTGCACGCTGGACACCTCATCGCGAGTGAAGCGTACAAAACGTGTCAGACCCGTACGCCCCATAAAGCCAGACCCGTAGACCACCCGACGGGCCGGGACAGAGGTCCCACGCCGGATTGGGCCCCGCGATGCCGAGCCCCCCGCCCCCTTCAACGGCTTCCAACGGGTGCAGCGACTCGCAACCGGAAGCGGCCGGCTGGGACGGGCGCGGACCCGGGCCGAGCAGTGCCACGTCTCCCAACCGCTTCCACGACCGACGTTCCACGGCCCCGGCCAGCGCGTCCGGCCGGTTAGGTCGCACCGGTCCGCCGGACCCGTCGCAACCGGTCTTGTGGCCTGGTCGGTCTGGCCGCGCCTGAGATAGACCCACAAGGGCTGGTGGTCTCTTTTCATTTCAACACCGTAGGTGGACACTGTGGTCACGGGGACGGGTCGGGACGCCCCGCTGAGACCATCCCCGACAGGCCCGCAAGGCCGAAGGAATCTCATGTCGACCCAGCTATCCGAGCACGCCGTCGCAACCTCGCCGTCCAACCCTCGCCGCGCCGCCCAGAAGTTGATCAAGGGCATGGTCAAGGCCCGCCAGGCCGCCGGTCAGAACCCGGTGATCGCCCCGACCTCGGCGAAGGCGACCCAGCCAGCGGTCGTCGTGGGCGGGAACGGCACGCCCTCCCGGCCCGCCGATGGAGTCGTCTACGTGCGGCACATGGTCAAGCCGCGGCGCGCGTTCATCCTGATCAAGAACACGAGGGTCTACGGCACCGCCAGCAACTGGGCCACCAAGGACGAGTTCAAGACCGCCGAAGAGGCAATCGCCTGGGCGAAGCGGGCCAAGCTCCGCGTCGCCGACTGAAGCCCGCTCGTCACGCCGGGTCCATCGCTGGGCCCGGCCTTCTTCTTGCCCTGAATCGGGACGCAAGAGCCGGGAGCCTTCCGCGGAGTGAGGTCCGCCTGGAGCATCACTGCGATCCAGAACTCCCGACCCTGCGTGCCGACCAGGCGTGCACAAGGTTCTACGACCAAGTCACGGACTCTCCGTGCTGGCGGAACTGACCGGCTCGAAGAGATGCTCGCGACCCTTCACCGCCTTATCGTCCGCACGCCGCTTGGTCACTCCCGCCAGGAAGATTTCCATGATCGGGGTGCCGTCCTCGCGGCGGCCTGTCTCGATGGCGAACGATGTCACCGCTACGAGCATCTGAGCCTTCTTCGCTGCTGGCATCACTTGATCTCCAGGTAGCGCAGCGGGCAGCCAGCGGCCGACCCGGCGCCGATGGTGGTCGAACCCACCCGCCAATAGAGAATTAACCCTCTTTGGCCTGTGGGATAGCGATTGGCAGCGCCGAAGAGCTGGGGGATGTACTCGACTTGAGCGCCGATCCTATCGGCGATCAAGTAGCCCTTCTTGAAGTTGCCCACGACCGCGATCTTGGTCCCGGTCACAGCACCGGTGGCCAGCGTCGAGAGCTGCGCAGTCGGAATTCCGGCGATGGGCCCGCTTCTGCCCTCGGGCATCAAGAGCGCCAACGTGGTCGATCCGGCAGGGCTCAGCTGGTAGGCGGTGTCTCCCGTGATCGGGTTCCAAACCACCGTCGAGTCGGCGAGGAAGCGGACCGGGATCGCCTGCTTGAGAGTCCACCAATCCGCATAAGCGAGCGTCGCCGTGGTCGCCGTCAGGACGCGCGAATTGGCCTGGACCAGGCCGCCGGTGCCGCCGATGTTCAGGATGCCGGCCGGCTCGTTGGAACCGGTACCGAGCAGGAACTTGGTGGCCTCGACCACCAGCTTGGCATCCATGAGCAGGCCGACGAGTTCCTGCTGGGCGGACGGATAGTCCTGGGCCCATTCGAAGCTCATGGGGACGAAGGCTGTGCCACGCGCGGTCGTCAGCGAGGGCTGCACCAGGGTCGGTGAGTTGTCGCTGACTTCGGTCGCCTCGGCACCGAATCCGGCCACGACGCCATCGCTGCTGACGCCTCTCCACGTATAGGTCGAGATCACCTCGACGCGGCTGATCTCACGCAGCGGGTTGAGCGCACCGACGTTGGTCAGCACGATGCTCGGATCGATGCTGATCGGCAAACCGAAGCCGCCCTGGGCGCCTGCGGAATCCACCATGGCCCGCTCCTGTTCAGCCAGCCTGACGCGACGCATCGCCTCCGCCTCGCGGGCCGTGAAGCTCAGATGGCCAGTCGTCGGATTGGGCAGGACCTTCCAGAAGGCGGTCGCGTAGTCGGGATCGCCGACCGCAGCCAGGTACCGAGCATCGACTCCATCGCGGTCGGTGGCCCTGAGCATTTTCTCGACTCGCTTCGCCGCTGCGTCGCTGAAGCCGTCGAGCTTCGCGCAGCGCTCAATGGCACGCAGCCCACCGTCGATGTCGGCTCTCCGGCGATTGTCCTGGTGGGACTCGGCGCTGCGCCAGTTCAGGTCCGCGGTGGCGCCGTCGCCGTCCTCGGTCCCAAAACGGCCGCTGCGGACGCCATCCCTCAGAACGTCGGCGTACTCTTCTCGCAGCAGCTGCTCGCGCTGGTCGTGCTTGCGGATCGCGGACCGCAGGTCGCCTAGGCGCTGCTGGAGGCCATCGCGGGCCTTGTCGCTCTCGCCCTTCGTCAGGCGCTCTTCGATGATTTGGATCTCGTTCTCGAGCTTGTTTTTCGCGTACGAGTTTTCCTCGATGTCGTCGCGGATCTCGCTAATCGTTCGCATGGCTACTCCTCTGAGAAATCAGAATTTTTCGATTTCTCCAGAGGCGCCACAGCAGCCCTGGCGACGGCACCGCCGTCCTTTTCGGTCCTGCCGCGATTGCGGTGCCCGTCGCCTCTGACGACAGTGAGCGCAACCCGTGTCGGTGCCCAGCGTCTTGCGACAGTGGGCGCGGAACCTGCGGTCACGATAGACCCGAGCGCCGATTCATGCAAGCGTTCAAGGCCGTCCCTCCTGCACCAGGTCCAGTCCATTTACTTCGACGAATGTCTCGGAGCCGTCTCCGTGAATCAGCCTGATCACGACCATCGGCGGCAACGATGTGCGCGGCGCGATGCGCAGCCGGACCTGATCGTTCTGGGGTCGCCGTGCTCGGCAACGCGCAACCAAAGCCTCGGGTGGCTCGGTGCATAGGTCTTGGTGGGGTAGTAATCGCGGACTGGTTCCAGAGCCGCCATCAGCGCGGCATCGAACTGGCGAAGGTCCACCGGGTGTTTGGCATCGAACTCGCGATTCCTCTCGCTCATTTACTCCTCCCCACCGGAGGGCGGCGTCGGACAAGGGCGGCAGTCATGCTGGAATCCTTGCCAGGGCTAGCTTCACGCTCTCGCGCTCAGCCTCCTCAACGGCACGCGTGCGGTCGAGCCGGTCCGAGTCAATGTGTTGCTCGATGCAATCCGTTACCAGTTGACGGAGCATCGGAGCGTCGATGGCGTCAACCTCCACGCTCTCGCCCTTGAAGCCTTTGCCGTGGCTTGAGGTCTTGGTCGGCCGGGTTGGCAGGTGCCACTTCCTGATCTGTTCACGCGTGACGGCCACCCGCTTGAAGTAGATCTCGGCGTCGGGCGCGAACCCGCGCAGTCTTCGCTCTACGTCCTTGGCGCCGAGCACGCCGCTGGGATCCCAGTCGCCGAAGTAGTAGAGGTACGTCGGCTTGTCGATGGCGGTGATGTCCTGTGCCAAAGCCCACAGGAAGGTCTCGCTGGCGAATCCGCGAACAACGTTCAGCGGCACGTCCCACTGACTGGTGACGTCGTAGAGGATGCCTGCGATGGCCTGCTTCTCGGAGAAGACCTCAACGTAGTCGGCCTGGTCGTTCCAGAGCTGTCGGCGATAGAAGTCGACCATCTCGGTCCTGAAGTCCTCGATGCCGGCGAAGCTGCGAGGCTTCATCTGCCAGCGGGTACCGTCGGTGATCCAGCGATATTTGATCCAGCGCTCTCGACGAAGCTGCAGCAGCAGGCGGCAGATCACGTTCCTGTACTCGGCCTCCGTCTTGGCGATCAGCCCAGCGGCGACGGTACGGTAGAAGACGCCGCGGACCGTCATCGGCTGCTCGGCCTCGACGATCTCGACCAATGCCACCTTGAGCTTGGCGATCTCCAGCCGGGTCCGTCGGGTTAGTGGTACATGTGCCATTAACCTCAGGCCACCTCTCTCACGACGATGCCAACTTCGACCGGGTACTCCGGGTGATCCGGAACGCCTCCCCGGCGGTGAGCGATTTCTTCTGCCAGTGAAGGTTCTCGGCATCGACGTCGAGTCGGTCTAGGCGAACTAGAACCCGCTCACCGTCAAGCAGCACCACGCAGGTCCTGTCCAGGATGGCCAACATCGTCACCGGCGTCTCGCCGTCGAGGCTCGCTCGCTGATGAGGGACAGGCTCCCGCCGCGGGTCAGCTGCTCGCATCACGTCGGCGAGGTTCATCGCGGCTCCTCGGGCGGCGTCCAGACGTGCCCGCAGCTATGGCACCGGCGCTGTGGCTGGCCTTCTGGACCCCAGCTAAACGCGAATCTCAAGCACCTCGGGCACCTGATCCACTTCATGATTCGGCCTCCCGCAGTCGGCGCTCGAATGCCGCTCTCGCCTCCGGCTTGCCCTGGATCTTGCCAATGCCATCGCTGGCCACCATGTCTCCGTACTGGAGGTCTATGAGTGCGGTGTCGAGCTTCTCGTCTTCGGCCACCGGCAAACGTCCGCGCCGCCGGTCGTCTTCAGCCAGGCTGGTCGTGCCCTTCACATCCCCGATGGCTGCGACCGCGCCGGCGAAGCGCGGATCGAAGACCCAGTAACCGTGCGACGAGTCCCATCGACGCGACGTGCTCGGGACAGCCGCCTTAAACGCCACCACCGCGGAAGTGAATGCCTCGCCTCTAGCCCGAGAGCGGAACGCCAGCCACTCAGGCATGACTTTCGTCTCCCCGGTACCCGCGGTTTTCGTTGAAGTCGGTATCACGAGGTCTTTGACGACCACGGGTACCGTGGGAGTCAAAGCCTCGTGGTGTTACCGATAGGTAACACCTAGAGGCATAGGCTGGGCTGGGCTGGGTAGGCGTCTCCGCTATCGCGTTACTAACGCGTCTCGTAACGCGTCTACAAAGGAGAGTCATTTGGCCCGCCTTTTCGCAGCCGCTTTCTGCGCCGCCTTTCGCCTCCACCTGGCTTGCCGCTGACGTGTCGCCTCCCGACTGTTGAGCACGTCCTGCTTGCTCCGGTTCTGTTCCAGCCAGCCGGCGATTTCGTAGCCGTCCAGTTCCTCGATCCAGAGTCGCCAGGTCAGGAGTTCGCTTATCGCCGAGTTCAGGCACTCGGGCTCGGTGAGGCCGAACATCGAGGCCACCCTCGCCACCTCGTCCCGCGTGATCCGGCCATCGGTCAGCTTGTCGGCGGCATAGGTCCAGCAGTTGTCGTGCAGCCGATAAGCGCGGTCGCTGAGGGCTGACAGCGTCGGGTCGGTCCATGCCCCGTCGTCCTTCTGTGCCCAGGTCATAACGCTCGCTCGGGACGGGCTGCGATACCATGGTGGTCAGGCCCGGCGTGCTGGTGATGCAGCATGTGGGGCCTCCTTTTTTGTCGAGGCGTCGTTTCTCTTGTGCGATCGTCGCCGTACGGGCGGGACGATCTCAATGCTCTTCGCCGGTGGTACCGCGACCAGGAGCTCGGCGCCTTCGAGGATCGGGATCTTCTTCAGCGCGTCGACGAGCCGACGCAACGTGACTTCACGGACTCGCGTGCCGCGCCGTCTTATCCGGGAGAGAGTTTCCTCGCGGACGCCGGCCTTCTTCGCCAGCTGGCGCATGGTGATGCCGCGGATCGCGGCCTCATGGTCGAGCACGCTGATGTCGAGGTAGAGCCCGTCACGGCGAGCGCTCTCTGTCGGCCGCACTTCTCGCATCACAGATCCTCCGCCCGGGCCTAGGCCCCGGATTTCTGTGACTGCGAAGCGATCCTATGTGTGGACCGATCGGCGTCTTTTGCCAGCTACGGCGTGGTGGCGTCCTGATTGGCGCCATCCCGATATTTGCCGACATCTAGTTTGCATAATCGAAAGCTCATGTCAACGGCGGCGCTACCCCGATGACCGAGGGCTCTTGTGGTAGTCGGCCATCGCATCGTAGAGATCAGTCGCCGAGGGATGCGAGTACGTCTCGGCGATCATCGACAAATCGCTGTGGCCGAGAATCCGTTGCAGCGTCACCGGGTCGTTCTTGACGCGCATCCAGTCGGTGGCGAAGGAATGGCGCAGGAGGTGCGGGTAGGTGCGCTTGGTGATGCCGGCGCGCTCGGCGGCGACGTCCACCATGTTCTCGGCGCTGCGCTTTTGTAGAGGCGCGTACTCGCCGTTGGGACGACGCCGGTTGGTGATGAACAGGCGGTCGGTGTAGGCGTCGTTCGGCCGATGCAGCGTCAGAGAACGGAGGGCGTTGTAGAGCGAAGGCCGGACCGGGACCTCGCGTGCGCTGTCGCCCTTGGCACCACCGCCGCGCGAGCTATGTCGGATCAGCACGAAGCGACCGTTGCGGCCGCGGTCGTCGAGGTCGTCGACGGTGAGCGCCAGGGCCTCGCCGAGACGCATCCCGGTCCAGCACAGCAACTCGAGCAGCGCCCGGTCGCGGATCGTCGGCGCCGATTCGATCAAGTCGTCCATCTCCTTCCGGCTGAGGACCTGGTCGCGGAGGTCTCGACGAGGAACCTTCGGCCGCGGCACCACCACGCCCTCGGGCATGCGCTTGCTCGCCCACTTCACGAACTGGCGCACAGCACGCAAGTAGGTCGAGACGGTGGCGGGTGCGAGGCGGGCGCCGTTGTCTTTGGTCCGCGAGTTGAGGTCGGCGGCGAGGCGGTCGATGGCGCGCTGGTCGAGCTTGGCCAGGCGGTCGATGCCCTGCTCCCGACAGAAGGGCAGGAGCACCCGCTCCAGACCGAACTCATAGAACTCGCGAGTCCGATGGTTGCGGGATCGGGCCTCGACGGCGACCAGGTAGTCGGTGACCGCCTGCTCTAGCTCGGTCTGTACTCCGCCGGGTATGACTCTGACCTTCGGTCTCATAATGGCGCGGTTGCCTCCTTTGGCGCGGTCCTATGGCATTTGACCCTGCAAATGTTACGGCCGCGTCGGGCCTGGGTCAAGCCATGGTCAAGTGCCATACCAGAATACGGCTTGTCCGGTTTCGGAGGCGCGCGCAGGCCACGGTTTCTGCCGACCAACCCCCAGTCAGGTGCGCTACCGAGCTGCGCTACTCCCCGATCGGGGTAATCGTACCTGCGCGCTTTTTGAGGAGCGTCCTGCGCCGCCGGGCGGAACTACCTGCGGCCGCCGTAGGCGACCAGGCCCCGGTGAGTCGAGCTGAAGCCGGCCTCGCGGAGCACCGCATTGAGCGGTGAGTCCGTGACTGGCGTTCCATCGACCCGCTGCAGCTCCACCCTTCCCGCGAGGACGGCCATCCCGATCAGCGCGCGCAGGTGATCGATCGAGACCACGCCATTCGTGAGCAGCGACCGGCCGCCGCGCTCGAGGTAGAGGACGAGCCTGCCGCCGTCCAGCACGCAGTAGGCGCCGGCCGCGCGCGCCATCCGTCCATCCGAGCGCGGCCAGGCCAGCACCGACCCATAGGAGTTGGCGGGGTCGCATGCGGCCAAGGCGAACACGCCGTCATCCTGCTCGCGCAGGGCACGCAGCCGGTCGACCGCCCCGGGCAGTGCGAACTGCGATCCGCCCAGGCCCTCCACGAAATAGCCTCGCCGGATCCGCCCCGACTCCTCCATCGCCCTCAACACCGGGTATAGGCCCGCGAACCCACCTGGCCATCCCTCCCCCGCGACCGACTCACGCGTCAGCACTCCGTATCGCTGCAGGAGCACGCCCGCGGCCGCGTGGAGCCTTTCGGTCGGGCTCGCGCCGGCGCCGACGAGATCCGTGACCAGGGACCATCGGCCCGAGGCCCTTGGCTGGGTCAGCCGAGGCAGGCGAGGCCTGTGCGCCGGTCGCCTCGCCGCCGGTCCCAGGAGTCGCAGCGGCGCGAACGTGTCGTTGGTCACCTCGCCCGCCCAGACCAGGTCCCACAGGGCGTCGAGGATGGCTTCCTCATCGCCGCCGCCGCAGGCCGCGTAGAGGTCGCGAAAGAAGCTCGCGCCGCGCGTGCGCAGGTGGTCGCGCAGCCGCACGTGCAGGTCGTCTGAGGGTGCATCGACGGCCTCGGGCACCAGGCGAGGCGCGTCGCCGCGAAGGTAGAGGGCGACGCGCCCATCAGACGATCCGATGGAGCCGCGGCCGACCCACACCACCTCGCCCATCGAGATGAGCTCGTCGAGCAGACGCGGGTTGTAGCCGGCCACGCGGCTCGCGATGACGTCGCGCTCGATGGCGCTGGCCGGCAGCGCCGCACCCTGCAGCTGGAACACGACCTCGAGCAGCCGATCCACCCCACCGGCCCTGGCGCCGATACCGTGCCACGCGGGAAGGAATCGGGCCAGCGTCTCGGGCGGGACCGACTCGACCTCGCGCCGAAGCGCCGCCAGGGAACGACGGCGAAGCATACGCAGCACTTCCGGATGGCAGTGCTCGCGGCCGTGCGCGGCCGGCCGAAATTCTCCCGCGATGACGTCGCCACGCGCGAACAGCTGCGAGAGCGCGCCCTCGACCGCGATGGCGCCAAGATTCCATCGCTCGACGATTTCCGACGCCACGAACGGCACGTGCGTGCGCGCCCACCGGCGGAGCAGCGAGACGAGCGGCTCGGCGCCCGGCTCCAGGAACGCATCGGGCAAGCCCACGGGAAGCGTCACGCCCAGCGCCTCCCGA
>Ga0207684_10004796_pt1 | contig 12669 bp, 7 predicted proteins | sample KBSK5501metaG_FD_184342 | JGI IMG/M metagenome (GOLD analysis project Ga0207684, IMG submission 184342) | Corn, switchgrass and miscanthus rhizosphere microbial communities from Kellogg Biological Station, Michigan, USA - KBS K5-50-1 metaG... | ecosystem: Host-associated > Plants > Roots >...
CGCGGTCATCGCCGCGACCGCGTGGTGGGCGCTGCCGCTGCTCCTCCAGGGCCGTTACTCCTTCAACTTCCTCCCCTACGTGGAGCAGTCGGCCACCACCACGAAGACGATGTCGGCCACGGCATTCCTGCGCGGCACGGGCAACTGGACGGCCTACTTCAACCTGGGCGCCCCCTGGCTGTCGGCCGGCTGGGCCGTGGTGTCCAGCCGGCTGGCCATCGCCGCGTCCGCCATCGCCGCGGCGGCCGGGCTGTACGGCCTGGCCCGGCGCGACATGCCCGAGCGCCGCTGGCTGTGCCTGTCGGCCGGGCTGGCCGCGCTCGCCGCGCTGGCCGGCTACGCGGGCCCGCTCGGCGGGCCGCTGCACGGGCTCGTCGACAGCCTGCTCAACGGCACGTTCGCCCCGTTCCGCAACCTCTACAAGCTCGAGCCGGTCCTCGCCGTGGCGCTCGCGCTGGGCATTGCGCACGTGCTCGGCCGCGCCCGGCACCAGACACTGGGCCGCCCGTACCAGTCCCGCCGGGTGATGGCGAGCATCGTGCTGGCCCCGGTGGTCGCCGCCTGCCTGGCCGGCCTCGGACTGCCCTACCTGGCCGGCCAGATCCTGCAGCCGGGCTCGTTCACCCGGATCCCGGCCTACTGGTCATCGGTCGCGAGCTTCCTGGCGTCCCGTTCTCCCCACCAGACCGCCCTGGTCATCCCGGCCGACAGCCACGGCCTCTACCTCTGGGGCGACCCGATCGACGATCCGCTCGAGCCGCTCGCCACCTCGCCCTGGGCCCAGCGCCCCCAGGTCCCGTACGGGGGCGCGGGCTCGCAGGCCTTCCTCGAGACCGCGGAGAACGCCTTCGAGTCCGGCCAGCAGGTCCCCGGCCTGGCCGCCTTCCTGCAGCGCGCCGGCGTCCGCTACGTCGTGGTGCGCAACGACCTCAACCCCACGGTGCTCGGGTACACCTCCCCGCAGTTCGTGCGGCAGACACTGCAGCTGTCCGGGTTCGTCCGGGTTGCCGCGTTCGGCCCGGCGATCACCGGCGCCACGACCAACCCGGGGGCCGCTCCGCAGATCACGGCCTACCTGCCGCGATACCCGGCCGTCGAGATCTACCAGGCGGCCAGCCCGGCCCAGCAGGCGCCCGCCCCGGCGGTCGCGCTGCCGGTCAGCGGCACCGCGCTGGTCAACGGCGGGCCCGACTCGATGCTCCAGCTCGACGGGCAGGGCATCCTCGGCGACCAGCCCGCGGTCATCGCGGGCGACCCCACGTCCGCGCGGCCCGCGCTGTGGGCCGTCACCGACGGGCAGCGCCGGCAGGACAACGCGTTCGGGCTGGTCAACGCCAGCGCCTCCTACACCTACACGGCTCAAGAGACCAACCCGCCCGACAGCCCGCTCGGCGGGGGCAACGGCCCGCCGCGGCAGCTGCTGCCGGTGCCTGCCGCCGGCCATCAGACGGTTGCCCTGCTGTCAGGCGCCGCCAGCGTGACCGCGTCCTCGTACGGTTCCTGGATCACCTACCAGCCGAAGTACGACCCGGTCAACGCGTTCGACGGCAACAGCTCGACCGCCTGGGCCGAGGGCAGCCCGCAGACTCCCGTGGGCCAGTGGATCCAGATCACGTTCGATCATCAGCTCAGCCTGCCCGGCAGCATCGGCGTCCAGCTGCTTGACGACACGTTCAACCGGTCCATCGCGAACCAGCTCCGGGTCAGCACCGCAGCCGGCCAGGCCACCACGACGACGATCCCGAGCAGCGCCACGCAGCAGCTCCGGGTCCGCCCCGGCCCGACGACGTGGCTGCGGATCACGATCGCCGGGGCCAGCAACGTCGTCGCGGGAAACCCGGGCGCGGGCATCGGGGAGGTGCTGATCCCCGGCGTCCGGGTGACCCGCTACCTCCAGCCGGCGGAGGACTCATCGATCCGCAGCGCCGGGTCGGTGGCGTTCTCGTTCCACCAGGCCGCGCCGGCGCCGACCGGCCAGGCCGACCCCGGCGCGACGATGCCGATCGCGCGCCAGTTCAGCCTGCCGGTCCCGCTGCAGCTGCAGCTGACCGGAACGGCGGTGGCGCAGCCGAGTACCGGCCTGCAGAACCTGCTGGGCAGGATCGCCCCGCCGAAGCGGACCTCCCTCCTGGTGAGCGCCAGCTCCACCTGGGGATCGCTGCCGGAGTTCGGGCCGGACAACCTGTTCACCAGCACCTCGACGCCCTGGATCGCCGGCTCCTCGAACCCGGTCCTGTACCTGAACTGGCGGAGCTTCCGGCGGATCTCGCAGATCGTGGTGCAGCCCGCGTACGGCTTCGCGGCCGCGCCGACCAAGGTCAAGGTCACCAGCTTCTTCGGAACCCGCGTAGCCACGATCGGCCTGGGCGGCGTGGCGACGCTCTCGCCGCCGCTGGTCACCGACCAGATGGACCTCAGCTTCCCCGGCTGGTCGTCGACCGCCCAGGCGGGCATCCAGCAGGGGCAGCCCGTCCTGGGCCTGGCCAAGCTGAGCATCCCGGCCCTGTCGCGGCTGCGGGTCACTCCCCCGAGCGCGCAGACCCAGTTCAGCCTGCCCTGCGGCCGCGGCCCAGCGATCACGCTGGACGGGCAGAGCTACCGGACCGCGGTCAGCGGGACGCTCGGGCAACTGGCCGGGAACCTGCCGGTCCAGGTCCGGCTGTGCACTCCCGGCTCCACGCTCAGCCTCGGCAGCGGCCAGCACCGGCTGCTCGCCTCCCCCGGGCTGTTCACGTGGACCGACGTGGCCCTGCAGAGCGGCGGCCCGCAGCCCGCCGCGCCGGCCCGCGCCCTGAAAGTGCTGAGCTGGCAGCCCGACAGCCGCACGGTGAGCATCGGCCCCGGCCAGGCTGCCTACGTCGAGGTGCACCAGAACGACAACCCCGGGTGGTCGGCGTCGCTCAACGGGCAGAGCCTGTCTCCGGTCCGGCTTGACGGCTGGCAGCAGGGTTTCATCGTTCCGGCGGGCGCGGGCGGCGTCATCACGATGACGTTCGCCCCGGCGACCGTGTACCACGTCGGCCTGGCCGTGTCGATCCTGGCCATCCTCGGCCTGCTCGCGATCGCCTTCGGCTGGCGGCGGTGGCCCGCCTACGTGTTCCCGCTGGCCTACATCATCGAGGTCGGCTGGAGCGTGCAGCTGAAGGCGGGGCGCGGGGCGGCCGTGTGGGTGCCGCTCGAGCTGCTGCTGGTGCTGGCCGTGGCCGTGGCGGTGCTGGCCGTCGTCCGGTTCCGTGGTGGTCCCAGCCGTAACGTTCCGCGGGCTGATGTGATGCGGCGCACCCAGCAGTCGGTCGCGAGCCTCGCGGCCGCGAGCTCGGCCAGGATCCGGCACCGGGCGGGCGGGCGCTCCGATGCCCTGCAGCGCTGGATCGGCCCGGTGGCCATCGGCGTCCTGGTCCTGCTGGTCGGCGGGCCGGTCGTGCTCGCCGTGCCGGTGCTGGTCGTGACCGCAGCCCTGCGGCCGCGGTGGATGCCGGTCATCTCGCTCGTGGCCATGCTCCTGGCCGGGTTCATCGCCGCGACCGCGGCCGCGCCTGCCACGGTCGGCTCGGGCACGTTCGGGCCGGCCGCGCAGGCCTGCGCGCTGGTGGCGCTGGCGGCCGCGCTGATGCCCCGGGTCGCATCGCCCGCCCGGCGGGACGGATGGCAGCCATCGCGCCCGCTGCCGGCCCTGGGCCGCAGGCCGCCGCTCCCCGCGCCCGAGCGGCCCCTCGAGCCGCTGCCGCTGCCCGCGCCCCACCGGGCGCCCAGCGGCGCGCCGCCGCGGCCGGCCGCGCCGGCGGTCCCGGCGCGCGGCACGGGCGCCCCCGCCCGGGGCAGCGGCGGGATGGCCGGGCGGGGCGGGCAGGGCAGGGGACTGTGATGCGGACCGAGCCGCGGCCGCGGGCCGCATTCCGTGCGCGAGATGCGTCGCCGCGGGCCACGGCCCGCAGGGCGGGGTCCCTGCCGCGGGTGCCGTTCGGGATCGCCGACGAGCTGAGCTGCTATTACGACGCGCCGTCCGAGCCCTGCAACGTGCACCTCGAGGTGCAGGTCGCCGGCCGGCTGGACGAGCCTGCGCTGCGCCTCGCCATCCGGGCGGCCCTGGCCGAGCAGCCCCGGGCGCTGGTCCGCCGGGCCCGTGGCGGCTGGTGGCAGCGCGGCTATGCGTGGGAGGTCCCCGGGGATCCGGACCTCGACCCGCTGAGCCTCACCACCTGGGCCGACGACCGGGAGCTCGCGGAGCGGCGGACGCGGTTCCTGGCCACCGCGCCCCCGCTGGACAGCTCGCCCCCGGTCCGGCTGCTGCTCGCGGCCGGGCCAGGCGGGGACTGCCTCATCCTCAACGCGCATCACGCCGCGCTCGACGGGATCTCCTGTCTCGGGCTGCTGCGCGGGATCGCGCGGCACTACGACGCGACCACCAGCTCCGCCGGTCCGGCCGCCTCCGCCGTCCCCGCTGCCTCCGCGCCAGCGGCGCCGGTGCCCGCCTCCGCCGACCCCGCCGACGCCGCCGCGCCGGCCAGCCCGCCCGCGCGAGCCCGGGGCCTGCTGCCGCGGCCAGCGGCCAGGATCGCCGCCGAGGTCACGTCGGGCCGGGACGGCTACGGGTTCGAGCTGATCACCTGCGAGCGCGTGCCCAGAATGCCGGATGCCGGCCCAGGTCCGCGCGCGACCGTTAACGACCTGCTCATCGCCGCGCTGATCGTGGCCATCGGCCGCTGGAACGCCGCCCACGGCCGACCGCCGGGCCGGGTTCGGATCACCATGCCGGTGAACGCCCGGGCGCCAGGCCAGGCCGGCGCCGCAGGCAACCTCTCGCGCCTCACCGCGGTCACCGCGCAGCCGCCCGGCGGAGGCGGCGACGTGCGGCCGGTGGCTGCGGACGTGGCCGCGCAGACCCTCGCGGCGAAGAACCGGCCCGGCCCGCAGGTCGACCCCCTCAGCCGCGCGCTGGCCGCGGCGTGGTGCCCGGCAGCGGTCAAGCGCCGGCTGCTGCGCCTGGCGCTGCGCACGGCCGGGCCCCTGATCTGTGACACGTCCCTGGTTACCAACCTCGGCATCATCGCCGACCCGCCCCGCTTCGGGCCGGCGCCCGCCACGAGCATGTGGTTCTCGACGTCCGCGCACATGCCCCGCGGGCTGTCGGTCGGCGCGATCACGCTCGCCGGACGGCTTCACCTGTGCCTGCGGTACCGCCATGCCCTGTTCACCGCGCCCGCGGCGGCCCGGTTCGCCGGGTCCTACGCGGCCGCGCTGGGTGAGATCACGAGCCAGGAGGTCGATAGTGACCGGCAGCACTGACGGCGGGCTGGCGCTGGCGCTCCTGGCCACGACGGCGTACAACTCCGGCCTGATCGTGGAGAAGCAGGCGCTCGGCCAGCTCCCCGCGATCAGCGGCCGCCGGATCGTCTCCCTCGCGATGACGCTGGGGTCGTCGCCGCGGTGGCTGACCGGCTTCGCCCTGATGCTGTGCGGCCTGGCGTTCCAGGTCCTGGCCCTGATGCTCGCCCCGGTGACCGTGGTCCAGCCCGCGATCGCCAGCGGCGTGGCCGTCGTCCTCGTGCTGTCCAGGCTCGTGCTGCGCGAGCACCTCGGCCGCGGCGAGTACCTGTGCGTCGCGGTGATGGCCCTGGCCGTCATCCTGCTGGCGCTCTCGGCCGGGAGCGCGGCCGGGGAGGTGGGCCACCGCTTCGGCGGCCTGCAGGCGGCCGCCGTGGCCATCCCGTCGGTCCTGATCGCCGTGGCGGCCGGGGGCAGCGCGCTGCGCGCGGGCGCGCGCAAGCACGGGCCTCCGGTGACCGGAGTGTCCTACGGCATCGCCACCGGGCTGCTGTACGGCGTGGCCGCGCTGGCCATCAAGGCGCTGTCCGGCGCGCTTGTGAACCGGCACGGGGCCGCGAACATCCTGATCACCGTGCTGTCGTCGCCGTACCTCTACGTGATGGGGGCCTGCTCGGCGGGCGGCCTGCTACTGTTCCAGACCGCGCTGCAGCGGTGCCGCATCGCGATCGTGGCCCCCGTATCGAACGTGCTCGGAAGCATCTACTTCATGGTGGCCGGTACCTGGCTGTTCCATGAGCGGCTCCCCTCGGACCCGGCGCTGCTCGCGCTCCGCCTCGGCGGAATCGTGATCGCCGTCGGCGTGGTGGTGCTGCTGTCCCGGCAGGGCGCGGCGGAGCTGGCCGACGTGACGGTGCGCGGGCGAGGGGTGGCGGCGGGTGGGCGAGGGCGGGTGGGCGGGCGAAGAGCAAAGCGAGGCGAATCCGGCGTTACGAAAGGAGAGATTCATGGCCCTGGACGAAGCGCTGCTTGAGATTCTGGTCTGCCCCATTGACAAGCGGGGCCTGCTGTACTTCGCCGATGAGGCATTGCTGTACAATCCGCGGCTGCGCCGCAGTTACCGGATAGAGAACGGCATTCCGGTCATGCTCGCCCAGCAGGCCGCCCCGGTGGCGGACGACGAGCACGACCGGCTGATCGAGCGGGCGCGCAGCGGCAACGCCGTCGGGACCTCGGCGGACGGTCGGGACGGTCAGTGGGGGAACACGGTCCCGGAGGTGGAGGGCACCACGACGCCCGCCTGAGCGCCCCCGATGCACAGCCCGGGGACTGCCGGGCCCGACAGGACCACGTTGTTCGCGGTTCCCCGGACCGGGAGGTAGGCGTCGTGCAGGCCCTGCCGCACGGTGAGCACCTGTGAGCTCGTCCCGTACCTGACCATCGCGTAGTTCCCGCTCACCGTCCCCGACGCGAGGTAGGCCAGGTGGAGCACCTGGCTCGTCGTCGGTGTCGGATGCACGAAATAGACCTCCACCCGGCCTCTCTTCACCGACTGGCAGTTCTGGCCCCGGACGCCGGGAACGCCTCCCTCGCCGAGCACGAGCGCCTGGCGCAGTCTGCCGTCGGCGCCGAACACCATCAGGTGATCGATGGTCCCGTCCGGCCGCGGGGTAAACCGCAGGCCCGCCTTGGCCGCAGCGCTCTCCATCGGCCCGACCACCTGGGAGACGTACGCGTACCGGCCGAAGTCGCCGAGCATGACCGAGGAGGGTACCGGCTCATCGAAGATCACCGTTCCCCTCGGCGCCTGCGCGACCGCGGCCCTGGCGTTGGCGATGAAGGTCCGGTTCGGAGAGCTGGTCGTGACGTTCAGGTAGGCCTGGACCGACCACACCGAGCCGATGACGAGCGCGCCGACCGCGCCGGCCGCCGCCATCCGTCCTGGCTGGCCCGCGAAGGAGGCGGGCCAGCGATTCCTGATGGGGTCCGGGCTTCCGACCACCGGCCAGAACGCCAGGCCCAGGCAGATGGCCAGGACCGGAGCGGCATCGGCCACGTAACGCGTCTCCAGGCCGATGAGATGCGGGCCCAGCTCCGTGATCCGGCCGATCAGGACCGGGACGATGTCGGCCGCGAGCAGCCATCCGCCGAGGATCGCCCAGGCCCGCCAGGCGCGGACGTGGGACCAGATGCTGGCCACGATGACTGCGGCGGCGACGATCAGCGACAGCCAGGCCAGCGCGCCGGGCGGCGCCGAGTACGCGTATGCCGCGTCGCCCGACGGGAGCCATTGCCAGGGCCCGCCGAGGGCACCCGGCACGAAGGTGTCCTTGATGATCTCCGCGATGAAGGTAAGCACGCCGGCGTTGCTGCCCGGGATGCCCGGGCGTACCGAGGATGTGTGCAGCGACACCAGGAGTATGGCGAGATACCCGGCCACGACGGCCAGCTGCAGCGCCCAGCCTCGCCAGTAGTCCACCAGGCTCCGGCCGATCGCGCGCAGCCAGGGCCCCTCGGCGAGGAACGCCGATGTGACGCCGAGCATCAGCAGCGGCAAGATCAGGGCCTTCTCGAAGAAGACCAGCCCGAGGACCAGCCACGCCGCAGCCGCGACCGCATGCCGGAAGCGCCTGGTGCGCACGTAGCACACCTGGGCGTTCAGCGCCATGAACGTGGCTATCTGCAGCGGGAGCGACTCGATGCCCGACGTCCACCAGCCGAGATCCGGCATCGTCAGCGGGGTGAGCAGGTAGACGGCGAGCGGTATCAGGATGGCCGGACGGGTCCCGAAGAGCGTCCGCAGCAGCCGCAGTGCCGCCAGGTCCGCGGCGGCCAGCATCACCACCGTAATGGTTCCGGCCAGCCCCCAGCTGTACGGCGTGATCCTGGCCACGACCCAGGCCACGGCGTAAACCCCGGGGATCAGGTGGCCTGCTCCGACATACGTCAGGTAACTCCAGCTGAAGGAATGGCTCAGGGCCAGCTCGATGACGTGGAAATCGTCCTGCCGGAAGTAAAAATGGCCGAGGAATACAGATTTCCAGATCAGCTGGGCCACGATCAGCACAAGAGCGCCGAGCAGGACGCCACGGTCACGGGCGCGAACCCACGCCGCCAGCGCGGCCCAGTCGATGACCTCGGCGGACTCGCCCCGGTGCCCTCGCGGTGCGACCGGGACCGGGACGGCCTCCGGGCGGCGCTCAAGCTCCCCGCCGCTCCAGTTCGCCTCTCCGCCGGCCTGATTCACGGCGCACAGCCTAGCGGCGTCTCCGGATGATTGCTACTAAACAGTAACAGAGGTAATCTGCCATGCTCGCCCAGCAGTCCGCCCCCGTCGCCGACGATGAGCACGCCCGCCTGATCGAGCGGGGCGCGCGGTGGCGGCGCCGTTGAGACGGCGGCGAGAGGTCACTTACTGGGCCGGGATCACCGGTCCCGAGGCCGACGGCACCACGAACCCCACCTGCAGGTTGTTGACGCACAGCCCTCGGACCGCCGGCCCCGAGACGGTGACGGTGTCCGCCCTGCCCCGCACCGTAAAGTAGGCGTCATGCAGGCCCAGCAGCACCGTGAGCACATGTGAGTCGCTCCCGAAGCTGACTATCGCGTAGTCCCCGCCCACGTTCGCCGTCGTGACGTACGGGATGTGCAGCACCTCGGTGCTGCTGCTGGTCGGGACCGGGAACCGGACGACCATGACTCCCCGGCGCACCGGCTGGCAGTTGCGGCCGGCCGGGATCGGGAAGCTGTCCTGGCCGAACACAGCCACCTGGTGCAGCCTGCCGTCGTCAGCGAACACCATGAGGTGATCGATCGTCCCGTCCGGCCGGGCCACAAACCTGATGTTGGCTGCGGACCTGGAACTCTCCATCGGTCCGATTACCTTGGCGGATAGCGCGTCCGAGCCGAATGCGCCGATCATGACCTGCGCCGGCACCGGCGAGTCAAAAACCATCGTCCCGGCCGGCGCCTCGGCCACCGCGGCCGCGGCGTTTGTAAGGTAGAGCTTGGTCGCCTGGCCCGAAGTCGTGTTCTCGAGGTCCTGGACCGACCAGATGGAGCCGATGACGAACGCCGCGACCAGGCCGACAAAGACCGTGCGTCCCGTCTGCCGCCAGGCCGGTACCACCAGCCGCCGCCGGGATGCTTCTGGTGTCCCGGCCAGCGGCAGGAACGCCAGGCCCAGGCAGATGGCCAGGACGGCGACGGCGTCGGACACGTAATGGGTATCGAGCGCGAGGACTGCGGGGCTCAGGTAGATGATCCGGCCCAGCAGCACGGGCACCGCGTCGGCCGCGACCAGCCACAGCGCCAAGATCGCCCAGGAACGCCAGGCGTACCTGCGGGACGCGATGCTGGCCAGGATGACGAGGACGGCCACAATCACCGACAGCCAGGTCAGCAGGCCCGGCGGCGAGGCGTCGGCGTATTGCGCGTCGCTGATGGGCAGCCAGCGCCATGGCCCGCCTAGGGCGCCCGGCACAAAGTTGTCCTTCAGCAGATCGGAGAAGAAGGTGAATACTGCGCCGACCTGACTGGGGACCTTTGGCTGCACGGTCGAGGTCGCCTGCGAGGTCGCGAGCACCACGGCGTAGACGGCCAGCAGCGCCGCCTGGAGCAGCCAGGACGCCTTGTATTCCAGCAGGGATCGGCCAATGCTCCGCAGCCAGGGCCCTTCCACGAGGAACCCTGACGTGACTGCCAGCAGCAGCACCGGCAGGATCAGGGCTTTCTCGAAGAAAAGCAGCCCGAACGCCACCCATGCGGCGGCCGCGATCGCGTGCCGGAAGCGACCGGTCCGCACGTAATACACCTGTGCGTTCAAGGCCATGAAGATGGCTACCTGCAGCGGCAGCGACTCCATCGCCGCCGACCACCACCGCAGGTCTATCATCGTCAGCGGGCAAAGCAGGTATATGACCAGCGGCATCAGGATCGCCGGGCGGTACCCGAACAGCGTCCGCAGCAGCCGGAGCGCCGCGATGTCCGCCGCTGCCAGCAGGATCGCGCTGATCGCGGCGGCGAACGCCCAGTTGTACAGCGCGGTCCTGGCCATGACCCAGGCGATCGCGTAGACCCCGGGAAGCAGGTGACCTGCTCCGTTGAGCGTCAGGTACGACCAGGTAAAGGAATGACGGAGCGCCAGCTCGGAGAAGTGAATATCGTCCTGGTCTCGGAGAAGTGAATATCGTCCTGGTAGAGATGGTAATGATTAAGGAAGACGGACTTCCAGATCAATTGCGCGACGATCAGGACGAGGCCGGAAAGCATCACGCCGTGGTCGCGGATCCACCCCGCAACGTCCGCCCAGCCGATGACGTTCGCGGTCTCATCGCCACGGTAGGGAACCCGGGGGTCCTCCGGAAGGCGTTCCGGGAGCCTCTGCGGGCGTCGCTCCAGCTCTCCGCCGGTCTGCGCCACGGCGCCTAGTCTAACGTTGTACCCCGAATGGTCATAATGGCGTAACAGAATAGGATCAGCCGGATCTGCTCCTCCCATTGCCTGCGCGTTCACCCTGACCTCGGGCAGCAGCCGCTCGTAGGCGTCGAGATCGACCTGCCCGGCCGGGCCCGACGACGCGGCCAGCGCCACCGCGTGCGCGAGGGTTTCCGGCCACGACCAGCCCAGCGCGATGCCCGGCACGAACCCGGCGGTCAGGGCGTCGCGGGACGCGTCCGCCGCGACCGCGGACCGTTCTGGAGTGATGCGAGGCGACGCCGCGCGGCGGCCGGCGAGCTCGGCGCTCCACCGCCCCTCCGCGGTGATCGCGCTGACCCGGCCGCCAGACAACACGGCCACGGCTCGCGCTCCGTTCGCGATGAGCGCCTCCGGGTCCTTGTCCTCCGGCTCGGGTATGACCAGGGCCGGGCGCCTGCTGACCCCGTGCCACAGGGCGCTGCCGCCCGCGTCGAGCACGACCGGGACGCCGGCCTCCGCCGCGTAGGTGGCCAGCGAGCCGTACGTCTCGGCCGGAAGGCCGGCCGGCAGGCTCCCGCTGAGCACCGCCGCGGTGGCGTCGGCCATGAGCGAGCGGTAGTCGGCGGCGAGCCTTCCCAGTTCCTCGGTGGTGATGTACGGCGCGGGCTCGTAGAAGGTTGTAAAGTCACCCGCCGGGCCAGCCACCTCGATGACCCGCCGGGACTCCCCGCTGATCCAGGTGAACTGCGTGGCGACCCCGGCCTGGGCCAGCTCGGCCCGGATCGTCTCCCCGGAAGCGCCGCCGACCAGCCCGGCCGCCACCACGTCGTGACCGAACGTGTGCAGCAGCCGGGCCACCGTCAGGCCCCGCCCGCCGGTCCGGTAACTCACCCGGCGGACCAGGTTCGCGCCGCCCAGCCTGACCTGCTCGGTCTCATAGCCCACGTGCAGCGCCGGGTTCAGCGTGACCGTCACGATCACGCTGTGTCCCCCGCTCGCCTCCGGGAGCCCGCTGGCTCATTCGCGTTCACGCCAGCTCCGCCGCCGCGATGGCGCCAAGCTCCCAGCAGGCCTCCAGGTCGGCCGGGCCCGGGGGGCCGATCACGCTGACCGCCGGGCGGGCACGGCGCCAGTTGAGGCCGGTGGCGATGGCCTCGACGGCCCGGACCGCGCCGCCGGTGTCGCTGGCGCCGTGCACGTACAGCGCGTACGGCCGGCGCTGCGTCGCCTCCAGGCACGGGTAGTAGATGCCGTCGAAGAAGTGCTTCAGCGCGCCGGACATATAGCCGATGTTGGCCGGCGTGCCCAGTAGGTAACCATCGGCAGCGAGCACGTCCGCCGCGGCCGCGGTCAGCGCAGGCCTGATCACGACCTCGACGCCCTCGACCTCCTCGTTGCCCGCTCCGGCCACCACGGCCTCGAACATGGCCTGCATCGCGGGCGACGCCGTGTGGTGCACGATCAGCAAGCGGGGCATGGGCCCGCAGCATACCGGGCAGGCGTAACACGCGAATGTGGTCGTCCCGGCGGCCGCGGCTACCCTGGCCGTATGCGCCCGCCGGTTGCCGCATTGGTCGATGCGTGCTGTGTGCTGGCGTTCGTGGCCATCGGCCGCGCCAGCCACGACCATGGCGGGTCCGCGGCCGGCCTGGCCAGCACCGCGTGGCCGTTCCTGACCGGGCTCGCGGCCGGCTGGCTGGTGACCCGCGCCTGGCGGCGCCCGGCCGCGATCGTCCCCGGCGGCGTGGGGGCGTGGCTCGGCGCGGTCGCGATCGGCATGATCCTGCGGGTCGCGGCCGGCCAGGGCACGGCGCCCGCGTTCATCGGCGTCGCGCTGGCGTTCCTGGGGCTGTTCCTCCTCGGCTGGCGCGCCGCCGCCAGGGCCTGGTCCCGGTCCCGCAACCCCCGTGGCATTCCCGGCCCCCCAGCCGCTCCCCACAGCCGCTGACCCTCTCGTCACCGCACCCCTGTCCGCCCAGCCGGCCA
>Ga0207684_10004797_pt1 | contig 12667 bp, 17 predicted proteins | sample KBSK5501metaG_FD_184342 | JGI IMG/M metagenome (GOLD analysis project Ga0207684, IMG submission 184342) | Corn, switchgrass and miscanthus rhizosphere microbial communities from Kellogg Biological Station, Michigan, USA - KBS K5-50-1 metaG... | ecosystem: Host-associated > Plants > Roots >...
GGCAACGCAGGAACGTGGCAATTCGTGCATCCGATTGTCTGAAAGAGTTTTTCGCCTTTAGATTCCGCCTGCCGGATCTTTAGATCTCCCGAAAGTACGCGTCCCGGAACAGGCAATGTCGCCTGATAGAGCGTGGCTGCTGTGATGTCCGCTGTGGTGAGTTCGTTGGCGATCCCATCTCCATCCGAATCAATTCCAGACACGAAGCGTTCTTCCGCTTGCATGCCATGATGCTGGTTGTACGCATTGTTGGTGAATTGACGCAGGGACGCCACCACACCAGCTTGGTGGAAGGCACAGATGATTAAACTGGGTGGAGACTTGGGGCTGGAGACAAGACTCGGCGCCGGTAATCCTCGAACCATCGACGTGTCCCACGTGCCGTCCCGATTATGGATGATTGATCCGAACGAGACACCCTTGGTCACAAGGAGGCTGGAACTGCCGGGGCGCGTAGTGTCCCGGATAGCCTCGAGATCGGCTGTCATCTGCCGCGCTATCATTTCGATAAAGCCAGAGCCAAACATCCCGGTGGTCTTGCGCTCATCAGCGAGATCGTTGGAGCTAGCGACCGGGAGGCCATTGTGAGTCACCAAGAGTCCGCGCTCGTCCATCGCGCCTTTGGTCGGAACAAAATCCTTGTGGTCCAACGTGGCGAAATCAAATCTTTGCGCCAAAACAAAGACGTTGGTTACGCGGTCCCCCCCTCCTCCTGTATACGGCGTGTTATGACAACCGGCACAAGAGTTGGCATCTGGACCGGAGAGGCGGTTGAAGTTGCGCGGAAAAACCAGGGGGTCAGAAAGATCAGACAGTGGCTCGCCCGTACCCTTTGACAAGGGGCGGCCGGCACCCTCCTGGATGGTGAAGTTGGCTGTGAAAAGCTTCTGCCCGAATTTGAGGAGCTTTTTTAGAGGAACAGTAAATTCCTCTCCATCCTGAAGATGCTTATGTATGGCAACTTCGCGGCCTACCTCAGTATCGTTGTTGGCTCGCAGGAGGGCGGAAAGAGAAATGACGAAGACAAAGACGAAACCACATCACCGCAGGCGTCGTTCGTCGATTCTAGAAGCTGCAAATGCGTTGCTGGGCGGGATGAAGTACGACCTGAAATCAAATTAGGTGTGAGATTGCCGAGTGCGGAGTTTACGTTCGATAGTACTAATCAGAGAATCAAGGTCGGCAGGCTTCACGAAATAATCGTCTACCTCGTCGTGTAGGGCTTGCAATGCACTCTCAAAGGCGGGATACCCTGTCAGCAGAATATTTACGCAATTCGGATGAGCCTTTCGCATCGCCTGCACGACGGTGAATCCATCGTCGTCCTTGCCAATGTTGAGGTCGGACAGCAGGACATCGAACTTGTGAGTTCTCATTTCGGAAAGTGCTTCAGCTACGTTGGCTGCAACTCGTACATCAAAACCACGTGCCTCTAAGAGGAGGGGCAGAGTGAGGCGAATACCTTCCTCGTCATCCACAAAGAGAAGCCGCTTGCTGAGATGTTGCGGGGTAACGCCCTTTTTCTGCTGGTCTAGCGTTTCGGTGAGTTCCCGAACGAGCGCACGCAGCTTATCAGGGTCACGTTCGTGTGCAGCTAGTTCTGCGAGTTTCTGCCACGTCTTAACCAGCGTACCTCACGCACGTTATAGCACAGCGAAATCGTTATGCACTCTGAATATAAAAAGGGTTAAGACAGCGTTCCGCCAAAAGTGCGCTCGGCTCTGGGAGGGAGTCAGTACGCTTACTGCGGCTTAGGCACAGGTATGCGTTGGGCGTCACACAACTCAATTTCCTCGGTCAATCCAGCCTGGCGGTAGACCGTAATAGGCGGCTTCGACTTCGACACAGCCATCCAGATGCACCACCCGTTCGCCGTACTGGTAATAGCGGAACGGTTCCACCGGCAGCGGGAGCAGGGTTTTTCGCAGAGACCATCCCAGTCGTCCCAAGGTTATGATTTGCTGTTTCTTTTCGTCCTTCAAGACATTCGCCATGTTGCGAGAGGCTACTTACCCTCCCGCTGCTGTCAATGTCCTGGACGTTTCTTCTGAAAGTATGGCCGCTTTTCAGGTGTTCTTGTATGGCCGCTTTTGGGTGTTCACTGAGGGGGGAGGATTGGTGAAAACGAAAAAGTACCAAGACGTTACTAAATACCTTCTAAGACAGGTGGGAGAAATAACATGAAACATCCAAAGCATAGAAGGACGCCGCTCGCACCATTCGCTTTCCTGGACGATGGAGTGCTTTCTCAAAGCGGACTTGCAATTGCTTGGATTGGGTATATTCTGTAGTGGTTCTCTCCATAGGTATCACCTCCGCCGTGCCAAGTCTTATGTTAAAGCACGCCTTGCGGGAGGTTCTTATGTCTGCTCCCAATTTGGATTTAGGTAAACGAGTATCAGTAGGATTGATACATGGGTCTGGTCGAACGATTTCTTATTTAGACACTGATTACAATACACTGCCAGCAGGTTGCTCTATTGATGAAAGGCAGTTTGTCGTGTTGCAAGCTTTCCCATCGGCAGGGCTGGAGGCACTTTGGCGAGAGTACGCCGACCGAGTTGACCGTCCAGCCCATTACGACGCACCCGAGTTTTTTCTGGAGCCATATTGGGAAGGTCAGCATCCGTTTGCAATCCTCGCTCTGAGTCACAACAGGGTGGTTGGAGTTGTTACCGGGCTCCATGCTGGGGAGCGTGTTGTCTGCGGTGACTCGTCCCGACCGCAAATCAGCATCGACAAAAACAGCGGCGCACTTGAAGCTACCGACACCTTGGTACAAGGTCTTCTCTATGCTGCCGGCCGCGCCAAGTTGATAAGTGTCTACAGTTGGAGCTCAACCCCATTGCCAGCCTTCGAGACGCGGGGTTTTCTGGTGCGAAAGTTAGAGGGGAACGTTGTACTCGACCTTCGCCGAGGTGCAGAAGCGCTGTTTGCAGAATTCCACGACAACCGTAAGAGGAACATCCGGGCCGCTGTTCGGAATGGAATCGAAGTGTCGGAAGAGACAACGGCCGAGGACTTCGCTGCTTACTGGAATGTCTATTCTGCGTGGCGGAACACGAACCGCAAGACCATCCATCACAACCGCAGTTTTGCCGCGCTGGAAAAGGTCCACAGCATGCGTGGAAATCACCGACGTTTCTTGGCTCGTTGGGAGGGCAAAGTGATCGCCGCGACGGGGGTTCGGTTTTTTCCTGGGGGTCTGATTGAATATGCTAACAACTGCTCGCTCGATGAGTTTCTCTACCTGCGACCAAACGATCTTCTGATCTGGACGACCATACAGTGGGCGTGCAAGGAGGGATTCACAAAATACTCACTCGGCGGGGCACACCCATTCCTGAGGAAATCGGGCGGAACCGTGGTTCCGATCTATCGTTATCGGCTGGACCGCACTTTCCTTCACCGCTATGACGTGAAAGAGAGTATTGCCGCAATCACTCGCACTTTACCGATGCCAGTTAAGAAAGCTATCCGGCAGGTATTGCGAAAAGTAGGATAGCGGACCACCCTAGGCTGGAAATGTTCAACGCTCGTGCCAAGTCTACGGACGCAAGCAGATATCCGGTCGTGCCATCAGGGATGATCCGGCTGGTTCACCGAATTTCAGAACGATGCTGGGAGTGGCGTCTGGGCATCAACACTCGAGGGTGTATTTCCCCCGAGCGGCTCAGTTGCAAAAGCGACTCTGTGCAGTACAGTCCCGTCCCGTTCCGAGTATTTTTTCATATGATGAAGCATGTCCCCCGCGATCTGCTTAGCGGCACCTTTGTGGATTATGGAGCGGGAAGGGGGCGAGCAATGGTTCTTGCGGCTGTCTACTACGGTTTCCCGCGAGTAGTGGGCGTGGAGATCAGCCCTGAGTTATGCCGTGATAGTATGAACAACCTGGAGCATGTTCGCGCACGACGCGCGGAGATTAGTTGTGCTGACGCCGCGACGTACGATCCCCCGGCGGATGCCAGCCTATTCTTTTTCTTCAACCCGTTCTATGGTGACACCATGAAGGGCGTCATTCATAACATCCGCAAATCATTTCTGAAGAGCCCTCGACGGTTTGCGATCGCAGTATGCAATCCCAGGAATTTCAGGGAGGCTGCGCTCGGCGAGGACTGGCTGATTGAAACCGCCAGCGGCGAGATGCTTCCGTCCGTGCGCTGGGCCATATTCACTTCCCTAATCTAGGCCATTGAGGTCGAAGAATTGGAAAGTTCTCGGTGATCTGGTTTTTTCTGACGCGACTGACTCTGGATCTTGTGGGACCACCGGGAACGTCGCCACTTTTGGCGGCGGTGGAAGGAAAAGGAGCTACTGACATGAGAAACATTCTTTCAACTTTTGAAATCTTCGCGCCTATTACCACTGCAGCCTTCGCCGCTACTACTCGCGTTACTGGCAATGCTCGCTATACTGTCTTGGATCGTGGGCGAGTGTGGTCTAACTTCGCGGGCGGTTTAGGTGCCGGTTATCTTTTCGATAACAATATCTCCAGAAACCGGCGTGTGTTTTTCATTCCATAACAACAATCCAACAAACGCCCGAAACGTAACTATCAACGTCGCTCAGACTTCTGACTTATCGAATCTCAACAATCTTACTTATGCGCTAAATTTGTTAGCCCGCACCCCCGCCCGCCCACACCCGCTCGCTCCCACGCCACGCCACGCCCGCTCGCTCACAAACCCTGCTCATGCGCACAGCGCTTCTGACGCTTCCCTTCGGTCCCGTCCCGGTCAAAAGCTCCCACGCCCACGCCGCACGCCCCCGCTCCCTCGCCCGCACACGCATGCTGCCCGTCGCTGTCCAATCCCAACCCCCTCCCGGTCTCGCGCGGGGTGGTCCTATTTTTCCCGGCTAGTAGAGTACCCCGCGCGCGAATTGACACCCCTGGCACCCACACCTAAACTGAACTGTTGCGCCATCGGGCTTTACGATAGATGTTGCAAGCTTCGAGGAGACTCAATGGGTTGGCTCCAGAATAAGTTTGAAAAGAATTTCATGATCACCACAGTGGATTATGTATTCAACTGGGCCCGCAAGTCCGCGGTGTGGCCTATGACGTTTGGTTTGGCCTGCTGTGCGATCGAAATGATTGCGTCCTCGACGGCGCGTTTCGATATCGCGCGTTTCGGTTCGGAGGTATTCCGACCCAGCCCGCGGCAAAGCGATCTGATGATCGTAGCCGGAACTGTAACTTTGAAAATGGCGCCGGTGGTGAAGCGTATTTATGATCAGATGCCCGATCCCAAATGGGTGATCTCCATGGGCGCATGTTCTTCCGTCGGAGGGCCGTTCAATACCTACGCCGTGCTTCAGGGTGTCGACAAGATTGTTCCCACCGATGTGTACGTGATTGGCTGCCCGCCACGCCCTGAAAATCTCTTCTACGCTTTGCTCAAGCTGCAAGACAAGATTGATCAGATGTCGCTGGCCAAGCGTCCAACGGAAGTTCGGTTGGATGAAAGAATGGTCGAGAACTTCAAGCGCCAGGTGATGATCGCGCAAACCTTGCAGCCGAAATAGAAATCAGCATTTAGCATTTAGCAATTAGCCATGACAGGCCAGTGCTCGGGATTGGCTAAGTGCTAAGTGCTAAGTGCTAAATGCCAAGTGCCGCTTTTATGCCGTTCGTAAGGCTTGCCTCCCAATCCGAATTGCCTCCCGAGGGTGAAGCCAAAGAATTCGCCTGTGGAGACAAAATAATCTGCGTAGCCAATGTAAATGGTGTGATTTCGGCCATAGACAACGTCTGCCTGCATCGGGGCGGTCCCTTGGGGCAAGGGACGATTGAAGGCGATAAGCTGGTATGCCCTTGGCATGGTTGGCAATGGGATCCCAGGACTGGGCAAGCGGCGCATAATCCGGCGGCAAAGCTGTCCATCTACCCGCGCAAAATCGAAAACGGCGACGTGATGATCGAAGTCTGAAGTGTCGATGGACTGGATCGAACGTCGTAGCGCCGGCGTCCCGCCGGCTGCCTGCGGAGGAACAAGATCAGCGAGAGCCGGCGGGACGCCGGCGCTACGACACCTTTCTTTACCTGAGGATATTGGCGTCAGAAAACCGGAACCGCAGCGGTACTCACGATCGCCAACGACCTGCTACGTCAGGTATAGCCTTCCATGGGTAATTTTATGTTGCAGGGAGGCGGCGAGATGGTCGACGTCTACGGGCGAGATATTGGACGCCATGCGATCGTCGAAGAAAGGAGTGCGGTTACTGCCTACGGCGTCGCGACGCACTTGGACGAGCAAGGCATGCACTGCGTTCGGATCGAATTTTTCTGGCGTTATGCGAACGATTTCACTGAGCGTGGCGCCGATGGAAATAGGTTCGCGATAAGGACGTGGACTGGTCATGGCGTCAAAGGTATCCGCTAGAGCGATGATTCGTACCGGCATGGGAACGTCGTCCATGACGAGTCCGTCGGGATAACCCGAGCCATCTCCGCGCTCGTGATGCGAACGCACGATTTCCGGGATGCGCGGCCAGGGGAACTGTACCCCACTCACAATCTGATGACCGACGACCGTGTGATCCGCCATCTCACGGAATTCTTCCGGGTCAAGCGCAGTGGGCTTGCCGAAGAGGTGCTTATCTACCGCAACTTTGCCGATATCGTGCAAATATCCCGCGGAGCGAAGCGCGGCAATGTCGCCCGGTTCCAGGCCCATGGCTTCGCCTATTCCCGAGGCGTAGCGTCCAACGCGTAATGAGTGACCGTGAATGTCTACGTGCTTGATGTCGATGGCGGTGGCGAAAGCTTCCAGTGCCGTGTCGTAGAACCCATGGAGAGATCCCAGCAGCCGGAGATTCTCCGAAACCCGCTGAGCCAACGTTTGAGTGAGCGCATGATTGTGAATCGCCAATGCTATGTAGTGACACAACAAATCGAGAGCCTCAAGCTCGTCGATGTCGTAAACAGCGTCGCCATCGCGACGGCCCAATGCCACCATCCCGACAAGTTTGCCCGCGATTTTCAATGGAGCAATGCACTTGAAAAGCTCGGGAGCAACGTTGCCATTGGAACTAAGATAGACGTCAGAGACGCCCGCGTTCAGGATGATTGGCCCGCGTGCGGATTGCAGAGCGTGGAAGTGTCTCGGTAACAGCGGAATGACCGCCGGCTCCGGCATCAGGGCGAACCCATCCGAAGCAATGGAGGTGAGAAGGGAAGGCCGGTCACCATAAGTAAAGAGCGCAGCTTCCCGCGCCCCGCCCGCTTGCAGCACGGCGGAGAGCATGGCGCGCGCGCTCTGCGGAAAGTCGCGCTCGGCCGTCATCTGCGGGCCGAGATCAGACAACGCTTCTACTGTCCGCAAGAGCCTTCGAAAATTGTCTTTCTGCACTGCCACCAGTTGTGGGAGCAGAAAACCAGAGCAGAAAGAGAGTAACACGCTGGTTAAGTGCTAGTGACAACGAGCCTAGTAGCTAGAAATGTTCCCTGAGATTGGCGAAAGTCTCCACTACCAGCAAGCGGCTCGGTGCTTCCGCCGTCACAAGTTCTTCGTGCTCCAGAATCCAAGTGTCGCCGTGGGGCACGAATACGGCGTTGAGGCCTGCCGCAAGCGCGGGATTGATGTCGGACTTGGGACTGTTTCCAATCATCCACGTAGAATCGGGAGGCAAGGCATATTGGGAAACTACTTCTCGATACGTTGCAGCATTCTTCTCCGCGACTATCTCGACGGCAGAAAAATGTTCTCTCAGTCCCGAGCGCTCAACTTTGCCGGACTGTTCAGCGATCGCGCCCTTGGTCATCAAGATCAATCGATGCCGTCCAGAAAGGTACCGCAGCGTTTCTGGCACTTCCGGCATAATCTCGACCGGATGCTCTGCGATGGCATGAGCGAACCCCGCGACGGTTTTGTGTAAAGCAGGTGTGAGTGGCTCGACCGCTAAACGTTCGAAGGTTTGCGCCAAGGCATGAGCGAAGCTGTGCAACCCATATCCATGGCTGATTATGCACTCACGCTCCACATCGTCCAGAACCGCGCGAACCTGTTCCGGAGAATATTCGTGGTGGTTCAAACAAGATATGAAACTAGTGATGGCGCGTTCGAAATAGATGTTGTTTTCCCACAGCGTGTCATCGGCGTCAATGAGCAGGGTTTGCGCGCTGTTCAATTTTGTCGGCAGTGCCATCCTGAAACATCATAAATGTCTAGTGTTAATTGGCAAGATGCGGAGAAGATGGACACGGAGATTGCTCTGTTAGAATCTAACTGTTCATGACGATCCCAGGCTCGGTAGTTCCTCTGCTGATTTTTTCTCTCACAATGGTTTCGGCTTCCGCACAGAAGATTTCCAAACCGCAGACCCCTCGAGTGATGACTGGCTCCGCGGCCAAGGGCGCGGCATCGGCCGGAATGCAGGTCGCGCCTGATCTCGACCAGCGGTTGGCCCGCTTCCGCAGGGTGCGGATGCCGTTCCAATTTGCAGGGCTCAATGCGCGTGAGCAGAAATTAGTCAATAAGCTGGTGGACGCGTCACGCTATCTCGAGGAAATTTTCTGGCGTCAGGTCGATCCGGAAGCTTTGACCCTTTATCAATCTTTGGCCGGCAGCAAAAGCCCGAGAGATCAAAAATTGCGGCGCTACCTGTGGATCAATGCTTCGCGATTCGACCTGCTTGACCAAAATAAGCCTTTCGTCGGCACTGCATCGATGCCACCTGGGCGAGGCTTCTACCCTCAGGGGCTTACTCGCGAACAGATCGAGCAGTACGTAAAAGATCATCCGGAAAAGAAGGCAGAAATCTACAGTCCCACCACTCTCGTTCGGTGGCATGGCGATCAGCTTGAGGGGCTGCCTTACCACATTGCTTATCGGTCATTCCTGGAGCCGGCAGCCCGGGATTTGCGCGAAGCAGCAACATTGAGTGCCGATCCGGCTTTTGCGAACTTCTTGCGGCTGAGGGCAGACGCGCTGCTCAGCGATGACTATCTCAAAAGCGACCTGGCTTGGCTGGACCTGAAAGACCCGAAGTTCGACATAATTTTTGCTCCTTACGAAACCTATGAAGATGGCCTGCTTGGTGTGAAGGCTTCCTACGGCGCCGCAGTGCTGATCCGCAACCCACAAGAGAGCCAAAAACTGGCGCTGTTTCAAAAGTACGTAGCCGATATTCAAGACACTTTGCCTCTTGCTCCGGAGGATCGGCCGTCCAAGCGTGGCCTGGAAACCCCTATGGAAGTGATGGACGCTCCCTACCGCGCCGGTGACCTGCGGCATGGGTATCAGGCAGTCGCCGACAATTTGCCCAATGATCCGCGTGTGCATGAACAGAAAGGCAGTAAGAAAATATTTTTTAAGAACTTCATGAATGCCCGCGTCAATTTTGTGATCCTGCCAGTGGCCAAGCGGATGTTGAGGCCGGAACAAGCGGCGAAGGTTTCCGGAGAGGGTTACCTCCTGGCAACGATTTTGCATGAGATGGCGCACGGACTTGGACCTGCGTTCGCGCGCGCGGCAGCCGGCAAAACAGATATTCGTGAGGCGATTGGCCCGGTCTTCGGAGGTTTGGAGGAGGCCAAGGCCGATGTGGTAGGAATGTTCGGCTTGAAGTGGCTAGTGGACCACGATGTATTGCCTAAAGAGAAGCTCGAAGAGTACTACGCGTCATATGTTGGAGGAATTTTCCGCACTGTCCGTTTTGGCGCAGCGGAAGCTCACAGCCAGGCCGAGCTGATGGAGTTCAATTATCTCTCTGAGCGTGGTGCCATCCAACGCGAATCGTCGGGACGATATTCGATCGATTACGCGCGCATGCCGCAAGCCCTGGCAGACTTGGCGAAAGAACTTCTGGAAATTGAAGCCACCGGGGATCGTGAGCGTGCAGAAAGGTGGTTTAAGAAGTATGCGGTCATGACACCGGAGCTGCAATCGTCGTTAAAATCCGCGGCAACCACGCCGGTTGATATTGATCCGGTTTTCTCGTTCCCCGAGAGGGTCAGATAGAGGCAAGTATCAGCCTCGCGATTCAATCTACAAAATCCACGCGGGCAGCATGGGGGATGATCCCTGATTTGTGTCCCATGTCCAGCAGCCGGCGCACAGCTTCACGGCCATCGCGGCCGTAATCGAGAGTGCGTTCGTTCACATACATACCCACAAACTGGTCGGCGAGATGAGTATCGAGATCGCGAGCAAACTGCATGGCATAGGCCAGAGCCTCTTCGCGATGATCGAGCGCGTATTGAATACTTTCGCGTAGCGCTGCGGCTACCCTGGACGTCAAGGCCGGCCCTAGACTGCGGCGAATGGCGTTTCCTCCTAGCGGCAACGGCAGTCCTGTTACCTTCAGCCACCACCTGCCCAGGTCCACGATGCGATAGAGCCCAGACTTTGAATAGGTCAGCTGTCCCTCGTGAATAATGAGGCCGGCGTCGTACTTGCCGTCGAGTATCTGCGGAATGATCTGATCGAAGTTGACCACCTCGGTCTCGACTCCCGGCGCAAAAAGTCGAAGAGCCAGATAAGCGGTAGTCAGCGTCCCAGGAATCGCGATACGTTTGCCTTTGATATCGCTGGGTGAGTAGGCGCGGTTAGCGACAATCATGGGGCCGTAGCCTTCGCCTACACTGCCTCCACTGGGCAACAGAGCATAATTGTTTTGGATATAAGGGTATGCGTGGAACGAAATAGCAGTGACGTCGTATACGCCCTCACCTTCCATTGCTTTTCGATTGAGGCTCTCGATATCACACAGGGTGTGCTGGAAATGTAGTCCGGGCGCTCGGACCTTGTTGGTCGCCAGCCCGTAGAACATAAAAGCATCGTCGGAGTCGGGACTGTGCGCAACCGTAATTTCGCGGATCGGCCTGGATGTGGTGTCCGCAGGAAATTGCTGCGTTATTTTTTCCGGGGATGCCCCAATTGTCGTCATGAGTGAGCCTTGTGAGCTCGTTGCCAGCCGGTAGCTATGGCGGCGGCCGCCATAATCTTGATCACTTCAGCAAAAACAAACCAGTAAAGTCCAAAACGTACTGCCTGTGCAAATGAATGAGTGAATGTAACTAGCCAGGAAATTCCGCTGGCAAATAACACAACTTCGGCCAGCAAACCAGCTACAGCAGCACGCGTGAAAGTTTTCTTGCCCCGCTCCATCACCCAACCTGCTAGAGCCGCTACCAATGGATATGCCAGCAGGTATCCGCCCGTGGGACCCAGAAGTTGAGCTACCCCGCCGAGGCCAGCGGGATTGAATACCGGCATGCCAACCGCTCCTTCAACCAGATAAAGCGCCAGCGCGGCGAAGCCGCGCCGGCTTCCCAACGTCAGCCCCACCAGCAAGACACCAAAATTCTGCAGGGTCAAAGGCACAGGAGTGAACGGCAATGGCAGAGTAAGGCGTGCGCATAAGGCGACGAACAAGCTCGCGCCAGCGACCACCGCGATTTGCAGCGCCCACTCGAAGCCGCGATCATGACGGCTCAGGATTTGAGTAGCCGTTTTCTGCATTTAATTATTCTCCCAATCGACTAAAGAGGCAGAGATCTACAGCCCACCGGCTTCGCGTTCGCGCTCCACCTCGAGCGATGCCTCCTTCTTCATATGGCGGCGCACACGCAGATAAAGAACTATGCCCGCCAACAGCACCGCACCGCTGCTGGAGGCCAGAATCAGAAACCACCACATCATCCGCACGAAGCCTAGGATATCAAAAGGAGGCGAGGCGTGCCGGATCGGGCAGGCCGGCTTGATCTATTCGAGCTGCTGCTTTGACCAAAATTCGCCGGAAGTTATGACGGGAACGATTTCAAAGTCGATCAAGTCGCTCCAGCGGGCCACCCGGACTTTCAGTAGTTCCGGATGTGGAGCTTCCATCAGTTGGAAACAGCGAGCGCCTTCCGAATCAACCCAGCTCGCGTGGTAAGAAAAGTCCTCCGGCAACATTCGGCCGTTCCGGCTGAAACGCTGTCCTATTGGTCTCGCATCCTGTTGCTTGAAACGCTCAATCACCATGAACAACATGACTAGGAGTTGATCTCCAGCTCTCAGCCACACCAGCGCTAGATTGTTTCATTTCTGATTGCCAGTGACCGACTTACTCGCTTGAAGGAATGCATCCACATTGCTTTTGTCCACCAGCGAAGATCCGGTATCCACAAAAGCCGGAATGGGGGCAAAGCTGTCTTTCGACCAATCCACATCCAGAGTCTTCAGTTTGTGGTGGTAGAGGTCATCCAACATTTTCAGGCCAACGAAGGACATTGTGTAAGGCTTCTGCGAGATCGTAGCGGCAATTACGCCTTTCTGAATCCAATCCAGCGTATCGGGATCAGTGTCGAAGGCCATAATGATTTTGTTCTTCACACTGTTATTGCTGAGCACAGTGGCTATTTCTTTGCCAGCCTGCGCCTCCAGACAGACGAATGCGTCCACTTTGTCTTTTTCCTTTCCAATAATCGTGGTTGCCGTATCGAACGCAATTCGCGGATCGCCCTGGATATCGACCACCCGCACGATTTTGATTTGTGTATTCTTTTCCAGGCCGTCGCGATATCCGCGCAAACGCTCTTCCATATTGGCCTGGCTAGGCATTGTAAATACCACTACGTTGCCCTTGTTCTTCAGTTCCTGGACAAGGCGCTGTCCTCCCATCAATCCTGCCTGGTAGTTGTTGGTTCCGATGAAGAACAGCCGCTTACTCAAGGGCGCAT
>Ga0207684_10004798_pt1 | contig 12663 bp, 10 predicted proteins | sample KBSK5501metaG_FD_184342 | JGI IMG/M metagenome (GOLD analysis project Ga0207684, IMG submission 184342) | Corn, switchgrass and miscanthus rhizosphere microbial communities from Kellogg Biological Station, Michigan, USA - KBS K5-50-1 metaG... | ecosystem: Host-associated > Plants > Roots >...
CCGCGCGCCGGAGCGAGCAGGTCGGCGGTCAGCGCGGCGCAGACGTAGTACGGCCGGGCGAACGGCGCGGTGCGGAACGAGCGTTCCTCGTCGCGTTTGAGGCTGGTCAGCCGGACCGTGGGAAACGTTCCCCCGAAGAATGCCTCGTGCACGGTGGCGATGAGCCTCGGCGCGGCCGGGACGGCGAGCAGGCTCAGCGCCTCGTGCACCTGCTCGCGCAGCGGGAGCAGCGACCCCGGGGCGTGAGCTGCCTCCTGCTGGGCGGGCCGCCCGGCCCCGGCGTCGCCGGCGCGGACAGTCTCGGCTCCGGCTTCGGCCTCCGCCTCGGTCGCGGCTTCGGCGAGCGCGTGCTCCCAGTCTCGTTCGGCCTGCCGCAGGTCGCGGCGCAGCGCGCTGGCGCGTTCGGTGGCGCCGGCCAGCACCGCCTCGCGCACCGCGGTGCGCAGCTGGCTGATGCGCCGCTCCAGCGACTCCACCGAATCGGTCACGGAAGGGACTGTACCAACTTCCAGCTAGATCCAGCAAGTTCCACTAATTTGGTTACATGATCGCCGGCGGTGCCGCCGCGACACGGATCCGGCCCGGACCTCGCCCGGACCGATGCCGACTCCGCGCTGCCCGGGCCCGGCTGATCAGCCCGGGACGCCGGGATGGCCCCGGTTACCGCGGTAACCGCGCCGCGGCGCCAAGCAGGGCGCGGGCAGCCGCGGCCTTGGCTGTGGCCTTGGTACTCGCGCTGCCGGCGCCGGTCAGTTCTCCGGGCACGCCCGACAGCCGGCCGGTCGCCACGGCACGGAAGACTCGCGCATGCGCTGGGCCCTCGGCGTCGAAGGACCAGGTGATGCCGGTGAAATAACCGGCCTGTACGAGATGGTTGAGCTCGCCGAGCGCGGCCTGGTCCGCCGGATCCGCGGGCCGCTTTCCCTGGGCAGCCGACGTCGGCTCGGTTCCGGAGGCGCTGGCGTCCGCCACGGACGGCTCGGCTTCCGGCGTGCCGGCGTCGGCCGACGCGGCCCGTCCGGCGTCGGGCACGCGCGCTTCCTGCGCCGGGCCGGTCAGCGTGCCATCCGGTCCCACCCGGACGCCTGCCTCCCGGAGCCAGTGCCGCAGCGTCGAGGTGAGCACTTCAAGTGCGTCTCCGGCTCCCCTGATCGTCATCCCCCGGTGCAGCAGCGTCTCGGCGCGCTCGATGATCCTGGCCCTGTCCCGCACCGGGTCTGCCTGCCCACCCTGCCCGTTCACGGGGCGTGTGACCGAACCCTCCGCCAGGTGTCCAGCTGCCGCCTGCTCCAGGCACGGCAGCGAGCAGTACAGGCCCAGCCGCAGATGCCGTGCGCCGCCGCCGGCCGCTCGCTCGACGACGTACCAGCCGTCGGGCACCCACAAGCCGCGATGCACGCGCTTGCAGGTACGGCAGAAGAACGACCGTTCCGCCCGCTCGCCCAACGGGCGCGACGCCGCCGACGGGTCGCGCTTGCCGCTTGTCATCGCACCAGAATCCCACACGCCGCACCCGCCGGATTGTCAGTCCTCCGCCGAGCGACATCCGGGCCGGACCAGCGCTCTATCATGACAGGGAATCCGAGGAGGAACCATGAGCGTCGCGCATGACTGGCGTCTCGGCCCTTACACCGTGGATGACCTGGACGATCCGGTGCGATTTCCCCCTGATGAAGGCACGTACGAGATGCGCGACGGGTGGGTGCTCATGTCTCCCTGGCACGGCCTGAGCCATGAGATCATCATCGATAACGCCAAGGCCGCGCTGCGTTCCGCTACGGCGCAGGCTGGCATCAAGGCGCGGGTCATTACGCCCCGGATAGCGACCCCGGACGGAACCAGGAACAGCCGCATCCCGGACATCGCCGTCGTCGATGCCGCTGCTCTCGTGGCCGATATGCGAGCGGGACGTAAGTACCTGACCGGCGGCGTGCTCATCGTGGTCGAGGTCGTCTCGCCTGACCGTGCCGCGGAAGATCACATTGCGAAGGTGGCCGACTACGCCCGCGCGGGTATCGAATGGTACTGGCTGATCGATACCGACCCAGATCTCATGGTCACGATACTGCGCCTGGTGGGAACCACCTACGTACGGCACGCTGCCGTGCGCGCGGGCGAGACGCTCAGCATCAGCGAGCCGTTCCCCGTCCGGATCGACGTCGCCGCCCTCCGCGACCAATAAGCCTCAGCCGGGCAGGACCATGACGTCCTGGCCGCTGTCCGCCGGGGCTGGCCAGGGCAGCGGGGTTGCGGCCCGCGGCGCATCACGCCCTGCGGGCCACGCTGGCCGCGGCCAAGCCGAGGACCGGATGGTGCCGCGCGCCCGGGTTGCCGGGATCCGGGCGCCAGTCGGCCTCGTCCAGGATGGAGTGCAGGATGCCGCAGAGCAGCGGCCGATCGCCGAGGCGATACTCGCCGCGTTCGGCTGGCCAGCCAGCCAGTTCGCCTGCCTCGACCCGTTCTGGGAACGTGAGCCCGGCTGGTCCGTGACCGCGGCGCCGCAATGGAGCCCGCCGACCAGCGGCGGGAGCACCCGGGCACCGTCACGGCTTCCTGCCCGAGGATCGCGAGCCGCAATGGAGCCGGTCAGGTGGGCGGCCAGGATCCTGGCCTGCAGCTCGACGGCACGCCGGGCCGCCGCCGTCCGCGCCTGGGCCACGATCTCCATCGTGCGGGCCACCAGATCCGGTGTCATCTCCACCGGCACCCGCTGCCGGGTCTCAGCATAGAAGATCTCACCGTAGATCCCCGGGTGAACAAGCCGTCGCTGACCGTTTCGAGCTGGTACGCGGACGCTACCAGCAGACTGCGTGCGTCAGCGGAGGCGAACCGTACCGGGCACAGCGCCCGTTCCCGGTCGAGGTGGCGCCGTCGGCGCTGGTCGCGGGCCTGGTGACCGGCTGAGTCGCCCAGGCTGTCAAGCGCGGGGATTCCATTGCGCCGCGAGCCATTCCAGATCCGTTTCATCCCTGGCCCGCCCCTCTTGCTCGCGGGCGAAGAGCGCGTCGGTCTTGTTCAGGACGAGCGTGTACGGGCGGCCTTGCCGCCTGGTCACGTGGGTGACGGGCAGTTCGGCGGCGTCGATCCGGGAGTGGACGTGCTGCCTGCCCTGCTGGGCGAGCGGCCACTCGAAGGCGCGCTGGCTCTTGTCCCCCAGGAACTCGCCGAGGGTGCCGCACAGGTGGCATGTGCAACCGCCCGGGGGCAGCCCGATCGACCAGTCGCCGGATGCGCGCCGCGGGCGGGCGAGCCGGGCGCGGAGCCGTGCCGCGCAGTCGGCGGCCAGGTCGCCGAACCCGGCGTCACCGGGTACGCCGTCCCTGGGCGGCTCCGCCGCGGCACGCAGGGCCGACATCTCCAGCGCGGTCACCGCTTCTTCCTGTTCCCTGACATACCCAGCAGCAGAGTCTCGCGTGCCGCCTGCCCCGATCGCGGCGGCGGCCGTCAGCACCGAGGCGAGCGGTCGACCCAGGTCGGCGAGTTTCTCGTCGCGGCGGCTGAGTGAGGACGACGCGAGCCCTGCGCTGATGTTCTTCGCGGCCCACTCCCACGCCAGGTCAAGGAGCCGCTGCGCGGCCACCGCGCCGGCACTGCCCGTGGCGTGCAGCCCCGCGCACAGGCCGGGCAGCCAGTCCGCCACCCACTGCGGCCGGTCCTGTCCCCCGCCGTACGCCCAGGCCGGCTGATCCCCGCTGAACCACGTCCGCAGCAGTTCCGCCGTCCACCGCTGGCCGTACCCCCCGGCGATTTTCCCGAACGGGTTCACGTACGCGTCAGTCAGGTTCTCGATACGGAACGGGCGCAGCAGCATCGCCGCGGTTTCCGCGTCGGCTACGGCCTCCGCCGCCCGCAGTGCCTTGCCGAAGATCCCCGAGACCCTGCCTCTGTCCCCTGGTGTCCGGCCGCGCAGGACGCTGTCCCAGAAGGGCGCGAGCGTCGCTGCCGCGGCTTGCGCGCCCGGCACGTCACCTGCCGACGCCATCGCAGCGAGCTCATCGAGCGCCCAGGCCGGGGAGGTTTCGGCGCGGTTGGCGAAGGCCTGCTCGCGGGGCCACACCACGACCGCCGCCCGGTGGTACCAGCGGTCCAGCGTGTTGCCCCAGTTTCCCATGTAGCCCTCGTACTCCGAGGAATAAGCCGCGAGGTCGCCGGTTTCGGTGGACGCGCACACCTCATCGCCGTCCACGGACAGCGACGTCTCCTCCAGGCGGGTACCGTCTGGCCCGGTCCAGTGGGTGAGGGCTACCTCGGAGTCGATCAGCTCCTGGATGTCGTACTCGCGTCCATCGCCGCCCGCGCCCTCGGCGTACTCGTCATTGTCTTCGTCGTAATCGTCATACCAGCCCCGCCGTCGCCGGTATCCGTAGCCTTCATCGGCCGGGAACGCGCTGTGCGTCGTCTTGACGTCGGCGAGCGCGAGGATGGCCTCGCAGCCTGCCTTGTCCGCGGCGGCCCGCAGCACGGCCACCCGGCTCGCGTCCGCGCCTTTGAGCCGGCGCCAGGTCAGCCCGCGGGGCGTGTACTCGTGGTCGAGAAGGTAGACCAGCCGGCTCGGCGGGTCGGCCGCGGGCCCGCTGTAATAGCGGGGCACCGGCGTGCTGAAGTGCTCGCGGAGCAGGTCCGCCAGTTCGGCGACGGTTCCGTCGTCGCCGTCCGGACGGCTGGTATCGCCGTGCAGGAGCAGATTGTACGTGAGCGTGATCCGGTAGCCCGACGTCACCCTGAGAACCTCGTGCCGGCAGTCGGCGTAGAAGGCGACCAGCGACAGCGCCGTCTTCGACCCCCGGTAGGCCTTCCACTCCCCGTTGTGCCCCACCATCAGCTTGCCGCCGGCGTAGCCCGACGGCAGGGTCACTACCAGGGTCCCGACCATCGAGTCGTCCTTCTCGGAGTCCTGGTGGGCGACGAAGTGCTGGTTCGTCTCATAGACCAGCAGCGAGTGAAGGTCGGCGGTCAGCTCGGCGGCGTTCGGCAGTCCCAGCCCCTCTTTTACCGTCGCGAGGACGTCCTTCAGCGTGGCGCCGTCCCACTCGGCGCGGACGAGGTGCCTGGGGATCTCCCACGTGTCACGGACGTCCGGGTCGGTCAGCGTCTCCTCGCCCCGGCCGAACCGGGCGGGCCGGCCGAGACCGGCAAGCTTGCGGGCCTTCGCCGGGGTCACCGGGAACCTGACCTGCCCGAAGCCCTCGACCTCCAGGCTCAGGTCGTCCGCCCGTGCCGTCAGCTCCACGCTGAACGCCGTCTGCACGTCACCGCGCAGCGTCCTGGCCAGCCGGTCACGCGCCGCCGTCGCCATGGCTTGTGCCTCCCTCCCGTATCCCGGAAACGCAGTGCTTCTAAGCGACCTTATTAGAGCCGCCGTAGGCCACGAGACATGGTTCCGCGGAACCAGCGCATGCTCCGGTCACCGCGCCGCGGCCTCGAGCGGCAGCGGCCTTGGCCCGGTCTTGGTCCCCGGCGTGCCGACGGCGGTCAGTTCGCCGGGCACGCCTGACAGCCGGCCCGTCGCGACAGGCGATACCCCGCCTCCTGTCGCTGGTCATGGTGCGCAGTGGAAGCTGTAGCCCGCCGGCGGCATGCCTGGTTATCGTCGAGGAGCAGGATGAACGCAGGCATAGCGAGGCAAAGCGCAGCAGGAGGTCCGCGTGCACGGTGACACCGAATCAATGGAGACCCTGGCCGTCCACGGCGGAGAGCGGCGGCCGGGACCGGAAGGCTCGGTGGTCTTCCCGATCTACCAGGGCACCGTGTACTCGGTTGAGCCCGGCACTGGCTACCACGACATTCCGTACCTCCGGCTGAGCTCGGCACCGTCCCAGCGATATCTGCACGATAAACTGGCCGCGCTGGAGGGCGCGGAAGCCGCCGTCGCGACCGCGTCCGGCATGGCGGCGGTGACCACGACGCTGCTCAGCCTGCTGCGCGCCGGGGACCACCTGCTGGCCAGCGACTGCCTATACGGCGGCACGCACGATTTCCTCACCCACCATGCCGCCGACCTCGGCTGGCACTGCACCTTCGTGGACGTGAACCGGCCGGACACCTGGGCCACCGCGCGGACCCCGCAGACCAGAGTGTTCCTCGTCGAGACGATCACGAATCCGCTGATGCGGGTCGGGCGGCTGCGCGAGATCGCCGAGTTCGCGCGCCGAGAGCGCTTGCTCAGCGTCATCGACAACACGTTCGCCTCCCCGGTGAACTTCCGCCCGCTAGCAGCCGGATTCGACCTGTGCTTCCACAGCGCCACGAAATACCTGGGCGGCCACTCCGACCTCGTGAGCGGCTGCGTCCTGGGCAGAACGGAGCTCATCGACCAGGTCCGCATGACGCTCAACCACTACGGCGCCAGCCTGGATCCGCACGCCGGCTTCCTGCTCGCCCGCGGCATCAAGACGCTCGCGCTCCGAGTCCGCGCGCAGAACGAGAACGCCACGGCGCTGGCCGGCTTCCTCACCCGGCATCCCGAGGTCGCCAGCGTCAACTACCCTGGGCTCGCCTCCCACCCGGACCACGCTCATGCGGCGGAACTGCTGTCCGGCTTTGGCGGCATGCTGAGCCTGCGGCTGCGCCGCGGCGAGGCAGCCGCGCAGGCGCTGCTCGAGGCGGTGCGGCTCCCGTACTCTGCGCCCAGCCTTGGCGGCGTCGAGTCACTGATCACCCTCCCGGCCGTCACCTCGCATGCCGGGATGCGGCCCGAGGACCGGGAGCGGCTCGGCATTACTGACGACCTGATCCGGGTGAGCTGTGGCATCGAAGGCACCCAGGACCTGATCGCCGACTTCGGCCAGGCCTTCGCCAAGATCGGGTCATAGCCGAACGAGCCGGGTTTCACGCCCTCAGATGTCGGACAGGATCTGCTGGAGCAGCTTGCCGGTGTTCGCGGCCGATTCGGCCCGCAGGCACAGCTGGCTCATGATCTCCAGGTAGCTGTCCACCTCGGCCGACTTGTCCAGGTACAGCGCTCTGGTCAGCTGCTCGATGTAGACCACGTCGGCGACGTCGGGCTCGGCAAACCTGAGGATGGTGAAGGCGCCGCCCATGGCTGGGTGCGCCCCGGTGGCGAACGGCAGGATCTGCAGCGTCACTGCCGGGTGTTCCGCCATCTCGGCCAGGTACTTCAGCTGCTGGCGGACGATCACCCGGCTGCCGACCGGGCGGCGCAGCGCGCCCTCGTCGACCACTACCCACAACTGCGGGGCGTCGGGCCTGCGCAGGATCTCCTGGCGGCTGGCCCGCAGCTCGCTCCGCCGCGCGATCTCCTCATCGCTGGCCGCCGCCCCCTGCCGGATCAGCGCGCGGGCGTACGCCTCGGTCTGCAGCAACCCCGGCACGAACTGGATCTGGTAAGTCCTGATCACCGACGCGGCCGCCTCAAGGCCCACGTACGGCTCCAGCCAGGCGGACAGGACGTCGGAGTAGGCGTGCCACCAGCCCGGGGTGTTCGCCTCCCGGGCCAGGTTCAGCAGCGCCGCCCGCTCCTCGGCATCAGCCACGCCGTACAAGGTGAGCAGGTCGGCCACGTCGCGCTTCTTGAAGCCGACCCGGCCGTGCTCCATCCGGCTGATCTTGGAGTGCGAGCCGCGGATGGCGTCGGCGGCCTGCTCGGCGGTAATCCCGCGCGACTCCCGCAGCCGGTGCAGCTGGCTGCCGAGCACCAGCCGCTGGACCGTCGGGCCGCCCGCGCGCGTGCCGAAAACGCTGGGGGGAACGTCCCAGGCCGAGTCCTCGGACGAGACCATCGGCACTCCTCGGATTGTCACTATCTGAGAACCGGCAGGATCGGCCCAGTTTCCCATGCAATCCCACGTGACGGAAGAGTGACGCGTGAAATTCAAGGACCTGGCCAGCCGACGGGCGTATTAGCCATTGTAGAGCCATCTCGGTGTGCTTCACATTAGTAACAGATCGTTCGAATGGTGAACATCTGCACCAATACTCGCTCACCAGTACGATTATTTCAACTTTTAACGTGGTAGATTCGGGCTTAGTGGTGGATTAGGTGGTCCATAGTGCACCGGATCAACCGCGTAGCCCGGATCAACCACGATCTTTTGGCGGCTGACCGCCTCACGCTGCACGCGTGCACCAGGCCCCGCCGATGTCACGACTCCCCCACAGGTCCGGGTCGGTGAGCCGCATCGCGCCGTAGCCGATGCGCCCGACCCGCAGGTCGCTGCCGAATCTGGTGCGCCTTACCGCTTGCGGGCCACGCCCGCGGCGGCCAGGCCGAGAACCGGATGGTGCTGCATGCCCGGGGTGCCCGGATCCGGGCGCCAGTCGGGCACGAGCACCACGCCGGGCTCGACCAGCTCCAGCCCGCCGAACAGCTCTCTGATCTGCGCGAACGTCCGGAACTGCGTACGGCCGAGGCCCTTCTGCATGGCCGCCTGCAAGGTTGCGGAGGCGGGATCCTCGCTGTCCAGCATGTGGTGGATGAACACGTAGCTGCCCGCGGGCAGCGCGCGGTACAGCGTCTCGACGACCTGGGCGGGATCCTCCTCGTCCAGGATGTAGTGCAGGATGCCGCAGAGCAGGAGGCCGATCGGCTGATCCCAGTCCAGGTGTTCGCGCACGTCAGCGTGGGCGAGCAGGCCGGCCGGGTCCCTGAGGTCGCCGGCCGCGGCGAAGGTCACCGTGTCGTCGGCGAGCAGCGCCCGGGCGTGGGACAGGACAACGGGGTCGTTGTCGAGGTAGACCACCCGGGTGGCCGGGTCGATCCGGTGGGCGATCTCGTGCACGTTCTCCGCGGTCGGCAACCCGGAGCCGATGTCGACGAGCTGCCGCAGGCCGGCCTCGCCGACCAGGTACCTGACCACCCGTCCGAGCAGGTCACGCTGGGCCCGGACGCCCACCTGGACGGCGGGCAGCCGGGTGATGATCTGGTCGGCGACGGCCCGGTCGGCGGCGAAGTTGTCCTTGCCGCCGAGCAGGTAGTCATACACCCGGGCGATGTGGGGCTTGGAGGCGTCGAATCCGAGATCTGACACCGGCCGATGGTATCCGAGGGCCCGGCCTGGGATGAACGCGGACCGCTGGCCTGGTTTGATGACCAGATGGACGCGGATGCGATCGTGGTGGGCGCGGGGCTGGCGGGGCTGGCCGCCACCGCGGAGCTGGCCCGGGCCGGACGGCGGGTACTGCTGCTCGACCAGGAACCGGAGTCGAACCTGGGCGGACAGGCCTTCTGGTCGTTCGGCGGCCTGTTCCTGGTCGGCAGCCCGGAGCAGCGCCGGATGGGCATCAAGGACTCCCGCGAGCTGGCCTGGCAGGACTGGCTGGGCAGCGCGTTCTTCGACCGCGAGGCCGACGACCCGGCGGGTGAGGACTACTGGGCGTACCGGTGGGCGGAGGCCTACGTCGACTTCGCCGCCGGAGAGAAGCGGAGCTGGCTGCACGGCATGGGGGTGCGGTGGTTCCCGCTGGTGGGCTGGGCCGAGCGGGGCGGCTACCTGGCCGACGGGCACGGCAACTCGGTGCCCCGCTTCCACGTCACCTGGGGCACCGGGCCGGCCGTGGTGGCGCCGTTCGAGCAGCGGGTCAGGGAGGCGGCAGGTTCCGGCCTGGTCGGGCTGCGGTTCCGGCACCGGGTGGACGGGCTCACCGTCACCGGCGGGACGGTGGACGGGGTGCGGGGGGCGATCCTCGAGCCGAGCCAGGCCGCGCGCGGCACCCGCAGCTCGCGCACCGAGGCCGGCGAGTTCGAGCTGCACGCCCCCGCGGTGATCGTGACCTCCGGCGGGATCGGCGGCAACTTCGACCTGGTCCGCGAGAACTGGCCGGACCGGCTCGGCCCCGCGCCGGACCGGATGATCTGCGGGGTGCCCGAGTACGTCGACGGCCGGATGCTGGCCATCGCCGAACGGGCCGGCGGCCGCCTGGTCAACCGCGACCGGATGTGGCACTACACCGAGGGCATCCAGAACTGGGACCCGATCTGGGCCCGGCACGGGATCAGGATCCTGCCCGGGCCGTCCTCGCTGTGGTTCGACGCCCGCGGCCGGAGGTTCCCGGCCCCGCACTTCCCCGGGTTCGACACCCTGGGCACGCTCGCGGCCATCCGAGCCGGCGGCTTCGACTACTCGTGGTTCGTGCTCACCCAGAAGATCATCGAGAAGGAGTTCGCGCTGTCCGGCTCGGAGCAGAACCCCGACCTGACCGGCAAGGACATCAAGCTCACCCTGTCCCGGGTGCGGCCGGGCGCCACCGCGCCGGTGGAGGCGTTCAAGGAGCACGGGGCGGACTTCGTGGTGGCCAGGACGCTGCCGGAGCTGGTGGCGGGGGATGAACAAGCTGACCCCGGAACCGCTTCTGGAGCTGGCCGACCTGGAGCGGCAGATCGTCGCGCGCGACCGGGAGATCGACAACCCGTTCACCAAGGACCTGCAGGTCATGGCGATACGGAACGCCCGCCGCTCACGCGGCGAGCGGCTGGCCAGGACCGCGGCGCCGCACAAGATCCTCGACCCGAAGGCCGGGCCGCTGATCGCCGTGCGGCTCAACATCTTGACCCGCAAGACGCTGGGTGGCCTGCAGACCGACCTCTCTGGCCGGGTGCTCGGCGGCACGGCGACCGCGGGCGCAGTGTCCGCGGGCGCAGTGTCCGCGGGCGTAGTGTCCGCGGGCGAGGGGCCCCGGCCGGTGCCCGGCCTGTTCGCGGCGGGCGAGGTCGCCGGGTTCGGCGGCGGGGGAATGCACGGCTACCGGTCGCTGGAGGGGTCCTTCCTCGGCGGCTGCCTGTTCAGCGGACGCCAGGCCGGCCGGGCCGTGGCCACGGAGACCAGCGCCTTACCGGTCAGCCGAACAGGCGCTGCAGCAGCACGTCGATGGTGTCGGCGCCGGCCTGCATCGCCGCCTCCTTGTCCTCGGCCCGGGCGACGATCAGCGCCACCTCGTTGACCGACGCGAGCAGCACGTTGGCGAGCGTGCCGACCAGTTCCGGCCGCAGCTTGCCCTGGTCGGCGATGACCTGGAGCACGGCCCGGATCCCCCCGAGGGCATGGTGCTCCTCCATGGCCCGCCACCGTTCCCAGCCGAATACCGACGGCGCGTCGATCAGCAGGATCCGCCGCACCACCGGATCGCCCGCAAGCCTGATCCAGGCGAGGGAGCCGGCGCGCAGCGCGGCCACCGGCCCGTCGGCACCGCGCGCGGCGGTAAGGGTCTGCTCCCCCACGCTCGTCTCGACGTCTTCCGCCACCGCCTCGAACAGGGCGTCCTTGCCCGGGAAGTGGTGATACAGGGAGCCCCGGCTGACCCCCGCCTCGCGCAGCACCGCCTCAATCGAGGTGTCCTCGTAGCCGCGCTCCGCGAACAGGCGCGTGGCGATCGCGATCAGCTGCCCCCGCGTCGCCTCGCCGCGGGCGACATTCTTGTTCGGTCGGTCCATCGCCGTTCCTCGCCCTGTCCCTAAGTGACACCGCAACTAAGCGGTTGACAAACCGACTGTCGGTTTGTTTGTATAAACCGACAGTCGGTCTAATAAGACTACCGCATTCACTAGGAAGGCGATCGTAATGCAGCTCACCGAACTCGAGACCCACCGGCACAGCATCGCCACCCGCTCCGGCGAGATCAGCTACATCGACATCGACCCCGGGGGAACCGGGCCCGTGGCGCTGTTCGTGCACGGCATCGCCACCAACGCCTACCTCTGGCGCAACGTCATCGGCGCGCTGACCACCCAGCGCCCCGGCAATCGACGCTGCATCGCCCCTGACCTGCCGCTGCACGGCCAGAGCCCGGTGACCGCCGGGCAGGACCTGTCGGTCGCCGCGCTGGCGGCCGGCCTGGAGGACTTCTGCGACGCGCTCGGGCTCACCGGCATCGATCTCGTCGCCAATGACACCGGCGGGGCCATCGCCCAGATCTTCGCCGCCCGCCACCCGCAGCGGCTGGCCACGCTCACCCTGACCGACTGCGACACCGCCGGCAACCTGCCGCCCGAGGAGTTCAAGCCGACGGTGGAGCTGGCGCGGGCCGGGAACCTCGCGCCGACCGCCGTGGCCCTGTTCGCCGACCTCGACGCCGCCGCCAAGGTCGCGTTCGGCGCCGGTTACGAGCACCTGGACCGGGTCGACCCGGCGGTCATCCGCTCCTACCTGGAGCCGTGCTTCGCCACGCTGGAGCGCGCCCGGGAGTTCGAAAGGCTGCTGACCGCCATGGACGAGGCCGACCTGGCGGCGGTCACGCCTCAGCTCAGGGAGCTCACCGTGCCCACGCTGCTGGTGTGGGGCACCGGGGACACCTTCTTCGACGTCTCCTGGGCTTACTGGCTGCGGGACACCATCCCCGGCACGACCCAGGTGGTCACCGTCGAGGGCGCGCGGCTGTTCTTCCCGGACGAGCGCCCCCTGGATCTGGTGCCGCATCTGGAGCAGCACTGGGCGGCGGCCGCCGCGGTCCGGGCGTGACTGGCAGTCCGTTCGGCCTTATGTCCTTCTCCCCCGGCCCTGCGGGGGCGCCGGGGGCCCGCTGACGACGGCGGCCTGCCTGTGAGAGATCATCAGGCAGGCCGCTCGCCGTGTTCCGGATCCTTCCGTTACGGCGTCTGCCCGAACCCGCCGTAGTTCTCGCCCGGGACCGATGACGTCTCGGAAGTCGCGGAAAGCCGGTAGTAGACCAGCGTCACGACCAGGGCGATGAACGGGGCCACGATCGTGCCCG
>Ga0207684_10004799_pt1 | contig 12658 bp, 14 predicted proteins | sample KBSK5501metaG_FD_184342 | JGI IMG/M metagenome (GOLD analysis project Ga0207684, IMG submission 184342) | Corn, switchgrass and miscanthus rhizosphere microbial communities from Kellogg Biological Station, Michigan, USA - KBS K5-50-1 metaG... | ecosystem: Host-associated > Plants > Roots >...
ACCCAACCCAGGTCCACCATGGTCTGAAGGAGCCCCCCGGACCCGTAGACCGAGGCGCCGGTGCGCTTGGCCAGCTCGGCCACATCCCCGGTGTGATCGCCGTGGCCGTGGGTGACGAGGATCGCGTCCACCTTGCCGAGCGCGTCGAGATTCTTGTACTGGGGCGGCGTCTTGGGATTGTTGACAAGGAATGGATCGATGACGATCACCTTGCCGCTGGGCGAGGTGATCTTGGTGGCAGCCTGCCCGAGCCAGTGCACCTCCGCTTTGTTGGTCTGCGCCCAGGCCGAGTCGACAGCGAGCGTCAGCGTGAGGGCGCCCGCTGCCATCATGAAGTCCCGCCGGTCCATGTCCATGAGCTTCCTCCTCAGGCCTTGAGATGTTTGTCGAATAGCGCGAGGCAGCGTTTCCAGGCATCCGCGGCGGCCTTCGCGTCATAGCTCGGGCGGTAGTCGGCAAAGAAGCCGTGCTCGGCGCCCGGGTAGATCACGATCTCGACATTCTTGTTGTGCTGCTTGAGCAGGTCGCCGAACTTCCGCGCGTCGTCCGGGGTGGGATTGGTGTCCTTCTCCCCGTACAGGCCGAGGAAGGGCGCTTTGATGTCCTTGGCCAGGTCGAAGCCGGTTACCGGCGCGGGCGAGTCCGGATACGGCCGGCCGGGCGGGCCGTACCAGCATACCGCGGCCTTGATGTCGGGATTGGTGGCCGCCACCTGATACACCGTGGACCCGCCCCAGCACCAGCCGGTCACGCCCACCCGGTCCGCCCTGACGCCCGGCCGCTTCTTCGCCCAGCCCACCGCCGCCGCGCAGTCGCCCAGCACCTGCTTGCGCGGCACGGCCAGGACGATCTTGAGAATGTCCTGGACGTCAGGGATCTGGGCCACGCCGCCTTCGCGCTTGAACAGCTCGGGCGCCACGGCGTAGAACCCGGCCTTCGCGAAACGGCGCGTGACATCCCTGATCCACTCGTGGACACCCCAGATCTCGGAGATGCACAGGATGATGGGGGCTGGGCCGCCTGAGGCGGGGCGCGCCTCGTAGACGGGCATCTCGTAGCTGCCGATGGAAACCTGGAAGTCGCCGGCCACGATGCCGCTGGTGTCCGTGTGGACGGCCTGGGCCAGGACCTTGTCCACGGCAACCGCATAGCCGGCGATGGTTGAACTGCTGATCTTGGGCATTTGGCGTTGGTGACTCTCGCTCTCTGTCGAAAGGCGGGCAGAGGCTATCACGCGAGGCCGAGCCCCGCAAGCGGGTCGCGCCGGCCTGCTGTATGCTCATGGCGTGGCCGACCTCGTCAACGAATTCTCCTGGTCCCGCACGCGGGACAATGCCTTCCAGGAGTGCCGCCGGCGCTATTACTACCAGTACTACGGCGCCTGGGGCGGGTGGGAGGCCGGCGCCGACCCGCTCGTGCGCCGGCTCTACGTGCTCAAGCATCTCGGCACCCGCCAGATGTGGGCGGGCCGGCTGGTCCACGAGGCGGTCGAGCGCTCGCTGCTGGCCTTGCGCGACGGCCACGCGCTCTCCGAGGCTTCCCTGATCGAGGACACCGTGCGCCAGATGCGCGAGGAGTGGAAGGGCTCGCGCGACGGCGTCTACCACGAGAGCCCGAAGCGCACGGGCCTCTTCGAGCACGAGTACGGCGTGCCGATCAAGGATAGCGAGTGGCAGGCCATCCGCGATCACGTCGTCCGCTGCCTGCGCAACTTCCATCGCCTGCCGCTGCTGGCCGACATCAAGCGCACGTCCACCGACCGCTGGATCCTCATCGAGAACATCGGTTCCTTCGGCTTCGAGGGTACCCGCGTGTTCTCCGCCCCCGACTTCGGGTACTGGAATGCGGCCGACCGGCTGCAGCTGGTGGACTGGAAGACGGGCGGAAACGGGGAGGGCGCTTCGCTCCAGCTCGGCGGCTATGCCCTCTACGCGCTCGAAGTCCTGCGCGTGGACCTGCCGCGGGTGGACCTGCTCGAGGTGAATCTGCGCGACGGCAAGGTGACGCCGCATCCCTGGGACGAGGTGAGCCTCGACCGGGTGCGCGACCATATCCGACTTTCTGTGCGCTCCATGAAGGCCTATTTGAAGGATCCCGAGCTCAACCAGGCGGACGAGAGCAATTTCGAGAAGGCGGAAGAGCTCAAGATCTGCCGGTGGTGCAATTTCCGCGCGGTGTGCCGGCCCGAGCTGCCGCCCTTCACCGCCGAGAACCCTCCTGGAGAGACCCCTCCTGGACAGAACCCTCTCCCCTCTGGTTCTCCAGCGAACCCTCTCCCCTCTGGGGAGAGGGCAGGGTGAGGGGATGAAAGCCCTTCTGATCGATTTGGACGACACCCTGCTCGATTACACTGGCGGGACTGAGGACTGTTGGCGCGAAGCCGCGCTTGCGCTCGCCGCGCCGGCAGGCATCGAGCCGGAGGCGCTGGTCGCGTCCATCCGGAAGACGCGTCGCTGGTTCTGGGACGATCCCGAGCGCCACCGCCGCGAGCGCGCCGACATGCTGAGCGCCTGGCGCAAGATCACGGCGCATGCTCTCGCCTCGCTCGGCACTCCCGACGAGCAACTGGCCGGCGCCATCGCCGAGGACTTCGCCACCCGCCGCTGGCGGCGCATGCGGCTATTCCCCGGCGTCGCCGACGCCCTCACCGCCCTCCGCGATCGCGACGTGAGCCTGGCCCTGCTCACCAACGGCGACACGAGCCACCAGCGGCGGAAGATCGAGGAGAACGATCTCGCGCGCTTCTTCGATCTCATCCTCATCGAGGGGGAGTTCGGCGTGGGCAAGCCCCACGAGTCGGTGTACCGCCACGCGCTGACCGCGCTCGCTTCGCGTCCGGAAGAGACGTGGATGGTGGGCGACAATCTCGAATGGGACGTCGCCGCGCCCCAGCGGCTGGGGCTTCGCGGCGTCTGGGTGGACATCGACGGAGGCGGCTTGCTCGCGGCGGCCCCCGTCAGACCTCATCGCATCATCCGCGCCTTCCCCGAGTTGCTTGGGGTCAGGTCTTGAAATACGACAAATGGTGACGGCAATTGCCGTCACAAAATGTCGTATTTCAAGACCTGACCCCGCTAGGGCTTGGAGGGCTGGACGACAACGGTGCGGAGCGTGGCGAGGTACTTGCGCGCGACGCGCTGGACGTCGGCCGCGGTGACGGCGCGCACCTGCTGGACGTAGCGGTCGAGGAACTCGTAGCCTACTCCCGCCTCTTCGTAGGTGGCCAGATACCAGGCCTGCCGGGCATTGGTGCGCCGGTCCATGGCGAGGTTGCCGAGCAGATAGCTCTTGGCCACGCGCAGCTCTTCGTCGGGGACGGGCTCGCGCTGGATGCGCTCGAGCTCGGCCTTGAGCGCGGCCTCGGCTTTCGCCACGTTCTCTGGCGCGGTGCCGAGCGAGGCCATCAGATAGCTCGTTTCCACGCGCGAGGGATACTGGGCCGCCGTCGTATACGCCAGCCCCTGCTTGTCGCGCAGCTCCGAGAAGAAGCGTCCCGCCATCCCGCCGCCCAGCACCGCGCTCAGCACCTTGACGGCGGCGTGGTCGGGATCGGTGAGCGCCGGAGCGAGCGAGCCCATCAGGATTTGCGCCTGGGCGCCCGGCACCGTCAGCACCTCGCGCGCCGCCGCGGGGGCGGGCGGCCTCACTGCCGGCGCCGCCGGTACGGGGCCCGCCGGCAGCGCGCCGAAGAGGCGCTGGGCCTGCGCGACTACTTCGGCCGACTTCACGCGCCCGCTCACGGCCAGGACCATGCCTCCGGGCACGTAGTGGCGCCGATAATGGGCCATGAGCGCGGCGCGGTCCAGGCGCTCGACGCTTTCCTTGAGCCCGATCGGGTCCCATGCGTAAGGATGCGGGCTGAAGATCCGCTCGGTCAGAGTGTCCACGCCGACGTCGTATGGCTTGTCGCTGCGGTTGCGGATCTGGCGGACGAGGAAGTCGCGCACCGCCTGCACGGTGCTGTCGGGCATGGACGGGTGCAGCGCCACGTCGGCCACCAGCTCGAGCAGCTCCACCCAGTGCCGCGACAGCGCCGTGGCGGCGATCTCGGACGCATCGGCGTCTCCCACGGCTTCGATGCTGCCGCCCATGCGATCGGCCGCCTCGACGATCTGTACGCCGCTGAGCGAGGCGGTGCCGCGCACGACCATGAGCTGGACGAGGTTGGAGATGCCCGCGGTGTCTCGCGTCTCCCAGCGCGTTCCCATCTTGACCATCACCGAGATCGCGACCACGGGCGCAGTGGGATTCTCGCGCGCCAGCACGGTGAGGCCATTGGCCAGCCGCGTGTGCGTGACGCCGGAAGTCTGAGCGGAGGCGGCAGTCGCGCCGAGCGCCAGCAGCAGCCCCGCCACGACGGCCGTCCGCAGCAGCCGCCTCATCTGGTCCTCTTGGGCACGAAGACCAGCCGCGCGTAGTCGCCGCGCGAGAGGAAGCGGCGGGCGGCGTCGCGGATCTGCTCCCCCGTGATCTGGCGCAGCCGGTCGACGTAATGGAGCTCGGCGTCGAGCGACCATGTCGTCTCGGCGATGCCGTAGGCATACGCGAGGCCCTCGGAGGTTTCGGTGTCGAAGGCGTGCTGGGCCTCGAACTTGGTCACCGCCAGCCGGCGCTCTTCCTCGGTAGGCCCCGCCGTCTGGATCTTCTCGATCTCCTCCAGGATGATCTGCTCCACGCGGGCCAGATCCTTGGCCTCGAGATCGGCGCGCAGGCTCACGATCCCGCCCCCCATGAGCGCGGCATAGCTCATGGTGATGCTGGAGACGAGGTTTTCCTCGTCGCGGAGGCGCTTGGCCAGCCGCGAGCTGTCGGTGCCCGCCAGAATCGTCGTCAGCAGGTCCACGGCGTCGCCATTGGGATCGTCCGAGCGTGGCGCCTGCCAGCCCATGGCAAGGAAGGCCTGCTGCTCCGCCCGCTCCACCTCGCGCCGCTGCACGCCCTTGAGCGGCGGCGGCGCCGGGGCCGGAGCGCCCTGATACCCGGTGCGGGGCATGCGGCCGAAGGTGCGGTCCACGGCCGCGCGCACCGCCTTGGCGTCCACCGGCCCCACGACCACGAGCGTCATGTTCTCGGGCGTGTAGTAGTGCCGGTTGTAGGCCTTCAGCTTTTCCTGGGTGGCGGCGTTCATCGTCGCGGGCGTGCCGAGCACCGGCCGGCCGTAGGGATTGCCGTCGAAGACCATGCCGTAGAGCTGGCGGATGATGGCGGTCTTCGGATTATCGGCTTCGATATTCGCTTCCTCGAAGATCACCTCGCGCTCCCGCTTGATCTCCTGCGGGTCGAAGGTGGAGCGGAAGGCCATGTCGGCGAGCAGCTCGACGCCGGTCTGCATCGCCTCGCTGGGCAGGATCAGATAGAAGGTCGTGTAGTCGAACGACGTCACCGCATTGGAGCGGCCGCCGACGCCCTCGACGGCGCGGTCGATGTAGCCCGGGCCCCACTTGTCGGTGCCCTTGAACAACATGTGCTCCTGGAAGTGCGAGTAGCCAAGCTGCTCGGGCCGCTCGTAGCGGACGCCCACGCCCACCCAGAGGTAGACGGCCACGATATCGGCGGCACGGTGATCCTGGATGATGAGCCGGAGGCCGTTCGGGAGCACCTCGCGGCTCGGCGGGGGTAGCTCGGCGTCCGCCGCGCCGGCGGCCTTGCCTTGCGTCGCGGCGCAGCCGGCGGCCAGCGCGGCCAGCGCGGAAGCGAGGAGCGCGGCCCGCGCCGCCCGGATCAGGGGAGCAATCATGCGCGGCATTCTACTACAGCCCTAGGGCTCGCACGGCTCGCGCAGGTCCGCGCCGAAGGCCTTGAGCAGCCGCTCGCCGTGGGTCGGGTGCACGGAGAGCTGGGCGGCCACCGCATCCGCCGCGGCCCCGCCGCGAATCGCCAGGGCGCAGAACTGAATCAGCTCCTCGGCGGCATAGGAGGCCATCTGAGCGCCCAGCAGTCGCTTGGTCTCGTCGTCGAACACCAGCTTGAGATAGCCGCCGTCCTCTCCGCTGGCCACGCCGTTGGAGGCCCCGCGCATATCGAGTCGGGCGACGGCGCAGTTGATGCCCCGCGCCTCGGCCTCGCGCTGCGACAGGCCCACCGAAGCCGCCTCGGGTGTGGTGAAGATCACTTGCGGAATGACCGCCTCGTCGGCGCGGACGGAGTCGCCGCGGAGCGCGTTGAGCGCCGCGATGCGACCCTCGTAGGCCGCGACGGGCGTGAGCTGGCGGCGGCCCGCGGCGTCACCCGCCGCGTAGATGTGGGGGACTGAGCTCCGCAGATACGGCGTGACCTTGAGCCCGAGCCCCGCCGTCTCCAGGCCGAGGCCCTCGGCCCCGATCATCCGTGGGTGGAATCGCCGCCCCGCGGCCACGCAGACGACGGCGCTCGTGACTTCGCCTGCGCCGTCGAGATGGACCGTCACGGCTCCGGGCCGGCCGCTCAGCCGGGCGACCCGAGCGCCGAGCCTGAAGGCCACGCCCTTGGCTTCGAGCAGCTTGCGCAGGTACGCCGCCACGTCGGGGTCCAGGCCGGGGAGGATCTCGGCGTCGCGGCCGATGACCGTGACGCGGGACCCGAGGTCCTGGAACGCGCTCGCCAGCTCGAGCCCGATGACGCCGGCGCCTACGAAAGCCAAGCTGGGCGGGAAATCGGGCAGGAACAGGACGTCGTCGGAGGTGACGGCGAGCTCGCGGCCGGGAAGATCGGGCACGACCGGCTCGGAGCCCGCGGCGATGACGATCTTCTCCCCGGCCAGCCGCGCGCCGCCGACTTCGACCGTGTGCGCGTCAACGAAGCGCGCGGGGCCCAGGGCCACACGGGCGCCCGTCTTCTCCATAGCGGCTACCGGTGGCTGGAAGGCCGCGACGACGTCGCGCTGTCGCCGGAGCACCGCCGGCCAATCGAGCCGCACGTTGTCGGCCAGCGTGCCGTACTGCGCCGCGTGCCGCACCAGGCTGTGAACCCGACCGGCCTTGACCAAGGCCTTTTTCGGGATTCAGCCGCGGTTGACGCAGGTGCCGCCGAGCGGCCCTCGATCCACGAGGACGATGCGCGCGCCGGCCGTCGTGGCGGCCTTGAGGGCATTGATGCCGGCGGCGCCGCCTCCGAGCACGAGCAGGTCGTAGCGATCCATCGGTCTACCTCCGTGGGCTGGTCGGCGGGCGAGGTGTTGAGCTGCGCCGGTCCCTCGCTCAGACGGGAATCGAGGCTCCCGACACGACGGCGGCCTGATCCGAGGCGAGATACGCGATCACCTCGGCCACGCTCTCGGTGCTCACCCAGCCGGAACGGTCGGCGTCGGGCATGGCCGCCCGATTCGCCGGCGTATCCATGGTGCTCGGCAGGACGGCGTTGACCGTGATGCCGTGCCGCCTGACCTCCTGGGCCAGTGCCTGGGTGAGCGTGATCACGCCCGCCTTGGACACCGCGTAGGCGATGAAGCCGCCCGCCGGCGGAACCACGGCGCGCGAGGCGATGTTGACGATGCGGCCGGCCTTGGCCGCGATCATCGCGGGTAGGACGCCGCGGCAGCCGATGAAGGCCGAGGTGAGGTTGAGGGTGAGCATGCGCTGCCATTCCTCCAGCGACGTCGAAGCCAAGTCCCCACCGGCGAAGCCGCCTACGCCATTGACCAGGACGTCCACGCGGCCGTGCTGCCGGAGCACGCCGCCGACGAAATTGCCGAACTGCGCTTCATCGGTCACGTCGGCGCGGCGCGCGTCCAGGCGCGGATGAAGCGACGGGTCGAGGCCCTTTCGCAGCGCCTCGAGCTCGCCGTCCACCACATAGGGAAGGCACACCACCGCGCCGGCCGACAGCAACCGCCGCGACACGGCCCGGCCCAGCGCGCCGGTGCCGCCCGCGACGATGGCCACGCGGCCGGTCACGCGTGCCGCTCGGCCAGCGCCTGGGCCCGGGCGGCGAGCTGGAAATCCAGCTCCGTAATGCCCTTGGCGTCGTGGGTGACGAGGTCGAGGCTCACGCGGTTGTAGACATTGAACCACTCGGGATGGTGCTGGAGGGCTTCGGCTTCGCGGGCCACCTCGCTCATGAAGGCGAAGGCCGTCACGAAGTCCTTGAACAGGAAGGTCTTGTGCAGCTTGCCTCGCTCGGCGCGCCAGCCGGTCAACGCCTCGAGGCGGCGCGCGATCTCGTCGTCGGTCAGGCGCGCGGGACGCGGCATTGACGATGGCTAGCCGGCGGCCGGCGCGCCCATGATCGCCGAGCGCTGGATGTCTTCGTACCGGACCTTCCCCGCGTCGAACGCTTCCAGATTGTCCACGAGCTTCTTGAACGTCTGCTCGTAGCTCGGCAGGGTCTTGCGCTGGCGGGTGAGCGGCGTCGTCCGCGCGAGCACGAAGTTCTTCACGTAGGGATGGTTGATGCCCCGCTTCTTGATCTTCGCCACCACGGCCCCCAGCGCCTCGTCCGCCGCCCGGACGAGCTCGGCGCGCTCCTCGCGCTCCTTGATCGTCCGGGGGAAGTGGCCCTTCAGGAACTTGTCCACGCGGCGCAGGATGGGCGCGAAGGCGCCGCCCGCGAAGCGCTTGTTCTCCTCGTAGAGGAGCCCCAGCGTGATGAAATGCGGCGACTCGAACTGGAAGGCGTAGGCCTCCTCGCCGGAGTCCGGCTCTTCCTTGATGAGCCCGCGGTACATGCGGATCACCTCGAGCGATTTCTCCTTGAGGTTGTGCGCCTTCTCCGTGTTCAGCGCGAGGATCTGGAAGGCCACCTCGTGCTCCGGCACGAGGATGGCCGGAACCCACTTGGACTTGAGCTTCTCGAGCACCGCGCGCCGGTGGTTGCCATTGGGCGTCCAGTAGAGCCCCGGCTTCACCGACATGACCACGATGGGATCCACGAAGCGGTCGATCTTCTTGACGACATCCTGCAGCCGCTTGACGTGGGCCGGGGAGAGATCGCGCTGATACGGCGTCGGCTCAACCTTGGCCATCGGCAGCAGGCAGAAGATCTGCCAGTGATCGCCCACGGGCTCGCGATAGACGGCGAGCGCGTGCCCGCCGTCCTTTTCGACCTGCTCGGCCAGCGCCGCCGCCTGTTTCGAGGGCTCGTCGCCGTCGGGGAAGACCGCCCACCGCGCCATGGCCCGAGATTATGCCTGAACGACCCCGGCACCGGAAGGCCGGGGCTGGCCGCGGCGGAGCAGCGCGTTGCGGAGGCTGCCGTAGATGCCGGCGGGCAGGAAGATGATGAAGATGATCAACACGAGACCGTAGATTGTCTCCGCCATGCCGATGAACCTCACGCCGAAGGCCACGCGCAAGTACTCGGACAGCGCGATGGTCAGGGCGGTGCCCACCGTCGGGCCCAGGAGGGAGTACATTCCGCCCAGGACCACCGCGAAGACGATGCGCAGCGAGACGCCGATTCCCGCCAGCGTCTCGGGGTTCACGTAAGTGATGTACTGGCCGTAGGCGACACCTCCGGCGGCCGTCAGCGCCGCGGACAGCATGGTGACGCCGATCTTGAAGCGGGCCACGTGGATCCCCACCGAAGCGGCGGCGGTCTCGTCCTCGCCGATGGCTTCCAGCGCCGAGCGCGCCATGCTCCTGTCAAGGCGGCGCCAAATCCAGAGGCCCGCGAGCCAGATCAGCAGCGAGGCGTAGTAGAAGATCCGCTTGTCGGTGAACTGGACGGCCAGCAAGCTCGAGTCGGAGGCGGCCGCCTTGAGGGTCAGCCCGAGCGACCCGCCGGTCCAATCCCGCTCGGCGATGATCAGAAGGCGGATCACCTCGCCGAACGCGAGCGTCACTAGGGCGAAGTAGTGCCCGATAATCCCGAACCGCGAGCAGGGATAGGCGACGACGAAGCCGAGCGCCACGGCCAGCGCCACCGCCGCTACGCCGCCCAGCCACGGCGTCAGTCCGAAAAAGTTCCAGAGCAGGGCGCTGGTATAGGCGCCGGCTCCGAGAAAAGCGCCGTGTCCCAGCGAGACCAGCCCGAAGCGCCCCATGAGAGACCACGCCTGGCCGATGAAAGACCAAATGAGGATCTGGATCACGACGTGCAGGACGTACTGCCGCATGCCGGCCATGGGAATGAACGGTCCCAGCGCGAGCAGGGCCAGGATGATCGCGGCCGCCCACCGTCCCATCAGCGCTCCCGCCTGGCGAGGATGCCGCCCGGCCGGATGAACATCAGCACGATGAACAGCGCGAAGGCGATGACGTAACCCATCTCGGTGGACCAGAGCACGCCACCGATCGAGATGATCTCGCTCAGGATGAACGCCGCGATGAAGGCGCCCACCATGTTCCCGAGACCGCCGAGCACGCAGATCATGAAGGTGATCGGCCCGAAGGCCGCACCGAAGTACGGATGCACCGAGTACTGGATGCTGAGCAGCGCGGCGGCCACGCCGGCCAGGGCCCCGCCAACCGCGGAGGTGACGAGGTAGATCGTCTGGGGATTGGCCCCCATGAGGGCCATCGCCCCACGGTCCTGGGATACGGCCCGGATGGCGGTGCCGACGAAGGTCCGGGTGAGGAACAGGTAGAGGCCGATCATGACGAGGATCGCCAGCACGAACGAAGCGAGGCGGGCGAAGGACAGGAAGATGCCGCCCACCTCGAGAATCGGCAGCGTGAGTCGGATCGAGCGGTGATCGGTCGTCCACAGGAAGGTGGCGAAGGACTGGATGAAGAAGAGGAGTCCCCCGGTGGCCAGGAGCTGGTTCACCGGCGGGCTGTTGAGGATGGGCGTGATGATCAGCAGATGCACCGCGATTCCGAGGAGCACGCCCAGCGCGACCCCGCCGATCCCCGCCAGCCATACCGGCCAGCCCTGGATCATGGCGAGGTAGTAGACCAGGTACATGCAGAGCATGACCAGGTCGACGTAGGCGATCCAGACGATGTCCAGCACGCCGAAGATGAGGTTGAGGCCGAGGGCGAGGAGGGCGAGGATGCCTCCCAGCAGGACGCCGTTGATCGCCGCCTCGAGGAGGAAGATCGGATCAACCACAATCAGAGTCCGACGTAAGCCTTGCGGATGAAATCCTGCTCGGCGAGCTCGGCCGCGCGACCTTCCATCCTGATCCGGCCCACCTCGAGGAGGTAGGCCCGATCCACCAGCTTCAGGACCTGGCGCACGTTCTGCTCCACGATCAGGATCGTGTAGCCCTCCTCGCGCACCCGGCGGATGAGGTCGAAGAGACGCAGCACCATGACCGGCGCCAGGCCCATGGAGGGTTCGTCGAAGAGGATCAGCTTCGGATGGGACATGAGCGCCCGGCCGATGGCCAGCATCTGCTGCTCGCCGCCCGAGAGGCTGCCTGCCCGCTGCTTCTGCCGCTCCGCCAGCGCGGGGAAGAGCGTATAGACGCGCGTCAGGCTTTCGCGGAACCGGGCGCGCGCGCCAGGCAGGAAGGCGCCCATCTTCAGGTTGTCAGCCACCGAAAGGCGGGGGAAGAGCCGGCGCCCTTCGGGGACATGGGCGATCCCGTGGCCGACGATGACATGGGCCGCCCGCCCCGTCAGTGACTCTTCCTCGAAGATCAGGTCGCCGGAGCGCGGCGGGATGACGCCCGAGATCACGCGGAGCAGCGTCGTCTTTCCGGCGCCGTTGGGGCCGACCACGGCCACCGCCTCGCCCCGATCCACCCGGAGATTCACGTCCCAAAGAGCCGTGAAGTGGCCGTAGCCCGCGGTGACATTGCGCAGCTCGAGCATGCTCATGCCAGCACGATCTTCTCGCCCAGGTAGGCTTCGATCACCCGCGGATCCTCGGCGACCTCCCGAGGCCGGCCCTCGGCGATCTTCTCGCCGTGGTCCAGCACGACAACCCGGTCGACCACGCGCATCAACGTGGCCATGATGTGCTCCACCCAGACGATAGTGATGCCGAGCTCGCCGCGGATGCGCTTGAGCATCTCCGCGGCGTCGTGCATCTCCGACGGATCGAGTCCGCCGAGACTTTCGTCGGCCAATAGGAGCTTGGGTCCGGTGGCGAGCGCCCGTGCGAGCTCGAGCTTCTTGAGCCCGCCCGCGCCGAGGAGCGTGGGGGTGGCGTCGCGGTCGGTGGGGAGTCCCACGCGGGCGAGGGCTTCGCCGGCCCGCGCGCGGGCCTCGCCTTCGGTGGTGCGGCGGGCCGCGCCGTAGTGGGCGGCCACCGCCACGTTCTCGAGAATCGAGAGCTTGCGAAACGGGCGCGGGATCTGGAAGGTTCGGGCGAGGCCCCGGTGACAGATCGCGTCGGGAGTGAGACCGGCGATCTCCTCGCCGAGAAATCGGACGGAACCCGAGGAAGCCGTGAGAGTCCCGGACACGCAGTTGAAGCAGGTAGTCTTGCCGGAGCCGTTCGGGCCGATGAGGCCGAGGATTTCGCCTTCCTGTACCTCGAAGGAGACGGCGCTGAGCGCGGTGAAGCCGCCGAAGCGCTTCGTCAGCCCGCCGACCGTCAGCATGCGCTCAGCGTCTTCTGGGGAGGGTTGGGAGGGAGCCGGTGAGGCTCCCTCCCGATCGCTTATCTCGCCGCAAACGGCGATGAGGCCGGCAGCAGCACGGGGGGGTTCGCCAGGCTCGCGACAACCGGCGGGTAGACGTGCTTGAACTCGCCGTCCACGACCTGGAAGACGGCGGCGATCGCGCGCATGTTCTGCCCGGCCATGGCGTGGCCCGGCGGCTGGAACTTCACGCCGTACCCCTGCATGGTC
>Ga0207684_10004800_pt1 | contig 12657 bp, 7 predicted proteins | sample KBSK5501metaG_FD_184342 | JGI IMG/M metagenome (GOLD analysis project Ga0207684, IMG submission 184342) | Corn, switchgrass and miscanthus rhizosphere microbial communities from Kellogg Biological Station, Michigan, USA - KBS K5-50-1 metaG... | ecosystem: Host-associated > Plants > Roots >...
GGCCGGTACATGTCCTCCACATAGGCCTGTGGATGCACGTAACGTCCGGGCGAGACCGCGCGTACCACATAGACGACCGTGAACACCGACGCATCGTCGCTCTTGCGCTCGAAGGCTGCGCTGAAGCGGTCATCGCGGAACTCGGCGTTCACCGGTTGTTGCGCATCCGTGATCCAGGCGAGGGTGCCGGTGTCGCCCGACGAGACCAGCCGCGGATTGTCGATCTCGAAACCCGCCGGCAGGTAGTCGGCGACGATGATGCGTCCGAACTGCGGCTGCGGCTCGGTGATTTTCAGCACCACGGCAAAGCGGTCGTTCTGCTTGGCCTTGGTCGGATCGGCGGGCTTGCCATCGAGCGTGTAATATGTGCGCTCGATCTTGAAGCCCCGCTCGGCAGCAGGCTCCGGCACGAGCGGCGCACCCGACACGGTGACGACGGCCTGCACGGGGCTTTCGCCGGCATTCGTCAGCGTGAGCGGGTGCTGCAGGTCGCTCGCACGCAGGTTGCGATTGAGCGCCCCTTGCGTCCGTGCGCCGCCGACGTCGAGCGTGACGGTCTGCGCGTCCTTCGCCAGGGCGCGCGCCGCGAGCACCATCCACGCGTTCTCCTGGGTCGAGGTGTACGGCGTGAGGTTGCGCGCGGCCTCGACGCGCTCGACCGCGCCGGTGATGGTCGGCCGCGGCGCGCCGCCTTCAGAGGCGAGCGTCACCAGCGCCGCCGCATCGCGCAGCACCGAGCCGTAGTCGCTGCGGCCGTAATCGAGCACCGGCCGCGGCGCGATCGACGCGAGCGCGGCGGCATAGACGCGCTCGGCGCGGGCGCGGTCACCGAGCATCCCGAGCGCTGCGGCGATCTGCGCCTTGGCGATCGGGGTTGCAATGGCGTCGAGCTTGGCGTCGGCGAAGTAACGCAAGTCGCCGACCGGCGCCGCGCCGTTCCTCGCCAGCACATAGAGCGCGTAGGCGAGATTGCGCCCGCCGTCCTTCGCGGGATCCTCCGCGTTGCCGACGAAATTGCGCAGCCGATCGAGCGCGAGCTTGAAGCCGATATCGGGGACGGCAAAGCCACGCTCGCGCGCCCGGGTCAGGAAATCGGTGACGTAGGCGTCGAGCCATACGTCATCGCCGCCCGCGGACCACAGCCCGAACGAGCCATTGGACCCTTGCCGCGCGAGCAGCCGCTCGATCGACTCGCGGATACGCGGCTCGACCGCGCTATCGAGCGCAAGATGAGCGCTGCTGGCGAGATCGTTGACGTAGAGCAGCGGCAGCGCCCGGCTCGTGATCTGCTCCGAGCACCCGAACGGATAGCGATCGAGCGCCGCCAATAGCGCCGCCGCGTCGAGCGCGTTGGAAACGCCGACGGAGAGCGCGACGCTTGCGCTCCCCGGCACGAGGTCGGCGAACAAATCGCTAGAGAGCGTGAGGCTTTCGCCCTTGGCGAGCGGCTTGACCGTGCGGCGCGCAAGAATTTGCGTCGCCGGCCGCACCGGCAGTTCGTAACTGCGTTCGAGGACAAAAGCGCCCGGCCCGCTGACGCGCACGGTCACCGCGGCGCTGCCGCCGCCGCGCGCCGACAGCGGCACCGTGGTGGAGCGGCGCTCTTTGGCATCGAGCTTGAGAGTCTGCGGCGCCACGCTGCCGACGACGTCGACGCCTTCGCTCCTCACCTCCAATCGATAGTCGCCGGCCTGCCCTGCGACGTTGTCGAGGTCGAGATGCATGGTGCCGCGATCGCCGTTGAGAAGGAAGCGCGGCAACGTCGCCGTGAGCACCATCGGGTCCCGTATGGTGACGTCACCGGCGGCGCGGCCGACCTTGTCCTTCGACCACGCGATCGCCATCACCCGCGCCGTGCCGACAAAATCCGGGATGTCGAACACGACCTCGGCGGTGCCATCGGCCTTGACGGTGACGATACCGGAATAGAGCGCCAAGGGCTTCTGCGTGGGCGGCGAGCCCTGCAGCTCGACCGCGGCATCGCCGCCGGTCTTGATCTGCCCGCGCGCACCCTGCATGCCGTCGATGAGCTGACCGTAGAGGTCGCGGATCTCGGCGGTGAGCCGGCGTTGGCCGAGATAATAATCGTCGGGCGCCGGCGGCTTGTAGCCGGTCAGGTTGAGAATGCCGACGTCGACCGCGGCGACGACGATGCGCGCCTCCTCGCCGGGGTTGAGTCCCTCGACTTTGATCGGGATGCGCAGCGCGCTATTGGGACGCAACAGCGTCGGCAAGCTCATGTCGAGCGCAAGCGTGCGCGCTTTGCGGTTGATCGAGAACCACTGCACGCCGATGGCGCGGCCGGGCATGCGCTCGGCGCGGCTGTCGAGCGGGCGCCGCAGCGTTGCCACCACATAGGCGCCGCTGCCCCAGTCGTTGCCGACCGGGACGCGCAGCTGCGCGGTGCCCGCGGCCACGTCCTGCGTGACCGTGGAGACCAGCCGGTCGCCGATCACGTTGAGCGTAACCTTGCCGGCGGTGCGCGCGGTCACGGCGACCGTCATGCTTTCGCCGGGCACGTATTCCGGCTTGTCGAGCGCGATTTCGAGCAGATCCGGCGTGTCGGCGCTCGCCTCCGCGTACCAGCCGGCATCGAAGCCGACCGAAGTCAGCGGCCCGCTGCGATCGCCGGTCGACACTTCTAGGCGATAGCGGCCCCATTGCACCGGCACCGAGATGCGCGCCGGCCTGTCGGCGGCCACGTCGATCCGTCCATCCGCGACGCGACGCGTCGTCTTAACCGGCTCGAAGTCCCACGCCCCGTCGCGGCGGTACCACTGATACTTGGTGTCGACCTTGAGCAGCTCGTAGCGCAGGCCGTTGCGCGCAAGCGATGCGCCATCGGGGGCCGCGAACACCACATCGAAGGTCGCGTTTTCGCCCTCACCCAGCGAGCGGCCGGAGAACAGCGGCTTGACCCCGATCATCGGCCCGTCCGCAGTCACCGGCAGCGCCAGCTCGCGTTCGACCGCTCGCCCGCCGGCCTCGGCCATGCGCACGACGACTTGCGCCTCGAGCGGGCGCGTCGTCTCAGGCTGCTGCTCGAGCTTCACCACAAAGCTCGCCTTGCCGTTGGGATCGGTCGCAGGCAGGTTTGCGAGCGGCTGACGCGTGGTCTCGACGTCCTCGTCGGCGAGCCCGAACTGGTAGCGGGCAAAGCCCGGCCGCTCGCTCGCCGGCGAGACGATCACCTCGCCCTCGAGCTCGAGCTTGGCTGCCGGCGCGCCATAGAGAAAACGCCCGTCGACGGTAATTTCGGCCGCGCTCGTCTTGGAGACGCCCTTGGCCTTGGAGGCGAGGTCGAATTCGATCCGGTCCGGCACGTAGTCCTCGACCAGGAAGGTCGCCTCGCCGACCGGCGGGCGCTTCGGGTCGGCAAAGGCGCGCACGCGCCATGTGCCGCTCGGCGCCGATGGCACCAGCGCAACCGAAAGCGCGCGCCCGCCCAGACCCTGATCGGGCACGACGACGCGGCGGTATTCGACGCCGTCCGGCCGCTCGACCACGAGCGTGAGCGGCACGTCGAGCGCGGCCATGCCCTGGCCGTCGCGCACGAGCGCCGTCACCTGCACCGTCTCTCCGGAGCGGTAGACCCCGCGCTCGGTGTAGATGAAAGCATCGAGACCGGCCGGGACCGCGCGGCCGGAGACGCCGCGGTCGGTCAGATCGAAGCCAGGCGTTTTCAAATTCAAGAAGGCGTAATCGCCGCCGCTGCCGCTCGCGATCAGCATGGCCGGCGCGAGCGCGCCCTCGCCGCGCGCCAGATTGGCTTCGAACTGCACGTGGCCGCTATCGTCGGTGCGTTTGTCCGCAAGGACTTCATTGCTGCGCGAGAGCAGCCGCACCTCGGTCGCGCCCTTGGGCTGTGTGGTATCGAGCGAATGCACGAAGGCGTGGATGCCGTCGTTGCCGGAAAACGCGGTCAGCCCGAGGTCGGAGACGATGAACCACTGGGTCGCAAGGGAATCGACGTCATCCTGGGGCGCGCCGGCGACCTGCGCCACCATGACGTAGACCCCAGGCGACAACGCGCCAATGGCGTCTCCAACGGGAAAGGCGGTGGTGACATCGGTGTTGAGCGTCTGCTCAACCGCCATCTCGCCTTTCCACACTTGGGAGCCGCGCTCTTCGGCGAGGCGGTTGAGGTCGTAGCGGTCGAGATTGCGCTGGAAATCGCGCCCCACCACCGTCTCGAGCAGATTGCGGTCGCCGATGCGGTAGATTTCGAGCGCCACCGCCGCGGTATTGACGCTCACCACCGGAATGCCACGCTGCCCGGTCCGCGGCAGCACGTAAGCCTTGCCGGCGAAGCGCGCCTGCGGCTTGCGATCGCGCACATAGATGTTGAAGTCCGCGGATTTCGACAGCGTCTCCCTCACCTGCGAGGGAATGCCGGCGCGCAGCGTGATGGCGTAACGATCCCCGTGCTTGAGGCCCTCGACGCAGAGCTGCCGCTCCTGCACCGAGAGTGCGGGCTTGTCCTGGCCGCCGACGGCGACGAAGGGCGAGAAGTCGGCGCGCTTGCTCGGCAGGTCCTCGGAGAACTGGAAGCAGACGCGCGGCGAGGCGGCATCCGAATCGATCGTGTAGTCGAGCAACCGGAAGCCGTGCTCCTCACGCAGGCGCTCGTATTGCTGCCGCACTTGGGCGACCTCGCTCAGCTCGAGCGAAATGCGCAACGCATCGAGGGCCGGACGCCAGAGCTGGCGATCGGCATAGGTGCGCGCGATCACGACCAGGCTCTCGGCCTCTTCGGTGGAGTTGCCGGAGCGCTGATAGGCGATGTAGGCGGCAGCGGCGGCGCGCTCGAGCAGCAGGATCTTCTCGCTGTAATCGCTGGGGCGGAGCTGCCGCAGGTCTCTGGCGAGCCGCAGCCAGGTTACGCTACGGTCGGGCGCGACCGCGACGATCTGCCCGAGGATCCGCACGCCACCGCGGTCGTCGCCGCGCTGGAAGGCGGCGTCGACCTCGCGCCGCAGCGCGGGAATGGGTTTCGTCACCTCCCCCGATTCGGCCTTGATCTGGGCTTCGAGTTTGATCGCCGCGTCGGCGAGATCGGCGCGTTTGAACGATTTGTCGGCGATGGCGGGGACGGACAACAGCAGGACGAGCGCGGCTGCAAAGGCAGCGCGAACGAACGCGCGCATGGGGGGACCTCCATTCCCGTCGGGGTGGGGAAGCCGGACGGGGGCGGCAAGATCAACGCCAAAACATGTCGAGGTCGTGGCCGAGCCACGCCGCGCGTCGCCGCACCGGCCGGCGCGCGCAAGGTCCAGACGACGTGCCTAAGCATCTGACCTTTATCATCTTCATCAGGCGCACCCGGCCATGTCCTACTCCACCGTCTGGTAGCCGCGGATGATCCGTTCCGAGCCAAAGCCCCAGTAATTGCGCAGCGTATCCGGCCCCCACACCTTCGGCCGCTGCGGCCGATCCTGGTGCCAGGGCCGCGGGTCGAAATAGCCGAGCGCCTCGTCCTTCATGAGATCCATCTCGCAGAAGAACTCGACCCGAACCTTATCCGCGTTGCGGTGGTAGATCGCGATGTTGTGGCCGATGATGTGGCGGCCGGGCCCCCAGACCAGATGAATGTTGTTCTTGGCAAGCCATTCGCAGGCTCTTTGGATCTCCGCCCAGTCCTTCACCTCGAACGCGATGTGATGGAGCTGCGGAATCTCGTCGACCACGAAATTGACGGTGTGGTGATCGGGCCCGCAGCGCAGAAACGCGAAGGTCTCATCGCGCCAGTCCGACACCCGAAAGCCGAGCACGTCGGTGTAGAACTTCACCACCTGCTGCACGTCGTTGACGCGATAGGCCACGTGGCCGAGCTTGAGCGGCATGATGCCGAGCTGGCTCAAGTCCTCCTTGGCGAAGACATATTCGGAGAAAATTTCGATCAGCGTGTCCTTCGGATCCTTGAAGACGATAGCCTCGGCGACTCCCGGAGAAATGCAGCTCCGCCGCTCGCTCTTGATTCCGTGCTTCGCCAGCTCGCGTGCAAGCTCGGCAAGATCGCTTCCCGGCGCAACCTGGAAGGCGAGCCGAGACAGCGCGTTGGGTGAGCCACCCTCGAGCGCGATCGCCTCCAGACCTTGCTTGCTCGCAAGAAAGGCGCGCTTGGCGTCCCGCTCGACCAGGGTCAGGCCGACGACGGCGGTGTAGTATGCAACCTGCCGATCGAGATCGGGGGTGGTCAGCGTGGCATGGCCGAGCCTGCGCACCTTGATCATCGCTTCCCTCCCGAGCGGCGGCACCGGCGCGCGCGAGTTGCGTCACGCCACGGCGCGAGGCTTTCTCGCGTGGATGCTTGCCCTCATGGCGATGCGAAATTATGCCAGTTTCGCACCGTGCGGAAAGAGCGGAAGGAAAAAAGTGCGAGCATCGCGGCGCTCGCCCCATGGCGCCGATCCGCGGGCGATCCCAGTAGGCGCCGCCCGTTGCGGCGCTGGCAGATGAAGGCGTTCTTGGGGTAAAAGCTTGCGGTCGCGTCCCCGTAGCTCAGCTGGATAGCAGCAGCGGATTTCTAATCCGCAGGTCGCAGGTTCGAGTCCTGCCGGGGACGCCACCTCGCTTTGGCGACTCGCAAAGCCTTGCGCCGCCGTGCTTCGGGCGACGCGCCCTGAGGCCGCCGTCACGCCCCTAACCAAGCGCATAGCACGCACGTCAACCGCCCCATGACGCCCGCCGCGGTTCCCGCGATGACAAAAAATCGGCTTGTGTGAGGCCCTTCACCCTCGGAACTGCCGATCGTGTGCCAAAGCAACATCAGCTTGCCACGCTGAAAAGGGTGACACGAGATGCGCAAGATCGTCATTTTCGCCGTAATAGCCGTCATCGTTGCGACGACCGCCGTCTGGTCGATCGCCACGTTCGCCAGGTCGAAACTTGCAGGCCCGGTGCAGACCACCGAGACGCCGGCGCCGGTCTCGCCGCACGAGATCATGGTCAAGCAGGGCAGAAGCCTCCCGGTCGAATACTGGGCCCATCCCTTCTGAGTAAACCCAGGTCCTAAGTAAAAGCGAGATCGGCCCGCGCGCCGATCCCGCGCCAGCGCAAAATCTTGCCCTTGGGCCCGCGTCTGTCCGAGGCAGCGCTGGTCTACGCTATGATCCCAAGGATAGGCCCGGCTGCGAGCCTGCTTGGATCATGGTTGATGGCTGCCGTTGAGCATCGCGAAGCGATCGCACACAAGGCTCCCTCGCGGCAGAGGGCGTCGCTGCTTGTCCTTCTCACGCTGGCGGCCGCCTATGCCCTGACCGTGCTGGTCTTCTATCCCGGCTACAGCACCGTCGATGCCCGCTATGTCTATGCCGACGCCATGGCCTGGCACTTCGGCGATTGGCAATCGCCCGCGATGGTGCTGCTCTGGCGGCTCGTCGATCCGATCGCGCCCGGCGCGTCGAGCATGTTTTTGCTCACGGCCACGCTGTATTGGCTCGCCTTCGGCACGCTCGCGCTCGTTGCGGCGCGGCGCTCGGTCGGACTCGGCCTTGCTACGGTGCTGCTGGCGTTCATGCCGCCGGCTTTCTTTTTCGTCGGGATGATCTGGCGTGACGTCCTGTTCGCCGTCATTTGGCTCGCCGCGGCGGTGCTCGCCTTCGCGGCGGCCGATCGACCCGCGCGCTTGCGCGCGCCCGTTCAAGCCTCGGCGCTGCTCCTGATCGCGCTCGGCGTGCTGCTGCGGCCCAATGCCGTGGTCGCGGCGCCGTTTCTTGCCGCCTATGTCATTTGGCCCATGCGCTTCGATTTGAAACGAACCGCGATTCTCTTCCTGCCCGCGCTCGTTTCGTTCTACGCGCTCGTCCCGCTCGTCTATTACGGCATTCTCGACGCGGAGCGGCAGAATCCGTTGCACTCGATCGCGGTCTTCGATCTCGGCGGCATCACCCACTTCAGCGGGGACAATCAGTTCCCGGTATCATGGAGCGGCGATCAGACGGCGCTGCTGATCAGCAAGTGCTACGACCCGGTCCGCTGGGACTCCTATTGGAACGTTGAGCCCTGCGCGTTCGTGATGCGGCGGCTGGAGCGCCCCGACGACATGATCTTCGGCACGCCGCGGCTGGCCGAGGCATGGCGGCATGCGCTCGCGGCGCACCCCCTCGCCTATCTCAGCCACCGCGCGACCTTCATGTGGCAATTCCTCGGCCGCTCGAACCTCGTGCTGCCGGTCTGGGATTGGCTCGATCCGGCCTCGGCCTACGGGCACAGTCCATATTTCACGCCGCTCGTTGCGCTTCATGAGGAGCTGCAGCCGACCTTGCTGTTTCGGCCCCTACTTTGGCTCATCCTTGCCGTCACGGTTGGTGCTTGCGCTTGGCGGACGCGATCGACGCCCGCAGGCGCCTTCGCCGTCGGCGTGACGACCTGCGCCGTCGTCTATGTCATGACGTTCTTCGTGCTCGGCGTGGCGGCCGACTTCCGCTATGCCTATTGGTGCGTGCTCGCAACGATCGCCGGGGCCGTCGCCACCGTGCTCGCCCGCTACGCCGCAGCGCCTGCGGGTCAGGACTCGCGCGAGCCCTCCCCAGGCTCGGCGAGCGCGCCGAGGATGTGATCGAGCTGGTGTCCGGCGCGCGTCGCCTTGGCGGTGAGATAACGTCGGTTGTCGGAATTGATCGGCCCTTGCAAAGGCACGCGTCCCGATACGTCGATGCCGGCATTGGAGAGGCCGTCGAGCTTCGCCGGATTGTTCGTCAGCAGCCGCACCCGCGTGCAGCCGAGCAATTGCAGCATGCGCACCGCGATGCCGTAATCGCGTTCGTCGTCGTCGAAACCCAAGACGGTATTGGCGTCGACGGTATCGAGACCGGCTTCTTGCAGCTGATAAGCGCGGATCTTGTTGGCGAGACCCAGCCCACGGCCTTCCTGCTCCAAATAGAGAATGATCCCGCCGCCGTGCTGCTCAAGCTGCGGCAACGCCAGGCGAAGCTGATCGCCGCAATCGCATCGCCGCGAGCCGAACACATCTCCCGTCAGGCAGGCCGAGTGCAAGCGCACCGAAACCGGCTGGGCCAGATCCGGTTGTCCGATGATGACGGCGATCGGCGTGCCGCCGACCGCGTCCCGAAAGACCACGAACCGGGCTGGGATTCCGCCATTGAGCGGAATCGCCGTTTCGGCCACGACGGCAAGCGATGCGATCGCTGTCCGCTGAAATTGCGCCACTGCCTCGGCGGCCACCTCCACCAACGGCGGCTCGTTTGCATCGACGGCCACCGTGCTGGCGTCGCCGACGAGCAGCGCCGGCAGCAGCTGGGCGAGCTTGGCAAGCTCGATGGCCGCCGGCGCTGTTTCGCCGACGGCAACGACCTCGAGATGGCGGGCGACTTGCGCTCGGGCGGCAAGCGAGAAAATCGCCGCCGCGTCGTGAAGATCCCCGATTGCCAAACCCGTGGGGCCGGCGGCATCGAGCCCGAGCGCGCGAGCGCGGCGCGCGGTCACGAGAAGATGCGGCCGCCCCGGCGCGCACAACAGCCGAAAAGCGGCAAGCCGCTGGTCGCTCATGCCGTCGACCGGCAAGGCCACGACCCGTTCGCCGGCCGACGTTACGATGACCGGCCGCCCGGACCTAAATTCGGCAAGACCACGCTCTACTGCGACTTGCTTGGGCGTGCCAAACAAACCCGACGTTCCACTCCCAGCCATTTTATACACACACGTCTTTGGGTCGCGCCGACCGCAGAACCCCACCGACCCGAGAAGAACGCGGCCCGGCGCATTTTATTCCGTTGGGGGTGTCTTTTGCGTTGCACGCGTTTGCAGTCACCTTCCCGCGAAATATCATGGCACGATGCAACAGGCTCCGAAAGCAGGTATTTGATAATGGCGCATGGCCGCCCTGCTAGGCCCAATCAGAGTGAGCCCGGCGGCCGTGAAAACGGCTCCGACGCCGCTGTATCTTGGGCGCCGGTACCGAAAACGTTCCGCGCCGGGGATGGTTCCTTGCCGCAGCCCTGGGAGGACATTTTCGGGCCGCTGCGCAAGGGCGCCATCGACGATCTCGTTTTGGTCGGCCAATGCGGCCAGTCGATCGACGCCCGCGTCGCCACGCCCACCGGACACTCTCACTACATCAACAGCGAGGCGGGCCTCGCCCATCTGCACCGCCTGCGGGCGCTGGTCGACGCAGTCCTGATCGGCGTAGGCACGGCCATCGCGGACGATCCACAACTGACCGTGCGGCGCGTCGAGGGCCCGAACCCGGCACGCATCGTCGTGGATCCGAATGGGCGGCTGCCGTCGAGCGCGCGCGTGCTGGCGGCCGACGGTGTGCGCAGGCTCGTGGTCACAGCTGCCGGCGCGCCCGGCAAGCTTCCCGCCGACGTCGAAATCGTGCCTGTTGCTGCCAATGACCGCCAACTCGCCCCCACCGCCATCGTTGCCGCGCTCTCCGCGCGCGGTTTCCGCCGCATCCTGATCGAGGGCGGGGCCGATACGGTTTCGCGGTTCCTCGCTGCCCGTTGTCTCGACCGCCTGCATATTCTGATCGCGCCGATCATCATGGGCGGCGGACGATCGAGTCTCACGCTGCCGCCGATCGCGCGCGTCGACGAGGCGGTGCGCGCGCCCATGCGCGCCTACAGTCTCGGCAGCGACGTGCTGCTCGACTGCGATCTCAGCGCTCAACGGCTGCCGATCGGGCGGACAAAGATGTCGACGTGACCGACGCGCAAGCTCGAACGGCCCGCAGCCAGATAGGCGCGACGCTGGGCAAGCCATTGCGCGATGTCGTCGGCCGACAGGCCCGTGGTCAGCGGCCCCACCTCGGCCCAGCCGGCAAAGAGGGCGTCCTGAATGGCCCGATCGTCGGTCCCGAACACCCAATCCGAACGGCCTTGCACGAGGGCGTATCCGAAATGCTCGAACCGCTCGGCGGTCCGCACCGCCGCGCTCGGCCCGAGTGCCGGACCGAAGCCCTTGTCGGTGCGCTGGTGGAGGTTGAAGCCAGCCAGGAGCTCGACGTCCAAGCGCGCTGGCGGTGCCGCGACAGAGCGGCCGTCATAAGTCAGCGCCGCATAGAATGGCAGCCGCCGCGCCGCCACTTCGACAACGAGTCGATCGAGCCATTCGGGCGAAACGAGATCGAGCAGCGCCGATGTGGTGACGAGATCGAGCGGGCCGTCGAGGGCGAGTTCGAGGTCGCGCGCGAGATCGATCGGCGTGGTCGTGACGGTCACGTGCGGCAAATGTCCGGGTGTAAACGCCCGCGCCAGAAGGCTGAGACTATTGTCGACCAACCGCCAGCTTTGGCGCGGCGGAAGATGGGCTCCAAGCGCTCGCAGCGTGGCGCCGGCGCCACAGGCGAGATCGACGACCGAGATCGCTGCCTGCCCAAGGAACGCGTTGGCGACCGCGTCGCGCACAAGCGCGTTGCGCGCGGCGAGATCGTAGGGCTCGCGCAATGCCAGCCACTCGGCGGAAAAGCCCTTCATGCAAGGCCTTCCAGCACGCGGGCGAAAAGTGCAGCCTGCTCGCTCCACGATGGAAACTTGGCGGCGAGGGCGCCGGCGGCGAGGCGCTCGCGCTCGTGCGGATTCGCAATGAGGCGCTGCAATGTCGCCGTAAGCGCCTCCACATCGTCGGGCGCCACGAGCACGCCGGCATCGGCTGGTACGGTTTGCGGAACCGCGCCCGCGGTCGTGCCGATCACAGGCACGCCGTGGGCGATGGCCTCGGTATAGGCCATGCCGTAGCCTTCGAAGCGCGACGGCAGCACGAACAGATCGGTGGATGCGTAGAGCGGCGACAGCTCTCCGGGGGTCACGGCGCCGAGCAGGGTGATGCGGTCGGCAAGCCCGAGCCGCGCGATCTCGGCCCTGAGGCGCCGAGACGTTTGCGGGCTGCGCCCGTAATCGCCGGCGATGATGAGGCGCCACGGCAGCTGCCGGAGCCGGGCGAGCGCGGCGACCAGCACGTCGTAGCCCTTGCGCGGGATCACCGACCCGACCGCGAGCAGCTTGACCTCACCTTCGCGCTTGCGCGGCGGTGGCGAAACGCGATCCGTTCCCGGCTCCACGACGCTCACGCGGCCCGCCGCGACGCCGTAGTCGTCGACCAGGAGCCGCGCGACCGCCGCGCTGGTCGCGATCACGTGCCGCGCGCAGGCCAGCGCCGAACGTTCGCGCGCGCGCAAGGAGGCCGCATCAGCGGCGCTCAAGCCCGATTCGAGCGCGAGCGGATGATGCACAAGCGCGACCAGTTGGTGGCTCGCACGCAGCGCCGCGGCGGCCTCCGCCAGTACCCCGAAGGCGAGGCCGTCGATCACGACCGGACGACCAGGCGGCAGCGCCGCAAGTCGTGCGCAGGCCGCGGCGCGGGTATCGGCGGCGGGATGCGGAAATCCGTCGCCAAGGTCGACGACCTCGATGCGCCAATCGCGCAGCGAAAGCTCCGCGATGATGCGTCGGTCGTAGGCATAGCCCCCGGTCGGGGTCGCAAGGTCGCCCGGCACAGCGAAGGCGGCCTTCCTTACCACAACGGCGCCTCGTACCAGGCGCGCGCAAGCGGAGATTCCGCAACGGTCACGCGGATCGATTTGAGCTCGCGGCCGGCGCGGCCGAGCTTGCCCGCGCGCGCCGCACCCGCGAGGTGATCGAACAGATGCTTGGTCAAGAATTCGGTGGTCGTGTTGACGCCCTTGAACTGCGGCAG
>Ga0207684_10004803_pt1 | contig 12656 bp, 9 predicted proteins | sample KBSK5501metaG_FD_184342 | JGI IMG/M metagenome (GOLD analysis project Ga0207684, IMG submission 184342) | Corn, switchgrass and miscanthus rhizosphere microbial communities from Kellogg Biological Station, Michigan, USA - KBS K5-50-1 metaG... | ecosystem: Host-associated > Plants > Roots >...
GCGACGGCAAGCTCGTGCTCGCCTTCGGCGCGATCCGCCCGTACAAGGGCATCCACGGTGTGATCGCGGCGCTGCCCGAGCTGCGTCGTCGCCACGCGGACGCGCGACTGGTGATCGCCGGGCCGCTCCTGGTCGGCAGCGAGGCGGAGTATCGCGAGGCGATCCGTCGCGCCGGCGTGGACGAGGCCGCGATCTTCCGACCGGGCTACATCCCCGCGGAAGACGTCGCGACCTACTTCGCCGCCGCCGACGTCGCCGTCTTCAACTACCGGGACATCACCGACAGCGGCTCGCTGCGCCTGGCGTGCGACCTGGGCACGCCGGTGGTCGCGACCGCCGTCGGGAGCTTCCGCGAGTTCCTCACCGACGGCGTGACCGCGCGGCTGATCGAGCCGGGCCACGAGCCTGCGCTGGCGGCGGCGCTCGGCGACGTGCTGGGGGAGCCGGCGCGCGCGGCGCGCATGGCGCAGGCGGCGCGCGCGCTCGCGGCGTCGACGTGGTCGTGGGCCGCGAGCGCCAAGGCCACCGCCGAGCTCTACGAGACGCTCGCGCGAGGCGGCGCGTGATCCTGGCCCTCGCGCTCGCCGCGCTCGCGCTGGCCATCAGGGTGCTCGTCGCCGAGTTCCTTCCGGTCATTCAGCCCGACGGGGTCGTCTACGTGGCGGTGGCCAAGCAGTTCCAGGCGACGGGCTCGCCCTTCGATCCCTTGTTCCATCCGCTTTATCCGATCTTGATTGCGCTCGCCCAGCCGTTCGTCGGCGATTGGGAGATGTCGGGACGCCTGGTCTCCGCCTTCTTCGGCGCGCTCGTGATCCTTCCCGCGTTCGCGCTGGCGCGGGGGATCGTCGGACGCCAGGCGGCGCTCTTGTCCGTGGTGTTCGTCGCCGTGCATCCACGACTCGTGCAGAACTCGGCGTCGGTGCTGTGCGAGGCGACGTACACGTTTCTGCTGGTCTCCGGCGTGCTGGCGGCGCGCCGGGGGCTGGTGAGCGGCCCGCGGGCGCTGGTCCCGTTCGCGGGAGTCTGCTTCGGGCTCTCGTACCTCGTGCGCCCCGAGGGCGCGCTGTATCTCGTGGGCCTCGTCCTGATCGCGCTCTTCATGATCGGGACCGGACGGGATCGCGCCGGGGCCCTCCTGCCGTGGGTCGGCGCCGCCGTGCTCGTGTTCGTCGTGGTCGTGGCGCCGTACGTCTGGTACCTCGCGGAGGTCTGGGGACACATCACGCTCAGCGGCAAGATCGACCACAACCTGCCGCTGTCGACCGGCGTCACCGCCGCGCCGAGCGCCCTGCCGATGCGCGTGCTCGAGAACGTGCTCCTGTTCCAGAAGTACGCGGTGCCGGACCTCCTGCCGTGGGTGTTGCTCCTGCTCGTGCTGCCGGGCCTGCTGGCCCGGGGCCGCACGAGCGAATGGCTCGGCCGCGACGGGATCCTGCTCGCCGCCGCGCTGCCGCCGTTCGCGTCGCTCGGCTTTCACGTCGAGCCGCGCGTGTTTCTCCCGATCTTGCCGTTCATCCTGCCGTTCGCCGCGGTCGGCACGCTCTGGGCCGCCGTCACGCTCACCGACGCGCGCCGCGGCTGGCGCTGGTCGCTGGCCATGGCGCTGCTCGTCGCGCTGGTCCTGGTGCCGTGGACCTTCCAGCCGATCCTGCGTCCCGATGCCGGCGCCGCGCTCTATCGCCAGGCGGCGCGCTGGGTCGCCGAGACCCAGCCGCGCGACGCGGTCTTGCTCGACCGCAAGCCGCTCATCGCCTTCTACAGCGAACGCCGCTGGGTGCCGCTGCCTCGCATCGGGCCGGACGAGCTGCTTGCCGCCGCCCGCCACGCCGGCGCCCGGTTGGTGGTGCTCGACAGCCGCGAGTTCTTCTTCGATCGACCGGGACTGATTCCGCTGCTCTGGGGTCCGCCGCCTCCGGGGCTGGACGTGCTTCGCGATTTCGATGCCGCGCCGGCCGATCGGCTGCGCATTCTGGTGGTCAACGAGCGTGGGTGAGCGGCCGTCGCGCCCGACGTCGATCCTCGTCGTGTCCAATCATGGCGCCATCGTGGGCGGCGGCGAGCTGAGCTTGCTCGATCTGCTCCGCGGTCTCGACCGTGACCGCTGGGCGCCGGTCCTCGTCGTTCCCGAGGAAGGCGAGGTGGCGGCGCGAGGGCGAGGTCTCGACCTCCCGGTCCACGTGATTCCACTTCCGACCTTGCGACGGCCGGGGCCGGGAAGTCTCCGGAGCGTGAGGGCTCTCACGAGCCTCGTGCGGGCCACCGATGCGGGCGCGATCCACGCCAACGGCTCGCGGGCGATGGCCTACGCGGGAGTCGCGGGCCGGCTCGCCGCGCGTCCGGTGCTCTGGCACGTGCGTATCGCCGATCGCGACAGACTCATGGACCGCGGCCTCTGCGCGATCGCGACCGTCGTGATCGCCACCTCCCGGGCGGTCGCGCGCCGGTTCGCGTGGGCGCCGGCGAAGATCCGGCTGGTCCCGAACGGGATCGATCTCGCGCGGTTCACGCCGCGGCCCCCGTCCGCGGCGTTTCGCGCGAAGCTTGGCGTGCCGCCGTCGGCGCCGGTCGCGGTGTCGATCGGGCGACACGTGCCTGAGAAGGGGTATCGACACCTCATCGACGCCGCCGCGCTGATCGAGCGCGCGAAGCCCGGCGTGCACTGGGTCCTCGTCGGCAACGGCGAGCTCAGGAACGAGCTCGAAGCTCAGACCCGACGGCTCGGACTCGGATCGCGGGTGCACTTCACCGGGTGGCGCGACGACGTCGCCGACGTCCTCGCGCTCGCGGACGTGTTCGTGCTGCCGTCCGAGAGTGAAGGATTCGGCCGCGTGCTGGTCGAGGCGATGTCGATGAGCCGCGCGGTCGTTGCCACGGCCGTCGGCGGCGTTCCCGACATCGTACTCGCCGGCGAGACGGGCGTCCTGGTCGCGCCGGCCGACCCCGCCGCGCTCGCCGAGGCGGTCCACGCGCTCCTCGACGATCCGGCGCGGACGGCGCTTCTGGGCGTCGCCGGCCGCGCGCGGGCGGAGGCGACGTTCAGCCTGGGGGCCCACGTGGACGCCGTCGAGCGCGTGTACGACGAGATTCTCGGGCGGGTTGCGGCGGAGGCGAGGCGTTGACGGCTGTGGATCAGCACCGACCGTTGCGGCTCGGCGTCGATGGGCGCGAGCTTCGGCCCGGCGTACGCACGGGGATCGGACGGTATTTGCTCGAGATGCTCCGCGCGGCTTCACTGGAGGGCTGCTCCTGCGTCGTCTACGGCGACGCCGGCGCGCGCCTGGACGAAACGCTCCCGGGCGTCACGTCGAGCATCCTCGACTCATCGTGGACCCAGTGGTGGGATCAGGTGACCTTGCCGCGCGCGCTCGCCCGCGACGGCATCTCCGTGTTCCTCTCCCCGTACTACAAGGGCCCGGTCCGCGCTCCGTGTCCGGTCGTGCTGACGATTCACGATCTCTACTTCATCAACTACCCGGGTCGCCGCCGGCCCGTCTACGAGGCCATCGTCACCCGGGCGGCACGCCTCTACGCCGCCCGCGCCACGGCGATCGTCAGCGACTCGGAATATTCCAAGCGCGAGATCGTGACGCGGCTCAACGTGAACGCCGCGAAGGTCAGCGTGATCCCGGTCGCCCTGGGCGGCGAGTTCAGGCCCGCGTCGCTCACGGCGTCGGCGAAAGCTCGCTACGCCATCGGGTCGCCGTACGTCCTCTACGTCGGCAACTTCAACCCGCACAAGAACATCCCGAGGTTGATCCGCGCCTTCGCGCTGCTCCCCGGCTCCGTCCGCAGTCGCCACTCGCTCGTGCTGGCCGGCGGCTACGGTGAGGGCCGGCCGGAGCTGGCGCGGCTCGCCGAGACGCTCGGACTCGCGGACCGGGTGATCTTTGCCGGGCGCGTCGACGACGCGGATCTCCCCGCGCTCTATTCGGGTGCCGCGGTGTACGTCGTGCCGTCCCTGGCGGAAGGCTTCGGCGCGACCGCGCTCGAGGCGATGGCGTGCGGGGCGCCGGTGGTCGCCTCGAATCGCGCCGCGCTGCCCGAGGTCGTCGCCGACGCCGGTCTCCTGTTCGACCCCGAGCACGAGCGCGAGCTCGCCTCCTTGCTCACGCGCGTGCTGTCCGACCCCACGCTCGCCGACGATCTCAGGCGCCGCGCGCTCGCGCGCGCCGGGCTCTACACGCCGGCGCGCACGACCGGGCGCGTGCTGGCGCTCCTGCGCGAGGTGAGCGACGGCGCCGTCGCGGTTGCGCCATCTGCGGTGAGGACACCCTGATGTGCGGCATCGCCGGTCACGTCGGCCCGACCGCGCGCGAGCTCCTGCCCGCGATGCTCGGGCTCCTCAAGCACCGAGGGCCCGACGACTCGGGGATCCATGCCGCCGGCGATGTCGGTCTCGGGATGACGCGGCTGGCGATCATCGATCTCGTGACCGGCCGGCAGCCGATGAGCGACGCCACCGGACGGTACTGGATCGTCTTCAACGGCGAGATCTACAACTTCCGCCAGCTGCGCGCCGAGCTCGAGGCCGGGGGGCGTCGGTTCCGAACGCGGAGCGACACCGAGGTGATCCTGCACGCGTACGCGGTCTACGGCGAGGCGTGCGTCGAGCGCCTCGCCGGGATGTTCGCCTTCGCCATCTGGGACGACGCGGAGCGGCGTCTGTTCGTGGCGCGCGACCGGCTCGGGAAAAAGCCGCTCTACTACTGGCACCGCGGTCGGCTGTTCCTCTTCGCGTCGGAGCCCAAGGCGCTCCTCTGCCATCCGGCGGTCGCCCGAGGGCTCGACTGGCCGGCCTTCCATCACTATCTCGCCTTCGGCTACACGCCCGCCACTCGCTCGATCTTCGACGAGATCCGAAAGCTCCCACCAGCCCACACCGCGACGCTCGTCGACGCGCAGCTCACGCAGCGCCGCTACTGGCAGCTGCCGCCGAGCATCACGCCCTCGGGACCTCGCGTCACGCGTGAGGAGAGCGCCGCGGCGGTGCGAGCGGGGCTGCGCGAGGCGGTGCGGCTGCGTCTCGAGAGCGACGTGCCGCTCGGCGTGTTCCTGTCCGGTGGCGTCGACTCGAGCGCGGTGGTCGCCAGCATGCGCGAGGTGACGTCGGGTCGGATCGCGACCTTCTCGGTGGGCTTCGGTGGCGCGGCGCCCACGTACGACGAGCTGCCGTATGCGAGGCTCGTGGCGCGCCGCTTCGAGACCGAGCACCACGAAGAGATCCTGGAGCCCGACGTGCAAGCGATCCTGCCGGAGATCGTCCGGGGGTTCGACGAGCCCTTCGCGGACTCGTCCGCGATTCCCACGTACGTCGTGGCGCAGGCGACCGCGCGTCACGTCAAGGTCGCCCTCTCGGGCATCGGCGGCGACGAGACCTTCGGCGGCTACCCGCGCTATCTCGGCCTTCGCGTCTCGGCGCTCCACGCCCGGCTCCCGCACTGGCTTCGCCGCGCGTCTCGGTTGCTCGCCGCGCGCTTGCCCGACTCACCGTCCAGTCGCAACTGGGCGGACTGGGCCCGGCGCTTCACGGCGGAGCCCGATGCCGCGCCCGGCGACCGCTACATCGGCTGGACCCGGTTCTTCGGCGACGCCCAGCTCGCGACCTTGACGACGCCCGCGCTGGCCGCGCACCTCGGGCCGAACGTGGACGAGCTTCAGCAGCGCGCGTTCACCACGGGCGGACACGGAGATCCGGTAGACGGGGCGTTCCGCGTCGATCTGGCCGCCTATCTTCCCGACGATCTCCTCACGATGGCCGATCGGATGAGCATGGCCAACTCGCTCGAGGTGCGAGCGCCGTTTTGCGACCATCGGATCATCGAGCAGAGTCTGCGCCTCTCGCCGCGCGCCAAGATGCCCGGTGGCCGCTTGAAGGGCCTCCTCAAAACCGCGTTCGGCGGCGTCCTCCCCGAAGAGGTGCTCACCCACAGGAAGCAAGGCTTCATGATTCCGCTGGGCGACTGGCTTCGGCGCGACCTTCGACCGGCGCTGGACGAGCTGCTGGCGCCCGACTGCGTCCGGATGCGAGGTCTCTTCGACGTCGACACGGTGGAGACGATGAAGTCGGAGCACCTGAGCGGCGCCCGGACCCACGCCGATCGTCTGTGGACCTTGATGATGGCCGAGCAGTGGATGCGCGAGTATCTCGACCAGCACGGTCGCTGGAGCCTCCGGTGAGGCGTACGTGAACGCTCGGCTCCGAGTCCTCATGGTCTCCGACGTGTCGCCGTCGCATCCGCTGGGCGGCGGCGAACGGATGCTGTGGGAGCAGGCCAGGCGCCTCGCCGCGCGCGGTCACGACGTACGGGTCGTGAGCCGCGCCGATCCCGACGCGACCGCGCCCGTCTCCGTCGAACGCGAGCGCGTCCGGATCCATCATTTCCTCGCGGACCGGCGCTCGACCACGCGATTCATCAAGAGCTCGATCTATGGCGCGCGGCGCGTCGTGTCGGAGGTCCTCGCCCGAGAGCCGGCCGACGTGCTGCACGTCCACCAGCCGCTCGCCGGCTACGGTGCCCTGACCTCTCGTGCTGGCGCGCTCCTGCCCAGCCTCTACAGCTTCTACTCGCCGGCGCCGCTCGAGTACCGCTCGCGCCGGGGGATGACGGCGCGCCATCGAGCGGGCTTCGTGGGCGCGACGGGCACCGCGATGCTCTGGGCGATCGAGCGCGCGTGTCTCAGGCGCGCCGGGCTCGTCCACGTGCTCAGCGACTTCTCGGCCGACCAGCTCTGGAAGCTCTACGCGGTGCCGCGCGAGCGCATCGTGAGGATCCGCGGTGCGGCGGCGACTGACCGGTTCAAGCCGGCCCCGGACCGCGGCGCGATCCGGAGCGAGCTCGGGCTCTCTGCGGATCGGGCAATCTTGTTGACGGTGCGGAACCTCGAGGCCCGAATGGGTCTCGACAACTTGCTCGCCGCGATGGCCGTCTTGAAGGTGCGATGCCCGAGCGCGCTCCTGCTGATCGGCGGCGCCGGCTCGCTGCGCAGCGCGCTCGAGGCGCAGAGCCAGGCCCACGGGCTCTCGGAGCACGTGAAATTCCTGGGTTTCGTACCCGACGCCGAGCTGCCTCGCTACTACCAGGCGGCCGACGTCTTCGTGCTGCCCACTCGCGAGCTCGAGGGCTTCGGGCTCGTCACCGTCGAGGCGCTCGCGTGCGGGACGCCGGTGCTCGGCACTCCGGTCGGCGCAACCCCCGAGATCCTGCGAGCCCTGTGTCCGACACTCGTCTTCCGCGGAACGACCCCCGAGATGATGGCGGAGGACCTCGAGCGCTTTCTCGGCGACAAGGAGCGCGATCCTGCGGGCTACGCGCGCCTGCGGGAGGCAAGCCGCGAGCACGTCGAGCGCCACTACACGTGGGAGCGTGCGACCGATGAGCTCGAGCGGACGCTGCACCGCGTGGCCGACGCCGGGCGCAACGGTAAGCCCGCATCACGCGCGACGACGCACGAGGTCGGCGCGGAAACCTGTCCCGGGTGCGGCGGCCCGACCCGTCCAAGCGCGCTCGTCTATCGCGGAGTGCGTTATCGGCGATGCCCAACCTGTCGCAGCTCGCTTTCGATGGAGCTCCCGACCGCGGTCGAGCTCCAGCATACGTACGAGACGGAGTATCCGCTGCTGTTCGCGCCGGAGCAGGTGACCTCCGGGCGGACGCGCCTGTTCGGCTCGCTGCTCGACCGGCTCGCGGCGCTCGGTCACGCTCGGGACGAACGCCCCCGGCTGATCGACGTGGGTTGTGGCGGCGGCCACCTGGCGGCGCTCGCGCGCGGGCGGCGCTGGCTCGCGCTGAGCACGGATATCGCGCACCAGGCATGCGCCGTGGCCGGTCGGGGCGGCGAGACGCCCGCGATCCAGGCCGACGGCGCCCTCCTGCCGTTCCGCGGCGCGACGGTCGACATGGTGACCCTGGTCAACGTCGTCGACCAGGCGCACGAGCCGCTCACGATCCTACGCGAGGCGCACCGTGTGCTGGTCGCCGGCGGGCTGCTCGCGCTCCGCGTTCCGAACGCTCGCTTCCACCGTCCGTGGGCGCGCCTTCTGATCGCGCTCGGCCCGCTCGTCAGATCTCGCGGATGGGACACCTATCCGGTGGTCCACCACTTCGCGTTCACGCCCTCGGGTCTCCGCCATCTCGTCGAGCGCGCGGGTTTCCGGGTGCTCGAGCTCTCGAACTCGGCCCCGGCCTCGCAGGAGCCGGTGGCGAAGCACGCGGCGGCCGACATGCTCCCGCGATGGGGACACGCGACGATCGCCGTCGGCGCGGCGACGCTGGCCGAGCTCTTGCGCGATCGCTGGCTCGTCGGGCCGTCGCTCGAGCTCTACGCGCGCAAGGGGCCGCAATGAGCGTGCGCGTCCTGCACGCGATCACCCGGCTCACCCTGGGCGGCTCGTCGGAAAACACGATCGCGTCGTGCGTCGCGCTCGCCCGCGCCGGCTACGAGTGCAGCCTGACCGCGTCCTTCCGGGAATCAGACGCGTCCTCGCTGGCCGACGCGCGGCGGCGCGGATGCCGGCTCGTCGACATTCCGGCGCTCGGGCGCGAGGTCGCGCCGCTCGCCGACCTGATCGCGCTCGCGCAGCTCATCCACCTGATCAGGCGCGAGCGGCCGTCGATCGTTCACACGCACACCTCGAAGGCCGGATTCATCGGCCGCCTCGCCGCGGTGATCGCGCGCGTACCCGCGGTGATCCACCAGCCGCACGGCCACATCTTCTACGGCTACTACAGCCCGCGCCGTACCGCGGTGTTCACCGCGCTCGAGCGGCGGGCGGCGCACTGGACCGATCGCATCATCACACTGACCGACCGCGGCAGCGTCGAGCACCTGGCGCGCGGCATCGGCCGAGCGGCTCAGTACGTCACGGTGCCGAGCGGCGTGCCGACCGCCGAGCTACGCGCGGCGGCGCCGCCGCGGGCCGAGGCGCGCGCGCGGCTCGGCCTCGATCCTGGCGAGCTCGTCGTGGTCGGCCTCGGCCGCCTCATTCCGATCAAGGGCTTCGATCTCCTGGTGCGCGCGTTGCCGAGCGTCATCGCTCAGATCCCGTCGGCGCGCGTGCTGCTCGTGGGCGATGGGGCCGAGCGGGCGCGCCTGGACGCGCTCGCACGGTCGCTCGGCGTGCCCGAGCGGCTCCAGATGACCGGCGAGACCACCGACGTCACGACCTGTCTGGCGGCGGCGGACGTCGTGGCGGTGCCGTCGCGGAACGAGGGAATGGGCCGCGTCATCGTCGAGGCGATGGCCCTCGGGCTGCCGGTCGTCGCGACCGCGGTCGGCGGGATCCCGGACGTGGTCACGGACGGCGAGTGCGGCCGACTGGTCGGGCCCGAGGACGTGGACGCGCTCGCGGCGGCCTTGATCGAGCTCGGACGAGACCCCGGGCTTCGGCGCAAGCTCGGCGAGGCCGCGGAGGAGCGGGCCGAGGCGTTCTCGACGGCGGTGGCGAGCGAGAAGCTCCTCGCGGTCTACGCGGCGCTGGTCCGCGACAAGGGGCTCCGGTGATTCGCCGCGCTCAGCTCGTCCGGGTCGCGTCGATGCTCGTCCTCGGCGTGGCCCTCGTCGGCGTCGCGCCGTGCGTCGGCGTGGCCGAAGGGCTCGAGCGGCTGCCCGCGGTGCTCCACCTGCATTCCGATCTGTCCACCGGCGATTTCACCCTCGAGCAGCTCACCGCGATGGCCGAGAAGCAGGGGATCGGCGCGCTCCTGCTCACCGAGAACTATCTCCTGCGCGTCGAGTACGGCCTGCCGCCGTTCAGGGCGCTGACGCGAGCGGTCCGCGAGGAGCGCTCGGTGCTCGACCTCGGGATCGACCGCTACCTGACGCGTGTCTCGCAGGCGCACGCGGCCAACCCGCGAGTCCTGATCGTCCCCGGCGTGGAGGTGCTGCCGCACTACTACTGGACCGGCTCGCCGCTGGCGCTCGACATGGAGGTGCACGAGACGCAGAAGAACATCCTGGTCTTCGGCCTCGACGAGGCGGCGCTCCGCGCGCTGCCGGCCGCCGGCAACCGGATCGGTGGGTTCGGCTGGTCCTCGGTGCTCGACGCGCTGCCCGGGATTCTCATGGTCCCGGGTGTCTACCTGCTCACGCTCAAGCGCCGCACGCTCAAGAAGCTCGGCCGCGTGGTGGTCGTCGTCAAGCAGCGTCGCTGGCTCGTCGGCTCGGTTCTCTGCGCCATCGCGGTGATCGCGCTCGTGCGCGGCTGGCCCTTCGCCGTCGATCCCTACCCGCCCTACCGCGATCTCGGTCTGGGGCCGCATCAGGATCTGATCGACTACGTCGATCGGCTGGGCGGCGCGACGGTGTGGTCGTTCCCCGAGGCGCGCGACGCGGGCGAGCAGTGGATGGGACCGGTCAAGGTTTCCTGGTACACGCCGCCTTACCCCGACGACCTCATGCGGACGGCGCGGTACACGGCCTTCGGCGCCGTGTACGAGGACACGACGCGGCTCGACCGGCCGGGTGGGTCGTGGGACCGGTTGCTCGGTCAGTTCGCCGCGGGCGACCGGAGCCGGCCCGCGTGGGCGGTCGGCGAGTCGGGCTTCCATGGATTCACGGCGGGGAAGAGCCTCGGAAAGGTACGGAGCGTGTTCCTGGTCGAGGAGCGGACGGAGCGCGCCCTGGTGGACGCGCTCAAGCGCGGCCGGCTGTACGCCGTGGAGCAGGAAGGCGGCGCCGAGCTGGTGCTCGCGGAATTCTCCGTTCGCACCGGCGCGTCGGCCGGGGTCTCGGGCGATGTGCTTCGCGCCCCCGAGGCGGCGCAGGTGGAAATCACCGTCGCCGTGGAGTCGACCGGCCCTGCGACGCGCGATGTCCGGGTGACGCTCGTGCGAAACGGGGCCGTCGTGAGAGCGTGGACCGGGCCGCCGCCTTTCCGAACGGTCCACCGCGACACTTTCGACGGCTCGCCCACGTTCTATCGACTCGACGTGCGCGGCCCCGGACGCCTTCTGAGTAACCCGATCTTCGTCAGGCGTTCGTGATGCCGGCGAGATGGCCATGAAGGTTGCCATCCATCAGCCGCACTATCTGCCGTGGCTCGGCTATTTCGCCAAATGGGCTGCCGCCGACCTGTTCGTGCTCCTCGACACCGTGCAGTACGAGAAGAACGGCTGGCAGAACCGCAACAGGATCAAGACGCGCGAAGGGCCCCGGTGGCTGACCGTGCCGGTCAACGCTCGGCTCGGCACCGCCATCCACGCCGTGACGGTGGACACGAGCCAGCCCTGGCGCGCGCGCCACTTCACCCTGATCGAGAACAACTACGGCGCGGCGCCGGCCTGGCGGCAATACCGGGACGAGCTGCACGCGTTCTACGGCCGGGAATGGGACCGCCTGGCACCCGTGGCCGTCGCCAGCGCCGAGTGGCTGGCCGGAAAGCTCGGGGTCACCACGGCCACCCGTCTGGCCTCGGAGGTGAGCCTCCCGGACGCGGCCCCGGGGGACGCGACGGCCCGCCTCGTCGGGCTCTGCCGCGCGGTCGGCGCGGACACTTATCTAGCCGGTCGTGACGGGGCGAGCTACATGGACCTCGCGCAGTTCGCCGCGGTCGGCATCACCGTGGAAACACAGCACTATGAGCACCCCGTCTACACCCAGGAACACGGTGAATTCGTGCCGTTTCTCTCGGCCCTTGACTTATTATTGATTCACGGCGATGAGGCCCTCGGCATTCTCTGTGAGGGGAGCACGTGGTCGCGCCTCTCGCCCGAGCCGAAATAAGTGAACATCCTCGCGCTCGGCGCCCATCCCGACGACATCGAGTACGGCTGCGGCGGCATGCTCGCCAAGTACGCCCTTCGGGGCCACGCCGTCTATATGTTCGTCGCCTCGGACGGGGCGCTCGGCGGCGACTCCGAGGTGCGCCGGCGGGAGCAGAAGGACGCCGCCCGGATCCTGGGAGTGCGCGAGGTCTTCTGGGGCGACTACCGGGATACCGAGGTGCCGCTGACGCGCGAGCTGATCGTACGGCTCGAGGCGGTGATCCGGAAGACCGACCCGCGGATGATCTTCGTGAACTCGCCGGAGGACACGCACCAGGACCATCGCAACCTGGCCCAGAGCGCGATGTCCGCAACCCGCTACGTGCCGAATCTCCTCTTCTTCGAGGTGCCGTCGACCGTGAACTTCACGCCGAACTGCGCGACGGACATCGCCGACGTGCTCGAGACGAAGCTGTCCGGTCTCGAGGCGCATCGATCGCAGGTGACGAAGACCAACATCGAGGACCTGACGATCCTGGAGCTCGCTCGGTCTTGCGCGAACTTCCGCGGCATTCAGGCTCGCGTCAAGTACGCGGAAGCCTTCCAGTCGGTCCGCCTCCTCTTGAATCTCTGAGGCGCTGGAGCGGAGTCAATTGTAACGGGGTCCGTGAGGCCGGCTTGGACCGAGGGTGGCCTGAGACAGAATCGGGTGGCTCTGTGGCGCCCGATCTCTCCCCGTATTTCAGGATGATCCCGCACTCTCGGCCGACTCTCAGCGACGACGACGCCGAGCGCGTCGCGCGTGTCGTCCACGGGGGACAGCTGGCACAAGGACCCGAGGTCGCCGGGCTGGAGCACGACCTGGTCCAGTTCCTGGGCGTCACCGCCGTAGCGGCGGTCAGCTCCGGCAGCGCCGCGCTCGAGCTCGCGTTGCGCGCGCTCGACGTGGGCCCG
>Ga0207684_10004804_pt1 | contig 12655 bp, 13 predicted proteins | sample KBSK5501metaG_FD_184342 | JGI IMG/M metagenome (GOLD analysis project Ga0207684, IMG submission 184342) | Corn, switchgrass and miscanthus rhizosphere microbial communities from Kellogg Biological Station, Michigan, USA - KBS K5-50-1 metaG... | ecosystem: Host-associated > Plants > Roots >...
ACGCTCAGAACGAAGCCCGTCGAGTCGGTAGAGTCAGACGAGCCCGTCGAGCCGCGCTGGTTCGCGGCGCTCGAGCCCGAAGACCGCCGCCGCGCCCGTCGGTTGATCGCCCGCCTCGAGGACGCCGGCGCCCGCGACCCCGAGGGCATGGCCCGACGCGACGTCGTCGGCGATGTCCCGGCGGTGACCGCCTTCGCGATCGAGCGACGCCTCGAGGCGCTCGGCGCAAACGCCGCCCCGGCGGATGTGGCCGCGCTCCTCGCCGACGGTCGCGACGAGGACCTCGGCGTGCGCTGGCGAGTGGTCGATGAGGACGGACGCGCGGTCTCGCTGGACGTCCGGAAGCGGTCGGGCGCCCGAAAGGCCTGAATCAGCCGTTTTCGTCGGCGTCGAGGCCCAGCCCCTCGCCGATGTGGCGCTCCCAGCCCGGCTCCGTGATCCCGAATGTCGCTCGTTGGTCCGGCGTCATCGAGGCGAAGTGGGCTCGCGACTGGCGGACGGCGTCGGCCATGCTCCGTCGCATCAGCTCCTGGATCGCGTCCGTGGGTTCGGGGCGCTCAGCCAGGCATCCAGCCACGCCTCGAGGAGGGCGTCGGGGAGCCGCCCATCGTCAGTCACGTCGGAGGCCTCTCGTCCGTCGGGTCGGCGACGATCGCGACGTCCGACCGCGCCCGGAGGTGGAAGGCGAGGCCGTACGGATCGGCGGCGCCGGGCTCGGTGCGGGGAACGGCCGTCAGCCGCCACGCGTCGCCGTCGAGCTCGATCCAGCGGGCCGCCGGGTGCCCGATCCGGAGGACGGCGTCGAGGAGCGCGAATGCGTCCGGCGACAGGGCGAGCATGCACTCGCGCGCCGGGAGCCCGATGGACCGTTCGCCGAAGACCCGAAGGAACGCCGGGTTGCCGTGGACGACGACGTGGCCCGGTCCGCGCGTCAACCCGGCCGGTCGCGTCATCGACCCGTGGAGCGCGGGCCGTGCCGAGCGGCGAGCGGGGCGCTCGGCCGGGTGATCGGCGGGGATCTCGGTCACGGCTCCATGATGCCCGACCGGTTCAAGCGGTCGTCGCCCGCTCGCCGGGTTCAGTCACTCGGGACCGGGTCGCGCTCGAGGTGCTCGCCCCGTCCCGATCGAGCCGGGACGGTCGCCTATGGGTAGTTCGTGTACCCGTCGAGGATGTGGCTGAAGTCCCACGGGTTCTGGACGATCCCCGAGCAGTTGTTCGCGCCGCCGTTGCCCGGGCATCCGCCGTTGTCCCGCTGGATCGCCCACATCGAGAGGGTCGAGATGCGGTTGGCCTTCGCGAAGTTGAGCAGGGTCGTGGCGTTGGCCAGCGTCGTCACCTCGGTCTTCTTCGGGTAGTCGTCGATCCCGTTCATGATCGTGGCGCCTTCGATGGCGTACAGCTGGGCGTCGGTCTGCGTCGGGAACATCGCGTGGAGCTGGCCCTTGAGGCCCGTCAGCGCGTTGACCGCGGCCGCTCCCATGTCCGTCGTCACGCGGTCGTAGTAGTCGAAGACCATCGGCTGGACGACGTCGAGGCGGACGCCGTTCGAGACCGCGTTCTGGATGACCGCAAGCCCGCTGGATTCGAGCCCGGACGCGGACGTCGGGATCGTGTACGAGATCGTCAGCGGGTAGTTGTTGGCCGTCGCCCAGTCCTGGAGCAGCTTGATCGCCTTGTTGCGACGGTCGATCCCGGCCGGCTTCGTGAGGGACCGGCCTTCGATGTCCATGTCCAGCCGGGTGACGTGATACGTCGTCAGCACCTGTTGGTAGGCCGCGAAGATCGAGTTGACATTGCTGCACGAATCGCCGATCTCGGTGCCGCCCTGGTCGGCGCTCCAACCGCCGAAGGAGGGGATCACGTCGCCACCCATCCCCCGCAGGGTGTCGACCTCGGCGCTGTACTTGCCGTTGGCCACCGCGTCCGCCGCGACCCCGTCCCAGGCCAGCGTGCACGAGGTCTTGCTCGTCGTCTCGAGGAAGGCCAGCGTGAAGTAGCGGACGCCCGAGGCGTTGGCAGTTGCCGTGATCGAGTCGGTCGTCCAGGTCTCGAAGTAGGGCGAGTAGACGTGGGTCGGGATGGCGCGCGGGGGCGTAGTCACGGCCGCGGCTGCGCCGGCGCCGCCTGCGACGGGCTTGCCTGCGAGCGCAGGAGTGCCTGCTCCGAGGACCATGCTCGCGACCACGATCTGGGCTGCCATCGCAACGAGGCGGAATCTCGTTCGAGCCATCTGAACCTCCCCGGTCCGTTCTGGGCTGCGGCGCCGGAGTGCCGGCACCGAAGGCGGGTGTGGGCCTCGCGTCTCCTCGCGAGGTTGGCCTGGCGCGGACCCGCGGTTCGGGCGGTTCGCGTCAGTCGGAACGTCGTCGGGCGGGGCGTCTCGGGACCGGCGTCTCGTCCGCGGCCTTCTTCTGGGCGTCCTGGATCTGCTTGAAGACCTTGCCCATCCCGGGGCGCATCAGCTCGCGCTCCGCGGCCAGGGCCTCGCGGTCGCGTCGGCGCGCGCGCTCGGCCTCACGCGGGTCGAGATCCTCCTCGTCCATCGCCGGAATCGTCCGGCGGTCGGCGATACACGTCAAGCCCTGTCCGCATTGCAATCGAGCATGGCGACGACGATCGAACTCGACAGGAGGCCGCCGTGATCACCGAGCTCCGACGCTACCGGATCCGGCCGGAGAAGCTCCGATCGTGGGTCGCGTTCTTCCACGAGGCGGGGCGTCGCAACGAGGCGGCCGGCAGCCAGGTGGAGTTCGCCGGGATCGATCCGGAGACCGGAACCTTCATCTGGCTCCGGACGTTCGCCGACGAGGCGGACCGGGAGGCACGCAAGTCCACGTTCTACGGGGCCGACTGGTGGACCGAACGGGAGGCGTTCGCGATGGATCACGTGATCGAGTACGACGTCGTGTTCCTCGAGACGGTTCTCCATCGCGACGGCGGGGAGCTCGTCGGGGTCCCGTGGCCGCTCGGAGGAGAGGCGCCCGGCAGCCGGGCGGCGGACGGCCCGCCCGACGGCTGGCGGCCGTCGACGCGGCGGACGTTCGTGCGCGTATCGGCCATCGACCCATCGACCGCCGAGCCGTAACAGGTCGTTGACCGTCCGTCGCTGCCGGTGTTGAACATTCGGCGTATAACTGACGCCATCGCCCCCGACGCGACGACGAGTCCTGATACCCGGCTCGTCGCACGCGCCCCCAGCGCCGGTCCCTCCGGACGCAGGCAGCGCCCGGCCGACGCACGCTCGCAATCCGTTGGAGGTCCGCATGCGACAGGCTCGACTCCTTCGATTCCGGCGCCTCCTGACGCTCGGGGCCTCGGCGGCCCTGGCGGCATCGTCGATCCTCGTCGCCGGTCCCGGCGCGACGGCCCTCGCCACCTCGCCGAGCCCGGCTGCCGGCTGTCAGCTGGGACCGAACGGCGCCGTCAAGCACGTCGTGTACATCCAGTTCGACAACACCCACCTGCTCCGCGACCGGCCGGGCGTTCCGTCGGACCTCGAGCAGATGCCGAACCTGCTGAACTTCATGAAGAGCAACGGGACGCTGCTCTCGAACGACCACACGATCCTGATCTCGCATACGGCCGGCGGCATCCTCTCCTCGCTGACCGGGCTCTACCCGGATCGACACGGCCAGACGGTCTCGAACAGCTACGTCCGGACCTCGTCCACGGGCGGCTTCTCGTTCCCGAGCTCGTTCGGCTACTGGACGGACCCGGTGTCCGCAGCGGGAACGCCGACGGTCCAGAACATGATCTCCCCGAACGGAGCCACCGCGCCCGCGCCGTGGGTGCCGTTCACGCGGGCCGGCTGCGACTGGGGCGGCGTCGCCACCGCGAATGCGGTCCTCGAGAACAACGGCGCCGTCTTCGTGACCGGCGGCCCGACACCCGTCCGGGTGGCCGCGGCGGCCGGCGATACCACCCTCTACGTCGGCAGCACGAGCGGCTTCTTCGTCGGCCAGGTGATCACGATCGGACATGACCCGGGCTCGGAGACCGCCACGATCGCCTCGATCGTCGGCAGCGCCACGCCGCCCGGGCCGAGGCTCACCCTCACCGCGCCGATCACGACCGCCCGCCCGGTCGGCACGACCGTCTACGGAACGGTGACGACGAACCCGAACGGCGACATCACGAAGGTCTTCGGCCAGGGATCGCCCCAATGGAACGAGGCTCGCTTCTCGCAGACGTCGCCCTCCGGGACGGCCGACCGGACGCTCGCCCAGACCGACTTCGTCGGCTTCTCGATCCATTGCGCCCAGGGCTCAGCGACGTGCGCCTCGGGCCAGAACGACGCCCTGCCGGACGAACAGCCGGCGTACACCGGCTTCAAGGCCCTCCACGGCGCCCAGCAGATCAATCCGCTGCTGACCGGCGGGTCGACGGTCACCGGCCTCGACAGCAAGCCCATCCAGGATCCCTTCGGTCAGCCCGGCTTCCCGGGCTTCGACGGGATGTCGGCGGCCGTGTCCCTCGCCTACGCGGCGGAGATGCAGGAGTCCGGCGTGCCGATCACGTACGCCTATATCTCGGACGCCCACGACAATCATGGCAACGCGGGGGCCATCCACGTCGCGTACGGCCCCGGTTCGCAGGGATACGTGGATCAGCTCAAGGCCTACGACGACGCGTTCGGTGCCTTCTTCAGCCGCCTGGCCGGCGACGGCATCGACAAGTCGAACACCCTGTTCGTGTTCACCGTCGACGAGGGCGACCATTTCGTCGGCAGCGAGCCCTCCAACCCGACCTGCGACGGCGTCACCATCGCGTGCGACTGGGATTCGCTGCAGGCCGGCCATCCGCGTGTCGGTGAGCTCAACGGCAACATCGACACGCTCATCCAAAACCAGTACCCGTCGTTGGCGGCCCAGTTCCTGGGCACGACGGCTCCGAATGCCTTCACCGTCCACGGCGACGACGCGCCGACGTTCTACCTGGCGAAGAAGGGGGCCGGCGGCGGGCAACTCGCTCAGACCGACCCGCTGAACCGCGAGTTCGAACGGTCGGTCGCGAACCTCACCGCCAGCAACCTGTATACCGGGAACACGGACCGGCTCATGGTCGCCATGGCCGACCAGGCCGAGATGAAGCTGCTCCATATGTGGGTGGCGGCGGACCCCAACAGGAATGCGTCCTTCACGTATTTCGCCGACCCCAACTACTTCCTCACCGACTTCGGGCTGCCCGCCGGCTGCGGGCAGGTCTGCATCAACCCGTTGTTCGCCTGGAACCACGGCGACATCCAGCCGGAGATCGCGAACACCTGGCTCGGCTTCGTCGGGCCCGGCATCCGGACCCTCGGGGAGACCGGCGACGTCTGGACCGATCACACGGACGTCCGGCCGACGATCCTGTCGGTCCTCGGCCTCAAGGACGCCTACCAGGACGACGGCCGGGTGATCCTCGAGGTCCTGAACGGCAACGCCGTCTCGCATGAGCTCAACCTCCACCGTGGCGCACTCCAGAAGCTGGGTGCGGCGTACAAGCAACTCGACGCGCCGTTCGGCGCGTTCGGCATGGACAGCCTGGCGTACGCCACGGCGCGCATCCCGACCGGCAGCGCATCGGATGATTCGATCTACACCGCGCTCGACGCGCGTCTCGCCGACTGGGGCGCCCGTCGCGACGCTCTCGCCAGCCGGATCAATGACCTCCTCGACGGGCTCGCCTTCGGCGGCGCGTCAGCGAGCCAGCAGACGATCGACGGCCTGACGGCCGAGGCCCAGGCGCTGGTCGCGGAGGTCCACGCCGCCCTTCCCTGACCGACCCTGTTGTCAGGAACCGAGAGGCCCCGCCGGTGACGGCGGGGCCTCCTCCGTGATCGCCGGCGAGGGCCCGGTCAGCGGCCGCCGGGACCGCGGGCGACGACCGAGAAGGAGAGGGGAACGCGGCCGCGGTCCTCGTCCCGGACATCGCCGTGGCCGCCCCACCAATCGATCGGATGCTCCGTGACTCGTTCGAGGCGCAGCCCTGCCCCGAGGAGAGCCGTCAGCGTCTCGCCGAGCGTCCATGCTCGGGCGAACTTCCAGCTCTGCTCTCGATCGGGGAGGGACAGGCGATCGATGTAGGCCGGCGCCCAGCCACGCGATGCCTCGGGCCCGCCGAAGTAGTCGTATTCGGTCGCGACCCAGCGACCGTCGGCATCGACGTCGAACAGCCACTCGATCGGGTGGCCCTCGAAGAGCACGAAGCGGCCGGTCGGCGAAAGCAGCCGGGCGACGACCGCGGCCCACGCGTCGAGGTCCTGGAGCCAGAGCAGCGAGCCACGCCCGGTATAGACGAGATCGGCCGAGCCGTCGAGGTCGTGGGGCGTGTCGAGGACGTCCGACTCGATCCAGCGCGCGGGTGCGCCCACGGCCGCCGTCAGCCCGCGGGCGAGATCGAGCATCCGCGGGCTGAAGTCGACGCCGACCACCTCGTCGGCGCCGAGGTTCCACAGCGACAGCGTGTCGCGACCGGCGGCGCACTGGAGGTGGATCGCCCTCCGGCACCGCCCGCGGAGGTCGCCGATCAGCTCGACCTCCGCCCCGAACAGGTTCGTGCCGCCGCTCCGGATCAGCGCGATCGCCTCGGCCAGCCAGCCCTCGTAGCGTTCGGCGGCCTCGTCCCACGCGGCACGGGTCGCGGCGTGCATCGCCCGGATGTCGGCCAGCTCGGTGGGGGTCGCGGGCCGGACGTCGACCGGTCGCGTGCCGGCGCCGTCCATCTCATCGGCTGCGCGGTCGTCGTCGGCTGTCACGATCTGCCAGTCAAGGCCGCGCCTTCAGGCGGATCCGCCAGTCGTCCGACCGGCGAGCGCGAGCAGGTCGTCGAGGATCGTGCCAAGGGTATCCGCCGCGAGCGACAGGTGGCCGTGGCCCGGCATCAGGCGGGCGCGGACGCCCGGGATGTGGCCGGCCAGCCACTCGCCGTGGCTGAAGGGCACCATCCGGTCCTCGGTGCCCTGCCAGACGGCGAACGGTCGGCGGATCGAGTCGAGATCGAAGCCCCACGGCGAGACGAAGGCAAGATCGTCGTCGTGCCAGCCCCAGATTCCGGTGCTCACCGACCGCGCGATGTCGTCCGCGATGTCGGCGGCGAGCTCACCCGTCAGCGCCAGGCGGTCGACCGGGGGGATGAGGTCACCGAGCGCATCGGCGATGTCCTCGCCCGTCGCCTGCCCGAGTCCGGGCGCCGCGGCCTCCAGGAATGCCTCGAGTGATGCCGTGCCGGCGACGGCCGCACCGAACTCGGCGATATTCTCCCGGCCCATGCCGGCGGCCCAGTCCAGGCCCTCGGCGGGGTAGGGGGCAACCGACGCGATGGCGGCTCCCGCGAGGACCCGATCCGGCAGCAGGGCGGCGCATGCGAGGACGTGCGGACCACCGCCGGACCAGCCCATCGTGACGCACCGATCCGCGCCCAGGTGATCGAGCACGGCGACCGCATCGTCGACCACGTCCGCGATCCGACGCCCCGGGCGACGCGTCGAGCCCGCGTAGCCGGGCCTGGTCACTGAGACGTACCGCAGGTTGCGCGGCTCTGTCGCGTCGAGAACCTTCCGCGACGGCCGGCCGGTCCCCGGCGTTCCATCGTGGAACAGGAGGATCTCGCCGGTCGCGGGACCGGCGATGTACACGTCGAGGGCGCGCCCGTCGCCGGCGCGGATCTGGATCGGTTCGGTCATGTCCATAGGATCATGCATCGAGGTCAGCGCCGTCGCAGGCGGTCGGCCGCCGCCGCCACGAGGTCGCGTTGCGCCCGGGCCGCTAGGCTGGCGACATGGAGATCCGCGGGACGCGCGTCACCCTTCGACCGGTCGTCGCCGCGGACCTCGATCGCCTCGCCGCGATCCTCGCGACGCCCGAGGTCGCCCGCTGGTGGCCGGCCTATGATCGGGCCCGGGTCGAGGAGTTCGTCGCGGACGAGCCGGATGTGACGGTGTATGCGATCGGCGTCGACGAGCGCGTTTCCGGCCTGATCCAGGTCACCGAGGAGAACGAGCCGGAGTTCCGTCACGCGTCGATCGACCTGTTCCTGGACCCGGACGCACAGGGCCAGGGCCTCGGCCCGGAGGCGATTCGGCTCGCGGCCCGGGACTTGATCGAGCGGCGGGGCCACCACCGGCTCACGATCGACCCGGCCGCCGACAACGAGCGGGCGATCCGCGCCTATGCGAAGGTCGGGTTCCGGCCCGTCGGCCGGCTCCGGCGCTACCAGCGCTTCCCCGACGGGTCGTGGCGTGACGGGCTCCTGATGGAGATGCTGGCCGAGGAGCTGCGCGACGGATGACGATCCCCCTGATCTACGACGAGCTCGCACCGTGGTTCCACCTGCTCACGCCGCCGGAGCATTACGTCGACGACGCCGCCCAGGTCCTGGAGCTGATCCGAGCGAACGTCACCGGTCCGCCCGAGACCCTCCTCGAGCTCGGATCGGGCGGCGGGAACACCGCATCGCACCTGCGGCGCGACCTTCGCGTCACGCTGACGGACCTCTCCCTGCCGATGCTCGAGATCAGCCGGACGATCAACCCGGACACCGAGCACATCGCCGGCGACATGCGGACGCTCCGGCTGGGCCGGCAGTTCGACGCCGTCCTGATCCACGACGCGATCTGCTACATGACGACGGTCGCGAACCTGCGGGCGGCGATGACCACCGCGTTCGAGCACCTCCGACCGGGAGGCGTGGCCATCCTCGTGCCGGACCACGTGGCGGAGACGTTCCGGCCGGCCACCGATCACGGCGGCGTGGACGCCCCGCCCGGGCCCGATGGCCGACCGGGCCGGGCTCTCCGTTACCTCGAGTGGACCACGGATCCCGATCCGGTCGACACGACGTACCAGGTCGACTACGCCCTGCTGATCCGGGACACGGACGGGTCGGTCCAGGTCCGCCACGATCGCCACGTCGAAGGGCTGTTCGCGCATCAGGCCTGGTTGGACCTGCTCGGTTCGGTCGGGTTCCTGGCGTCCTCGACCAGCGACGCCTACGGTCGGTTCCTCTTCGTCGGCCGACGACCCGTGGACGCCGGATGACGGCCCCGAAGCTCCGCCTCGCGATCGTCGGCTGCGGGGACGTCGCCGCTCGTCACTACTTCCCGGCGCTTCAGGCCCGCGCGGACCGAGTGACGATCGCGGCCGTCGTGGATCCGCGCCCCGGAGCGGCCGAAGGGGCGGCCGCCGCAATCGCGACGTGGTCACCCGGGGCGATGCCGTTCACGGACCTCGAGGCGATGCTCAACCATGGCGGGATCGATGCCGCGATCGATCTGACCCCGGCGCCCCGTCACGGCTCGATCAACGCGGCGATCCTCGACGCCGGTATTCACCTGTACTCGGAGAAGCCCCTGGCGTCGTCCGTCGCGGAGGCCGACCGCCTGATCGCAACCGCCGCCGGGCGCGGCGTCCGCTTCCTGTGCGCACCGGGCAGCGCGGCCACGGAACGGTTCCGCTGGCTCCGGGCGGTGATCGCGTCCGGCCGGTTCGGTTCGCCGACGCTCGTCGTCGCCCATCACGCCGATCCCGGACCGGCCGCGTGGCGGGAATACACCGGAGACCCGACGCCGTTCTACCGGGAGGGCGTCGGGCCGGTGTTCGATCACGGGGTCTACCGGCTCCACGAGATGACGACGCTGCTCGGACCGGTTGCCCGGGTCCAGGCGATGGGCGCGATCGGCGCACCGACGCGGACCGTCCGTGGCGGGCCGCTGACCGGCCGAACGATCGAGGTCACGACGCCGGACCACGTCCTGATCAACCTGGAGTTCCGTAGCGGGGCTCTTGGCCAGCTTCTCGCCAGCTTCGGGACGCCGGCGACGAAGGCGCCCTGGCTCGAGATCCACTTCCCGATGGCGACGATCAGCTTCGGCGGCCAATCGTGGGAGGTCGACGCGCCCGTGAGCATCTACGTCGACGACGACACGCCCGACGCACGGGAGGGCTGGCTCGACACCGTCGAGGCGCCCGTCGACGAGAATGGGGTCGTGGAGACGGGCGTCGCCCATTTCCTCGACTGCCTGGACCGCGCAGCGGAGCCGATCCTGACTGCGGAGCACGCTCGGCACACGCTCGAGATCACGCTCGCGGCATACGCTTCGATCGCCGACGGGCGGGCCCATGCGCTCGAGACGTCGTTCTGATGGTGACGGGGATGGCGTTCGAGTCGCTCGACTACCTCTACATGCCGAGTCGCGACGTCGCGGCGGACATGGCCTGGTTCACGGGCATCCTGGGCGGCCGCCTGATCTTCGCCATCGAGGCGATGGGGACGAAGGTCGCCATGATCGAGATGGCCGAGGCGCCGCCTCGCATCGTCCTGGCGGATCACGTCGAGGGCGACGCGCCGATCCTCGTCTACCGAGTCACGAGCCTGACGGACGCGACGTCCGAGCTCGAAGGGCGCGGCTGGCATGCCGAACGCTCGCTCGAGATCCCGCAGGGCCCGGTCGAGGCGTTCCGCGGGCCGGGCGGGCAGCGCATCGCGATCTACGAGCTGACCAGACCGGGCGTTCTCGCCGGCTTCGAGGGCCGACGGGACTTCGGCTGACGATCGGTTGCCCTCCGCGCGGGCCGACGTGGCGCCTCAATGGAGGATCTCGACGACGTCCCCGTCGAGGACGACGTGGTCCCGGCCGACGCGCTGGCCGTCGAACCGGGCCGAGGGGCCCCAGACCAGGGCCCCGCCGAAGCTGGCCGCGAGATCGTGGTGGACCCAATCCGCGACATCGACGACGCGGGAACCCGGTGGGAGCGCAAGCGGCTCCGGGTCGGCGGCTCCGTCCTTGCGCAATCGGACGCGGATCAGGCCGGTCAATCGCCACAGGGCGGCCCGGAACGCCTCGAGGGATCCCTCGTCCAGGATCGAGACGGGCACGAGCTCCAGATCCGGAAACGCGTCTGCCAGTGCCCGGAGCGCATCCGGGTCCGCCTCATCGGCACGCGTCGCCGCGAGGAACGCGGGCTTCTCGATGCCGGCGGTCGCGATCTCCCACCGGACGACGGCAAGCTCGGCCGGATCGGCGCCGGCCCGCGCGCAATAGGCGATCGCGTCGACCGCGCGAAGGACGCCGAGCAGCGCCCGACCGCCGCCTCGGTCGTCGTTCGCGCCCTCGATGAGACCCGGGATCTCGACGAGCTGGACGAGCACCCCGCCGATCCTCGTCAGCGACGGCACGGGGCGGAGCGTCGTGAACGGGTAGTCGCCGGTCTTGATCTGGATCTCCGAGAGGGCCTGGAGGATCGACGACTTGCCGACGTTCGGCGGCCCGACGAGCGCGATCTGGGCTGCGCCTTCACGGCGGACCTCGATCGCGTCCCGGTGGACGGCGTTCGACCGGACACGCGTTTCCTCGATCTCCCCGAGGAGCCACTTGCGGAGGTCCGCGTAGGGACCGTTGCGGTAGTCGGGCAGCTCCTCGAGCAGCGATCGAACCTCGCGGATCCGTTCGCGGCCCTCCTTGCCAACCAGCCGACGTTTCGCGAGCGCCGCGAACGTCCTGTGAGGCATCGGCATCTGCGTTCATCTCCCATCCGACGGGCGACGGTGATCCGTCGAGCCCGATCCGGCGGGGGAACACGTGGCGCGCAGGCGGAACGTCCTGCGACGAGCGGCACGCGTCCGTTCCCGCCCCTTCCTCCGACGCTTGTTCCGGAAGGGGCGGATCAGCCGTTCGGCTTGGAGATGGTGGCGTACCAGGCGTCGCGTGGACCCTGGCCGTGGGCCGCGGTCATCGTTCGCGCAGGGTACACCCGCGCGTCGGCTACGAACGCGCCGCCTGGCCGGCTTCCACGTCCGCCCACGGCATCAGCGGCGGCGGATCGATGGTCGACTCGATCTCGATCGGGCGACCACCCTCGCGCATCGAGATCGCTGCTCCCTCGAGGATCTCCACGACGTGGGCCGCCTGCTCGGCACTCGCACGGTGGGGCCGGTTCTCACCGATCGCCGACGCCATCTCGGCCACGGCCCGCGCCCAGGCCGTGCCTCGGAACGCGGGTCGGACCGGCTCGACCGGAGCGAAGCTGCCGCCGTATGGGCCCATCTCGACGGCCGCGTCGAAGTCCTGGAAGCTGGAGATCGCGAGCGAGGCGTCGTCGCCGTGGAACTCGAGGCTGCCGGTCGCCTTTGCCGGCCGGCCCACGTAGAAGCTCGCCGTCAGCCGGACGACGGGCCCGCTCGCCAGCTCGACGGCCGCCACGATCAGATCGGGGCTGCCGATCCGGAATGGGCTGCCGTCGATCGTGAACCGGTCCGGCTTCAGGTTCCAGCCCCACGCGCGGACCGACCGCGCCGGGCCGAGCATCGTCGTCACGAGCGTCAGCGGGTAGACGCCCACGTCGACGAGGACGCCGACCTCGAAGAACGGCGCCGGGGCGGGATGCCACGTCTCGATCCGGCCCCAGTTGACCTCGGCGTAGATCGCCCGGACCGTGCCGAGGCGACCGGCCCGGATCAGGCCGGCTGCGGTCTGCTGGGCCTCGCCCAGGAACGTCGACGGCGAGCAGCCGAGCCGGACGCCCCGCTCGCGAGCCAGCGCGACGAGCTGGTTGGCGTCCGACGTGCGCAGGGCGAGCGGTTTCTCGCTGTACACGTGCCGGCCGGCCTCGAGGGCGCGCCTCGTGACCTCGAAATGCGCCTGGTGGACCGTGAGGTTGATGACGATGTTGAC
>Ga0207684_10004806_pt1 | contig 12654 bp, 12 predicted proteins | sample KBSK5501metaG_FD_184342 | JGI IMG/M metagenome (GOLD analysis project Ga0207684, IMG submission 184342) | Corn, switchgrass and miscanthus rhizosphere microbial communities from Kellogg Biological Station, Michigan, USA - KBS K5-50-1 metaG... | ecosystem: Host-associated > Plants > Roots >...
CGGCTGCTGCGCCTGCGCCTGGATCTGGGGATGCCCAAACTCCTCCGCCGTGCGCTTCCCTTTGGCCTGATTGCAGGTCTCGCACGCCAGGGTGAGGTTGGACACCCGATCGGAGCCGTGGCGCGCCCGCGGCGCAATATGCTCGACTTGCAGCGGTCGGTCGGTCGCCCCGCGGTAGGCGCACCGCCGCCCCCACTTCTCGAGGAGATACTCCCGCACTTCGTACCCTGCCAGCTCGCCCTGCTGATACTCTACCCCGCTGATCTCCGCGTTCTGCATGAGCTGCGTATCGAACTTGACTAGCTCGAGTGAGATCGCGCCAATCGGGCGCCACCGGCGCAGCCGCGCAACCCAGGTGAGCACAGTGGCGATGCGGCTCTCCAGCGAGGGTGGCGACCAGCCGTCCAGCCGTCGCCGATGGCGGAAGCGCGCCGGGCGGTAGCGGGTGTGGCGTTGGCGACGGGACCGCCGGCAGGCGCGACGCTGATCCAGTCGGGCTTTCACTGCCTCGCCCCGATGGGCGAGCTCCGCGGTCCACACTACCTGCCCGGTGGCGTCATTGACCACGGCCAGTCCTGTGGTCCTGGACCCGGGGTCGATCTTGACCCGCAGCGGCGCCTGATGGGTCGCTGGCCCAGCGGCCTTTAGGATGATGGTGAACGGAAGCGATAGAGCACTGCTGCTTTCCCTGCGTTCAGCAGCAAGCGGGCACGGCCTGGATGCATCGGATCGAGCGGCGCTCGCTGCTGATCGACGACCAACACGAACGACATGTCCTGCTCCTTCGTGCGCTTGCGCGCCTCCGCGTGCGCGGGTAAGGGTTCCCTCGTCCCGGTTCACAAGCGGCGGTCTTCCCCAGGCACTGGCTGTTCTACCCCGATCCACCTGTTTAACCTGGGAATTACAGAGCGTGGGACTGGGAGGCCATCCCACGGTGTGACGTGTCGCGCTCCTCGTGAACGGCTCCTGGCAGGCGCCAGGGGACTGGTCAGCATCGGGGCTCTTGCAAGCCCCGCCATTTCTGGCTGGGGTCGCTGACTGAAGCGCTCCTCCTCTCGTTCACGAGGCATTCTTCGGCTTTCGCGCGTCATCGAGAGTGTGGTGATCTGGGGCGGTCCCGCGTCTTGCTGGCGTCCATTCGCGACAGTATACTCCGATCATGGATGACAGCGACGCCAACCCGACGGATGACCCAGCGAGTGGGGTCGAGTTCGAACTCTCAGTCCTTGATGAGTTCGCGCGCACACGGATACACACTGGCTCGCCTCAGGCCACTCGATCTACACCGTCTCCGCCAGGGGCGCGACTGAGCGTGTTCCGGCGCTTGCTCGCGGGTCTCGTCGCCCTGGTATCAACGCTGCTCGCCATCACGATCCTGGTGGCGAGCATCCCCTCGGCTGACGCCAGCATTCGCCAGGCGCTCCATCTGCCGACACCGGTTCCCACCGCCACGCCACCACGCGGAACCGACACCCTGCTCCTGGCGCATAGCGTTCCGTGGGGTCGGCTGACCGTCGACGGCCGCACCCTGGATGACCTACGCATCTCGATTGAGCGCATCGACGAATACCCCGCGATCCGGCTTGCGCCCGGCGCACATACGCTCACCTACGCCGCCGATCAGTTTCCTACCCTGACCTGTGCGGTGACGATTCCCATCACCACGCCCCGATCCTCGCCAGCGAACACGCACGCCTGCGGCCTCCTGCCATTTCCGAGCAACCATCCACCCGTCTCTGCGCCCGCTGCCCATCTCATTGACCTGCGTGCGACGTTGGATCGGCTCTCCCCTGCTACCCTTGCGCAGTTAAAAGAGGAGATCAATACGACGCTTCCCAGCGCGCAGACGGTGGTGCAACCCGGCGAACGCTATCTCGGGCCTGATGGCGGCGTGCACGCGGCGACTGCGCCGCTGCCAGCGCAACTGGTCATCCACTTGAATAGCGATCCGTCGTTCGTCCTCCCGGTCGGCGACTTCCCGACGACGTGCGCCGTTCTCTGCGCCGATCCTATCCAGAGCGCGACGCCAACTCAATCGCCAGTCTGGTCGCTCTTCGCCAATGTCACACCGGCGTGGCGGTTCGGGGCAGTGGGGAGCGAGGTCGTCGCGCCGTTCGCTCCACCTGCGGATATGTCCGCAGATGCGGTGACGCAACTCGTCACCGTCGGGCTAATCTATGAACAGGGGCGGCTGCGCGTCACGCCACGCGGGGCCGACTCGGCCGCGCGTCTGATCTTCAGTGCGGCGACGAATGTGGTTAACGGCTTTGGACGGAAGCTCACCGCACAGTATCCCTCTGGATGGAGCGCGCTACCATTCATGGCGCGCAACCCCGCCGACGGCTGCATGATCCTGGTTGGCGCCACGACAACCTCTGGTGGCTTCCCTTCTGGCAAGACGCTCGATGTGCTCTACCAGTTTGGCATGCTCCTGGCGGCGAACCAGACGGCGCAGGATGTGCTCCCAGAGCTTCCCGTCGCCAGCGCCGCCGATCTCGACCGCTGGCGCAGCGTTTCCTGAGGCGCACAAATGATGGCCAGCCACCTCTATCAGGCGACCGGCCATCATCGAATTGAACCGCTCAGATCTCCTGCTCCGGAGGCGGACGCCGCCGCCCGCCACGGTTGCGATGGATCTCAGCGACTTTGAGCCGGCCCACCGCGCGTTCGAGCTCGGCGGCGGCGATCGCGCTCAGGTCAGGGCTGGTACCGGGATGCGCCAGCAACTCCTGGGCGCGCTTACGTGCGGCCTCGGCGTGCGCTTCGTCAATTTCGGACGCGCGCTCGGCGTCGTCGGCCAGGATCGTCACCACGTTGTTGTTGACCTCGAGGAAGCCCCCCGCGACGAAGAAGCCCTCCTCGACGCCTGCGTGGCGCACGCGCAACTCGCCTAGCGAGAGCGTGGTCAGCAGTGGCGCGTGGCGCGGCAGGATGGTCAGTCGCCCCTCGCCTCCCGGCGCGTTGACCGCGTCGGCCTCGCCGTCGAAGACGCGCGCCTGCGCCGTCACGATGGTGATGTGCAGTATCGCTCGTTGAGACATGATCCGCGCTCCTGCTTATTCACTCTGCGCGGCGCGCTCGACGACATCCTCGATTGGACCGGCCAGATAGAAATGGACCTCGGAGATGTCGTCGTGCTTGCCCTCGAGGATCTCCTTGAAGCCGCGAATGGTGTCCTTGAGCGAGACTTTCCGGCCAGGACGACCCGTGAACGTCTCGCCGACGAAGAACGGCTGCGAGAAGAATTGTTCGATCTTGCGCGCGCGCGCCACCGTCAGCTTGTCATCGTCGGAAAGCTCGTCGACGCCCAGAATCGCGATGATGTCCTGCAAGTCCTTGTAGCGCTGCAAGACACGCTTGACCTCCTGCGCGACGTCGTAGTGCTCCTGGCCCACGATGTTCGGGTCGAGGATGCGGCTGGTGGAGGCTAGCGGGTCCACCGCCGGGAAGAGGCCGCGCGAGGCCAGTGAACGCTCCAGCACGATGGTCGAGTCCAGATGCGCGAAGGTCGCGGCGGGCGCTGGATCGGTGTAGTCGTCGGCGGGCACGTAGACGGCCTGCATGGACGTGACCGATCCGTTCTTCGTCGAGGTGATGCGCTCCTGCAACTGTCCCATCTCCTCGGCGAGGTTCGGCTGATAGCCCACGGCGGAGGGCATGCGGCCCAGCAGCGCCGAGACCTCCGAGCCGGCCTGTGTGAAGCGGAAGATGTTGTCGATAAAGAGCAGTACATCGCGCTTCTCGACATCGCGGAAGTATTCGGCGATGGTCAGGCCGCTCAGAGCGACGCGCAGACGTGAGCCAGGCGGCTCGTTCATCTGGCCGAAGACCATCGCCAGCTTATCCAGCACCTGCGCTTGTTTCATTTCCTCGTAGAGGTCGTTGCCCTCGCGCGTGCGCTCGCCGACGCCTGCGAAGACCGAGAGACCTCCTGATCCGGCGTCGGCGCCATCCGCCCCGTCCGCCCCGTCCGCGCCATCGCCAGCGCGCATTTCGGTCTTGGCGATGTTGTTGATCAGCTCCTGGATGATAACGGTCTTGCCGGTGCCCGCGCCGCCGAAGGTGCCGATCTTGCCGCCGCGCATGAATGGCGCGATCAGGTCGATGACCTTGATGCCAGTTTCCAGCACCTCGGCCTTGGTCGCCTGCTCCTCGACGCCCGGCGCCGGACGGTGAATGGGCATGCGCGGCGCGTTGACCGGAGCAGGCAAGTTGTCGATGGGTTGGCCGATGACGTTAAAGATGCGGCCGAGCGTCTCCGGGCCGACCGGTACGGTGATTGGCCCCCCTGTGTCGAAGGCAGGCTGACCACGCTTCATGCCGTCGCTTGGCCCCATTCCGACGCAACGCACGACGTTATTGCCAAGCAACTGCTCGACTTCGAGGACCAGCGGCGCCTGCTGCCCAGGAATCGCCGTCTCGATGGCGTTGTAGATCGCGGGAAGCTTGTCGGCGGGGAACTCGATGTCGACGACATTGCCGAGCACCTGCGTGACACGTCCCTCGGTGCGGACAGTTGCGGTTGCCATGATAGATCTATCTCCTCGCGCTCGCTAGAGCGCTCCCGAGCCAGCGACGATCTCGAGAATCTGGGTCGTGATCGCCCCCTGGCGAGCTTTATTGTAGGTCAATGTCAGGTCATCTAGCAGGTCATTGGCGTTGTCGGTCGCGTTGCGCATCGCCACCATCTGCGCGGCGTAGAAGCTGGCGACAGTCTCCAGCAGCGGCTGATGAATCAGCGTCTCCACGTAGCGCGGCAAGAGTTCCGCGAAGATCGTCTCTGCGTCCGGCTCGAAGATGTACTGCGGCGTGGCTCCCCCAGCCTCTTGCAGGGCAGGAGGCTGGACCGGCAGCAATTGCAAGACGGTTGGCGTCTGTACTACCGTCGAGACGTATTTCGGATAGACCAGCATCACCTTGTCCACCTCGCCGGCGATGTAGCTATCCGACACCGCCTGGGCGATGGCGCGCACATCCACCAGGCTGGGCTGGTCGCCGAGCCGCGTGAACTCCGCGATCAGGTTCTGGCGCGTGCGCACGAGGAAATCGCGCCCCTTGCGTCCGACCGCGATGAACGAGATCGGCAGGTCAGGATTCTCCGTCTGCCGGCGCAGTTCGCCAGCGAGCACGCCCGCGCGCCGGTTGACATTGCCAGAGAGCGCGCCCGCCAGCCCGCGATCGGGCGTCATCAGCACGATGCCAACGCGCTTCACCGGACGCGACTGCATGAGTGGGAGATCGTCGTCGCCCTCGGCCTGCGAGGCGAGCCGCGCCAGCAGCGTCTGGAGCTGCTCGGAGTACGGGCGCGCCGAGAGCACGCGCTCCTGCGCGCGCCGCATCTTGCTGCTCGCCACCATCTGCTGAGCGCGCGTGATCTGCGCGATGTTTTTCACCGAGCGGATGCGCCGCCGGATCTCACGTGTTGACGCCATGTGGTCGTTCCTTGCTCGGTCGGACTAGCGCGGCGCGACCGCCTGGAAGTCCTTGATCGCCGCGTCGAGCTTTGCGAAGAGGTCAGGCGGAATCTTGCTCTTCTGCGTCACGCTCGTGTCGTAGATCGCCTTGACGAGGTCGGGGTGGTTGGCATCCATGTAGCGATGGAACTGCGCCTCCCACTCTGATACCTTCTCCACCGGAACCTCGTCCAGATAGCCCTGCGAGGCGGCGTAGATGATCATGATCTGATGCTCGACCGGCATCGGCTGGTACTGCTTCTGCTTGAGGATCTCCTGCTGGCGCATGCCGCGGTCGATCTTCGCCTTGGTCGCCTTGTCCAGATCGGAGCCGAACTGCGCGAACGCGGCGAGGTCGCGGAACTGCGCGAGGTCCAGCTTAAGCGTGCCTGCAACCTGCTTCATGCCCGCCGTCTGCGCGGCGCCGCCGACACGGCTCACCGAGATGCCGACGTTGAGCGCGGGGCGGATGCCAGCATTGAACAGGTCCGGCTCCAGATAAATCTGGCCGTCGGTGATCGAGATGACGTTCGTCGGGATGTAGGCCGCGACGTCGTTGCCCTTTGTCTCAATGATTGGGAGCGCCGTCAGCGAACCGCCGCCGTACTCTTCGCTCATGCGCGCGGCGCGCTCCAGCAGGCGGCTATGCAGGTAGAAGACATCGCCGGGGTACGCCTCACGGCCCGGCGGGCGGCGGATAATTAGCGACATGTTGCGATAGGCGTCGGCGTGTTTGGAGAGGTCGTCGTAGATGACCAGCGCATCGCGGCCGCTCTCCATGATCTCCTCGCCCATCGCGCAGCCGGCGTAGGGCGCGAGGTATTTGAGGGGGGCGGGATCTTCGGCGCTGGCATGGACGATGATCGTGTGCTCCAGCGCGCCGTAGCGCCGTAGCGTCTCGGTGATCTGCGCGACCTGGAAGTTCTTCTGCCCGATGGAGACGTAGATGCAGACGAGGTCTTTCCCCTTCTGATTGATGATCGTGTCCAGCGCCACAGCTGTCTTGCCCGTCTGGCGGTCGCCGATGATCAACTCGCGCTGACCGCGTCCAATCGGGATCAGCGCGTCAATCGCCTTCAGGCCTGTCTGCACCGGCGTATTCACCGGATGGCGCGTGATGACGCCCGGCGCGACACGCTCCACTGGACGTGTCCTGGTTGTCGCGATGGGGCCAGCCTCGTCCAGTGGCTCGCCGAGCGCGTTGACCACGCGCCCGATCAGCGCGTCGCCGACGGGCACCGAGATGATGCGGCCAGTGGTGCGCACCTCGTCGTTCTCGCGCAGTTGTGTGTAGTCGCCGAGAATCGGCGTCGCGACCGAGTCCTCTTCGAGGTTGAACGCGATACCGAAGAGGCCGGTGCGTGTGAACTCGACCAGTTCGAGGTAGCGCACGTCCGCGAGACCGTAGACACGCGCGATGCCGTCCGCGACCGTCAACACTGTGCCAACGCTGGTCATCGTGGCGTCGGTCGCCGCGCCGTCGAAGCCCTGGATACGCTCGCGGATCACGCGAGTGATTTCGTCTGTAATCGCCATGCTGTGTTCCTCACTTGTCGGCGCGCTGTCCGCTGATGTCTCGTCCGCTAGCGGACGCTAGCGTCCGCGTCGGCGCTCACGCTTGCTACGTCCCCTGGCGTCGTGTTCACGCTTCGCATTGGAGTCGCCATCTTTGGGAGCGAGATGCGCGCCGCCACCGGAGCGCGGCGGCGCCTCGTTCATCATCGATCCACCATCCACCGCAGGCGCGTCGCCGGGAGGGGTTCCCAGGTCCGGGATGGCCCCATCATCCGCGCCGCCCAGCCCGCCACCACGCAGGATCTGCTGGCGCAGGAGGCTGAGTTTGCGTCGGACGCTCCCATCGATCAGCGTATCGCCCACGCGCGCGATGGCCCCGCCCAAGATCGTTGGGTCCACACGCTCGTGCAGGATGATGCGCTTGCCGGTGACGCGCTGGAGATCCGCCTTGACCTGTTCGCGCAGGTCGTCGTCGAGTGGCGCGGCGGTAGTCAGTTCGGCGTGCGCCTGCCCGCGATAATTATCGTAGAGGCGCTCGAACTCGTCGCGCACCGCCTTGACGCCCTCGACGTGCTGTCGCTCGACCATCAGCAATGCCAGGCCGAGCGCGTCCTTCTGCACCTTGTCCTGGAGCAGGTCGCGGACCACGTGCTCCTTACGGTCGAACTGGATGTTCGGCTCGCTCAAGATGAACGCCAGCTGGCGGGCGCCCAGGTAGTCGGCGATGGTGCGCAGATCGTTCAACCAGCGGTCAAGCGTCTGCTTCTCCACGCCCAACTCGAACGCCGCTTCCGCGTAGCGTCGTGCAATCGCGCCCTTTAACACTGGAGTTCCTTCGATTGCGCCACGAATTCCTGCACCAGGCGCCGGTTCGTGGCGCTATCCATCGACTTGCCGACGACACGCTCGGCGGCCAGAATTGCCAGGTCGGCGACCTCGCGCCGCAGCTCAGCCTTGGCCTGTGCGACGGCCTGCTGCGTGTTCTTCTCCGCCTGCGCCAGGATATCGCGCGCGCGGTCCTGCGCCTGCTGCTCGATCTGCGCGCGGAGTTGCTCGCCCGCCTGGTTCGCCTGCGCGAGTAAGCGCTGCGCCTGCTGACGGGACTCTTCGAGCATGCCCTCGATGCGCGTCTGCGCCTCGGCCAGCTCTTTGCGCGACTTCTCGGTGTTCTCGATGCCCTCGCGGATCACCGCCTCGCGCGAGGCCAGCGTCTTCGTCAGTACCGGGAACGCATAGCGCGCCAGCACGAAGAGCACGACGCCGAAGACGATCGCCTGGGCGATCAGGCTGTATAGGTTGATCCCCAAGGGCAACGTCGTATCTGCCACCACGGGCGCGCCGACCAATAGACTTGCGCTCACCCGCTCCTCCTTCCGACTTCCACGCGCGGGAAGTAGCCCGCTCCTGTCTGCGCCGCTTGAATTACTTGAGGGTCGGGACGAACAGGATGATCAGCGCCACGACGAGCGCATAGATCGCGATGGCCTCGGTGAACACGATGGCCAGAATCATGTTTGTGCGGATGAGGCCTGCGGCGTCGGGGTTGCGCCCCATCGCGCTCATCGCCGGGCCAGCCAGCAGGCCAATGCCAACGCCAGGACCGATGGCGCCAAGACCAATCGCGATAGCCGCCGCAAGTTGATAGTTCACGTCAATCCTCCTGATGGCGCCGCCATGCTGACAGCAGAGGCGGCGTGTGCGTCGCCGCCGGGACACCCCCGGCGCGATCTGGCTCCTGTGAGCCACAAAAATGAAGTCCTATCGCAGCCACGCGCTCGTGGCAGAGTTGACCTTCCCCAAAGGGGATTCTTGGGCTGACGACTGCCGCACGAACAGGCTCGCTTGGTCTGACAGCGTCATGTCGTGGCCCGAAGCCACCTCCACAAGCGTGAAGTTCCGCAGGCCCTACGGTATAGAACGAGCATCTCACAGAATAACCAATTCACCTCCGCGCCAGCGCGTTTCTGCGCCAGCCGTCTCAACCACACTACTTGTTAGGGATTCGCCAGCGCGCGTTCAGCGCGGCCCTGCGCCTCGGCCTCCACTTCGGCGGTGTGCGCCTCCTGATGATCCTCAGCGCCGTGCGCGGTCGTGCCCAGCGTGAAGAACATCAGGGTGAGGAAGGCGAAGACGAACGCCTGGATGAACCCGACGAAGATCTCGAGGAAATAGAACGGTATCGGACCGACAACCGGCAGCAGGAAGCTGATCACGACCAGCAGCACCTCGCCGGCGAAGACATTGCCGAAGAGACGGAAGCTGAGCGAGACGACACGCAGCGGCTCGAGCAACAACTCCAGCAAGCCGACGATCAGCCCGATTGGCCCGTCTTTCAAGGTAAAGTACCGGCCCAACTGCTTGCGCACGCCCAGTAGCCTGAAGCCATAGATCTGTGTCACGATCACCGTGATGAACGCGAGCGCGAGGGTAAAGTTCAGGTCGGTCGCAGGGGGCCGCAGGAGCGGCGTGTAGCAATTCGAGTACTGACCCGTGAGAAAGATCGTGGTCACCTCGTTGACGCCTTCGCAGCCGGGGATTTCTGAGTTCTTGATCCCGATCGTGCCGATGCCAGGGATCACTGACCACCAGTTGGCGATCAGCACGAGGAAGAAGATCGCGGCGACCCACTTGAAGAAGCGGCGGCCGTTCTCGCGTCCCGCGACCTCCTCGCAGATGTTGAGCAGCCCCTGCGACATCCACTCGATGAGGTTCTGCAGCGGACCAGGAATCAGCCTGGGGTTGCGGGTGGCGAGGAGGAAGAAGGTGATGACGAGGATGGCGCTGATGATCGCGAGGAGGAGGCTATTGGTAATGGGAAGCGGCCCGATATAGAAGAGCGGTTCGGGTGGTACCGAGATTTCCGGCAGTTTCCAGAGCACTGGGGACTCCCCTTCGTCTCCCGGCCGCCGCCCGACACAATCGCCACGCTGGCGATCTCATGGCCAGCCGCGCGCCCGTTCGACTCACTGTAGTCTGGAGACGAGGCGAACGATCCCAAAGACACCCGCGGCGAGGCCAAGCAGCAGCCCGATGAATGTCGCTATGGGGGTGGAGTTGAACGCGCTATCGATGAAGTGACCGGCGAGGAGTCCGAGCGCCGCGCCGCCAAGGATGTAGGCGAGGATCTGTCCTGGCACGGCGAAGCCGGCCCAGATGCCCGGATCGGGAGGTTTGTCGTCGCCAGTCATCATGACGTCCATCACTTCCCATACAAGAGGAGTATAACATAGGCGGCCAATTCCGGGCAACGCAAATAGCGCGCATGAACGAAAAGTCCCGCACGCGATCTTCCAAAGCCCCACCGATCCACTGGATCAGACAGGCGAACGCAGCCCAGTGATGCGCACCTCGTCGCCGCGACGCAGATGGAGCATCTGTGCCGCCGAGCCACCACGCAGAATAATCGCCAGATGGCCGGAACTATCGCGCAGCAAGGCGCACTCGTTCTTCGACGCCTCGCTATAGGTGCGGACGTGCTGGGTGACACGCCGCCACCCGACGAGCGCCTGTGTCGCGCTATTGGCCAGAATGAGATCGGTCAGCGGCGGCTCCACGTCCAGAATCACGTTGCCAAAGCCGTCAATGTGCAGCGCATGCGCGGCCAAAACGCCCGCGCGCCACTCCGCCCGTGGCAAGGGCAGGCGCACGAGGCTGGATGGCTCGACCGGCTTTCCCAATTGACCTAGGGCGACACCAGAGGCCAGATGCCCCACAGCGGGGGCGAAGATGTCACGCCCATGAAACGTCGCGCTCGGGTGGGGGAGTTGAAACGCTGAATTGTCGAGCGAGACCACACGCTCTGGCGTGGTGGCCGCCAACACGTAGCTGAACAGGCCATTGTCTGGGCCAACGAAAGCGCGCTCCTCGACCTGGAAGGCGACGCCGCGCCGCTTGGACCCAACGCCGGGATCAACAACGGTCAGAAAGATGGTTCCTTCGGGGAAGTAGCGCCAGGAGGTATCCAGGATCCAGGCTCCCGTGAGGACATCATGAGGCGGAACCGCATTCGTGAGATCGACGAGGGTGGCGTCCGGCGCGAGGCCGAGTATGACGCCCTTCATCACCCCGACGTAGCCATCCTGCGGGCCGAAATCGGTGAGCAGAGCGATGAGCGAGTTCGTCTTCATCCAATATCTGGCGCGGTAACCCCGGCGATCACGCCTGGGGAGGAAGCGCCACTCCTTTCGTGTAGGCATAGCCATCGCCGCGATGGAGCGGCTGACAATACCGCACGTGGATGCCTTGCACAGTCCCCGTCGCCGTGGTGATGTTGCAGGAGCCAGTGGCGCGGATCGCGATCCGCCCCACATACACTCCTGCTTTTGAACTCAAAGAAGGAACCTTTGCACGCACGATATCGCCGGTCCTGAACCCACCCACGACACTGGTCGCTTTGGGCGCCCTGTCAGGGAAACCGGCAGCGTTCGTGCGGCACATCTGCCGACTATGCCGTCCCATCGCCCGCCTGGCCAGCGGCGCGATCCCGTGCACGCGCAGCGGCTCGGGCGTGCTGGCGCCTACACAGGCGGCGTCGAGCCAGTGGGTCTTGGGCAGACCACGTCGGGTGCGGTTCCGCTTGGTTGGTCCCCCTGTCCCCGTCTCGAGGGGCGGCCCCAGCGCAGGGAGCCGGTGATAGAGCGCCCAGCGCGTCACATTCACGGCCGCCGCATGTCTCAATGGAACTCTTGCCTGCGCCTGAATCTGCGGATACCCAAGTTCCTCCGCCGTCCGCTTGCCTTTGGCCTGGTTACATGCATGACAGGCGAGCGTGAGGTTGGACACCCGATTCGATCCGTGGCGCACGCGCGGTATGATGTGCTCGACCTCGAGCGGCGTCTCGGTCGCCCCACAGTAGGCGCAGCGCCGTCCCCACTTGTCGAGCAGATATTCCTTGACCTCGTACCCCGTCAGAGTCCCCTGTTGATAGTCCACCCCGCTGACCTCGGCGTTCTGCAGCAGCAGCGTGTCGAACTTCACCAACTCGAATGAGTTCGCGCCCAGCGGACACCACCGTCGCAACCGCTCCACCCAGGTGAGCGTGTTGGCGATGCGGCTCTGTAGCGAGGGCGGCGGCCACCCCGCGTGGCGCCTGCGGTTGGCAAAGCGCGCCGGGCGGTAGCGCGTGTGGCGTTGACGCCGCGAGCGCCGGCAGGCGCGCCGCTGATCGAGGCGTTCCTTGACCTGCTCGCCACGATGGGCGAGCTCCGCCGCCCACACCACCTGCCCGGTGGTGTCATGGAGCACGGCCAGTCCCGTGGTCCTGCCGCCCGGGTCAATCTTGAGGCGCAGCGACGCCGAATAGGTTTCTTGCCCAGCAGCCTTCAGAATCAGCGTGAAGGGATAGCGCCGGAGCACGGCGGCATGTCCCGCCTTGAGCAGAAAGCGCGCTCGTCCCGGATGCACCGGCTCCAGCGGCTGGCGCTGCTCATCCACGACCAACACGAATGACATGATCCAACTCCAAAGAGTCTCCGCGTACGCGGGTGAAGGTTCCCTCGTCCCGGTTCGCTGGCGGCCATCTTCGGTCAGCACTGGCTGTTCTACCCCAATCAACCTGTTTAACTGACCGATTACAGGGCCCGGGACTGAGACGCCATCCCGGGGTGTGAACGTGGGCGCTTGCAGAGAACGGCTCCCTCTCGCGAGGGGGACTGGTCAGCATCGGGGCTCTTGCAAGCCCCGCCAT
>Ga0207684_10004807_pt1 | contig 12652 bp, 11 predicted proteins | sample KBSK5501metaG_FD_184342 | JGI IMG/M metagenome (GOLD analysis project Ga0207684, IMG submission 184342) | Corn, switchgrass and miscanthus rhizosphere microbial communities from Kellogg Biological Station, Michigan, USA - KBS K5-50-1 metaG... | ecosystem: Host-associated > Plants > Roots >...
TGCTCGACGTGCGTCTGCCCGACGCCGCGTTCTATCTGTGGGCCGATGTGTCCAAGGTGGCGCCCGGCGGCGAACTAGCCGGCGGACTGCTCGCCTCTACGGGCAGACGGATGCGCGCGGTGCTTCCGTTTCTTATACAGCGCACGATGATCGCTTGACTGCCGCCGTTCAAGTAGAAGTCGCGCACCGCATAGCTCATCGTGCTGAGCAAAGACAAGCCGCCAAAAGTGCGCTCGTAGTCGCCAAAACTAGTGATGGTCGTTGGCTCGTTGACCGGACCACGTTCGGCGCGTCCGATGAAGGCAGTAATGGAGGTGGCAACTCCCGTGATGGTGCGTACACCGCTCGGAATCTCCTCAATGTATACACCCGGGTAAGTAGGTGCTATTGGCATTAGCGGTCCTTCCTTTCAGTTAACACCCCACAGCAGGGGTCGATATGAATCGAAGTAGGTGAAGCCGGTTTTCCAACCATTTCATGAACATTCTCTTGGCGAGCTTTTTTTATTGTGAGCTTAGAACACGCCGGGAATATTTACTCTCATGGCTCTTTTAGAAATGCGTTGATCTCCAATAATTTGTTCTCGTTAAGGGAATAGATCGTTTCGGATTGAGGTGAGCAGCGTGCAATAAGCCAACCTTTGACTACCAGCAGGTTGAGGGATTCTGCGATCTTCCGTTTTCCTTCTCCGCCCAGGTTCGTTGACAGCCACCATTTCTCTATTCCGTTGATTGTGTCTTTCGCGCTCGGATGCGCAATTACGTAGCGCAGGATCTCGATGGTTATGTCGCCACGCCACAGTTCTTCTGAGTCGATGGTTATCCCATTCCACATTCCTTATCCCTGCGGCTTAGAGCAAAGCCGATACCAAAACTTCAGCACGCCTAAAATTGGACTTTGAAGCCCGTCTTCACAACCGGGTGTGGCTAAGTGCCCGCACCTGAATTTCCGCGGAACTGCAGAGACGGCTGGATTTTTTCGAGAAGTTTCGAGACGGAGGATGCGGGCATTTAGCCCAGGAGACGTGGCGCAATACCCGCACAAAGCGAAGCATTGTTGTTTATGGAATCTGAGTCTTGAAGAATCTGCGATCCAAGCCGTGTTTACTTACCAGGCGTTGAAACGAGCGCCGATCTTTTCCCGCTGCCTTTGCCGCGCGTGAAATGTTTCCTTCATGAGCGGCGAGCAGCCGAGCCACGAAGCCACGTTCAAACTCCCCAATAGCCAGCGACTTCTCTAGTCGAAAGAGCTCAGGAGAGCCATTTGGATGATGAGAGGTGGGAAGTTCAAGGTCATCTGGTGTTAATACTGTTGAATTCTGCAAGACGATTGCCCGCTGAATTACACTTTCCAACTCGCGTACATTTCCTGGCCAGGAATAGTTCATGAGTTTTTGCAGGGCGCCGTCTGAGAGCTGCGGAGGCACCCGCTCATGCTCCTTAGAATAGACCGCGAGAAAGTGGGACGCCAATTCCAGTACATCACAACCTCGATCCCGCAACGGCGGGATCGATATCGAGAGCACGTTTAGTCGATAGTGTAGATCTTCGCGAAAAAGCTTGAGCTCGACACGGCGACCCAGATCCGTATTGGTGGACGCGATAATGCGAACATCTGCGACCGAAGCGCGCGAGGAGCCAAGCGGCCGGTACTCTCCGCTTTGCAGAAAGCGCAGGAGCTTAATTTGAGCTGCCGGCGAGAGAGCGTCTATTTCGTCCAGGAGTAGGGTTCCGCCGTCGGCCTCCGCAATCAGCCCTTTTTCATCAGACGAGGCATTAGTGTAAGCACCCTTGACGTGACCAAAGAGCTCGTTTTCGAACAGGTTGTCGGGAAGGGCTCCGCAATTAACCGGGATAAAAGGCTTCGACTTTCTAGCGCTTTGATAATGAATTGCGCGCGCGAATAGCTCTTTTCCACTTCCCGTTTCTCCGGAAATGACGACGGGCGCTCGCGACCGTGCCAGCAGGCTGAGCTTCCTTAGAACGCCAAGGAAAGCATCACTTTCACCGACTAACAGATCCAACTCTCGCATGCCCTCAGGGCCTTGGCCCGGAACCTGCGATATTGTTCGTCGTTGGCTCTTTAGCAGACGCTTGATGCGAAGCAGAAACTCATTCTCCTGATAAGGACAAACCAGGAAATCGTCGACGTCAATAAGAGCGGGCGGAATCTGCCCATTGTATTTCACCGTCTGATCACATAAGACAGCAAATGTCTTAGCGCAAGCCCAGCTTTGCTTCCAGAGCCTCACACTCTGCCTGGTCCAGTCTCTCAGCAAGAAACGCGGCAAAATGAGATCGGGAATGAGATTAATATCGGTCTGCGGCGACTCAACGGACGTTTCCTGAACAAGATCGAAAAACTTGTCGCGCCGGAGAAGTGTAATCAGTGAACTACACTGACCCGAACAAGGGGTGAGACCATTTCCGTTGACAATAAGTGCGTTTCGCACGGAAGTGCACCAGATTAATCTTGTGACGAATGACGGTTGTCTGAGGGGCGCTGGGGGGAGCGCTCATAAAGAAAATATGTTGTTCACTATCCTTAATCGTCGTTCTGCCCGGCGCAAGGTAGCTGCAAGGTAACACCTTTTGCTAACGAGTGGACCAAGTATAGGGTAAGTGCCGCAGCCCGGTCAAATAAATGAATCAACCTTCAGGAGGGTGTCTTTTGAAATTGTTCGAAGGTCTACAAATTGGGGGCATATTTGTTTGGTCGTCCCGTTCTTTCCTGGTGTGTCTATTGTGTACCAACGGTCCAATAGATGGGTTTCGACCGCCGAAGGAATAGCAAGTGGGGAACTATTATTCTGCGTGATGAAGGTACGGGTTAACCCTAATTGTCGCTTCTTGGACATCTAGCTCGAACTCTAACAACGAAGTACTGACTCGATTCTGCTACATCGAGGGCTTCTCAACTTTGATGTCCCCGTTATACTCGTAAACGACGTGCGACTTATTTGCGTAAGTCGCGACCTTGAACTCTGAGTCACTCTGATGCGGAAGACCGTCCGCCGCGCCGATCCAGAGGGTTCCTGTGCCGATGTAACTCTGGCCTGCCATAGTCGTCTCCGCTTTGAAACTGTAGGCATGACAAGCCACGCTGTTAATAGTTTCGGGACCGACATACTTTACTTCCTTCACCATCTCGGCAAGTTTCTTTGCGAAGTCTTCGCCGCGATTCATTCCCCTGGAAGACGGGAGAGTCCCTTCGGTCCACTTGCCATTCGCAAACCAGTAGTGCTTATCACCGATGCTGATCGCTTCGATGTTGCCGCCTGGCCCACCGGTCCATTTCATGTGCGATCGATCAGGGGCCGCGAATTCAACTACGCGAGTGCTCTCCGACATCGCTGTTTGACCGTTCGCCGTCGCCGACATAGTTTCGGTGAGTCGGTATGGATAAGCGCTATTCAACTTGCGCAGCGCATCGCCCAGATCTTTCCGTGCGTCGTTTGAAGGACTGAAGGCCGTCGTAGTGCGAGAAGATCCAGACGATCCGCTGCCGCTGTTTGACGACTCTGTGCCGCCTTTAAACTTCGACAAACTGCAACCGGCCAGCAGTGCCGTCAAAAGCAGCAGAGACGTCAAGTGTCTGAGCTCAAAATGTACTTTCATAGGTTCTCCTCTGAGGAGTGATCCGCTCGCTCAAGATTTCTCGACCGTAATCTCTTTGGCTACCAAGCGAGATGTCATCTCAACAACAATACTCAAGGTCGTCGTCGCTCTGGCCCGGACGGCGTCTCTTTGTCGTTACCAAATAAAGCATCGAGTAACTGTCTCAATTTATCCATTTCGTCAGTTACCGGCATAAAAGCTAATCGATGCAATTATGATCAATAGCGCTCCGGTCGCTAAGCGTGACTTCAAGATGTTCATAAGCTCCTTCTCTAATCGCTACTTTGCGAGCAGCGTATTTGCGAACGACGCGAGGCCCTGCTTAATCACTGTATCTTGATCCGCGGGGGCCCACGAGTCCGAGAGAATCACATAGACGTTGCCCTTGAAAGCCACGAGCCTTACCTTCGGTGGTGAGGTAGTGCCTTCCTGACCGGGCACCGTCTCGTAAAACGCTTTCTCGCCCACGCCGCTCAGTTCCGCGCGCGTGCCACCTCGGGCCAGGTACGCTTCTTTTGATGATTGATACTCGGCGGGCGCAAACCTTGCATCCGAATAGCATTGACGGAGAAGCTCCACGTGCATGCCCGGCTCCGATGCTCCTGCGTTATACGAGCAACGGTCGGACGTCATCCCGCCCATGTTCGTCGGCTCGTCGGGGCTGGTGAACCTGGCTGTCACGCCGAGCGAGCTATTCACTTGAGATTGCGGAATCAAAGTGCAGATTTCGACGTTCGTGCATGGGCCGGTTCCCGTTGTCGTGTCGCTCGCCGGCGAGGGACCCGATCCAGTTCCGCGTGACTTCCCTAGATTGCAGGCAGCCAGCAACAGTGCAGTAAGAGCCAGAAGGACCGGGAACCTAATGTTAAATTTCGTCATCATGTTTTTCCTGACCTTAGTTCCAGCTTGTAGGCGCCGCTGCCGCACCGTCTTTGTTTGAGTACTGAATCTTCTGAAACGTGAACGAGACTTCCTGCATCGGAGGGCCGTCTCCGTTGACCTCGCGCACAGAAGAAATGGTCGCATTCGTCAGGGTGACCGTTTGAAAAACTTCGGTGCCGGTGCCAACCGCGCGCTTGAACTCAATCACAACGGAGGTGAGCGTCTCGCCGTTCGCAGCCGCTTTTACAAAGAATGGGGACGACTCGTCCACTTTGTGAACTATCACGACGGGCTCGTTCATGCGGCGCATGGCCGCGCGGCCCCCGCCTGCACTGCGCGCGCTCGTCGCCACTCCGGCCACCGCCATACTTGACGATCCACCGGCCAGATCGCTTGGTGATTTACTGTAACGAAACTCCTGCGCCTCAGTCTTGATTTGTCCGCCGTTACCCGAGATCGTGATGAAGATGCCACCCGCGAAAACGGAACTACACATCATCAGAGCTGCCATTGCTAATCCGATTAGTCTTTTCATGATTGATCTCCTTACTTTGAATTCAAACACAATTATCAGTCTGTGCTTCCCCTCTAGTCTCTTTGCCTTCACTGCACGGCGGGCACAACATGCAGTTGGGCGCGGAATGGTCCATCGAGACTCGGGCGGGCCCAGTTGATGGTCGCGTCTCCCGCGCCCACCGCACCGGTCCACACACCACCCCCGCGGATTGCTATGACCAGGCCGTCCAGAGCTGGATTTTGGTTTGAGCCTGGATTCGCGCCGGGCCGCATCACTCCGATCAAGATGCCGGTTATCCCGTCTCCATTGACGTCCGTCAGTGTGAATACTCCGCCCCAGGAATTTGGGACAGCCGGGTCTGGTTGTGGACCTGGGCCAGCAGTGAGGCGCGCAAAGAACGACGCCTGGCTAAAGCGCAGTTCGTCGTTGTCACGATTCTCATCGACGATTCGCACGCTGCCATCTGCGAAAGCGGGAAGGTACTCAATAGCTACGGGATCATTTGCCAAACCGTTGATGTTCGCTTCGAGATTGCTGATCGGAATGTATGTGTTGTTGCCCCGTGGCGATAGCATTTCCAGGCTCACTCCCGGAAGCGCGTTGACATCCTCTCCGCCGGCGCCCAACTGCATTTCCTGATCGATAATCGCGATGAACGGGTTAATGACATCGGCGCCGACGCCGTTGTAATTCTGAATCTCAGTTAAGGTCACGCGTCCGTCGCCATTGAGGTCCAGATTACTAAAGCTGTGCGTCAATGTTCCGCGAGATTCGAGACGGCGGGCGATTTCCGATACGTCTTGCGGGCGCTGGAGAACTAATTGAAATAGCGCGGGGATCGCATTGTCGCGTATGTTTGCGAGCATCTGCGCACGAACGGCGTCGGCTTCCGGCAATGGCGCGGTGAAAATGCCGCCAGTTTGATCTGTGACGAGTTTAGTCGAGCCGGTCTTGCCGACAACCGCCGGTAGGCTCAATGCCTGCCACACGCCGCCCGACGGGTCAAGGGTAAGCGTGTATAGGTACCCGTTGTTCTGCCTTGAGGCACAACTGGCATCACTGCATTGAAACTCTCCGCTCAGACCTAATTCGTCGAACGATCCCGAATAAGCTCCGTGACTTTGAAAAAAGGATCTCTCGGCGGCATGTATGAGCTGCAAATGACGGACGGCCTGCTGTGTGTTCGCGGCTTCGCGAACCTTCTGCACCGCCGGCAACAGCAGTCCGATGAGTATGGCGATAATCGCGATCACTACTACGAGTTCAACCAGTGTGAATCCGCTCTCTCGCCGGACGCGCAAAATGTTTCTCTGTTTATTTGGCATGACAAACTCCTCAATCGCATGGTCTTTCGGTCTTTGAATGTTCGGCCGGGGGACGCGAGAGAGATTATGCGCGGCGCGAGCGGAGGTCACCGTGAATCTTCACAGTTTCAAATAAGGCGGTTCCGAAGGGCTTTGGCTACCGCTTCGGTCTTCGAGTGCACCTGAAGTTTCTGATAGATGTTTTGCAGATGAAAGTTGATCGTCGTGGGCGCGACGCCTAATTTTGTCGCGGCAGTTTTGTAGTTGTGGCCTTCGACCAGCAGCTTCAGGATGCGGATCTCGTGCGGTGAAAGGTTGTAGTCGGCGCGATCGGGCGGGCGAATTTCGCGAAATAATCGAATGACTCGGCGCGCGACTTCAGGAGACATCGGCGCGCCACCCTGTGCCGCCTCTTTGACGCTCTCAATGAGTTGGGCTGGCCTGGTCTTCTTCAACAGATAACCCGACGCACCGGCGCAGAGCGAGTCAAAGATACGTTCGTCATCATCGTGAATTGTCAGGGTCAGAAACAAAACATCCGGATGATGCTCTTTCAAGAGCCTAATGCCTTCAATCCCGTTCATGCCTGGCAAGCCAATGTCGATCAGAACTACATCGGGTACCTTCGCGCTTATTTTTGGCAAAGCCTCTTCCACCGAGCGGAAACTACCGGTGGATTCAAGGCCTTCGCTGCCGCTGATTAGCGCGGTGAGATAGTCGCGGAATTCACGGTGATCTTCGATGATCGCGACGCTAATCGGAGCGGTGCGCTGGACGGACAAAGCACCGGTCGGCGATTCGCTCTGATTTGACATCGCGCGCTTCTCTTTCTGACGGATCTCTCTGACGGGAGGAATGGAACACTTGCAGCTTACGACGGAAGCGGTAATTGGTCACTGTGAACCTTCACAGTGGTACCCTTAGCTGCGGCCGCCGATCGGCGCAGTCAAGATCATAGTGGCGCCTGCGCCCGGCTGCGAAATCACATCAACCCGCCCACCGAGTTTTTCAGCGCGGCGGCGCATGCTTTCCAACCCCTGACCATGATCGGAACTAGCTTCGTCAAAGCCACGACCGTCGTCTTTCAGTTTCAGAATTATCGTTCCTCTCTCAATTTTCAGCGAGGCTTCAGACGATTTGCATCCTGAATGCCGGGCGATGTTGTTGACACCTTCCTTAAAAACCAAAAATATTTCCCGTCGCACTTCAGCGCCGAGCTTTACGTTATGATTTGGATTTGGCGCATCAAAGTGAAACTCGATGTCGCGGGCGGCGAATCTGTCGCTGGCAAATCGTCGCATCCTGTGCGCCAAATCGATAACGTTATCTTGTTTGGGATTCACTGCCCAAACAATGTCGCTCATTGCCTCAACTGATCGCCGGGACACTTCTGCCATCACTGAGAGTCGCTCGGCCATAGATGGATTGTCCTGTCGAGCGGATTGGCCCAGAAACTCGCTCAACCCCGCTATCAGCGAGAGGTTTGAGCCGATGTCGTCATGCAGATCTGAAGCGATGCGCGTGCGCACTCGCTCAAGTTCGATCATTCTGCGAAGACGATAGCGATACATTGTGTAAGCGGCAGCAGCTATGAACAGAACGATTAGAAAGAAGAACCACCAACGCTGCCAGATGTGCGGCAAAATTGTGAAACTGACCGCAGCCGGCGCCGGGCTGACAACGCCGTCCGATGTCACTGCGCGCACCAGAAAACGGTAATGGCCCGGCGCGAGGCTCGCATAGTTGACGGTGCGGTGCTCGGTGGGCGCACTCCAATCCGCATTTGCTCCTTCCAGCTTGTATTGATAATGCAGCACGTCACCGGGTGCGAAGCTCAGGCCAAAGAAATCAATCTGGAGCTGATTCTGATCGGCGGCGAGGTCGGGCAACCGAATGTCGCTTTCGCCGAGCGCTGAAAGCGGCTGCTGTAATCCGGCGATGCGAAGGCTGCTGACGACTATGGGCAGTGGTCCCGCCGGTTCGTGCGAGCCGGGTACGAAACGCGACAAACCGTTGTGAGTGCCAAACCAAAGAACGCCGTTACGGTCGCGAAGGGCAGCCAGAAACGAGCCGCTCGCGAGGCCATCTGCGGTTGTGTAGTGCCGGACGTGGCCCGTCGCCGGGTCTAGCCGGTCGAGGCCGCGCCCAGTCCCAGCGTAGATGTCGCCGCTCAGGTCTTCGGTGATAACTTCGACGCTGTTACTCGACAAACCTTCGGCAGTCGTGAAACTCGTGAAGGCCGGTCGCTCGGCGGCGGGATCGTCAACGCGGATCAGCCCGCTGCGCGAAAGAGCGAGCCAGAGCCGACCCGCCTGGTCCATGTAGATGTACTGAATCGGTCCCGGCGGCAGCCCGTCTTTCGTAGTAAAAAAAGTGAACGCGCCGTCGCGGTAACGCGCCAGGCCGGTGTTGAATCCGATCCAAATGTTGCCGGCACGGTCTTCGGCGAAAGCGCGCGCGACATCGTCTTTCAACGAGGGAAGGTTTGCTGCCCCGGTTAGGTCGCCTAACATTTGCTTGCCGGACTCCCTGATGGTGAGGCGGTTGCTCCCGGAATCGAACGACGAGATCCATATTCTGCCCTGCGAGTCTTCAAAAATGCGGAAGATTTGCGGCGCGGAGACTTTGCTTTCTTCTCCATAGACTGCGAGCGGTCGCACTTTGACGAGATCAGAGAAGTTGTCAGCAGCAGGAAAGTGATAGAGCTGTCCGTGCATCGCCACCCACCACTCGCCGTTGCGCGCTTGCAGCGTCACGCCCTCGCGGACCCAACCAAAGTTTTTCCCCTTCAGCACGTCGGGCACAAACCAGGTGAACCGCTGCCCATCGTAGCGTCCCAAGGTCTGCCAGTAGGTGATTTCGCCCGAATGCAGCAAGTCAACCTTGCCGCCGTCAAAGATGCTCGCGTGCTTATCGCCGAGGACATAGCCCCTGAAGCACACACCGCCGGCGCGGTCGGCGAAAATCACGCCCACCGAGTCAACGCCGTCCTGCTCGTCATAAGTGACAAAGCCGTCGCGCGCCAGCTTCATCGCTCCGGCGGTATTCGTGCCCAGCCAGAGATTTCCGCCCGAGTCTTCGTTAAGCGCCGTGACTTCCTGAAAAGTCAACCCGTGTCTTTTCGTGTAGGCGTGGAACCGCTGGCCATGTTCATCTCCATCCGGGAAGAAAGCGATCACTCCAACGTTAGTGGCAATCCAAAACCTGTGATCGGATGTCTCAAAAAGTTGGAAGACCCAATCGGTCGGCAGGCCTTTTTTTTTATTATAGACTTCGGCAACTACTAGCCCATGCGTGTCGTCGGCGAGGAAACGAAAAAAGCCGCCAAGCCTTGTCGCCGCCCAGAGTCGTCCTTCATGATCTACCAGCAGGTCATGGATGACGTCGTCTGGCAAGCCATCGCGTTTGGTGTAGTGGTCAATGCGGCTGTCAGTCCGGCGTCGAAAGAGTCCGTTGGCGGCAGCGATCCACAATGAACCGCTGCCGTCTTCAAGCAGGTCATATACAAAAACCTCTGCCGGTTGGCCGCCAGTGGTTCCCATGTCCACGGATAGGAGTTTGAAACCATTGTCCTGTCGTTCCACGCGGTAAAGGTGCTTCATTGTTCCGCACCAGATCGTTCCGCCGCGGTCCTCGTAGAGCACCGTGACGGCCCGGGCCTGACGGTCGTCGTCTTCAGGAACCACGACTGTGAACATCGGCGGCGGTCCTGGTTTTTGATTTGCCGGGACAACACGAGCCGTCGCCTCCCCGCGCGGATTAAAGAAAACGAGACCAGCGTTTGTCGCAACCCATAATTCGCCCTTCCTTGTCTCCAGTAAGTCGTTGACGATGGCATGCGGCAGTCCCTGGTCCACGCCGTAATTGGTGAACGAGTAACCGTCGAAACGCGACAAACCCTCCTGCGTGCAGAACCAGAGAAAGCCGCGCGAGTCTCGCACGATTTTGTTGATGACGTTATTCGGGAGCCCGTCGGCGACTGTGTAAGGCTTGAGCGGCAGGCGTTCGGCTTGAGCGCTAAGCCATGCGGACAGCACCAGAGCCGTCAGCCACAGGGCTCCGTGAAAACTTCGCGTCTGTGTCGAAGGCCAACGCATGACATTTTCGGGATTATACAGTGGTTAGAAGACCCGGTCGGAGATAATGACAGCGACCGCTACGAAAAATAAAATGACTCGAGTGGCGTGAAAATGGCGGGATAATGTAGTCTGACTTCGCGAGAGGCAACGAACTTTGACGGCTGCGGATTCGGTGAATACTGGGTTATCTCACTTCGTCTTGCCTTGTTGAAGCCACTCAAACCGTCTCATAATCTGTTGGTTCGGGGTTCGAATCCCTGCGGGGGCACCAATAGAATCACTGAGTTCCATGTGGCCGCGGCTTCAGACGAATTTGAAAGACCTTTGGCCAGAGTTTGCCGGTCACAAACAGCCTGCGGCCCGCAGCGTCGTAGGCAATCCCATTCAAGGCCGGATGCAGAGGCTCTGAGGATAGCTGCCGGATGAGCGGTTTCAGTCCTGCCAGATCGATCCAACCGGTGACTTGGCCAGAATCCGGTTGAATAATTGCGATTCGATCTTGCCGTTGAACGTTGGCGTAGATCTTGCCGTCGACGAACTCCAGTTCATTCAGATATGCGACAGGCTCGTTTCCGTCGAAAACTTCGAGGCGGCCCAGCTCCGCGAAAGTTTCAGGATCCAGAAATCGCAGTTTCGCGGAGCCGTCGCTCATGATGAGCCGGTTTTCGTCATGAGTGAGGCCCCATGCGTCACCTGGATACTCGAAAATGGACCGGGGTTCGAAGGACGCAATGTCGTAAATCACGCCGATTTGGTTTCCGAAGTGTCGTTTGAGGTCCTCGAAGAATTTACGCAGGTGCCAAGGGGGCGCATTCCCCCGCCTTCTTGGAGTCAACTGGAGCAGCCTGCCGCGCCACTCGGTCAAGCCTTCGGCGAAATCGGCGGGATTCACTACGCGCTGTTGAATGATCTCACCAGTCTCCAGCCGAACCTTTCGCAGTGACGATCGTCCGGTGATGCCGATGCTTTCATAAAGGAATCCGTCAATATAAATCAGCCCCTGCGTGTAAGCCTCAGTATCGTGTGGGTACTCGGCAACGATCTCGTATCCAAAAACGCTGCCCACAGCCTGCGTTTTGCGTACGGCTACGGGCGTGGGTGGCGCCGTTGTAGAGCGGCGGCGTTTCAGAAGGATTACTGCAATGGTTGCCAGTACCAGCAATCCGATGACGATTATCCCGATTCGCTTCACGCTCATAACGGTCTGAGTTCGGGGTTCGAATCCCTGCGGGGGCACCAATCAACTCTGATCACTCAATGGCCAAGAGTGATCTAAGAGTGTTTATCTCTGAGCGCTGTACTCAAGTAGTTCCGTAGTGGATTTCACCGAGCCGGTATCGGTCATTGACTTGACCAAACCGACGCCGGGTGTGTACCAGTAGGTCTTCGACACCGGTGCGCCTCCCTGGACCACTTTTGTCATTACCTTCATCGCTTCAAACTTACCGGCCGGCACCGAAACGGTTTCGGGCCCAGACACGTCATTTGACTCGTCTATCTCCAGGCCCATCATCCCCTTGCCCTTCCAATGCCATGAATCGCCACTAGTGAGTGGATTCTTCAGGAACTGCTTAGTGGGAACGTACTCGGCCTTGTTCCCGGCTTTTACGTACTCCTGTCGGTGCATCAGCACCCACCCACTGGGCTTCGAATACCAATCGTGAATGGGCTGGAAGGTTGAAACGGTCTCGACCAGATAGAGCGTGTTGCCGTTTTCTTTTTCTTGGTTCAGAACTTTGATACTGAATTCGGACTGCTTGCCGTCCGCGGTGGTAGATCTGTACTTCCACGTATCTCCCGCGCGAAGTGGGAAGTAATCCTTTGAACCTGACCCTTCTCCTGACGACGAAGGCGACATTGTTCCCTTTCTCAAATGGGAACAGCCGAGAACCAAAGCCAGCCAGAGAGCCAAGGTGAACAGCAGGGTGATAACCGCTTTGTTAGTCTTCATTCTGTCTCCTTGCAGAGTTTGGGCTGCGTGCATGCTAGTCTGAACGGCTCTGGAGCTCAAGTTGTCAGACAGACCGGTTACGTCAACACATTCGGCAGGATCAGCGAACGGACGTTCGCGTTAAGGCGGATCCAGAGGCCGGGGTTTTCATCGAGTTGGTGCTGACGAGTTTCGGGGTCATTTGAGATTTCGGTTTCGATTAATCGATTGAAGCTGGCTCGTTTAGCGGGGGCGGTGCCGGCGTCGACGATTGATTGGACGATTCGTTTGGCGCGCAGGATCGCGGCGGGGCCGAGCGTCAG
>Ga0207684_10004808_pt1 | contig 12646 bp, 12 predicted proteins | sample KBSK5501metaG_FD_184342 | JGI IMG/M metagenome (GOLD analysis project Ga0207684, IMG submission 184342) | Corn, switchgrass and miscanthus rhizosphere microbial communities from Kellogg Biological Station, Michigan, USA - KBS K5-50-1 metaG... | ecosystem: Host-associated > Plants > Roots >...
ACCAACAGATGCGTCAGCTCATCGCGGAAGATTTCCGAGGCCTCCGGCGTCGCGAAGTAGCCCTGCTTGTTCCCCCACCCATGGATGGTGCGGACCACGCGACCGATCAGCTGCTTGACGCTGCGCTCCCGCTCCGGCGTTCCGATGACCCCGCGGAAGTACTTCGAAACGACGACGTTGGTGGCGACCTGCGACCAGGTGGTCGGGATCTCCACGTCGTGCTGCTCGAAGACGATCTCACCCTTTTCGTTAGTGATGACGGCTTCGCGCGACTCCCACTGCACCTCGTCGAACGGCGCCACACCCGGGCGGGTAAAGTACCGTTTCCAGGGAAGGCCATTACGGTTGCGCTTCGACGAGCTGGCTGGGGCTGCCGCGGTCGCGTTGGGTCGGTCGGTCGACGTCTTTTGGGTGGATCGGGCCATCGTGGAACCTCCAAAGGGTGGGTGGAGAGCGGCCCACATCGTATGCCGTAGGATGGGGTCTGTCAAGCAGTTTACCACAGCCTGTAGGGTTTTCTGGCTGGCCCGGGCACAACATATGCCCATAAAAGCTTAGTGCTGATCTGGGGCGTAACGCTCTGTTTGCTCGGCTTCGCCCTGCTTCGAATCGGCGTTCGTGAGGGCCGTCGCAAGGGCCTGCTCAGCACCGCCTTCTGGATCACGTTTGCCGAGTTCGCCCGCTATCGCCGCAAACAGGTCTGGCCGGCGCTCCTTGCCCTGGCCGGCGCCATCCTATCTATATGGGGGCTGGTTTTGCTCTTCCGCTGGATGCTGGCGTACTACGCCGCCCGGCTGGGCCATCCCCGCGGCTGAGGTTCAGCTCGCCAGCTCGCGTTTGCGCTGCTTGATGCGCTCGCCGGCGTTCAGCACGCGCTTGCGCATCCGGATCCCCTTGGGCGTCACCTCGACCAGTTCGTCATCCTCGATGAAGTCGAGGGACTCCTCGAGCGACAGCTCACGCGCCGGCACCAGCTTGACGGTGGCGTCCTCGGTCGAGGCGCGCATGTTGGTCTTTTGCTTTTGCTTGGTGGCGTTGACGTCGATATCGCCACCTCGCCGGTTGAGTCCGACGATCATGCCCTCGTAGACCTGGGTCCCCGGCCCGATGAACGGCTGCCCGCGCTCCTGAACGCCCTGCAAGCCATAGGCGACGGCCATCCCGGTCTGGCTCGCGGTCAGGACCCCGTTGCGCGTCCGCGGCGGGAGCTGCCGCCAGCGCTCCCAGCGCACCAGGCGCGTCGACATCACGCCGGTCCCCCGCGTCAGGGTCAGGATCAGGCTGCGCAGCCCGATCAGCGCCCGGGTCGGCGCCAAGTAGGTGAGCCGCGCGCCGCTCCCGGCATCGGTCCGCATCGATTGCAACTGCGCCCCACGGGAGCCGAGTGCCTCGGTGATCGCGCCCACTGCGTCGAGGCTGCAGTCGATGATGCATTCTTCGACCGGTTCGTATCGTTGCCCGTCGATCTCGCGCGTGATGACGGCCGGGCGCGACACCTCGAACTCGTAACCCTCGCGGCGCATCGTCTCGATCAGGATCGCCAGGTGCAGCTCGCCCCGGCCGCTGACCTCGAAGATGTCGGCCGTCGCCCCGTCGGCGACCTTGAGCGCGACGTTGGTTTGCAGCTCGCGCTCGAGGCGGGCCCGGAGCTGGCGCGACGTGCTGCTGGTGGTCGCCTCGCGGCCGGCGAAGGGCGACTGGTTGACCGAGAACTGCATCCGCAGGGTAGGCTCGCTGACCTCGAGCCGCTTCAACGGCTCCGGATGCTCGGGATCCGCGACGGTATCGCCGACCGCGATGTCGGGTAAGCCCGCGATGTAGACGATCTCGCCCGCGGACGCGGATTCGGCGGGCCGCCGCTGCAGCGCTTCGACCGTGAGCAAGGTCGTGATCCGCTGGCGTTGGCCCGGGCCGGCCTCGCTGATGCGGACCACGTCCTGGCCGGGTCTCAGCGTGCCGCGCGTGATCCGTCCAATCGCCAACCGGCCGATGTGATTGTCGTGGTCCAGGTTGCTCACCATCAGTTGCAGCGGGCCATCCGCATCGCCCAACGGCGGCGGGATGTAGGTCAGCAATGCATCGAGGAGCGGCTCGAGGGTCGTCCCCGGGTGGCGCAGATCGCCCGTGGCCGTCCCCGTGCGAGCGTTGGTGTAGATGACCGGGGCACTGAGCTGATCGGCGTTCTTGGCCAGCTCGAGCAGCAGGTCATGGGTTGCCTCGACCGTCTCGGCAGGCCGTGCGTTGACGCGGTCGATCTTGTTCACGACGATAATCGGCATGAGGCCGAGCTCGAGCGCCTGCCGGAGCACAACCCGGGTTTGGGGCATCGGGCCCTCGAGCGCGTCGACCAGCAGCAGGCAGCCCTCCGCCATGCCCAGTACCCGCTCGACCTCGCCACCGAAGTCGGCGTGACCGGGTGTGTCGATGATGTTGATCTTGACCCCGTGGTATCGAATCGATGTGGTCTTAGCCAGGATCGTGATGCCCTTCTCGCGCTCTAGCACGTTGGAATCCATGATCAGCTCACCGACCTGCTCATGAGCCGCGAACACGTGCGACTGCTTCAGCAGCGCGTCGACCAGCGTGGTCTTGCCATGATCGACGTGCGCGATGATGGCAACGTTGCGCAGGTCATCGCGACGGATAGCCTTCATTTCTTTTGCTCGTCGAGCTCTCGGTTGATCAAGGCCTGGTCGCGCTCGACGGTCGCCTGATCACGATCGAGCCTTCCGCGCTGACGATCGAGAGCGGCCGTGGAGCGGTCGAGCGCCAACCTGGACCGCTCGATCTGTTCGCGAGCGGTTTGGATGGCGTCGATGGCCGATTGGTTGGTGTCGGCGCCCTGCAGCTCCACAAACCGGCCGTGGGTGCGGATCCGTAGCTCCTGTTGCTCGATCGCCCGTTGCCGCTCGTCGAGGGCCCGCTCCCTGGCGTCAGCCTGATGCTGACGCTCGTCGGCGAGCCGCTCGCGCCGGTCGGCCAGCCCCTCCCGCTCATCGGCCAGCCGGTCGCGTTCGTCGGCGAGCCGGTGTCGCTCATCAACCGAGGGCTCTCTTTCCCCCACCATGTCAGGCGACCCCCTCGCCCCGGTGGCTCGCTGGTTGCTGGAGAAAGTCGAGCACCACCCGATTGAACCGCTCCGGCTCCTCCATCTGCGGCGTGTGACCGCTATCGCCGAAGACCTCGAGGCGTGCGTTTGGAATCCGCTCCTTCGCTGCCTGGGCGTGGCTTGCCGGAAAAATGTGATCATGGCCGCCCCAAATGAGCAGCGTCGGCATGCGCAGCTCCGCGAGCCGGTCCTCGACGACGACACCATCCCGCAGCTGCCGTATCCCGGCAATCGAGCGCAGAGCCGACAGGTAGGCAGCGCGATACTCCGGGGTGGCGAGCAGGGTGCCGCGATGCGCGATCCGCTCGTTGCTCCAGATGGTGTCGACGCGGTTCGGACGCTTCAAATACCAGCCCCAGAATCGCCGAATGACCGCCGGGTTCATCTGTTGCAGCGCCCGCGCCGTGCCGCGGAGCGTCAACTCACCAAGGCCTCTCGTCAACAAGATGGAGTAGGCCAGTACCCGCCGCGGCGCGCCTACACCCAGCGCATCCACGAGGACGAGCCGCTCCACCTTCTCCGGCGAATCGAGCGCCAGGCCAAGCGCGACCCGCCCGCCCATCGAGACGCCCATCACGGCGGCCCGCTCGATGCCTTCGCAATCCATCAGGTCCGACACCGCCCGCACGAACAGATCGATCGTGTACTCGAGCACCGGCTTGTCCGAGCGACCGAACCCCGGCAAATCGATGGCGAACACCCGGTGATGGGCAGCGAGCGGTTCGAGATTGTAATAGAACTCAACCGCCGCGGAGCTGCCCAGGCCGTGCACGAGCACCAATGGTGGGCCGCTGCCACCGCGGAGGTAGTGAAGATTGATCCCGTCGATCATGACGGTCTTGCTCTGGAACGAGGGGAACAACTCGGGCACGGGTTGAGTTTATCGGCGTCGGCGCTATGCGGAGCGGGTCGAGACCGGAGCGATGAAGCCGAAATAGGCAAGCACGCCGCCCGTCACGAGGTGCAGCGCAATGTCGCCGCCGCCGAGGTAGAGCAGTCCGAAGGGATCGGCGACGCCGACGCCGATGAGGCCGAGCAGCAACAGGATCACCCCGGCAATCTGACAGAACGTCTTCGAGTTGGCCAGGCTGCTGGCGGCGGCGAGCCCGCCGATCCCGATCGCGATGTGGACCAGGTTGTGCACGAGGTTGACCTGGAAAATTCCCAGCAGCGGGTGGACGAAAAAGCCGAGGACCCCGGCCACGAGATAAATGGCGCCGAAGCCGGCCGCCACAGCCTGCACCACCGATCGATTACCCATCGGCCCCCTTCCGCAGCGCCTGGTAGGCCGCCTCGATGCGCGCGGCGGCGTCGCCTTGCAATTCGGGCAGGTTGATGGCGACGTTGCCGAGAGCTCCGCTCAAGCCGGTCTGCAACAGCTCGCTCCCAACCGCGAGGTCGGATGCGGTCACCTCCCAGGCCCTCCGGCTGACCTCGGGCAGCATCCCGATGGCGCGCGACGCCACCGTAGCCACCTCGAGCGGCACCTCGGCCGCTCGTTCGTAGGCTCGCGCTAGCGCCGGAGGCGTCGCCTCTGATTTTCGGGCGTCGATCACGGCCCGGTAGGCGTCGATGTCGTCCTGGCTCAGCTCCAGCAAGCGCCCGGCCCGTCGATCGAATTCCGGCACCAGGTTGGTAAGAAGCTCGCGATCCTCCGCCGTCTTCGCCTTCCTGGCGCTGAGCTTGGCCACCATGCTGACCAGCGCCGCGCCCATGGCAGCGGCGAGCGCTGCGGCGCTTCCGCCGCCGGGCACCGCGGCGGTCGACGCCAGCGCCTCGAGGTAGTCGGCAACCGTATGGTCTCTCACGGCGGTCATTCCGACGTCCATACCCGTTTCTCGAGGATCTGGTCCATACGGAACGTGGGCTCGACGACAGCGTCCTTGATCACCCCAACCGCCGCCGCCAGCGGGACGGTCCCCACGATCTCCGACGCGTCGACCTCGACGCCGCGTCGCTCCGCCTCGTCGCGGATCGCGGTAAAGACTTTCCAGATGTTTGTGACGCGGTAATCGGTCAGGTTCATCGAGACCTGGACCAGCCCACGGTCGGCGAGCGCAAAGCCGAGAGCCTTGACGTTTGCCAGGCCGCCGGAGGAGGCGCGAATGGATTTCGCGATGTCCTTCGCCACCTGCAGGTCCGTCGTCTTCAGGTTGACGTTGTAGGCGATCAGGGGAATCCGCGCCCCGACCGCGGTCGCGCCGGCTCTAGGATGGACCGCAGCTGGTCCCTCGTCCGGCGCGCGGTCCGCATCGCCGATGTGCTCGAGCAGGTCCTCGAAGCCTCCCTGGCGAACCTTTTCCAGCTCGCGGCGTTCAGGCCTGGTGGCGGCTTCGCCGTAGTAGTAGACGGGCACGCGAAGCTCCTTCCATAGTCGGGCGCCGAAGGTATGGGCGAGATCGACGCAGACGCTCATCGGAAGGTCCGCGAAGGGCACGAAGGGCACGACGTCGGTGGCGCCTATACGGGGATGCTCGCCGCGATGGTGTCGCAGGTCGATCCGCTGCGTGGCGACGTTCGCGCCGGCCATCGCCGCGTCGACCGCGAGGCTCGGCTCGGCGACGAAGGTGACCACCATCCGGTTATGCGCGGCATCGGCCTGGACATCGATCACACGCGCGCCGGCCGCCTTGATCGCGTCCGCGATTTCGGTGACGATCTCCAGCCGGCGCCCCTCGGAGAAGTTGGGGACGCACTCTACGAGGGCTGCCAGATGACGCCTCCCGCCACGGTCGTGACGACGCGATTCACGCCGACATAGTAGGGAATGGCTTCCGGCGTCTCGACGTCGATAATGGCGCAGTCCGCGAAGCTGCCAACTCGCAGGCAGCCGGCGACCCCGTCGAGCTTGAGCGACCGAGCCGCGTGCAGAGTGGCGCCGATCAGCGTTTCGATCGGCGTCATCCCCCACCGCACGCAGGCCAGGCTCATCGCGTTCGGCAGACTCTCTGAATTCGAGGTCCCCGGGTTGAGATCGGAAGCGACCGCCATCGGCAGCTTCGCCTGCCGCATCGCCTCGATTGGCGGTCGCGGCCCGTGGGTCGTGAAGTTGGCGCCAGGGCAGAGCACCGCCACCGTCCCCGCCTCGGCCAGCGCCCTGATTTGTGCCGCCGTCGCGAACTCGAGATGGTCGGCACTACTCGCCTTGAGCTCTGCCGCGATATCGGGGCCTTCTCCGGGGGCCAGCTGGGCGGCATGGACACGCAGCCCGTAGCCGAGTGTTTGCGCCCGCGTAAGGATGGCGCGGGTTTCCTTGGGCGTGAACGCCGGCGCCTCGCACCACACATCGCAGAAGGCGGCCCACTGTCTGAAGGCGGGCAGCATCTCGTCGATCAGCGAGCGGACGTAAGCATCCCGATCGATGCCGGGCGGCGGGACGTGGGCCCCGAGGAAGGTCGGCACCACACGCAAGCGTGTCCGGCCCGCCAGATGGCGCAGCACGTCGAGCGATTTCGCCTCGTTGTCGAGGTCCAGGCCGTAACCGGTCTTCGCCTCGATGGTGGTCGTCCCGTTGGCGAGGAAACGATTGGCCCGGCTCTGGGCGAGGCGGAGCAGCGTCGCTCCGTCAGCCTCGCGGGTCGCGCGCACGGTTCGCGCGATGCCACGCTCGCCGGACTGCTGGGTCGCGTACCGAACGCCGCTCAACCGCTCCGCGAATTCATCGGCGCGCGAGCCGGCGAACACCGGGTGGGTATGGGCGTCGACCAGGCCGGGGATGACGCACGCTCCCTGAGCGTCGAGCAGGTCGCCGTCGAGCGTCACCTGGGACTCCAGCTGGCGGTCCTCGCCCAGCCAGACCACGCGGCCCTCGCGTGCGGCCAGCGCGCCGTCACGGATTCGGCCCAGTGGATCGTCCGTCGCCGGCACCATGGTCGCCAGCTGTCCGGCGTGACGAAGAGCGAAGTCGGCGCGGATCAAGTGGCCCGGTCGATACCGTGCTGGTTGGCGAACTCCACGGCAATCTCGTAGCCCGCGTCGGCGTGGCGGATCACGCCCATGCCCGGATCCGTGGTGAGCACTCGGTTCAACCGATCAGCCATCGCGGGCGTCCCGTCGGCGACGACCACCATACCGGCGTGGATGGAGTTACCGATGCCGACGCCGCCACCGTGGTGCACGGAAACCCAGCTCGCGCCCGCCGCGGTGTTTACCAGCGCATTGAGGATCGGCCAGTCCGCGATGGCATCGCTGCCATCGCGCATGGCCTCGGTTTCGCGGTAGGGCGATGCCACCGAGCCCGCGTCGAGGTGATCGCGCCCGATCACGATCGGCGCACCCAGCTCTCCAGATTTCACCATCTCGTTGAAGCGCAGGCCGACCTTGGCCCGCTCACCGTAGCCAAGCCAGCAGATGCGGGCCGGCAGGCCCTGGAACTGGACGCGCTCGCGCGCCAGCCGCAGCCAGCGGTGAACATGCTCATTCTCGGGCAGGGTTTCCATCACCGCGCGGTCGGTGCGGTAGATGTCGTGCGGATCGCCGCTCAATGCGACCCAGCGGAATGGACCCTTGCCCTCGGAGAACAGCGGTCGGATGTAGGCGGGCACGAAGCCGGGGATCTCGAACGCATCCGCGACCCCCGCCTCGAGTGCGAGGCCACGCAGGTTGTTGCCGTAATCGAAGGTCTCGACGCCCTTGCGTTGGAAGCCAAGCATCGCCGCGATGTGCTGGCGGACCGAGTGCTTGACCATCTCCAGGTATTCCTGGGGATCGCGCTCGCGTAGGTCGTTGGCCTCGTCGACGCTGAGCGGCGCCGGGATGTAGCCGCGCAGCGGGTCATGCGCCGACGTCTGGTCGGTCACGACATCGGGCTCGAAGCCGCGATGCAGCAGCTCCGCATAGACCTCAGCCGCATTGCCGACCAGGCCGATCGACATCGATGACCCGATCTGGCGGGCCTCCTCGGCCCAGGTAACGGCCTCCTCGACATTTCCCGTTGCCCGGTCGAGGTAGCGCGTCTTCAGCCGGCGTTCGATTCGCGCTGGGTCCACTTCGACGCAAAGCGCGACGCCCTGGTGCATCGTCACCGCGAGCGGCTGCGCGCCGCCCATGCCGCCGAGCCCGCTGGTAAGCACGATTCGGCCGCGCAAGGTGCCGTCGAATTTCTTGGCGGCCAGGGCGCCGAAGGTTTCGTAGGTTCCCTGCAGGATGCCCTGGCTGCCGATGTAGATCCAGCTGCCGGCCGTCATCTGCCCGTACATGATCAGACCGAGCCGCTCCAGCTCCCAGAATTGTTCCCAGGTCGCCCAGCGCGGCACCAACAGGCTGTTGGCGAGTAGCACCCGCGGGGCGTACTCATGGGTTCGAAAGATGCCGACCGCTTTGCCGGACTGCACCAGCAAGGTCTCGTCGTCCTTGAGCCGGCGCAGCGCCGCGACGATGGCATGAAAGGCGGGCCAATCGCGCGCGGCCTTGCCGGTGCCGCCGTAGACGACGAGGTCTTGCGGCCGCTCGGCAACCTCGGGGTCGAGGTTGTTGCAGAGCATCCGCAGCGCCGCCTCCTGCTGCCAGCCGCGGGTGCTGAGCTGGGTGCCGCGTGCCGCCCGAATCGGGGTGGCAATGCTCAACGGGCCCCCACCCTGCCCTCCCCCGCGTGCGGGGGAGGGACACTGCTAGCGATTTTCGCCAGCCGGCCGCTGCGCACCAGGTCGATGGCCGTCCGGATCTCGGGCTCGAGCACCCGGTCGTGGTCGAGCGTCGGCACCTGCTCGCGGATCGCGGCGTGCGCCTGCGCCGTGAGGCGACCGGGCTTGAGCGGCGCCAGCAGGTCGATGCCCTGCGCCGCCCCCAGCGCCTCGAGCGCGAGGATGGTTTGCGCATTGATGGCGACCTGGCGGGCGCGCTGCGCGCTGTGCCAGCCCATGCTGTTGTGATCTTCCTGGTCGGCCGAGGTCGGCAGCGAGTGCACGCTGGCGGGCGCCGATAGCAGCTGGTTGTCGGTGACGAGCGCGGCGGCCGTGTACTGCAAGAGCATGTAGCCGGAGTCGAGCCCGGAGTGGCGCGTGAGGAATGGCGGAAGCTCCGACAGGAATCCCGTCAGCATCCGAAAGAGCCGGCGCTCCGAGATACTGCCGAGCTCGCTGAGGGCGATGCTTGCGGTGTCGAGCGCGAGCGCCAGCGGCTCGCCATGGAAGTTGCCGCCCGAGAGCACCGCCTCGTCCTCCGCGAACACCAGCGGATTGTCGGTCCCCGCGTTGAGCTCGACATCCAGGACTCGACGAAGGTAGTCGATGGCATCGGCGCAGGCGCCATGCACCTGGGCGGCGCAACGGAGCGAGTACGCATCCTGCACGCGGTCACACAGGACGTGCGATTCCGCGATCCCGCTCCCCTCGGTCAGGGCGAAGATGCGGGCCGCCGAGGCCACCTGGCCGGGATGCGGGCGGACCGCGTGGATCCGGGGATCAAAGGCGGTCCGCGAGCCGCGCAGCGCCTCGACGCTGAGCGCCGCCACGACGTCGGCGGTGAGGAGGAGTCGCTGCGCATCGTGCAGAACCAAGCTGCCAGCTCCGGTCATGAAATGCGTGCCGTTGAGCACGCTGAGCCCGTCTTTGGCATGTAGCTCCACCGGTTGGATTCCGGCAACGCGGAGTGCCTCAGCGCCACTCCGCCGTTCGCCCTTCCAGAGCACGTCGCCCTCGCCAATCAGCACCAGGCCCACATGCGCCGATGGCGCCAGGTCGCCGCTCGCGCCGAGGGAACCGGTCTGCGGTACCCAGGGACAGATGTCGTGGTTCAGCAGGTCGACCAGGCGCTCGGCGACCTGCGGGCTCACGCCCGAGGTCCCCTGGCAGAACTGGTTGACGCGCACCAGGATGCCGGCGCGCACCAACTCTTCGGGCAGCGGCGCTCCCACGCCGACGGCGTGGCTCATCATCAGGTTGCGCTGCAGCTGGCGCGTATCCGCGGCAGGAATGCGAACGTTCTTCAGCGCCCCGACCCCGGTGGTCAGCCCGTAGACGACCCGATCCTCACGCACGAGGCGATCGACGAGCGCGCGCGCGGACTCGAGCCTGGTTTTGGCGGCCGGACCGAGGATCACTCGCGCGCCGTCGCGGGCGACCGCCACCACATCCGCGGGGCGCAGCGACTGGCCGTCGAGTGTGACTGACAAGCTTTCGCCCATGTTACCCACCGGCAACCGTAAGGAATGATTAAAGCTGCAGGCCCGGACGTGCCGCCCGGGCCGCCGCGACGTAGAATTGGGTCGTTTATTTTGGCCAACACCATAACCCCGCCCGGGCGAGGAGCGGGGAGATGACACGTGCGTCCGTTGGACGCCTGGCGCTGAGCACGCTTCTCACCCTAACGTTGGGTGGCTGCGTCATCCCCAGTCCAGGGATCGCGAAGGCGACGCCCTCGATGTCGGCGATCGCCATCGCGAGCCCGACGCCGCCGAGCATCACACCCCCCACCAACCTCGTTCGACCGGGGACCCTCACCTTCCTCTCCGATACCACCTATCCGCCGCAGGAGTCGATCGACCCCTCGACCCAGCACGCGGTCGGTTTCGACATCGACATTGCCAAAGCCATTGCGGCCAAGATGGGCCTCGCGGCGACCTTCCAGACGACCAACTCGCCGCAGATCGTCGGCGCCCTGCTCGCCAAGAAAGGCGATGCCATCGTCTCGGCGCTCCAGATCACGCCGGACCTGCAGCGACAGGTGGCGCTGGTCGCCTACTTCATCGCCGGACAGGCCATCCTGGTGCGCAAGGGCGATGGATCGACCATTGGCAGCATGACGGACCTATGCGGGAAAAAAGTGGCGGTCCAGGTGCAAAGCCCTGAAGAGAACACCGTCGACGAAGCCAACGGCGGGGTCTGCAAAGCGGCGACCATCAAGAAGATGACCTTTCCAACGGATCTGCAGGCGGTGCTGATCCTGAAGCAGCGCGGCGTCGACGCCGCGCTCGACGACTCGCCGGTCGCCGCTTACTTTGTCAAGCAGACGCCGGACCAGCTGGAGCTCGCCGGGCCGCCCTTCAAAACCAACCCGGAAGGTATCGCGGTCGATCCCAAGAACGGCGAGCTGCTCAAGGCGATGCAGCAGGCGATGCTGGCCATCTACGAGGACGGCACCTACCGCCAGATCCTGACCGCCTGGAACCTGCTGGACGGCGAGATCCCGGCCGCACAGATCATCGTCAGCTCCAGCCCGGCGACCTCGTAAGCCCCACCCTGCCCTCCCCCAGAGGGGGAGGGGTGTTTCGGCTAGCGGCGGCCGGCGATCTCTGGCGGTTCGACCTTCCAGTCCGCGTCCTCTTCCGGCGCGGCCGGACTTACGAGGCGCCGGTGGTAGGCCTCGATGCGGATGATGCCGACAGCCGTGACCGCCAGCGCCAGCGCGATGCCGAGCAGCGCCTGGCCTCGCGCCGCGGAGGCGGAGAGCGTGGGGTCGGAAAAGGCAATCCCCTGCAGCAGGCTGAGGACGACGCCACTCAGTCCGCCGACGGCGATCGAGGCCAGCACCGTGGCGCCGGCCAGCCGCGCCAGCAGCGATTCCGTCACGCCCAGCGCGAGCCACCGCTCGCGGGCCATCACCGTGATGGCGCCAAACGCCAGGAGGAGTAGTAGCAGCAAGACGATGGTCTCGATCAGACCCGCTCGATAGCCGACGACGTCCGCAGGCATGCCGACCTCATCGTAGGCCGACGAGATGCGTTTAGCTGGCGAAGCGGGCCTGGAGCGCGACGAGCTCCGTCTGCGCATCCGCCATGGCGCGCGACGAGGTCACGGTGCCCAGGACCAGGTCGTGAAGGTGGCGTTGCAGCACTGACGAGGCCTCGACGTAGTGCACCAGCTTGGGGCGCGGGCGCGCATTCGCCAGGTTGGTCAAGAAGACGTTGATCTGCGGATTCGCTTTGCGCATCTCCTCCGAATTCTGCAGCGAGGTCCAGATCGGCAACTCAGCGGTTTGCGGCGCCTGTACTTCGGGGCTCGTCAGGTAGCGAAGCCACTCGACGGCTAGCTCCGCGTGGGCACTGTTGGCCAACGCAGCCAGGCCAAGAAAGCCGCTGACCGATGCCGCCGCTTTGGCGGTCGAGGCAGCCGCCGGAATGGCGGTAACCGCGCCCTGCCCGACGATCCGTGAATAAGTCGAGTCGTTCATCGAGCCCCAAACGAAGTTCCAGTTGGTGTTGAACGCCACCCCGCCGGAGAGGAAGCCACGCATCGCGTCGGGTTCGGTGCTTGCGGCGCTCTCGGTTGCGACCAGCTGTTCGTCGATCAGCTGGCGCATGAAGGCCGCGGCACGAAGGGCCGGCTGCTGCTGGAGCTGCGGCTTGCCGGCGGCATCGAATAGGTCGCCGCCGAACTGGGCCGTCAGCCGCACGAAGTCTGACGTCAGACTCTCATCCAGTGCCCATGAATCGATGTAGGGCTTGAAACGGCCACGGATCGCCGTCATCTGCCCGTACCACTCCTCCAGTGTCTTGGGCGGGTCGGGGAAGCCCGCCGCCTGCAGCTGCGTCTTGTTGTAGTAGAGGCTCTGAACATTCAGGACCTGTGGCATCGCCCAGGTCGTGCCCTGATAGGAGAA
>Ga0207684_10004810_pt1 | contig 12644 bp, 7 predicted proteins | sample KBSK5501metaG_FD_184342 | JGI IMG/M metagenome (GOLD analysis project Ga0207684, IMG submission 184342) | Corn, switchgrass and miscanthus rhizosphere microbial communities from Kellogg Biological Station, Michigan, USA - KBS K5-50-1 metaG... | ecosystem: Host-associated > Plants > Roots >...
CCGAGATGAAGACGTCAGTTTGCGCGCGCAGCTTCTCGATCACGGGGAGGATTCGGCTCGATTCTTCCTCGGTCGAGATTGGCTTCGCCCCCGGCCGGGTCGATTCGCCGCCGACATCAATGATCTGCGCGCCTTCCGCGGCCATTTGCAACCCACGCGTGATCGCTTTGTCCGTCGAGAAATGTTCGCCTCCATCCGAAAAGGAATCAGGGGTGACATTCAGCACCCCCATGATCATGCCACGCTGCGAAAGATCGACATTGCGGCCGGCAATTGTCCAAACCCTCGCGCGCATCACTTATTAGACTATCACACGCGGGCGGTTATTCGAAGCGGTCCTTTAGCCGCGAGCCTGTTCTAATCCAAAGAGTGCCAGTTTCCAACCGACGACCAAAATAAAGGGTGCTTTGGAAAGCACCGCTCCTCGACCTGCTGAGCTATTTCCTCCGCGAGTAGCGGCCCATCAACTCGCCTTGCGCGATAACGTGGCCTTTCATGGCAGCGTCGACCTGCGCCCGCTTCGATCCGGCCGGCAAGTCCAGCTCTTGATCGAGTGCGAAGATTTTGAAGTAGTAACGATGCGTACCCGGGGGCGGACACGGCCCACCGTACCCTGATTTGCCGAAATCATTCTTTCCCTGCGTCCCTTTGGACGGTGCGCTGCTTTCCGCAATCTCAGTTGTCTTCGGATCCATGTTCCAGACGAGCCAGTGCGTAAACAGACCACTCGGCGCATCGGGATCATCGACAATAAGGACCAAGCTCTTCGCTTCGGCCGGCGCTCCTTCGAAACGCAGCGGCGGATTCGCGTCGGTCCCGTCACAGGTGAACTTCGAGGGAATATTTCCACCCTCTTGAAAAGTCGAACTCGAAATTTTCATTTTCCCACCTCCCGCAGCAAATGATGACAAGGCGCCGGCGACTGCTGCAATCGCGCATATGCCGAGAATCTTTATTTTCATTCTCCTGCCTCCGGTTCAATTTCTTAGACCCAACATCACGTTTACCTATATGGTTTCGCTCACATGACCGCAGACGGATGTAAAATTAGGCCGCAGATTATGGCGCTGCTCGGCCGACGCGATTACCGGCCCCTGGACAAGACGGAAATCGCACGAGCGCTCGGTCTAAAGCCGGATCAGCGTGTCGCGCTCAGAAAAGAACTGCGCGAATTAGAGCGGGCGGGCGAGATCGCCCGGATTCGCCAGAACCGTTACATCTTGCCGCCGGAGGCCGATCTTGTTACCGGCATTCTGCAGGTTCATCAAGCCGGCTACGGATTTCTGGTGACGGAAAAACCAGGCGAGGCTGATCTGTTCATCGCCGCGGAAAACACTGGCACAGCCTTGAACGGTGATCGCGTAGTCGCACGAATCAGTCGTGAAAGGCCAAAACGCGGCAAAGACCAACGACCCCTCAAAGAAGGCCGCGTTATTCGAATTTTGGAGCGGGCCCACGACACGATCGTAGGCACACTGCAACATTCACGAAACTTTTACTATGTCGTCCCGGACGATCCGCGACTTGTGCATAACGTTTATGTTCAAGTCCCGCCGCCGACGAAACTCGCGCGGCCACCGGTGGTTGGCGACAAAGTCGTCCTTCAGCTCGATTCGTGGGAATCGCGTCACGTTAGCCCGGAAGGCCAGATCATTGAGGTGCTGGGGTTAGCCAGTGCGCCCGGGGTTGATCTTCTTTCCATCGTCCGGAGCTATCATCTGCCGACCGAATTTCCCAAGGCCGTGACCGATGAAGCTAACCGAATTGCGCCCACCATTGACGATGGCCTGCTCAGAAACCGCGAAGATTTGCGCGAAAAATTCATCGTCACAATCGATCCGGATGACGCGCGTGATTTCGATGACGCGATCGATGTTGAACCGACCGGCGAGCATGGCTGGCGGCTGGGCGTGCACATCGCCGATGTCGCGGCCTATGTGAAGCCGGATAGCACGATGGATCGAGAAGCGCGGCGGCGCGGCAACAGCGTCTATCTCCCTGATCGCGTAATCCCAATGTTGCCGGAGCGTCTGAGCAATGGGGTCTGCAGTCTCAAACCGGGTGTCGATCGCCTGACGCATTCCGTTTTTATTGAGTACGATCGCAGCGGCCGCGTCAAAGGAACGCGTTTCGCCAGAAGCGTGATTCGAAGTGCGCGACGCCTGACCTACAAGGAAGCCTATGCCATCCTCAAATCGCCTGCTCACGATCACTTGAGTGAACGCCTGCACGGCGCCTGGGAGCTTGCCGCCTTACTCCGGCGAAAACGGTTCCAGCATGGGTCTCTCGATCTCGATTTTCCTGAAATTAAAGTGCGGGTCGATGAAAATGGTAAACCGGTGCGACTTGAGCGCATCGAGAACGACGAATCACATCAGCTCATCGAAGAGTTCATGCTGGCGGCCAACGAAGCCGTGGCCAGCGAGCTCAAGAAGCGCACGATCCCAACGATTTATCGCGTTCATGAAAATCCCGATCCAGAAAAACTCGCGGAATACCGCGAGCTGATACTAAGCCATAATTATCGCGCGGGGGACCTGACACATCGCGCCGAACTTCAACGTTTTCTCGCTTCGATCAAAGGAAAACCGGAAGAACAGGCTCTCAAGATCGGATTACTGAAGAGTTTGAAGCGAGCGCGTTATCTGACACAGCCACTGGGACATTACGGATTGGCCAAGACCAATTACCTCCATTTTACGAGTCCTATTCGCCGTTATGCCGACCTTATTGTGCATCGCGCCTTGAGCGAGCGAAACCAAAGACGGCAGGCTCGAGCCGACATGGGTCAGCTCGCCGCGGTGGCCGAGCATATCTCCACGACCGAACGGACCGCTGCTGAAGCTGAGATTGAAGCCGTGCGCATGAAGAAGCTGGAATTTTTCGAACAGCAACTCGCCGAGCGCGACCCTCAGGTTTTTGGCGCTTCGATCGTTGATATCCGGAATTACGGCCTGGTCATCGAGCTACCAGATGTGCTTCTGAGCGGATTAGTCCACATCTCGGCGCTGACGGACGACTTTTACGTATTCGATGGCGCGCAGCGCCGACTGATCGGGCGGCGAACCCGAAAGCGCTTTGCCATAGGCGATGAGGTTCGGGTGTTTGTTGCGCGAGTGGATCGGTTCAAGCGGCAAATCGACTTCGCGCTGGCGGATCGGCCACGGGAATCAAACCGGCAGCGCCGAAGACACTGACTTTTAACGTAAACGGCAGTAGAATGAACTGAGACTAACCGATTTACACCGCAGAATCTTCTTCCATTTCGTTAGTGGGCCTGATTAGACTGGCCGTTTCAGGAATGGATAATATCATCGAGGCCAAGGAACTTCAGATTGAGCGCAAGCACTTTCACGTGGAGTTTCGAGAAAACGACCGCGGTAAATTCTTGCGGATCACGGAAGAGGCACACGGCCGACGCAACACGATCATTGTTCCCAGCACTGGAGTGGAGGAGTTCACTGCAGCTATCGGGGAAGTGCTCGCGGGCGCGGAAAACGCGCCAGCCTGATCGGCAATCGCGGCAGGGTACGGTGCGGAGCGGGGTCCGGCCGGCGACCCCCGTTTGCGCATAGATGTTGGTCGCGCGTTGACACACCAAGACGCGGAACTAATTTGCGGTTCCCTGAGGAATCTGCCCAATCCTTTCTATGGCCAAGAAAACAACCTTAACTCGTCGCATTTCGCCCCTAAAACGTAAGGTCGCTTCCGTCGCACGATCGAAAAGGATCAAAGTTCCGCGATACGTTTACTATTTCGGCGATGGCGAGGCTGACGGGACCGGGAAAATGAAACCATTACTCGGCGGCAAAGGGGCCAATCTGGCCGAAATGACGCGGATCGGGCTGCCCGTCCCTCCTGGATTCACGATCACCACTGAGGTTTGCACTTATTTTTACGAGAACAAGCGCACCTACCCGCCCCAGCTTGAGGCCCAGGTGGCGGCCGCGCTGGAAAAGATGGAAAAATCAGTCGGCAAAAAGCTTGGCAACAAAGAGCGCCCGCTTCTGGTCTCGGTCCGTTCTGGGGCGCGCGATTCCATGCCAGGCATGATGGACACAATTCTCAACCTTGGGATGAATGACGAAATCGTCGAAATCGTCGCTAAAAAGACCAACAATCCGCGCTTCGCCTGGGACTCTTATCGCCGGTTTTTGCAAATGTACGGCGACGTGGTGATGGGTGTGCAAAAACGCCCGGGCGAAGACCATGAACCCTTCGAGAGCGTGATCGAATACTTAAAAGATGAACGCTACGGCAAGCATGATTTCCCGGATGTGCGGCTGTCCGTTGCCGATTTGAAAGAGCTGGTGAAACGCTTCAAGGCCCTAATTAAAGAGCGCACTCAAAGGTCCTTTCCGCAAAACCCGAAGGAGCAACTCTGGGGCTCTATCGGCGCAGTATTCGGCTCCTGGATGAATGACCGTGCGATTGTTTACCGGCGGAAGTACGGAATCCCACATGACTGGGGCACGGCGGTCAGCGTCCAGACAATGGTTTTTGGCAACATGGGCGAAACGAGCGCTACCGGCGTTGCCTTCACACGGGATCCCGCCAGCGGCGAAAAGGTTTTTTACGGCGAGTACCTGATCAACGCACAAGGCGAAGACGTGGTCGCCGGAGTGCGCACACCTCATCCCATCGCTGATCTGGCCCGGGAAATGCCGGCCGCGCACAAAGCACTGATGAAAGTACGGGCGACCCTCGAAAAGCATTTCAAGGACATGCAAGACCTTGAATTCACTGTCGAGGACAATCGCCTCTACATTTTGCAGACGCGAAATGGCAAACGAACAGGACACGCCGCCGTCCGTATCGCCGTGGACATGGTGGAGGAAAAATTGATCTCGAAGCAAGACGCGGTGAAACGGATTCCCGCCGATTCGCTCTCGCATCTGCTCGCACCGATTTTCGATCGGCGATCCGTCCGCGACGCTAAAAAAATCGGGAGCGGCTTGGCGGCGGGACCAGGTGCTGCGTCCGGCCACGTGGTTTTCAGCGCAGAGGAGGCCGTCGCGCGTTCAGACAAGGGAGAAAAAGTCGTGCTGGCCCGAATCGAAACGTCTCCGGAGGACTTGCGCGGTATGATCGCCGCCGAAGGAATTCTGACCTCGCGAGGGGGTGTATCCTCGCATGCCGCACTGGTTGCCCGTCAGATGGGAAAAGTATGCGTCTGCGGTGCAACCGGAATCCAAATTGATTATCAAAGGCGGACACTCAGCGCGAACGGGACAACGCTGACGCAAGGGGATTACATTTCGATCGATGGAACGGTGGGTGAAGTTTTTGCCGGCGAAGTCACTACTGCGCCCTCCGAGATCGTGCAAGTACTGGTAGACCGGAGCCTTGATGGCAAGAAAAGCGAGACGTATCGGGAATATGCGAAGTTGATGGCCTGGGTCGATCAATATCGCACACTCGAAGTCCGCACCAACGCCGATACGCCTGATCAAGTTACGAATGCCGTGGCTTTCGGCGCCCAAGGTATCGGCCTCTGTCGGACCGAGCATATGTTCTTCGAAGGCGACCGCATCGACGCGATGCGCGAAATGATTCTGGCCGGAAGCAAGGCAGATCGAGCAAAGGCGCTGGACAAATTGCTGCCCTATCAACGCGAAGATTTCGTCGGCATCTTCACCGTCCTCAAGGGCTTACCCGCCACTATTCGTTTCCTCGATCCACCATTACACGAGTTCTTGCCTAATGATCATGCTCAACAGAGTGAGCTGGCTGACAAATTAGGCGTTCCAGTCGATCATATCGCCCGCCGAGTGCATGAGCTGCATGAGTTTAATCCGATGCTCGGCCATCGCGGTTGTCGGCTGGGAATTGTTTACCCCGAGATTTCCGAAATGCAGGCGCGCGCCATCTTTGAAGCGGCGGCCGAAGTGCAAAAGAAAGGCATCAAAGTACGGCCGGAAATTATGATCCCCCTGGTTGGATTTCCGCGCGAACTTAAGCTCCAAATCGATATCGTGCATCGCGTTGCCGATGAAGTGGCTAAGGAACAGAAGACAAAATTCAATTATCTCGTTGGGACGATGATTGAAATTCCTCGGGCTGCCCTGGTCGCCGACGAAATCGCTCGCGATGCGCAGTTCTTTAGCTTCGGAACGAATGACCTGACCCAAACGACCCTCGGAATGAGCCGGGACGATTCCGGAACATTTCTCCCGGCCTACGCTGAGCTCGATATCGTCGATGCAAATCCATTTGCATCGATCGACCAGAAAGGGGTTGGACGCTTGATGGAGATCACCCGTGATCTAGGCCGTAAAACACGACCCGATATCAAGCTTGGCATTTGCGGCGAGCACGGCGGCGAACCGATGAGCGTAAAATTCTGTCACCGACTTGGCTTGGACTACGTCAGCTGCAGCCCCTTCCGCGTGCCGATCGCGCGGTTAGCCGCCGCCCAAGCCGCCCTCGCCGAGTAGTTGGCGATCAAGTCAATCGAGCGCAAGCAAAATGTGCTCACTGTGACAACTCAGCATTTCGCACACGGTACAGCCGCACATCAGGCCCAAAAGGCGAAAATGCCACGGCCATGAATTGAAAAATACCGGAATCGGCCCCGCCGTGGCGTCCCAAATCGCGATAAAACTTTGCCGGCAAGGAATTTTCAATATTCATGAAAACGAGATAGCCGACATGGTTCTGGCGTAGGTAGGATTCAAAGCTCGTCACGCCGTTCCAAGCCGAGGTCGGCGCGGATTCGGAGCGAACAAATCTATCGGACGGCAGTTGAGACAAGACACGAACGGCTGTGTCATCAGAAAAACAGTGTTGCTCGGAATCCGACGATTGCTGGAACGCCGTCGTCAATGCCCCCGCAATCTCCCGATGTGCGCGATAATCGGCAAATACTTTGGATATAGTTGGCATTTGTCTCTTTGCTTCCCAGAAACAAATGAAAATGGCCGCGGCCGAGATCAGTTTCGGAATCCACGACTGCTGCGATGACTGGAAAGAATATCGCAGCAGCCACCCCAAAAGAGGCAAACCAAGCCCAAAAAATATCAGGCCGTAGCGCGGCAAAAGAACCGGCTGCCGCTTCGTGAGATAAGCAAGCGCAATCAAACCGCCGAGCGCGGCAGCATATCCGAGTGTCGCCGCGAGGGCGAGGGGCAGCCGCTTATGTCTCTGCATCAGCCGCAGGATCGACCAGATACCTGTGGTAATGCCGGCTAGAACGACTCCCCTGTTTGCGCCGAGCAAAAAATATCCAAGATCCTGGCGAACATCACAAAATGTGAAGCCGTGCCGCGTTGGATAAAAATCCATGTAACTGGCTTGGTAACGAGCGCGTTTAGCGAAATAAGCAAGCGGATCACCCGTCGCAAGCTGGCAAACGCCGAGCCAGGCGAGCAGCGGAAAAAGCAAGATTGCCAGACAGAGCATGGAAATCCGCCGTTCATAGGCAAATTGAAGCGCTGGAAGCACGATGATAAGGGCCCAACTCTCCATGCGGACACCCTCGGCCAGTGCGCCGAATATCGCCGCCGCCACCCAACGTTTCTCCAGAACAAACCAAAGGCTGGCCAGAATCAGACAACCCTCAGGCACATCCGTCATGCAAGCCGCTGAGTACAGAATGTGCAGTGGACTCGAAACCAAAATTGCGAAGCTCAGGGCGGCGAGGGCAAAATTCCGCGTAAGGACCCGCGCAATCGCGAAAACGAGCAGACAAGTTGTTGCGCCACATAGAGCGGAGAAGATTTTCCCGACAAGAAGTGGATGGCCGATCCAAATGTTTGGGATCGCCGCCGCTAACGGAAAAAGCGGTAACCAAAAGCCGAACAAATCGGCCAATCGAAAATGGCCACCGGACAAGTCAGTGCTCCATCGGGCAATTATTTCCGCATATGAATATCCATCTTGCTCGGCGTTAGGCAGCAACAGCGCGGCGGCCAGACGACTAACGAGCGCGATGGCCCAAAGAACGACCCATGTTGATGTGCGCACCGGCGAATAGGGGCCGGCTGTTGACCTGTTCGTCATTCCCGGCGAAAGCTGTGCCGCGAGCGAATTGTCGAACGGGAACCGGAGTGCCTCATTGCACTTTAACAGAACCGCAGCTCGGGTCGTCCCTCATTTTCTTGTTGCCTCGCGATATGCGAGCCAGGCATTCCAGGCACGCTCCCAATTCTGTTTGGCTGCCCAACCTTGTGCTTCGAGATAGCGGAAATACGCCGGGCTACTTGCTCGCTCACTGAAGTGCCTGGCCGTAAGAAGCGCGTCGTCGACGCGACCGTGTTCTATCTGCTCACGATAAAGGGCATATCCAACTGCGTAGTTATCAGGCGCGGCGCGATAGCGATTCTCCAGCTCCTCTAGCGACGGACCGACCGAAATACGGGGCAACGCAACGGGATCGCCAAACCGCTGAATCAGTTCGTAGGCAGAACGAAAATCTTTCTTGCTGGCATTATACTTGGCGATTCCCAGCCAGGCATAACGGGTCCAATCCGGATGTTGTTGCACCAATCTCACCAGCTCTTCCAAATCACCGCGCTCCGACCACAAAACGAAGAGTGCCAGTTTCTCGGTGTCGGTCAGCGATTGTAAATTCGGGTCGTTCTTCAGGAATTGCGCGAGTCCGCGATGAAATGTTTCCCCAACAACATTACTAAGGTAGGCCAGGGCCAAGTCTGGCTGACTCAAACCCACTTGCTCCAAAATTTGTGCAACCTCCGGGTTCTGCAGCGATTCGGTGTTCAGCATGCCAGAGTAAACATCCCGGCGCCGCAAGCGGGCCCGGCGCAGAGCTTCACGAAAGGCGGTCGGCGCCAGCGAAGGCTGACTCGAGAGCCAGGCATTTCCTTCGGCCAGCGGCACGTCATAAGAGTTTGGCTCAAGAAAACGCGCGCGCCGGAAGTCATCGAGTGCTTGGACCGGTTGTCTCGCTCCCACCTCGGCGAGCGCGCGCACAAAGTACAATTGCCAATCGAGCGGAGCCCACATAAACGCGCGACTCGTCAGCCTGATGGCTTGGATGAAATCGTGCTCGCGGTTGGCCACAGCCGACAATTGCTTCACGCTCGTTACTCCCACAGATCCAGGGAGCAATTTCGTGCTGCGTGCCGCAACCAACCACAACATGCCGGCGGCAAATAAAACGACGCCGACGCCACGAAATAAAATTGGAATCGAACGGCTCGGCTTCAAATCCAGCGGCCGATGCAAGGAAAGCCCGAGCAGGAAAATCCCGGCAAAAGCTGTTCCGACCCGGTGTCCGGAAACGTCAATAACTCCATGAATTGCGAACAAGAGCGCCGCGATAAGGGTGGCGAGCCGGTAGCGTTGATTCGTTCCTTCTTGCAACGGAAAAACCCTGCGAATGACCAAGGCAAGGCCCACGATTGCGACCGCCACGGCCGGCCATCCCACTTCGCTCCAAAGCCAAAGCCAATCGCTTTCAGGATGCAAGGCGCGCGTGTTGCCAAAAGAGGCGTTACGAAAAATGGCAAAGACCGACTCGAAATTTACCAGACCGACTCCGCACCAGGGCGAGTTCCGGATCAGTTCAAAGGTATCGCGAAATATCTGCCAACGGAAATCGGTCGAGATACCGGCGTTGCTAACGTCGCGAAGATGAAATCTTTCCAAGGTTTCCCCACCGAAAACCAGAAGAGCGGTCAGCAACAGCAGCACAAAAGAGAATCCCAGCGCAATTCGCGAGGTGGACCGTTGCCGAAGAGCGAAAACGCCAAGCCAAAGCGCGCTGCCCGCGATGAGGATTAGAATTCCCGCACGGGAGAAACTGAGAATGAGCGCCGTAACAATAATCCCGAGCGCAAGGACCCATAAAGCCCACCGTTTTTTTCCTTTGCGAAAATCATCCTGACCGCAGGCGAGGATTACGATGGCGGTCAGTCCGAAAAGATCAGCAGTTTGATTTCGATTCGGGAAGGGACCAAAACCGCGTCTACTAAGCCAAAACGGCAGATTAAGATGCGTCCAATAGAACAGGATGCTGATGGCCGCCAGGATTACGATTCCAGTGGCAAAAAAGCGGAGCTGCGAGCGCACGGCGCGTAACTCGAGATTTTGTGTCGCGACGAGGTAGAGCCAGCTAAGACCGGCACTAAAACTGATCAAGCCACCCGCCGTAAGCCACGGCTGCGGCGTGACAGTCGGTCCGAGTGAAATTCCAAAATCATTGACCAACGCTACTCGCCATGCTGGGATAAAAAACCAGCGGTCAGGCAAGAAGGCGATCGCAGCCAGGAGAAGAAGGGCGGCGAGGATGCCATTTGTGGCCGGACCCAGTGACAGCCGCGGCGGTCGAACAACAAGAAAAAAGCCGAGGAACGCAACCACAATGCCCTCCGCCCACTTTTCGGTAGCGCCGCCCAGAAAACAGGCGAGCACGGGCAACAACGCTATTGCGGCGTTGCTGAAGGAAGGTGTCGCGGCAGAATGCTGGCGCCGGCGCGATTCAGCTTGCGGTATGGAGTTTTGCATTAACCAAGGCCCGTCGTGGTGGTATGGGAATCGCTTTTAAGAACGACAGCCACTTCGTCGACGCATACAGACAGCATGAGCAGAAGAACATTAGCACGAGTTGAACCCATGCTGCCATCGCGTACTCTTTCCCGACTGCAATCGGCATAGACATGGTTACGCAACGGACGGAAGGTCTTTACCGCCTCTTCCTGCTCTGCCAGATCGTTATCGTCGCGGCCCTTTTTTGGTTCGGCGTTTGGGTGATGGTCACCTTTTACTCGCCCAGCGCCGAGCTGACCTGGAGACGTTACAGCATTTACTGCGCGGTGCTGGTTTTGGGCATGCTTTTGGAGGCCTTAAGCCGGTCGAAGAATTATTTTATCCAAAATGAACTGCTGCGTCCGCATCGGCTGAGTTTGCGGCAAACGATCGCCAGCGTCGGAATGCTGGTGCTTTACCTTATCGCGACAAAAGACGCGTTCATCTCCCGAATTTTCTTTTTCAATTTTGTGCCGTGGCTTTATGTCGCGCTTCTTTTCTCGCATTATTATCTCCCCTCCTTGCTGGCCCGTGGGATTTTCCGGCGGGAAGAAAAAACATTGTTGGTCGGCTCCAGTCGCAAAGCGGCGCAACTAGGCGATTGGCTGCGGCGCAAGGCTGAGATTGGTCTGCGCACAGTCGGATTGATTTCTGATGAAAAGATTCAGAACGGGCAAGGCGGAATCCCTGTGCTCGGAACACCCGATCAAGTGGAGAAGGTCATTCGGGAGCGCGGAATTACCCAAGTGATCCTGCTGGAGTTTCCACTCTTTACCGATATCTACCAGGACATCATTCGGATTTGCGACCAACTTGGCATCCGATTGTTCATCTTGAGCGATCTCGAGGAAAAGCTGCGACATTCCGTGACGCACTTCGAAGACGGCGGTTTCCGCTTTATTGGACTGCGCGAGGAACCGCTGGAGAATCCCCTGAATCGTTTTTTGAAAAGAGCGATCGATTTGCTCATCGCCGCGCCGGTTATGTTGTTTATTTTTCCACCCCTGGCGTTAATCGTCTTCCTCGTCCAGCGAGCCCAATCTCCTGGTCCACTCTTTCACGTGCAACGGCGCGCCGGTATGCAGAACCGGCAGTTCAGAATCTATAAATTTCGCACTATGAAGCCGGATCACGACGATCTTTCGCGGCAGGCCCGTGACGGTGATACGCGTGTTTACCCCTTGGGGAAATGGTTGCGCCGGCTGAGCCTCGATGAAGTCCCACAATTCTGGAACGTGCTTCTCGGCGACATGAGCATTGTCGGTCCGCGACCACATCTGATCGAGCACAACAACGAATTCTCTCGGTTCATGGAAAACTATAACGTCCGCACGTTTGTTAAGCCCGGGATTACCGGTCTTGCCCAGGTGCGCGGGTTTCGGGGGGAAGCGCGTGATAACTCCGACATCGAGAATCGGGTCGCTTGCGACATTGAGTATCTCGAGAATTGGAATCTTTCACTCGAGTGTGGAATCATTTTGCGCACCTTCACGCAACTGATTAACCCGCCACGAACCGCTTACTGAGCAACGTGCTCCGCTTTGCCTAAGGACTGCAATTGGCGGTAGAAATGCGCCAGCAAAGAGCGCTGCTCAAAACGCCTGACGTAAATGCGGCCATTGTGGCTCCATTGCCGAAGCCGTTCGCGATTTTGTGCGAGCTCGCGAAAAGTCGTGGCTAGTTGCTCGGCCTGGCCTGGGCGCAGATTCACCCCGAAACGTCCGTCGGCGACAGCCCGAGCCAGCGCACTTTTGTCATCCGCTACGGTAACTACTGGACTGCCATGAGCGAGCGTGACTAAAAGTTTGCTCGGGAAGAACGCGTTGCCGGAACCGCTCTGCTGCGTAATCAACGAGACGTCGGCATCCGCCAGAAGTTCCCGGTAATCCAGACCGAAATGTAGCGGCAGCATCGAAACATTGCTCAAACGTCGATCTTCCATTGATTTTTCGAGCGCCGTTCGTTCCGCGCCATCGCCGCAAATGACGATGCATATTTTGTCACTCCCGCGCAGTTGCTCTGCTGCGTCGAGCAAGATATTTAGGCCTTGTTTTACGCCAAGGTTTCCGGCGTAGATTGCGAGAAATTCGTCGGCAGCAAAACCATTTTTTGCCCGGAACTGGCCACGCGCTGGAATCTGCGAATCATCTGGAAGG